>Ga0116153_10002954_pt1 | contig 12561 bp, 11 predicted proteins | sample AD_UKC028_MetaG_FD_89896 | JGI IMG/M metagenome (GOLD analysis project Ga0116153, IMG submission 89896) | Active sludge microbial communities of municipal wastewater-treating anaerobic digesters from USA - AD_UKC028_MetaG | ecosystem: Engineered > Bioreactor > Anaerobic > Digestate | place: USA... | reverse complement strand
TTGAGTATCTCCCCCGAGCAGCACCTCAAGGTCGAACGCGAAGAGCTGGCCAAGCTTTTCGGCACCAAGGATATGCAGGAAGGAATGACCGCTTTTTTTACCAAGCGCGAGCCGGTGTTCAAAGGCGAATGATTGCATAAATATGCCGTACCGGAAAGGCCGTCCCTCATGGGCGGCCTTTTTTATTTACAAAAAGGCTCCCTTCCCAAATTCTGACTAAACAGATTATGGCAAGACAAAGGCATTCATGATATATTACATATAATACGCGGAAACGGAAGACTCACATAGCGGAAATAAAACCGTATGAAATTCGATATGTGGGAATATCCGACCCGCAATAAATTTCTTGAACCTTAGTAATAATCTTGTAATATGATTGTCCTGGAGGAATGAAATGAACCAGAGAGAGAAAACAAAAAATTCCGGCTTCGCGATAAGCGAATATCCGGATGTAAAACAGGTCATGAGGCAGCTGAACACGCTGATAAGCCTGCCCATCCGCTCCATCAAAAAAGATGCGATGGCGCAGTATCTGAAATACTATGATGAAAAATGCAAAAAATCCAAGGTAATGATCGATGAGGCCAAACGGTATATTCCGGGCGGAGTTCAGCATAACCTGGCGTTCAATTATCCGTTTCCGCTTGTCTTCACCAAGGCTGAAGGCGCCTATCTTCACGACCTTGACGGAAACAAATACACCGATTTTCTGCAGGGCGGCGGCCCGACCGTTCTTGGCAGCAATCCTAAAGTCATACGCGACAAAGTCATCAAGCTCCTGAACACGACCGGACCGGTGACAGGCCTGTTTCATGAATATGAACTGAGGCTCGCCGAAAAAATCGCCCAGCTCATGCCGGGAGTCGAAATGTTCAGGATGCTCGGAAGCGGCACAGAGGCCGACATGGCCGCCATCAGAGTGGCGCGCCTGGCTACGGGGAAAAAGTATGTATTAAAGATGGGCGGCGCCTACCACGGCTGGAGCGACCAGCTCGCATACGGCATAAGGATCCCGGGGACCAAACACCTCGAGGCCCACGGCGTTCCCCGTAACTGCTTCAAATACACCCAGGAATTCTATCCAAATGATCTCAATTCCCTTGAAAGCAAGCTGCGCAGGAACAAGTTCCGCGGCGGAACAGCAGCGGTCCTCATCGAGCCGATAGGCCCCGAAAGCGGAACCCGGCCTCTTGACCGTGATTTCAACCGTGGAGTAAGGGAGCTCTGCGACAAATACGGAGCAGTCCTCGTATTCGACGAAGTCGTGACCGCCTTCAGAATGGGAACGAGCGGCGCTCAGGGATATTTCGGTGTTATTCCCGATCTCACCGTTTTCGGCAAGGTCGTCGCGGGCGGATATCCCTCGGCCGGCGGACTCGGAGGGAAAAAAGAGTTCATGAAGTTCCTGGCTGCGGGACTGGAGGCTGGCCAGAAAAAAGCGCTTGTCGGCGGCACCATGTCGGCCAACCCCTTGAGCTCGGCAGCGGGATATTTCACCATCTGCGAGATGGAAAAGACGCACGCAGCCGAGAAGGCGGGACGCGCCGGTGACCGCATAACAAAAGGGCTGCAGGGTCTCATCAAGAAATACAATCTGCCTTTTGTTGCCTTCAACCAGGGATCGGTCTGCCACCTCGAAACCGTAGGTACGATGCTCTTCGACATCAACTGGAACAAGCCATGGCAGATCCCGGCAAAACTCGAAGAGATCAAGGCGCGCAAAAAAGTAATGGAGGAGATGGGAGCAGCATATATGGCCGAGGGTATCGTGACCCTTGCCGGCAGCAGGATTTACACCAGCGCGGCAGATACGGACGCGATAATCGACACGGCGCTCAAGGGGTTTGACAGAATTTTCCGGAACATAGAAGGAGTTTGATCCGGATCGGAGGGCGAAGCTATGACACTGGATAAGGCGAGAGAAACGGTCCACAGAGCCTGCGCGGAACTGGTGAAGGCGGGACTCGTGGCACGCACATGGGGCAATATAAGCGCGAAGGTCGACGACTCGACCTTCGTGATAACGCCGAGCGGAAGGCGCTATGAGGAGCTCACTGCTGCAGACATGGTGCTTGTAAAAATCAGCGACCTCAGCTACGGGGGAAGCGTCAAACCATCCTCCGAAAAAGGGCTCCATGCCGAAATTTACAGGCAGTACCCCGAGGTCAACGCCATCATCCATACCCACCAGATGAACGCCTCAACGGTTGCGGCCGCGCGCAAGGACATCACCGGCATGGACCCCAGACATTCTGCCATTCTGGGAAGCATCGTGCGCACCGCCGAATACGGCCTTCCAGGCACCGGAAAACTCGCCAGGGCGACCGCATTCGCGCTCAAGGGAAGCAAAGCAGCCATGATGGCCAACCACGGCGCGGTATGCGCCGGCAGGGACATGAAGGAAGCCTTCATCGTCGCGGGAACCCTGGAGGATGCCGCCCGGTCTTTTATCGAAAAGGCTTTCATCCGCATGTCCGGATCCGGTATCAAGGTGACGGAAAAAGCGATGCACGATTACTACCTTAAACTTGTAGCAGAGAGGTGACCATGAAACTTGACCAGGCGAGAGCGGAATTTATTTCATGGGCGCGCACATATCATAACGAAAATTTTATATCCGGCTCAGAAGGTTCGATAAGCTGCAGGATCGGCGATACGATGCTCATCACCCCGCGCAGAAAATCTCCCGCCACCCTCACGCCCGAGGATGTCATTCTCATAGACATTCCCGGCGGATCGATGTCGTCAGGGGCCAACCCTCCTGCAGACATGAGCCTTCACCGGGCAGTATACAGGAAATACAAGGAAACCGGCGCCATTGTCCATACGGTTGAACCGAACACCATGACGAGCTCCATGGCCGGTAAAACGGTCTATCCCCTTCTCGACGACCTGGCGCAGATCGTGGGGCCCACGACCCGTGTGGCCCGCTATTCGGAACCGGTCGACGCCGGCATCAGGGCCAGCGTTGTCAAGGGATTGAAAAAGCGGAGCGCCGTGCTCCTCTCAGGCGGCGGCGCACTCTGCATGGGCGCAAACCTCGACGAAGCCCACGCGGTCTGTCAGGTTTTGATGAAGGGATGCAAGTGCTTCATTGAAACCGAGTTCCTCGGCGGCGGCATCAGGATAAATCCTGTCGAAACAAGACTCATGAGGCTTGTATACCTGATCAAGTATTCCAAACAGAACGTTAAAAACAGGTAATAGCGCTCAACCTTGCTCTCTTTTCGTTTACCTCATCAAGACAGCAATCCTGCTTGACAGAATTCTTTTTTTGTTCAATAATGAACCCATCTCTATCTTTTTCTTATCACATCCTTTTTTTCACGAAAACGGATGAAGCGGTCTGTTCGTGTAGCAAAAAAAATAAGAATCTGCAAACGGAGGTTGTCATGTCTCAGTACGGGGAAAAAACAATGGCGGCGGTTTTTCAGAAACAAGCTGAAAAGCTTGGCGAAAAGGCCTATGCTTCCTACAAGAAAGACGGGGCCTGGCATGACGTGTCATGGAAAGCCATGAACGATATGGTACATAACCTGGGATACTACCTTATCGCGGAAGGTATTGCAAAAGGCGACAAGGTCGCCATTTTTTCCCAGAACCGGTATGAGTGGCACATGGCGGCGCTCGCGATCAACTCAATCGGCGCAGTGGACGTCCCCATCTACGCCACCAATTCATCCGAAGAAGCGGAATATATACTGAGCAATTCGGATTCAAAAATATGCTTTGCAGGAACCGAAGACCATATGAACAAGGTTCTCAAGGTCAGGTCAAAGCTGCCCGGCATGAAGGGAATCGTCGTTTTCGATGAAGCTTCCGGCAGGCCCGAAGGCGTCCTGACCCTGGCCGAGGCTCTTGCCCGCGGAGAATCAAAAAAGGCAAAAGACGAATTCGACAGGCGCCTGAACTCAATTCAGCCCTCGGATCTTGCGACCCTGATATACACTTCCGGAACCACCGGCAATCCAAAGGGGGTCATGCTGACCCATAATAACTTCATTTCAAATGTCTACAACTCGCTGATCGAGATGAAAGACATCAAAACGGGAAAAGCCCTGCTCGGTCCGGACGATGTCTTTTTATCTTTTCTTCCCCTTTCACATTCTCTTGAAAGGACATCGGGCTTTTACAACGGTATCTGGGCGGGGGCCAAAACGGCCTTTGCCGAGGACATAAGCAAGCTTGTGGAGAACTTTACGGAAATCCGCCCAACAGTGATGATCAGCGTGCCCAGAATTTACGAAAAGCTCCATGCGGGCATCATTTCAAAAGTATCGGCGGCTCCGGGTTTAAAGAAGAAAATATTCGGCTTCGCCATGAGACAGGCGGCCAAAAACCTGCCCCATGTCTGCAGGGACATCCCCCGCAAGGGCTTTTTCGCTTTCAAATACAACCTCGCCGACAAGCTCGTGTTCTCCAAGCTCAAGCATACCCTTGGCATGGATAGGCTTCGCTTCGCGATTTCCGGGGGAGCGCCGCTCTCACAGACGGACGCCGAATTTTTCATCGGAATGGGTTTCAAGATCCTTGAAGGATTCGGCCTCACCGAGACCACCCCGGTCACGAACTTCAACAGGCCCTGGTTCATCAAACCCGGCACGGTAGGCCAGGCGATACCTGAAACCGAAATCAAGATATCGGACGAGGGAGAGCTCCTGATAAGGGGTCCGCAGGTGATGGCGGGATACTACAAGAACGAAGAGGCCACGCGCGAGGCCTTCACCCCGGACGGTTTTTTCAGGACAGGCGACATAGCGATAGTGGACGAAGACGGATGCGTGAAAATAACCGGAAGGATAAAGGACATCATCGTTACCGCCGGCGGTAAAAACATATCGCCGCAAAACCTCGAGAACAGCATCAAGGCCTCGCCATATATCGAGCAGATAGGAATAATCGGCGACAAACGCAAGTACCTTTCGGCCCTGGTCGTACCGGCATTCCCCGAGATCGAGAAATGGGCGAAAGACAAGAATATCCCGTTCAATTCCCACGCGGACCTGATTTCCAACGAAGAGATCAACAAGCTTGTGCGCGGTGAAATCGACAAGTACACGTCACAGTTCGCCAGAGTCGAGCAGATCCGTAAATTCAAGCTCCTTGACGCAGAATGGACCCAGTCGACTGGAGAGCTCACTCCAACGCAGAAGGTAAAGAGAAAAGTGGTTTCGGCAAAATATACGAAAGAGATCGAGGAAATGTACGCCGGAGACGGCGACGAATAGGACGAATAGACCGCCCTCATCATAGACGCCGTTGCCGGGAAGCACCCGGCGACGGCGTTTTCATGTCAAACCGTCAATCAGTATCGATTATCACGTCTTTTTCTACAATCTGCCCGTCGGCGATACCCACGCCTTCGAGCGATTGTTCAGCCTTGCTGTACCAGTATCTCACCGTCAGGTCAAAAACGCCTTCGGGCAGAATGAACTCGTGACGGGTCTTTCCCGGGCTTGTCATTTTTTTCATTGACCCGCTTTGCGGAGAAAGCTCGACATTGGTCTTGATCGCGGCGCCGCGGGTATTTCTGGTGTTGATCACGAGCCGTCCCCTCTTAAAGATGAGGGTCTTTTCAACGCTATCTTTCACGTCTATGCCTCTGATCCATTCCTTGCTTCTGGTTTCCACATCCTGAACCTCGACATCATAGGTCCCCGGAGGCAAAGGAATGCGGTGCATGGTGTCCTTTTCCATCATTGCCACGATCTTTCCGGAGGAAGCATCATGAACCACGGCAAGGGTGAGGATATCATGTCCCGAAGTGTCTTTTCCGGTCAGTACGATCTCTGAACCTGAGAAAGACACCTGCCTTTTTTCGAGATGCTCGTCGTCGACAGCTACACCGGACATGATTGCCTCGATTCCTGTCGCCTGATTTCTCACCGTCAGATCATACATCCCTTTCTCAAGGTAAAAACCGACATCGATGCCCTCTGATTCGGTCATGTCCTTCCCTTCCCGGGCGACCCTGACGCGGATGAAAACGTTCTGCCCGCTTTTATCGGTCGCGGTCACGATCAGATTTTTACGCACGGATCCGGCAAGAATTCCATTCAATGCGCGATGAAGATCTTCCTGGTTCTGCGCGCTGACGAGAATGCCGCCTGACGGTTTTACCACACATGCAAGAGTCGAGAGATCTTTTTCGTTCATGCCGAAACCGACAACATGCACCTTGGTCACGACTCCCGCGGCCTGATGTTTCAAAGCGATCTCGCACGGATCGCCGCTGCATGTTTCTATCCCGTCCGTGATGACGATGATTATCTTTTCGCCTCCGATATCTTTTCTGAAATCATCTGCCGCCTTCAGAAGAGAATGCGCTATGGGTGTTTTTCCCATGGGCCTGAGCGGCAATACGATCGACCTGATTTTTTGGAAGTCGACCGGACCGACCGGAACTTCAAGAACGGTATTTGTACACTTCCTGTTCCGATGGCCGTAAATCCGCAGCCCCAGGAGAACGGGCTTGTCCGCAAGATCTCTCACAATTGATATCAGGGTATCCTTTGCAGCGTCAATTTTACTCTTGTCGCCGGCCTTTCCCCACATGCTTCCCGAAGCGTCAAGAATGATGAGCACCTGGGTTCGCGGCTCCGCCGCAAAGGCGGCTGTGGCGATAAAACCCGCGGCCGCGACTGCAAGAATTGTTCCCGCAATTGTTTTTATCATGATACGATCCTCCAGGCTGGGCGAAAACGCATCAGCGTATTCCGTTCCGCGTGACGGGATAAAGTATCCCCCTGAATCATAAAAAAGACAACTTCTTTATGTTCCGGCCAATAATTTTCTGTCAGGCGCGAATGGCTCCCGAAGGAGGCCTTATTAAGCCTTATTACGGTGCCACTGCGGACAAATCTGCGACGAGCCCGGCTGGTATCTTCCGCAGACTTCCGGCCTTGTCTCGTAAATCGTGCATTTGCACCTGTCCCCATCCCAGCTCAAAAAAGGGCAACCATGCAGATAGCGGCCGTCATCGACAGAAATAAGGTGGTCGCCGGCCCATACCGGGCGATAGTGTTCGATAACATGAAGGATGTCGGCTCTTTTTTCGGCTTCCCAGCGCTGGAAATCAGCGTCCGTGGCAAACGACAGCACATTGGCAAGACAGCATTTCCCGCACCTGAGGCATTCAACGGATATTTTGCGGTTCATTTTTTTGCCATATTAATGCAAATATGGCCCGGATGCAATGACTTTTTCACTGAAAATGAAAAAGCGGGCGCCGGTACTTCACGCGGTCACACCACCTGGACGGTATCGCCCTTTTCGTGCTTCGCCAGCTTGTTTCGCATCCTGAGTAATAACTCCTCTCCTTTATCGAGGGGAGCGGTCAGCGACCTCTCCGGGCAAAACCTCACGCATGCGAAACAGTGGATGCATCGGTCAAAAAATCGAAGCTTGTCGTCGAACAGGATGTTGCCGGTCGGACAGACCGAAACGCAATCACCGCACCTTGTACACAGCCCTTCATCCCAATTGATCGCGGGCAGCATGCTCCTGGCGCCGGACATGGCACCTTGCAGGGGCCCGGTCATTCTCCTGATCAATGATTTATCCATAAAATCTCTTGGCTGGTAACCGATACGCTCCCTGCTGGTCAGGCGCTCGACGAGGCATTTACCAAACGCGACAAGCGGCTGAATATCTTCATTCCCGGGGCGACCGCTGTTGATGGGATCCTTCGACTGGAACATCAGGCAGTGCTCGGCCGCGACCTTTATTCCCCCGAGAAGGCGGTAATTCTTCCTGGAAAATATCGACGCGAGCTCATAAAGAGCCGTGCCGCTGTTTATGCCGCCGTACGCAGTGATAAACGCGGCGGTCTGGTTTTCTACCAGGGAAGGTATCTTTTCGAGCAGATCGCGAAAAACTTCAGGCACATGACCGGAATATACCGGCGTGCCGATTACGATCATTTTATAGTATGAAAGCTGAACATGAAATTCGGACGCGTTGCCCTTTTTGATAAAACGTGATGCGTCAAAATAATCGCAGTGAAGCCCTGCAGACCTGATACCCCCGGCCACCGTCTCTGCGGCCTTTTTCGTGGCGCCGTGCGGGGAAAAATAAACGAGCGCCGCTTTTTCAACACTGAGCCTGTCCATGGACGCATTAGAGCCTATGCCGCGAACTTGACAAGCAATTTTTATGTCTCACAAGCTCAAAGCACTGACAGCGCTTCGTCATAGTCGGGCTCCTGGGCAATTTCAGGCACCAGCTTGGAATGGATAATCATTCCATTTTCATCAATTACAACAACCGCTCTGGCCAGTAGTCCGGCGAGCGGGCCGTCAATTATTTCAATCCCGTATTCCCTGCCGAAATCCCTGTTACGCAATTCTGAAAGCGCGATTACCCGATCGACTCCCTCAACAGTGCAGAAACGCTCATGAGCGAAAGGAAGATCCCTCGATATCGCGAGAACAACGGTATTCTTCAGCGAGGCCGCCTTTTCATTGAATTTTCGCACTGAGGTGGCGCAGACAGGCGTATCGAGACTCGGAAAAATATTCAAAACAATCCTCGACCCGCTAAAATCATTGAGCAGTACATCCTTTAGGTCTCTGCCTGTGAGTGAAAATTGTGGTGCTTTCTCCCCTTTCAGCGGGAGACTGCCTGATGTGTGTATGGTATTACCGTGGAACATGATATTTGACATAAAAAGCCTCCATATAAATAAAATAAATAAACTTGAATTATTATCACAATAATGTTAGATAAAAAGAATCTATTAAAGTTTTTTATAAAATACTTAATTTTCTTATTGACAGCAAATAATATATTTATTATTCAATTAAATACTTAATTTCAATTTTTCTATATAAACTTAAGCAGGAGTACTGAATGAACATCTCCAGAAAAGATTTCCTGAAAAAGTCAGCATTAGGAGCGGGTATTGCGGCCCTGTCGCTTTCCAGTGCTGCTGATGCATCGGAAAATTCAGAACTGGCAACCCTGATAGATTTAAGAAAATGCATCGGATGCGAAGCATGCGTTTATGCATGCCAGGAGGCCAATGCGCATAAATATCCCGAACCGGCCAAGCCGTTCCCCAAAATGTATCCTGAAAGAGTCAAGGTTTCCGACTGGTCCGATAAAAGGGACGTCACCGACAGGCTTACGCCATATAACTGGCTGTATATACAGAGAACACAGGTCGAGCATGACGGTAAAACCATCGAAGTATGCGCACCGCGCCGCTGCATGCACTGCCAGGAACCGCCCTGTGCGCATCTGTGTCCGTTCGGAGCGGCGCATAAACAGGCGAACGGCGCCACCACCATCGATCCGGACATATGTCTCGGCGGAGCCAAATGCAATGCGGTCTGTCCATGGGACATCCCGCAGAGGCAGACCGGCGTGGGGCCGTACCTGGATATTGCGCCTTCGTACATGGGCAACGGAGTGATGTACAAATGCGATCGATGCGTCGACAGGCTCGATAAAGGCCAGCTTCCCGCATGCATAGAGGCCTGCCCCGAGGGTGTCCAGAAAATAGGTCCGCGAGACCATATCGCAGACGAAGCCCGGAGGGCGGCCAAAGAAGAAGGCGCATATATCTACGGCCTTGAAGAAAACGGCGGAACCAATACCATATACGTTTCAGCAGTCCCATTTGAAAAGATAAACAATGCCATCGCCAGCGGCCAGGGGAATCCCCATATGGATAAAGTCGCAAGCGTCATGAAAAGGTCCAATATCCTGGCCTCGGCGTTGATCATCGCGCCATTTGCCGGGGCTGCGGCGTCCCTGCTGCGCATCGGCGATAAAATCAAAAAATACATCGGAGAAACACGAAATGAAACTGAAAAAAATACCTGATATTCTTTACAGGTTCACCCTGGCCGATTTTCTTTTTATTCTGGCAGTCTTCGGTCTTGCATTAGGATGGATAGGACATATGCCGGTTTTCAAGAGATACTATCTCGCCGATCTGCCAGGCATGACCTGGACAGGAGATTACATGTTGATAAACGAAATAAACCTCGCAAGCGCATCGCTTGCAGCTTTTTTAATTCCTCAACGGATAATTAAGTATTACAATGAGAAACATCGCACAGACGGCAATCATGCGAGAGTACGCCTCATCAATATCCTGTTTGCCGGATTTTTTGCAGGCGTACTCATGAAAATAATCGCGACCGGTATGGGACTGAACATCCCGCGAAATGTAATCTTCATCATAGACATGATATACATGACAGTTTCAGCGTCCTTTATTCTCGGCACGCCGATGATATGGCTGTCAGGCAAAATTGCGGTAAAAGTCAAAGACAAAGCGGGAATAAAAAAGGAGTCCGGCATTTAACGCAGCTTTCGCGCTCGATTAGCATACAAAAAAACTCTAACCGAACAGGCTGCCATTGCATCCGATCTCTTGCATCAATGCAAGGTTGATGATGGAAAACGGTCAGCCTCTTTTTTTTATCAGGCTTTCGAGCCGGCGATAAGCGCGTCCTTCCTCCCGCCAGGCATAGCAGCTGTCCTTCAGGCCCTCGGCAACAGACGCGATGCGTTCAATCGACATGTCGGATCGCTCAGAGGGCGGCTTCTGGGCGGTGACCGCCCACATCCCCTGCATGATCGCCGGCGCCATGGCAAGCAGCAGATGGGTCAGGTGCGTGCATCCCTTGATACCCGAAAACATTGACCGGACCTTCATGGTAAAACCCGACTCGATCCGCATCCCCCTGATCTTCCTGATGCCGTCAAGCACGTCAGGGCAGTCCTCGCGCGGGAAAGAGGCCATCTCGGCATCGACTTCTTCTATCAACAAATCCGGAACCGCCAACAACAGCCTGATGGTAAAATCATGCAGGGGGCCCGCCGGCCTCTTCTCGCCCGTGAACAGATAGTATTCCATCAGCCTCATTTCGCGGAGCCTGCCCTGAGCGACGATCCGGTCGTCTCCCGCCCGGAATGTGGAGAGCGTGATGGTTCTTTCGTGCGCCTTCGCGTCGGGAGAAAACTCGATCCTGCCCACTTCACTCTCTCCCGAACAGGTCCACGAGGGGAGCGTATTTTTTTTCGGAGAGGTCGAAGTCAAGCGATCCGCGAACGCCGTGCTCGTCGATCTGCGCCGCCGCGAACCGATCCGACAACACCGCGCCCTGCCTGAGCTCGATGATGCCGTAATCGACGAGCTGTTTGAAATACGTCCTGATGATGCCGAATGACATCTTCTGTATCCCCAGCTCGCCGTGGTGCTCGTGGTCATAGAGGCCCAGGTTCACGTCGGCCACTTTGTTTCCGGCCATGCATGAATCGATGTTGATGCCGGTCTCAACGCCGTATATCTGCCAGAAGTGGACCCTGCTGAAAAAATCAACGGTGCCTGCGACCTCGCCTGAAAGCGGGTAGGAAAACTCGCGCAGACCCCGGAGTTTCGGGTGGTCGATGACCGAAAAAAGCGGCTGGGCCACGAATTTCTTGACCCGGCCCTTTTCCCGCCAGAAACCCGCCTTTGCGAAGTCGAACCCGCTGAGCACCGGCCCCGAGAGCCCGGTCACGAAATGGGGCCCGAAATATTCTGGAACCACGTCTGCATCGAGGAAAACAATCACCGCGTCCCGGAAATCCCGATCCGACCGGTGCATGTTCATTAAATGGTAGAGCGCCCTTCTCATGTCAGAACCCTTGCCCTGCTCTGCGCCCATGTCTGGCACTTCGATATCGTTGCAGACGATTATCCCAGCGTCCATGTCGGCCCTTCGGGCCATGTCCTCGGTTTTCTCGGGGGATTTCGCGTCGACCCTTCGGTGCGACAGAAAAATTCTGTCGACGTATGCTCCGAGCTCTCTTCTGAGAAGCGAGATCTTGTCGCTGATCAGGCCGGCCTCGCGCTCCCCGTATGTGGAGAAAACGACGAACAGCTTCCTGCGTCCTTTCAGTTCGATGAGATCCTCGAGCCTGAAATCAGCGGCCTCGAACTGGGTCAAAAACGGCATGCAGCGCCTCTCATGCCCCGTAAAATTTCCGGTACCATGAAACGAATTCGCCGATACCCTCTTCGATGGAAGTCGAGGGCCTGAATCCGAAATCCTTTTCCAGATCTGAAACATCGGCGCATGTCCGATAGATGTCGCCCGGCTGCATCGGCATGAACTCCATCGACGCCTTGCGTCCCAGTCTTTCCTCAATGACGCGGATGAAATCGATCAGTTTCACCGGGGATGAATTGCCGATGTTGTAAACCCGGTACGGGGCCGATGACCGGGCAGGATCGGGGCGCGCTCCGTTCCACGACCTGTCGGTGATGGGCGGAGATTCGAGGACCCTCACCACGCCGCCGACAATGTCGCGGACGTACGTGAAATCGCGCCACATCTCCCCGCTGTTGAAAACCTTGATGGGTGCGCCCTCGATAATCGATCTGGTGAACGAAAAATATGCCATGTCGGGCCTTCCCCATGGCCCGTATACGGTGAAGAAACGAAGTCCCGTTACGGGGATGGAAAAAAGATGGCTGTAGCAATGCGCCATGAGCTCGTTGGATTTCTTGGTTGCCGCGTACAGGCTCGCCGGATGATCGACATTGTCATGTACGCTGAA
>Ga0116153_10002950_pt1 | contig 12571 bp, 22 predicted proteins | sample AD_UKC028_MetaG_FD_89896 | JGI IMG/M metagenome (GOLD analysis project Ga0116153, IMG submission 89896) | Active sludge microbial communities of municipal wastewater-treating anaerobic digesters from USA - AD_UKC028_MetaG | ecosystem: Engineered > Bioreactor > Anaerobic > Digestate | place: USA... | reverse complement strand
TGGCTTCGTTACTCCTCGGTCAGAGACCGCTGCGGGTATCTTCCCTCGTCGAGCCTCGCCAGCGAGCCAAATCCTCAGCAGCAAAATCGGAATTTATTTTTGCACGGACCCTAAGAAGATCATCATGGACTTCATGGTGGGGCGAAGCATCTTGCATTCGTAATTACAGAAGTACATTTTTAGGGTATGCAGAATCAGGGCCATAAACCCGAGCGTGAAGTGTCGTCTGAAGCACTGAGACTTGCCAAGAGCGCTGTTTTGAATCATGCGGGCTGTTTCTGGATGCGTCAGCCAACCGCACCCTTGATCGATCGTTCCGATGTGGAATTAGTCATTCGGCGCTTGCGTGAAAACGGTGATCGAGCGGCATGGAAAGTCGCTCATGAAATCCAAGTGTGCCTCTAACTCCTTTCCAGTCTCAGGTGCTCAGGTGGCTGGCACAGAATCGTTCGCCGGACAGCTATGTCGCTGGCGGTATTGCCCTGAATGCCCTCAGTCCTATTCGCTGGAGTGCTGATGTCGATGTTTTCCACGATGTTGAGCAGGCGGTGATTCGCGCCAGTGATGCTGATGTTGAGACTCTTCGACACGCCGGATGCACCATCCGGCGGGAAATTTGGACACCTTCATTTCGCCGGGCGTGGGTTCAGCGCGGCGAAGACGCTGTGAAATTGGAATGGTGCCAGGATTCCGCCTGGCGCTTTTTTCCCATTGAGCCAGACGACCTGTTGGGCTGGAGGCTGCATCGTTTTGATGCATTGACGAACAAGGCACTCGCCATGGGTGGGCGCGCTGAAACTCGGGATTTGGTGGACATTGTATCGAATGCCGAGAAATACCCGCTTCAAGCTGTGATATGGGCGGCATGTGCCAAGGATCCCGGCTATAATCCATTGCTGTTGCTGAACCAAATGCGGCGCAATTCAAGAGTGGATCCTGCTGAATTGAGGGAGATGGGGGCGCAATTGGAGCCTGTGGAATTGAAAACTCGCTGGCTTGAATTAGCCGACGTTGCAGGAAAAGAAATTGAAAGAGCTGCAATCGAGCAGATCACCCCGGGATTGGCTTTTGTCAGTGAAGTCGGCGAAATTGGCTGGTTCGACCAACCTGGCTTTAAGCCGCATCAGGCAACTCTGGGCGGATCGATTCCACGAGTGGTGGGTCTGCACTACGGCCTATGAACTATACACGACGTCATAAATAATTGCGCATGTCGCAATTATTTATGACGTCGTGGATAATATCATGGAGTCGCGAGACAGCAGGCCGTCACCAGGGCCGGCCGGGCCGACCGGACCTATCAGCAGCATTTCAGCTCCAGGTTATTTCGTTCTTCAACTTTTAGCTCTCTTGTCGTTTCCTCCGGCGCGCCCTACCATCGTGCGCCACAGCCAGAGGATGGACGCAATCCATATGGGCCCTCACTCGGGATTTGACATCATGATGCTTACAATGTATGCTTTGATGCGTGAGAACAACCGTTAACATCGATGATGAAGTGTTGAATCGAGCAAAGGCCCTCGCACAATCCCGGCACCTTTCCCTGGGCGATGTTATCAGCGACGGACTTCGCATCTTGCTCTACCAAAACGCGTCAGATCGGACTGAAGACACGGTGCGATTAGTGACTTTCTCCGGAAAAGGCACCTGCCCGGGTGTCGACTTGGACTCGAACGCATCGTTGCTCGATACCTTGGAGTCGCGATGATTTTGCTAGATGTCAATGTGCTTGTCTATGCGCATCGCGAGGATGCCCCCAATCATTCGGCCTACCGGGAATGGTTGGAAGCCCACCTTAATTCGTCCACGCCATGTGGTGTGTCCGATCTTGTTCTCGCCGGGTGCCTCCGTGTTGTAACGCATCCCAAGGTGTTTGATCCGCCGACACCCCTGGCACAAGCGACTCTTTATATCGAACAACTTCGAACTCACCGCAGCGTGCGAATTGTGAATCCAGGGCCGGCGCATTGGCAGATCTTTCTGCAACTGTGCCGGCGGATTCAGGCCAAGGGGAACTTGATTCCCGACGCCTATCACGCCGCTCTGGCTATGGAATCTGGCTGCGAATGGGTGACCACCGATAGAGGCTTTGCCCGTTTCCCGGGTCTGCGCTGGCGTCATCCACTGGACCATTGAGTCTGAAATCTGGGATCCGAAGTCTGCGGGCCTGGGATAGGGTTGGACCACGGGTAGGATCGGACCGCCGGGCCGACCTGGCCTATCAGAAGCATTTCATCCCCAGGACGTTTCGTTCTTTAGCTTTTGGCTCTCATGTCATTTCGCTCGGCGCGCCTGGCAGTCGCGCCCTACCATCACACGCCACCGCTAGAGGGTTGGTGCGGTTCAAACAGGCACAAAAACCACGAAGAAAAACTGAAATTGGGAAACCTGAAAGCTGAAATAAATTTCAATTTTCAACTTTCCGCTTTCATTCGCGTCTATTGGCGTTCATTCGCGGTTCTTTTTTTCGGAGCATCTTATGTGCGGTTTTGGCCGGAGCCTGGAATCTGGTAATCTTGACAACTTGTTAAGAATGGATAGGCTGAGGGTATGAAGTACGTGTCCGTCGGCGCCTTTAAAGCTCAATTCTCCACGCTGCTCCAGGGCGTTGCCCAGGGAGAGCCGATCGGGATTTGTTACGGACGCCGAAAAAAACCGGTGGCAATTCTCATCTCAGCAGACGCCATTGGCCCCAAGTCTATGCGGCCCCTCGGACATTGGGCCAGTCAGATGTGCGTGCGGTTTGAGCCGGACTTCGCTGTTTCGGACGAGGAATTTCTTCATTCGTGAGTTTCCTGCTCGATACGCACGCGTTTTTGTGGGCTGTGGCGGAATCGTCGCGGCTGAGCGCAACGGCTCACGCCATTATAAAAAATCCGGAAAACCGGATTTACGTCAGCCCGGTCAGTTTTTGGGAGATTTCACTGAAGTATTCATTGGGAAAACTCAAGCTAACCGGCAAAACCCCTGACGAATTACCCGCGGCATTACCCGTTTTCGGTTTCGAAGAGCTGGCACTGACCAGCGAAATTGCGGCCTCTTTTCATGGTCTGCCTCGATTGGCGCATAAGGATCCTTTTGATCGTATGCTCATCTGCCAGGCCATACACTACCGGCTGACTCTGGTTTCGGCCGACCAGCAGCTTAAACAATACGGGAATTCCGGTCTGAAACTTGTTTGGTAACGGCAGTAGACAGTCGGCAGGTAGGGTCGGACCGCCGGGGCCGACCGGACGTATCAAGAGCATTTCAGCTCCAGCTTGTTTCGGTCTTCGGCTTTTGGCTCTCTGGTCATTTCGTTCGGCGCGCCCAGCGGTCGCGCCCTACCCTGCCCCCTCTGACCGGACACCGGACTCCGTCATTCTGCCCCCTATCCCCTGTCCATGAGCTCACCCTTCATCATTTTCGGCGCCGGCGGCCATGGCAAGGTCGTTCTGGATGCAGCCCTGGCCGCAAAACACGACGTTGCTTTTGTCGTCGACGATGCGCCCCACGAAACAGAATTGTTGGGGTTATCGGTTCTCAGTTCCGAGGACCCGAGATGGCTTGCCCTGACTGGATTCCGGTTTGTAGTGGCGGTTGGAGATAACCTGACGCGCGCCAGGATTTTTGCCCGGCTCAACACCCGATCTGGAATTGCCGGGAACGTGATCCATCCGAACGCCGTCATTTCTCCATTTGCCAAACTGGGCGCGGGCAATGTTTGTTTTGCTGGCGTTGTCATCAATCCGGGCACCGTGATGGGCGACGATTGCATCATCAACACCAGCGCGTCGATCGACCACGACTGCCGAATTGGCAGTCATGCGCACATCTGTCCGGGTGTTCACTTGGCCGGGACTGTTTCGGTTGGCGAGGAGACGATGATCGGGACCGGGGCGGCGATTTTGCCCGGGATCAAGATCGGCAGGCGTTGTGTCATTGGCGCCGGAGCGGTCGTGAACCGGGATTTGCCGGATGGCGTCGTGGCGTATGGAGTGCCGGCGAGAATAAGACGGTGACCGGCAACCGGAAACCGGTGACCGGAAACCGGACTCCGTTTTCCTCCTTTATGAAGCGCATCTACCTCTCCCCTCCTCACGTCAGCCAAACTGAACGCGACTTGTTGCTCGAGGCCTTTGACTCGAACTGGATCGCCCCCCTGGGCCCCATGGTCGACGCCTTCGAGCGCGAGTTTGCCGAGAAAGTGTCGATGCCGCATGCCGCGGCCCTTGCCAGCGGAACCGCCGGCCTGCATCTTTCTTTGAAAGAACTGAAGATCGGCCCGGGCGACGGGGTGCTGGTGTCGTCGTTTACCTTTGCCGCCAGCGCCAACGCTGTGACCTATTGCGGGGCAACGCCGGTGTTTGTCGACAGCGACCGCACGTCGTGGAACATCGATCCGGAGCATCTCGATCTGGCCCTTAAAACCCTCGACGCCCGAAGACAACGCCCCAAGGCCCTCATCACCGTCGATCTTTACGGGCAATGCGCCGATTACGATGCCATCCTGGGGCTGACCGCCCAATGGGACCTGCCGGTCATCGAGGACGCCGCCGAAGCCCTCGGGGCAAGATACCGGGGACAGCCTGCGGGGTCTTTTGGCAAAGCCGCGGTGTTTTCGTTCAATGGCAATAAGATCATTACGACCAGTGGCGGCGGCATGGTGGTATCGCGAGACAGCCAACTGATCGATCGGATTCGGTATTTGTCGCAGCAAGCCCGTCAACCGGCGACGCATTATGAGCATACCGAGCTCGGATACAACTATCGGCTCAGCAACTTGCTGGCGGCCGTGGGCCGAGGGCAACTTCGGGGCTTGGACGAAAAAATTGCCAAACGCAAACACATCCGTAAGCAATACGAGTCCGCACTCGGAGATCTTCCAGGGATCGCCTTCATGCCGATACCGGCTTGGAGCGAACCCAATTACTGGCTGACATGCATCACGGTCGATCCCGCACAAGCGGGCGCCGACCGCGAAAAGATCCGATTGGCCCTCGAGGCCGAAAACATCGAGTCGCGTCCTCTCTGGAAGCCGATGCACCTGCAGCCGATGTTCCAGGATCATCCCGCTTTCGTGAATGGCGTGTCCAAAAAGCTGTTCGACCACGGACTGTGTCTCCCCACCGGTACCGCGATGACCGATGACGATTTGTCGAGGATCATCCGCACCGTCCGCGGGTGTTGGGACGGGAGACAGTAGGCGGGGGCAGAATGACGGAGGCCGGAGACCGGAAACCGGTGACCGGTCAGCTTTTGGGGTCAGCCCTCAAATTAATAGTTAAGGATCTATGGGAAAAAATTGAAAACTGAAATTAATTTCTGCTTTCAGATTTCTATATTTGAGCGGATTTTCCCTGACAATCAAAAATCCCAAGTCAACAATCCGGATAGATAAAGTCAATGTCAGGCCAAGCTTTGGTCCGGCGGTGATCGTTGGTTAGGTGACGGCAGCCCAAAGACGCCGCTTGGCCCCGAATGAGAAAATCAGGCAAGACAGGCTGGTCAGATCTGGCTATGGGCCGGTAGCGACGGAAGGCTAGCCCGGCTCGCCATGCCGAGTCGAAATCCAAGTCCACTCGATCGAAGCCTTTCAAGTCCTCCTCGACCGCTTCGCGGGTCCGGGCGCCGACTGCCAATTCGGCAAATGTCACCGAACTGACTGCCAGAGTCTCCTTTTCCGCCCATCGTTCCAAGGAGCGCGTGCAGGCTAAATGATCTGGGTGCATGCGGTCCAGCCACGCCACGATGATCGACGTGTCGACGAGGATCATAGCCGTGTCTTCCGCAGGAGTTCTTCACCTGAGATATAACCATCCCAAGTACCGGCCCTCGCTTTGATATGAACTATCATGGGGTTACCATTGGCCAACTCGACGGCCTCGACTTTGTCCTCGATGGCCGCCCGAACAAAAGCGGAGAGGTTGCCGCCGGAGGCCTTTTTGGCTCGCTCCGCCAAACCGGGATCTATGCGCACACTCAAGATAGTTGTCATACAGTTATGTTTACGCGATGTTTGGAACTGAGTCAAATTCCATAGCGCCAGATGGCTGGCGCAGTTCAAACAGGCTCTGAGGTCTGACCACGCTAATAGTTCACACACTGCAATCCGGGAATTCGCGCAAAGTCAGTCATGTTGCCGGTCACCAGAGGATTTTGGTGGCGTAAAGCGGTGCTGGCAATCCATAAGTCATTCGTTCCAATTAGTCTTCCTTTGCCCCTGAGTTGACGCGTGATCTGCGAATAGATTAAGGCTGTATCGGCATCGATCGGATACAACTCACCGAAGCGAAGGAATGCCTGTAGCGCCGGATCGTTAATCGAACGGAAGCCCTCAGCAAATTCGCCCAGAGCTACAACGCTCCAGGCGAAGAAATCACTCGTGTGCATGGCCAGAAACGAATGTGCTGGTCCCCGAATGGACTTGCGCCCCTCCTTTTGCAGATCGATGAGGAAAGTCGTGTCGAAGCAATAGGTTATTGCCATGGGTTTTGAGGATGGGGATCGTTCAGTTGGGCTTGTTCAAGGTGCCTTATCTCTTCTTCGCCGAGATAAGTGGGTTTGTCCGAGAGAAACGCCAATAATGCCCCACACGTTTTGGTCGATTGCGGCCAAATAGCGCGATGTATGACTTCAGAGAATGATTCTGTAGGCAAGATTCGGGCTTGCCGCAGTCTCTCGTAAGCCTCGATATCAATCGAGATGGTTTTTGTGGCCATGCATGCACTATGCATGCATAAAAGACCCAAGTCAATCCGGCCCTTCGACTTCCTTGGCCTCGGTGAGGAAGCGCATGAGGGCGATGCTGAGAATGCCCTCATCAGGCAAGGTCGGGCGACTTGTCCTCGCCGAGCCGCGCTGATAATCAGGTTTGAAGTCCCAAAACGAGCGCTGCCTGTAACATGCGTTGATCAGCGGTCACAATTTCCCTTTGGCTTGACGCCAGCGCTGATGCCAGATGAATTCCATCCAGGCTGCGAAGCATAATGGGTGTGGATTGCATCAGGCACATCTTGAGCGCTGCCCGCGCCGCCTCTTGGATTCCGTCGCTCAATGGGATTAAGACAAAACGGCCTTGTTGACTGTCTTCCTCAAATGCTTTGAACAATGCGTCCGCGGCGTTTGGCTTGATGTCGCCGGCCATTTCTTTGCGGCGAAGGCCATAATGGAGTTCAGTATTAAGGAGCGTGGATGAGAAGAGCGGGCCGGGCGAGGCGATTGCACGAGCCAGATAAGCTGATGAATCGACCTCGGCAACGTAAAGCTTGAGCACGCAGGAAGTGTCCCAGTAAGCCATATGGTCTTAACGTTCCTCTCGAAGGTCCGATATGATGATCTCCGATTTGAGCGAAACCTTGCCGGTGGAATAACGCTTGCGGAGCCGCTCGAGTCGTGTTTTCCAGCCGGCCATATCAAGCTTGGCAACACGAGGAATCGCCGTGAGTCGGGCACGAGGTTTACCGCGCACGGTAATCAGGATTTCTTGACCACTTTCAGCAAGGCTGACCAGATGACTCAAGTGTGTTTTTGATTCTCGCAGACTGACGATCATGTGACCAATGTAGTGCGTTGACTTGACACCGTCAACAACTGCCATGATAAAGCACAATTCAAACACAGCTTCTCTGGGCTTCGCGTCGATGAGACACAAAAAAATTATCGAGTGTTCAGCGGCTTTTCGTGGTGATATTTGACGGCCGAAAAGTAGCGCCGGACCGCCGAGCCGGCCGGACCTATCAGGAGCATTTCAGCTCCAGCTTGTTTCGTTCTTTAGAGTTCCTGTCCAAGGACTTTTCGATCAGCGCTAACCAATATCGTTTTAGTGTCTTATTGGATATGCAGCCAACCACGACTCCTATTCATTTCTGATTTCAGCTTTCCATTTTCAACTTTGTTTTGTGTTCTTTGTGGCTAAAAGAATTTGAAGTCACCCAACCGCTGATGCCTCTCCCCATTTCCCCATGCCCACATTCAATTCATTGATTCTAATAGCCCCGTCGTTGATTGCCATGGCTTGGCTGGTCAGCAAGGTGCAATGGTATTGGAACCACCGGCCGGACCTGCAATTCGGCTGGGGCGTCCTTGTCATTTGCGCCTACCTCCTCTGGATGGAATGGCCATCGCGACCAGAACTCCGGCCACGATGGACGCCGTTGAATGGCATCGTCGCTTTGGCGGGTTGCGCGTTGTTGTTCCTGACCCAGATCTATCAGGCGGCTTTTGGCATGATGCCCGCCAGCCTGATCGGATTGGCCGCGGGGGTGATGCTGGTGGTCCTGGCAAATCTGCACTACGCCTTTGGCTGGGCTGGTGTGCGTCATTTTGCGTTCGCATACGGATTCATTCTGATCGCTCTGCCCATGCCATCCGCCATTCACGGATTGGTCATCAACGGGCTCCAGTCGAAAATAACGGTTCTGAATGTGGTATTCCTGAATCTAATCGGCATCCCCGCCCAGCAAACCGGAAGCTTGATCCAACTGCCCCTGTGCACGGTCGGCATCGACGAGGCCTGCAGCGGCATTCGCAGTCTTCAGGCCTCCCTGATGGTGGCCCTGTTTGTCGGATACTTGAAACTCCGCTCCTATGGTCTGCGCGCCCTTCTCCTGGGATTGGGCGTCGGTCTGTCGATTCTAGGCAACCTCATCCGATCCCTGTTCCTCAGCATCCAGGCCCACCACCATGGCACCGAAGCCATCGAGGCTTACCACGATGCCGCGGGATGGTCGATTCTCGTCTTTACCTTTGCGGGAGTTGCCCTGATGGCTTGGTTTTTAACCGCCGTCGACCGCCGAATCCAGGCCCTTAAAACGACGAAGCCTGAGAACGCAACAAATGACCTGGCCCCTTGCACGTGATCCTGAAGCGCATTTTTGATGGGGCGGTTGTTCTCCTGGCCCTGCCGATCTGGCTTCCGCTCTTGGCCGTCTTGGCCCTGATCGTTCGCATCAAGCTCGGCAGTCCGGTTTTCTTCCGACAAAAGCGCCCGGGTAAAAAGGGCGTCGTATTCGAGCTGCTTAAGTTGCGAACGATGACGAATGCCCGGGATGCCGCGGGCCGCCTGCTATCCGATGACCAACGGCTGACCGCCTTTGGCCGCTGGTTGCGATCGACATCCCTGGATGAACTCCCGGAATTATGGAACGTGTTGAAAGGCGACATGAGTCTGGTGGGACCCCGTCCGTTGCTCATCCAATACCTCGACCGCTATACACCCGAACAAGCTCGGCGACACGATGTCGCCCCTGGAATCACGGGATGGGCTCAGATTCACGGACGCAATGCCATCTCGTGGGATGACAAATTCAAACTCGATGTCTGGTATGTGGATCACTGGTCTTTGGGGTTGGACATCCAAATCCTGATCCGCACCTTGGTCAAAGTCATCCGTCGAGAAGGGATCAGCGCGGCGGGCGAGGCCACCATGCCAGAGTTCATGGGCAATCCAAACCGGCTTAAGGCTGACAAGCCTTGAGCCGATCAATCACTTCACGATTTGTGACCGCTGATTCGCTCAGAGACAGTGATTACGTTTCTGCGGTTGTCGATAACACAGATGCCTCGAAACGTTGCCATTATTCCTGATTACGCCGCCCTGATGGAGGTCTTCGCGCAATTGCATCACGGCGCGATCATCCAGTTGTCACCGCCGGATCAGGAGATTCCGTCGGAAATAATGCCCCTGGACACGAGCCATTCCTGGCTGGGAGTATGTTCCTCGGGATCGACGGGAGTGCCCAAGACGGTGTGGAAACGCTGGGATGCATTACTGGCTGAGGTCAATAGCGGTATGGGGCTGGCAGGTTGGACCTGGGCGACGTCGTTCGAGCCTTGGAGTTTTGCCGGTGTGCAGGTGGCATTGCAGGCATGGAAAACGCAAGGTCGAATCCTGTTTTTGGACAACCACTGGGAACGCAACTGGTCGCGGCTTAGCGAGGATCAGGCGCGCGCGATCTCGTCCACCCCCACATTCCTCGATCTGCTGGTGCAGCACGGCGCCGCACAGCCGGCCTCTGATGGCATTCGGCAGATCACCCTGGGTGGAGAACCGCTCCGGCCCGCGATTGGCAAGAGGATTCAGCATCGGTTTCCCCGAGCTCGTTTCACGGTGATCTATGCCAGCGCCGAACTGGGAGTGATCCTCAAAACGCATCGCACCGACGGTTGGTATGAAATCGATTCGTTGCGACGCCGATTTCAAAACTGGCGGCAAACCGAATCGGGCGCCCTGGAAATCGAGTCCGAGCACGGCTGGCAAACCACCGGCGACCTGATCGAAGTTCGGGAGGATGATGTCAGGATTATCGGTCGTTGCGATGACGTGGCCAACGTGGCGGGCGTCAAAGTCAATCTCGGCAAAGTCGCCGAGTGCGCGGAAGAAGTGCCAGGGGTGCGTCGGGCGGTCGCCACGGCCCAAGCGAATCCTATCACTGGTCAGATTGTCTGCCTGCATTACGAGTTGAACGCCGATGTCGCCCCCCAGGCGGCGCGTGAAAACCTGGAATCGCATTTGCGCCAGCACCTGCCGAAAGCCGCCTGGCCGAGGCTCTGGACCGAAGAAACCATCGGCCTGGGGCCCAACAGCAAACGCGGTTTCCAAAAATCAAATTCCACGGTAGTTTACAGGTGATTATGGATCCGATTCCGCTGAGACTCGAGCAAATGGTCCTGATCGTGCATCATCGCAACGGGGGACAGCTGGATCGATTGGATGGAGAATGGCGATTACTGGAGCCTCGCCTCTTGCTGGATTCCCTGGATCTAGCCGAAATCGTGGCGGCCATCGAAAAGCAATGGGGCATCTCGCCGTTCGACGCCGCCGTCCCGCCCAAAACCTGGCGAGAAATGACGGCGTGCATTCTCAAAGGCATAGGCCGCCCGGAACCATGAAACGAATCCTGATCACCGGCGGAACTCGAGGGCTCGGATTGGCCTTGTCTCGCAACCTACTCAAGGACGGGCATCAGGTGCTGGCCGCCTCCAAAAAACCAAGCCCCGAGTTCAATGAACTGCAAGCCCAATTCCCCGATCGCCTCTCATTCCAGGCAGTGGATCTGGCTGATACGGCGTCCATCACAGCCTTCTCGCGAGACGCCCGGTTAATCGATGGGCTCGATGGTTTTGTGGCCAACGCGGCGGTTGGCCTGGCGGGAGTTCTGACCTTAACCCAGGCGGCCGAGATCGAGCGCGCGATCAACGTCAATGTGCTGGGCAACATCCTGCTCACCCGCGAGGCGCTCAAGGGGATGCTCGATCGAGGGGGCAGTGTTGTATTTGTCTCTTCGGTCGCCGCCAAAACGGGTTTGACGGGATTATCCGTGTATTCCGCGACCAAGGGCGCATTGCTGGCTTTCAGCCGCTCGCTGGCCCGCGAATACGGGCCAAGAAACATCCGTGTCAACTGCGTTTTGCCCGGTTACTTTCAATCCGAGATGAGCGCCGGGATGGAGGATGCCGCGCGTGAATCTGTCCTGCGACGCACCCCTCTGGGCCGGCTCAGCGAGGCCCAGGATGTCGTCGAGGCCATCCGGTTCCTGTTGTCAGACGACAGCGCGTCTGTGACCGGAACCGAGCTGGTGGTCGACGCGGGATTCTCGGCCTAACGCCCCAAGACAAGCCATGGAAATTCCATCTGAGTTAAGTCCGGCCAAGTTGCTTTCCCTCGACGTTCTCCAAAGTCAGCTTCAAGCCTGCGGTCAAGGCGTCAAAGTGTACACGGGCTGCCGGCTCTATCCACCGGACCGCATTTGCGTGGGCGACTACTCGCAAATCGACGAAGGGGTGAGAATCTACGCCGGACAAGGCGTGACCATCGGACGTTATGTCCACCTGGCCTTCGATTGCTCAATCTCGGGTGGCGGCCAGTGTGTCATCCGGGATTTTGCCGGCCTCGGAGCGGGCGTGCGTCTGATTACCGGATCGGAAAACATTGACGGATCCGGCCTGACCAATCCAACCGTGCCCGAGTCACTGCGCCGGGTTGAGCGCGGCCAGGTTATCATCGGGGCGCATGCCGTCATCTTCACGAACAGCATCGTGTTGCCCGGGGTCACCGTCGGCGATGGAGCGGTGGTATCCGCCGGTTCTGTGGTTCATCGCGACCTCAAGCCCTGGTGCGTATACGCCGGCAATCCCCTGGTCCAAGTCGGGATCAGGCCCAGGGACAACATCCTGCGGCTGGCCGTTCCGTTGAATCACGAACCGTAATTTCCGAGTTGTTAACCATGAATTCAAATCATGTCAAATGGAGCGTGATCGGATTCAGCCTGGTGATGCTTGCGCTATGGCTTTTCCCGTTTGTGTGGTACACGTCAACCGATCGCCAGACCCAAATGGTTTGGCTGACCGAACAACAACAAATGGACGGTTGGCAGTATGAGGAACTTCCCGTCGCCAAGTCCGCCGAAGCCGTGCTGGTCGCCGACCAGCTCGTGAGCGGTCAGTTCAAACACGATATGCGGGATCGCGTCCAGGTCTTTTCCGCCAAACGTTACACCGAGAAAGAAAACCACATCGGCCTGTTCGTTCATACCCCCGACCGTTGCTGGACAGAGTCCGGGTGGCAACTGGAACCGGCCTCCCCCGCCCT
>Ga0116153_10002937_pt1 | contig 12639 bp, 14 predicted proteins | sample AD_UKC028_MetaG_FD_89896 | JGI IMG/M metagenome (GOLD analysis project Ga0116153, IMG submission 89896) | Active sludge microbial communities of municipal wastewater-treating anaerobic digesters from USA - AD_UKC028_MetaG | ecosystem: Engineered > Bioreactor > Anaerobic > Digestate | place: USA... | reverse complement strand
CCGCGCTCTTCCTCTCCGGGATGGCCTGCGGGTGGGCGTGCCGGTTGATCTACGCGGAGTGGAAAAAGTGAAGCGTAGAATAGGCGGCCGGGACGGCGCGGAAACGCCAGCCCCGGCCTCGTCTCGGAACCTGTGAAGGAGGCCCCGTTGACTGAAGCAAGCATACCAAACTGCTCGGGATGCGATGCGCTGAGAGCCCAGAATCGCTCCCTCTGCGACCTCCTGACCGAGGAAGCCGACGCCCTGCACGCCGTGAAGGAGTACGCCCTCGAGTGCTCCTCGCGCGCCGGGGCGATGCTCGACGCCGCGACGGTGGCGGCTGCGCTCTGGCCGATGCTCTCGGGCATCCCGCTCCCGGCCCGGCCCTGCCCCGCGTGCGTCTCGCGGCGGGCACGGGAGCTCCGGCGGGCGGATGTGCTGCTCGGGCTGGCGGACCTGCAGAGGGTGACGGCGTGAGTTCCGGCCTCATGGAGTTCCGCGCCATCGTCGGCCCGGACGGGACCGCCCGGGTCGTCTACGTCCGCTCCGACAGCCCCGTCCTCGGCCGCTGCATCTCCCGGTCGTTCTGGCTGACAGAGGCGGAAGCGGACGCCGCGGCTCACAACGTCGCCCGGGATGAGGCTGCCGCACTCCGCGCCGCCGGCCAGAAGGATCTCTTCGGATGAGCGCACCCGTGCTCCGGCCGTACCAGATCAGGGCCGTCGCCGAGACGCTTGCGGCACGGGACCGTGGTGTCAAGCGCCTGCTCCTCGTCGCCCCGACCGGAGCGGGGAAGACCGAGATCGCCTCGGCCCTATTCGCCGCGAACCTGCCCGCGCCGGGTCTCTTCCTCGTCCACCGGCTCGAGCTCGTTGAGCAGGCCGCGGCGCGGTTCACGAACCACGGCATCCGGGCCGGTATCATCCAGGGCGACACGCCCGTGACGCCCGACGCCCCGGTCCAGGTCGCGTCGGTCCAGTCGCTCGTGCGTAGGGTGCGTCCGCCTGCGGAGATCGTCATCACGGACGAGGCCCACCATGCCGTCGCCGGGACGTTCGCCGACGTGATCGAAGCCTACCCGGAGGCGTTCCACGTCGGGGTGACGGCGACGCCGTACCGGCTCGACGGGCGCGGCCTCGGCACGCTGTTCGAGGAGATCGTCGTCGCGGCCTACCCGCACGAACTCGTCGAGCTGGGCTACCTCGTCAAGCCGCGGATCTACACGGCCCCGCCGCCAGACCTCTCGGGCATCCGCAAGGTGGCCGGCGACTACGCGCAGGGCCAACTCTCGGAGCGGATGACGAGCCTTGTCGGGAACGTCGTCGAGACGTGGAAGAAGCTCGGGCAAGGCAGGAAGACGGTCGCGTTCGCGGTCGACATCGCCCACTCGAGGGCGCTCGCCGAGCGATTCCTCGAGGCCGGCATCCCCGCCGAGCATTTCGACGGGGGCGACGATCGCTCGTCCCGCCGCGCCGTCCTCGATCGCTTTCGGTCCGGGGAGACCACGGTCCTCTCAAACTGCTCGCTGATCTCCGAGGGGTTCGACCTGCCCGAGATCGGCGTGGTGCAGATGGCCCGGCCGACGGCCTCCCGCGCGCTCTACAAGCAGCAGATTGGGCGCGCGATGCGTCCGGCCGAGGGGAAGGCCGACTGCATCCTCCTCGACAACGCCGGGAACTTCGGCAGGTTCGGCGACCCGCTCGACGTCGAGGAGTACAGCCTGACGGACGAGGTCAGGGTGCCGCAGCCGCTCGCCGTGAAGACCTGCAAGGCGTGCTTCGCGGTGATCCCGGCCGCGGCCCCGACGTGCCCGTACTGCGGGTTCGCGCCTCCGGTCCAGGTCACGAAGGTGACCGAGTCCGAGGACGAGCTCGTCGAGGCGTCGTCGCTCGTCAGGCGCTACCAGGCGATGGGGTCCGACGAGCGCGTCGATCTCCTCCGGAAGCTGCTCGCCGACGCGGAGAGCTTCGGCTACCGCCCGGGCTGGGCGGCCTACCGCTACAAGTCCAAGTTCGGCCACTGGCCGGAGCCGGAGACCACGGCCCGGGCCGAGGCGGGGACGGCACTTCCGATCGAGGCGCTCGCCCGCTGGATGGTCACGGCCGCGGAGCGTGGCTACAAGCCGGGATGGGCCGCGTGGCGCTTCAAGACGGTCTATGGACGCTGGCCGCGCGCGTCCGAGAAAGCGCTCGCGGAGCGTGCGGCATGAAGGCGGGCGCTCTCCGGGCCGCTCTCGGCTCCAAGTCCAAGCCCGAGTCCCAGATCATGCGCGAGATCGAGCTCGCGCTCTCGGCCCTGCGCCGGCCGGACGGCAGCCCCGTCTGCATCGTCTGGCGGCAGCACGTCGGGAAGGTGATGAGCCAGTCCGGGCACATCACGTCGATCGGCATCGAGGGGCAGGCCGACCTCGGGGGCGTGCTCTTCACGGGCCGGTGTCTCCAGATCGAGGTCAAGTCCGAAACTGGCCGGCTCCGCGAGGGGCAGGAGAGGTGGGGTGCGGCGATGCGGCGGATGAACGCTCTCTGGATGGTGGCGCGCTCGGCCGAGGAGGCTGTCGCCGCGGTCCTCTCAGAACTCCAGCGGGCGGCCTGATGGACTCCATCCCCCGCCCATCCCCGTCCCTGATGCTCGAGGCCGCCCTCTCCTACGCCTCCCGCGGCTGGCGCGTGCTCCCGGTCTGGCCGCTCCGCAACGGCCGGTGCGCGTGCGGGAACGACGACTGCCCGAACATCGCAAAGCACCCGCTCGCCCCCCTCGCCCCGAACGGCTGCCACTCCGCCTCGACGGACGCCGCGGTCATCACGGACTGGTGGACCCGCTACCCGGACGCGAACATCGGCATCGCCACCGGGCAGGAGACCGGCCTCTGGGCGCTCGACGTCGACCCGCGGCACGGCGGCGACGTGACGCTCGACGCCCTCGAACTGAGATTCGGCCCCCTCCCGCAGTCCCTCCGCGCGCGGACCGGCTCCGGCGGCGCGCACATCCTGTTCGTCCACCCGGGCGACGGCCGCCTGAGCAACTCCGCCGGGCGGCTCGGGGCCGGGCTCGACGTCCGCGGGGACGGCGGGTACATCGTCGCGGCCCCCTCGAGCCACGTCTCCGGGCGCTGCTACGCCTGGGAGGACGAGGACGAGTCCGTGCCCGAAGCGGCCCCGAACTGGCTCCTCGAGCTGATCGGGGAGCGGTACGTCGACGACGTCGACCCCGAGCCCTTCGACGAGGACGACCTTCCAGAAGATGCCGCCCGCCTCGTCTCCCGCCGCAAGCTGGCGAAGGCGTGCGTCAGGATCCGCGACGGCCTGTCCCGGCACCAGACCGCGGTCTGGCTCTTCCAGCAGCTACGTGACAACCGGGTGCCGCGCTACCTCGCTCACGAGCTGATCGACCCGCTCTACCGGGTCGCGAACGAGCGCAAGAACGACCGCGCGGTGACGAAGGCCGAGTTCCAGAAGGCCCTCTCCTGGGCCTACAAGCACCGGCCGCGCAAGCCCGACCCTCAACCTGCCCAGCCCACCTCCACGATCCCCGTCGCCGAGATCGCGGCCATCGAGTCCGACGTCGACCGCCACCGCGCGATGCGCGAGGCCGCCGCCACGGCGAACGTCCCGCTCGCCGCGGTCAAGGCCGACGTCGCCCGGCTTCGTGCGCCCCACCTCGAGCCCGACGACTGGCGGCACATGCTGGTGACGCGCCGCCTGACCGACGGCTCGGAGGTGCTCGAGAAGTGCCTTCACAACGCCGCGGTCTTCCTCCGGTATCACCCGGCTTGGGCCGGCAAGCTCTGGGCGAACATCTTCACGGGCGAGACCCACTGCACGGAGCCGCCCGTCGAGTCCCCGTCCGGCGCGTGGTCCGACCTCCACACGGCACAGACGGCCGCCTGGCTCCAGTCGCAGGTCCGGCTGATGGTGACACCCGAAGTCGTCGACGGCGCGGTCCAGATGGCGGCCCACTCATCGGAACGGCACCCGGTCCGGGACTACCTCGAGTCCCTCGTCTGGGACGGCGAGCCCCGGCTCGACCACTGGCTCGAGGATCTCGCCGGGGTGCCCGACTCCCCGCTGACCCGGGCGCAGGCCCGCCGGTTCCTGACGGCTGCCGTCGCCCGGATCTACCAGCCGGGCTGCAAGGTCGACCACGCGCTGATCCTCGAGGGCCCCCAGAACCTCGGGAAGTCCACGCTCCTGAACACGCTCTTCGCCCCCTGGTACTCCGACGACATCGACGTTCTCGGCTCCAAGGACGCCGGCCTCCAGGTCCGGGGCGTCTGGGGCCTCGAGATCGCCGAGCTCTCCTCCGTCCACCGCTCCGAGGTCGAGAGGGTCAAGGCGTTCATGACGCGCCGCGATGACCGCTTCCGGCCGCCCTACGGCCGCCGGGTCCAGACCTGGCCGCGGCAGCTCGTCTTCGTCGGCTCGACGAACCGGACCGAGTACCTGATCGACGAGACCGGCGGCCGGCGCTTCTGGGGCGTCGCCTGCTCGTCCATCGACCTCGAACTCGCCGCGACCCGGAAGGACCAGCTCTGGGCCGAGGCCGCCCGGGCCTACCACTCCGGCGAGAAGTGGTGGCTCGACTCCGAGGAGCTCCTCCATTCCGCCGCTGAGGCGCAGGAAACGCGGTTCCAGGCCGACGCCTGGGAGGAGCGGATCGCAGAGGCGCTCGAGCCCTACCAGTGGCAGTCGCGGGGCGAGATCACCGTCGCGCGCGTCCTCGACGCGATCAAGGTCGAGACAGCTCGTCAGGATCGCGCCGCGCAGATGCGGGTGGCGGCCTGCCTCAAGAGGCTCGGGTACGAGGCGCGCGTCGCGAAGGAAAACGGGGCCGTCATCCGTCGATACAGGAAGGTCGCTACTTGAGGTCGCTACCGGTCAACTGCTCACCCGCACGGACTTGCACGCGCGGTTACGACGGTTACGACTTCGCCCCCCCTTTCCCAACATCTCCAAGAGGACTTTTTGAAATGAAAAATCGTCTTCAACCTACCCCCCTAAAACGGCACACCTCATCAAGTAGTGTTCATATCTACTACTTAGGTCGTAACCGTTGTAACCGTAGTAGTAAGGTATTGAGGGGCAAGTGCTTCGGTGGTTACGACGTCGGTTACGACACGGTAGCGACCTCGGCAGGTCGTAGCACCCCCCGGAGCCCCCGCTGATGGCCGGGAGACCCTCGCTTTGAGCCTCCCCATCTGCCCCGTCTGCGGCCTCCGGGACGTGCCCAGGATCGACGGAGCGGCCATCATCCGCCTCGCCCCTGCCGACGGCCCTCTCCGGTACTCCGTGACCGTCCTGCGGTCCTACCGCTGCGGCTGCGGGTGGAGCTACCAGACGAGCGAGACGGTGGACAGGCTGAACCCGGAGTGCCTTTGGGTGAGGAAGCTGGCGAAGGACGAGGCGGAGGTGGAGGTGAGGGGATGAGCGTATACGTGAGCGTCGATGCGAAAGATCTCGACATAGACGGCCTGTGGGTGATGGAGCTTGACGAGCTCCCTGACTCTGGTATCCCAAAGGCGGTCGTCGTGAATACCATGTGGGGAGATGACAAGGTGTGCATCTCCGCCGAATCACACGATGAACTTGTAGCGTGCCTCCGCAGCATCATGGCAGAGGTTCGGCTGTCGGCGCGAAACGCGCGACGGCGCGAGAGACGGCCCAATATCCCGCCGACGGGATAGACCCCCTAGCGGAGCGCTAACCGTCGCCGTATATCGGGAGGCGTGGAGATAGGCCCGAACCTCTCTGGTAACAGTGAACCCAGGACAGTCGTCGGGGTGAACGGGAACATCCTCCACCCGTTCCAGCCAGGACAGTCCGGCAATCCGAACGGGCGGCCCAAGGCCGCCCGTCTCGTTTCCGCCGCGCTCGCCGAGCTCCAGGACGCGTCCGGCGCGACGCCGGACGAGTGCATCGAGGCGTTCAAGGCCGCTCGAGGCGCGAAGCTCTGCGGCGCTGACCACAAGGCGATCGCGCTATTCCGCGCCGAGAACGACGCCTGCGGGAAGACGCAGGTCAGCGCCATCGAGACCGCGCTCGACCGCCTCGAGGGGAAAGTCCCCAGCATGACCTCCCTCGTTGGGGCCGACGGCGGCCCGCTCCGGATCGAATGGGTGAACGACTGGCGCAACGCGGGGGGCAGCGAGGGGTGACAGCGATCCGCCTGCCGATGCCGCACGAAGGGCAGCGCCGGGTCCGGCTCGAGTCGAAGCGATTCAACGTCCTCTCGGCGGGGCGACGCTGGCGGAAGACGACCCTCGTCATGCCGATCGCAGTCGAGGTCATGCTCGGCGGCGGCACCGTCGTCTGGGGCGCACCGACCTACGACCAGGTGTCCACTGCCTACGAGGAGATGCGGCGCGGGTGCCGTGGGGTTGCGAAGTTCCGCACCTCGCCGTTCATGGATGCCGAGATCCCCGGCGCTGGGCGCTGTCTGTTCCGGTCCCTCGACAACCCGGACAACGCGCGATCGAAGACGGCGGATCTCGTCGTCGTGGACGAGGCCGGGGACGTCCTCGAGACAGCGTGGGCCGAAGTCCTCCTGCCGATGCTCATGGACACGCACGGCGGGGCATGGCTCATGGGCACGCCGAAGGGCCGGAACTGGTTCTGGCGCGAGCACGCGGCAGCGGTGGAGCGGGCGACTGCCGGGGGCGAATGGGCCGCGTGGCAGATCCCGACGCTCGGGGTTCGCATCGTAGACGGGCGGCTCGTTCGCGAGCCTCACCCGTACGAGAACCCGAACATCTCCTTCGACGAGGTGCGCGAGCTGTACGGCCGCATGACCGAGCGCGCCTTCCGTCAGGAGATCCTCGCTGAGTTCCTCGAAGATGGCGGCTCGGTGTTCCGTGGCGTCCGCCCGGCAGCTTCGGCCCGGACTCTGACTCACGCGGAACCCGGCCGCCGCTACGTCATGGGCGTCGACTGGGGCAAGACGGACGACTTCACCGTCATCACCGTCGTCGACGACGAGAGCGGTGAGGTCGTCCGGGTCGATCGATTCAACCAGATCGACTACACGGTGCAGCGGGGACGAGTCGTTTCGATGTACGAGGCATTCCACCCCGCCACCGTCGTAGTCGAGCGCAACAGCATCGGCGAGCCGCTCATCGAGGAGCTGGTCCGCAGCGGCCTCCCCGTCCAGCCGTTCACGACGACGAACGCCTCGAAGAGCCTCGTCATCGACGCGCTCGCCCTCGCCTTCGAGCGGGGCGACATCAAGATCCCGAGCGACCCCGTCCTCCTCGCCGAGCTCGAGGCGTTCGAGATGGAGCGGCTCCCCGGCGGCTCGTTCCGCTTTGCCGCGCCGGCCGGGCTGCACGACGACATGGTGATGAGCCTCGCCTTTGCCTGGCACGCGCACGACGGGACGGGCATCCCGCACAGCGGGTTCCTCCGGCTCATCGAGACCGCGCTGCGCTCCCGGGAGGTGGCAGAGTGAACGAGCAACTCGGGCTCTTCGGGGAGACGGCTCTTGCGCTGCGGCCGGAAGTGGTTGTGCCTGCTCTTGTTGCGAAGGGGCTAGATAGTACCGACCCCCTCGGAGAGGGCCTGCCGGAGAGCGGCACGACAGAGGACGGGCTCGTCTACCAGGTGATGGCCGGGGAGGTCAGGATCTCTGCGGCCTCGCTGTGCAGAGTGCTCGGACTCGGGAACCCCAGCGACTTCATCAAGCGCATCCCAGCGGACATGCGCGGGCTTTGTCCGTTCCGGGACGGGCGCGGTGTTATGCAGCCGACGAACTACGTCAACTGGGACGGATTCGCGCGTGCCTGCCAGGACTCCCGCAAGCCGAATGCGATACCGATCCGTGACAAGCAGGCTCGTCTTTGGGGTTCGTGGGTACGGAACAAGATCGGGCAGCCGCAGCCCGTCGTCACTAGCATCGAGAATGGGCAAACGCCGGGACTACTAAGAGAGATCCTCGATGAAGTACGTGACCTTGGTCGGCGGGTAGCGACGATAGAGGGCGTGGTCCCGACCATTGGGCTAGTCAAGGAAGACACGACAATAATCCGCGAGAACCAGCCACGGCCCCGTAACCCTGTCGGCGTCGAGACGATGGAGCTACACCGCCGCCTCGTCGCGCACTACTACCACGACTACTGCCCGTGTTGCGAAGACGTCCGGATACTCGACAGCGACGGGAAGTGGATCAAGGGCGCCTCAGAGCTTGACCACTGGCACAACCGGCGAGACCGCAACGGCGCTGACGAGACGTGGAAAGTCTGCAAGGGCTGCCACGACGAGATGAGCCGGAGCGAGTCCGCGCGAGAGGAGAACCTCTCGCAGTTTTCCGTCTACCGCCGTCGTGTCGAGCGGGCGCAGAAGCCGCTGGAGGTGGCTGCGCGATGAGCACCGACGTCGTCACCCAAATCTCGGCCGGCGAGATCTACGCCGCGACCGGCAGCTACCCGAGGCCGGTCATCCTGGACGCCTACGGGCGGCCGGTCACGTACTCGACGCTCCACTCGCCGATCGACATGGGGCCTGGCGATCCGATCCCACCGCGCATCCCTGTCCCCGGCTACGCACCGCGCGAGTACGAGTACCCGCTCGCATGGAACCAGATCCCGAGCCCACGCAAGGAAAGCGGCAAGCTGTACAGCTTCGCCCAGCTCCGCGCCTGGGCGGACATGTGCCCCTACTTCCGGCTCGCCGTCGAGTACCGGAAGAAGCAGATCCGGGCGCGGCACTTCGAGGTCGTCCCCTGCGAGGACACGAAGAGCCGGGCGGCCCGCAAGAAGTGGCAGCCCGAGATCGACCGCGTCATGGGCTTCCTCGAGCAGCCGAACCGCGTGGACGGCACGACGTGGTCCGAGTGGATCGGGCAGGCGATCGAAGAGGCGCTTATCGTCGATGCGCTCGTCTTCCACAAGCAGTGGCACTTCTCGGGGAACCTCTCCTACGTCCAGCTCGACGGCCAGACGATCAAGCCGGTGATCGACCAGTGGGGTCACATCATCGGCTACCAGCAGGTGATCTACGGGATGCCCGCGACGCAGTACGCCGCGCGCGTGATCGACGAGTACGACAAGGGCGAGCTCGCCTACTGGATCTACAACCCGCGCGTCAACGGCACCTACGGGACGAGCGCCATCGAGGAAATCCTCCCGATCATCCTCACGGCGGTCAAGCGGTCGCAGACGCACCTCGCGTGGTACACCGAGGGCAACATCCCCGACGCATTCCTCTCGTCGCCCGAGGGCTGGACGTCCGAACAGATCGTCAAGTATCAGCGGTTCCTCGACGCTGACCTGACGGACACGACGACGCGCCGCAAACTCCGCGTCCTCCCGCACGGGTCGTCCTACACGCAGGCCAAGCCCTTCGCGTTCACGAAAGACGAGGAGGACGCCATCGCGGCGCTCGTCCTCGCGTACCTCGGCGTGCCGAAGATGGTCCTCGTCTCGCAGGTCAACCGCGCGACGGCCGAGGCGCAGCAGGAGGACGCGGGGGACGTTGGCCTCGCGCCGCTCGTCCGGTGGCTCGAGGAGCACCTCTCCGAAGTCATCACGGGCGACTTCGGCGCGACCGGGCTCAAGGTCATCTGCACCGACGGCCTCGCAGGACAGGACGCGGCCGAGACAGAGAACGACGTCAAGCTGATCGCGGCGAAGGTGCTGACCGAGGACGAGGTCAGGGCGAAGCGGGGGCTCGACCCGCTTGGCAAGGAAGCCGACACGACACAGGCGGGGCGCATCCCGATCGAAGGGCTCACGCGGGCTGTCTTCGAGTCCGGCGCGGTCACGCGCAACGAGATCCGCGCCTCGCTCAACCTGCCGCCGGACCCGATCAACGGGCACCTGTACGTCACGGTCGGCGGATTCTCCGCGACGCCAGCAGAGGATCTCGCCGACGCACCGGCCGGTGCCGCCGCGCCCGCTCCGTTCGGTGCGCCGCCGGTCCCGACCGTCCCCGTCCCCACGATGCAGGAGGCCGCAAGTGCCGATCGAGATGCTGTCGTTGCTCATGCCGTCGGTCTTCTCGGCGGTGGAGCCGAGCCCGAGCAGGCCAAGTCCGAGCGCGCCGAGTGGCGACGGTTCGCCGTCAAGCGCCTCGCCAAAGGCCGCCACGCCGACCCCTTCCGCTGCGATCACCTCGGAGCCGACGAAGCCGACGGCATCCGCAAAGCCCTCGCCTCCGCCCGAACCCGAGAAGAGGTTCTGGCAGCGTTCGAGAAAAAGAAGGCGCTGACCGAGGCGAAGAAAGAGAAGGCCGTCGACGCGATCAAAGCCGCGACGATGAAGCTCTTCGAGCGGCAGTACGGCGAGGTCATGGCGCGGGCGGAGAAGGTGCTCCATGCCTGAGCCGGTGCGCATCCTCGACGCTACGGGGAACCCGATCCCGCCCCGCCCGGTGGGATTCGCGCCAGTGAAGCCGCCCCCTACGCCGCAGCCCAAGGGGAAGCTCCATGCCTGAGCCGACTGAGACCTTCGTCGAGGACGCGGGCTACGCGCTGCAAGACATCTACGGCGCAGCGGCGAAGGACGCGAACACGGGCGGCATCTCGTTCGACTACCTCGACGAGAAGGCTGCGAAGTACGCGAAGGAGCGCGGGGCCGAACTCATCGGGCAGAACGAGAACGCGTGGAGCGTCGAGCAGACCACGCGCGACGAGGTGAACCGGATGCTCCAGACAGCGATGGACGAGGGCTGGTCGCCGCAGAAGTTCGCGGATCAGCTCACACAAGCGGGGCTCTTCGGCGAGGCAAGGGCAGAGGTCATCGCCCGCACGGAAGTCGCGATCGCCCAGAATTACGGGCAGAGCGAGACCTATCAGGAGATGGGCTTCTCTCGCGTCTACATACAGGACGGCGACTGCGACATCTGCCAGGAGGTCGACGGCAAGGTCGCCTCCATCGCGTGGCTGCAAGAGAACCCGGTGGGGCACCCGAACGCCATCTTCGAGGGGACCGAAGTCCTCACTCTCGGGGGCGTGACGACGGGCTATCGGGCGAAGTGGTCAGGCCCGGCGGTTCGGATTGCGACGGCGGCGGGCAACGTCCTTACCGTCAGCCCGAATCATCCTGTGCTCACGGGGCGCGGATGGACGGTCGCAAAACTCGTTCGCGAAGGCGACTATGTAGTCCGCCGCAGCGGGGGCGATGGTGTCTCCCCTGCCCCGGACGCGCAAGTCGATAAGATGCCAGCCCTCATTGAGCACGTATTCGAGACGCTGCGCTCTGCCGGAGCGGCGACGCTCTGCCCCACCTCCCCCACTCACTTCCACGGCGACGGGAACTTCTGTCAGGGCTATGTCGACGTTGTATGGACCGAGCGCCATCTGACGGATAAATGGGACGCCCCGTTCTCTCAGAAGGGCGACGAGCTGGTCTTCCCGGTAGCTGGTCCCGATCATCCTGATTTCACGGGTGAACGCGCGAGCGAACTTCGTGGCGAGGCTGTCCTTCCGTCCTCGGCTGGCCTCGTGGGCGGCCTCGACGTGGGGCGGGTAGGAGTTCCGAGAGCGGATAGGGATGCCGCGCTCGGTGAGCCTGTGGCGGAAGACGGTGTCGCCGATGCCGACTTCGTTCGCGATCTTGCGGGCCGATTCGCCGTCGAGGTATCGCTGGACGAGGTTGTCGAGGTTCGGGATGTCGAGCCGTTTACTTCCCATGCTTTCGACCTCACTACTGGTTTCTCGGCTTACTTCGCCAACGGCATTCTAACCCATAACTGCGTTCGGTCCTGCTCTCCCGCTCCCGACGACGAACCGATCGATCTTGAATAACCGGAGGCCGCCAATGGTTGACACGTACGAATCCGTCACGCTCCCGATCGGCTGGGAGGTGCTCATCCGCGCGCCCGGGGAGGTCGCCGTCACGGGCGTCGTCCTCGCGGTCGACGACGAGGCGCGGTCAGTGACGTTCACCGACGGGCGGGTCTACGTCTTCCCCGAAGCTGTCCCCGACGTGGAGGTGGAGCCGTGAAGAAGCTCATCGGCATCCTGCTTCTTGTTCTCGCGCTCCCGGCGCTCGCCGCGACCGACAAGGTCGTGACGGTCTGGACCGGGCAGGCGACGAACGTCTCGACGGCCGTCGCCTCCGACGGCTACCAGACGGCACAGGTGACCATCTGGGCGAAGTCCGGATCGCCGGACGGGACGGTGCGGGTCTACTCGCAGGCCCCCTCTGGTGCGCCGCTGGTGCTGCTCGCGACGTACGCCACGCCGACGGCGGCGAAGACGTTCCGAGGTCCGGCCGGGACAGGCATCGTCGTCGCGCTCTCGGGGAACACGACCGGGACGGTCGGTGCGGTCGCGGTGCTGAAGTGAAGAGGCTCCTCGCGGCGCTCCTCCTCGTCGCGAGCCCGGTGCTCGCGCAGGCGACGAACGGATGGGTTGAGATTGCGAACGGGTGGGGCGAGATCCAGAACCCTCCTGGGTTCGACACGATCCCCGCCCCCACCGGCTGCGCCACGACCGAACTCGCCTACTTCCTCGGCAGCCCGGCGACGCTGACGTGTCTGGATGCGACCTACACCGCCGCGACGAAGACGCTGGCACTGCCGTCCGGCGCGGTAACGGCGGCGAACTTCACCGCCACCGGCCTCGCCACCCCCGGCTCAATCACCGTCACCCCGACCCTCTCCCAGATCGGGGCCATCACCGTCGTCGCGGGCGCTTCGCTCGTCGACGGCGACGCGCTCTCGGTCGGGG
>Ga0116153_10002928_pt1 | contig 12662 bp, 9 predicted proteins | sample AD_UKC028_MetaG_FD_89896 | JGI IMG/M metagenome (GOLD analysis project Ga0116153, IMG submission 89896) | Active sludge microbial communities of municipal wastewater-treating anaerobic digesters from USA - AD_UKC028_MetaG | ecosystem: Engineered > Bioreactor > Anaerobic > Digestate | place: USA... | reverse complement strand
GTGCTCGGCTTGGCCGCCAACGCCCAGTACGGCCTCTCGGTTCAACTGCTCTCAATTGTCAGTGGAATGGTGGCCGTCTGGACCAATGTCCGGTGGCCCCTTGTCGGCCAGTTGCGCGCGCGCCACGACTTGGTCGGCGTGCAGCGTCTCCTCTGGCCGCGGGTCTGGCTGCAGACTGCGACTTTCCTGCTCGCCTGTGCGGCTTTGCTCCTGGCGGGGCCATTCCTTCTGCAGCATTTCGGTGGCGGCAAACAACTGATCCCCCTGGCGTGGTTATCGCTGATGATGCTCAATGCCTTCTTCGAAATGCACTTTAATATCTGGGGCACATTGCTTTCGACGGAGAACCGGCTGCCCTATCTTTGGCCCGCGGTGGCTACCAACGTGCTAAGCTTCATTCTGTCCCTGGTGCTGATTCACTTTACTTCCCTGGGCCTGGGGGCGCTGGTGCTGGGGCCATTTCTGGCGGGCATCCTGTTCAACCATTGGTTTTGGCCTCCTTACGCGGCCAGAACTCTCGGGACCACCCTCTTTCGCTTTCTCTTTACCGGTCCGACTACCTCCGCAACGGCTGGTCTTGCGGCGCGTTCGAAAAGTCCCTGAACTTGCATCCTCATTCATACAGCCTTCGGAAGCGGTTTTATTCTGGCAGTTCTCTCGGCCCCCTGAGTTTGTAGCGCGGCCAGCCGCGGATGCTCCCGGCAGTTCTGCTGCGGCTCTTCGGCAGCCGCAAGCCCGCATATCCGGCGCGCTGGTTTGCTCTTCCGCTTCTGAACGCGCTGCCGGGGGCGCATTTCAACTTCCGGGCTGCGGTGATCTTTGCGCCAAGCCGCCTGCCCTTCCTTGGGCCCGTTGCCGCCGTCAATCTTCAGCCGCCCGCATCCTGAGAATTGCGGTTCAACACTTCCCGGTAAATCTCCAGGTGCCGGCGGGCAACCGCCTCGGGATGAAAACGATCCCGCGCCCGCTTGCGGGCTTGCTGGGTCACGCGCGCCGCCACTGAAGGATTGAGCAATATTTAGTTCGCCTGCTCTTGCTGCCAGCCGCCTGTTCAGGGCTCTCCTGGCGGGTGGCGCTTTGCGGTCTCCAACTGGAGTTGCGGAAAGGTTGAACGCAGTGATAAAGTCCGGAGTCTGAATGAAAGCATGTCTGAATGACCATTTCCGGTATTAGAGCCCACTGGCAACGCTTGCAACAGTCGGCGGTGTTCTTTGGGGTGTTTGCCACCGGGGTTCGCATCGAGCTTTGGGTTGCTGGTCGGCAACTTTGGTGGTTGGACTTGTCCCGTTGGTTCCTAGCCTGCAGGTGACGAATGGGTTCTTTTTAAGGCCTTCGTTTGGTTCACTTAGACTTGACCGTGAGGAGATGATTTGGTCAACCTGCTGCACTCTGAATGATTTTCCGCTGGCCGCTTCCATTCTCCCTTATCCAACCCGGCGCACTGCTTAAGCGGTTGCACAGTTCGACCGTGGCCTGGTTTTGGGTTTTCAATGGTCTTCGTTTGGCCACGGGGATTCTCTTGCTGCCATTGGTGCTGCGCAAGCTGTCCACGGAGGAGTTGGGCATGTACTATGTGTTCCTGAGTCAGGTCGCCCTCGCTCCGGTCATAGATTTTGGTTTCAGCCCGACGATATTGCGCTTTGTTAGCTACGCCATGGGCGGCGCGGAAACGATCCAGCCTCAGGGGGTGAGCAAATCCACTGGAACGGGCCCAAACTTCGGCTTGCTCTGGCAGTTGTTTTTTACTACCCGCGCTCTTTACCGGGTTCTGGCGCTGGTCCTTCTCGTAATCCTGGGAATCTGGGGCACCTACATCGTAAACCTGCGCGTCCTCGAGACCCCTTGCCCGCGCGTTACTTGGGTTGCCTGGGGCATCACCCTCATTGCCACGGTCCTTAACATCTATTCCTCCTGGGCGCCGGTCTTTCTCCGCGGCATGAATGAAGTCCTCATTTCGGTCCGGATTACAGTGCTCGCTTCGGGGGTGAGGTTCGCGGTCGCGGCTGGGTTGTTTCTGGCGGGCGCGGGTCTAATGAGCTTGCCGCTCGGAGACCTCACCGGCAGCGTTATCCAGCAGGTGATCGCCCGGGGCGCCTGCCTTCGGCGATTGCGGCGAGCGCCGTCGACGAAGAGGTCGGACGTTTGGCAACAGTTGCGGATTATCTGGCCCAACAGTTGGCGGCTGGGGTTGGTGACCATGGGCGGTTACCTAACGGTCAATGCCAATACGCTGATTTGCCTAAAGGTTCTGGGTTTGGCGGCGAATGCACGGTATGGACTTTCGATTCAGCTCCTCGGGATTATCAGTGGCATGGCCTCGGCTTGGACACAGGTTAAATGGCCGATCATAGGCCAGCATCGGGCCCGGCATGATTATGCCGCGATCCAACAGATCTTTTGGCCTCGAATGTGGCTCCAATATTTGACGTTCCTGGCCATGGCGGCCGGCCTTCTGGTTTGCGGCCAACCGCTGCTGCAATTGCTCGGCAGTAATAAACAGATGCTTGCACTACCCTGGCTGGCTTTGCTGGCGCTCAACTCATTCCTGGAGATGCAAACCAGTATCTGGGGCACGCTGATTACCACAGAGAACCGCATCCCGTTTCTGTGGCCTTCGTTAGCGTCCAAATTGCTTTCTTTTGGGCTTTCGCTAACGTTCATCTATACGACGTCGTTGGGTTTGGGGGCGTTGGTTCTGGCGCCGTTTCTGGCCCATTGTCTTTTCGATTACTGGTATTGGCCAATTCACGCCGCCCGCGGCATCCAGACGTCCTTGGCGCGTTTCATGTTTTCGCGGCCGAAAGGCAAGCCCGGCACGTTGTAGGGTCACGATGCAATCCTGCCGGCCCGGCTTGTCTTAACGGAGGATGCTGCGAATCCAGCCCACTCGACGTTTGCTTTTACGCCGGCCGCGAAACCGGCTGAATCCTGTATTCGCTGGCATAGTCCGGGCCAGCGTCACCGCTTTTTCATGATCAGAACGGCAAACTACTTTGGCAATCGCTGCTTGCTTTAGCGCCGTCGGCGTGGAATGATGAAAACGCGTTGGCGCATTGAAGCGGGTATTCGTGGATATGGGCGGGGGCGAATTATTCCGGGAGCCGTCTTTGCGCCAGTCGTTATCCGGAGTCGTGCCATGTGTCGGCGGATGGCAGAAGTTTCGGCATTCACTCCGCTGCAATTCTCGCGGCGGTTGTGGCGCGCCCCCGTTGGCAAACGATTGCTTTTTACGGACCCGCTCTTACTGAACGTCCGGCACGGAGGCGAGCCGAGGCCCTCACGCGGTTCTGCCCTTGCCATCCTTGACACTCACCACACAAGAAATATCCTCATCGGCATGACCTTTGGCTTTAGCCGATTCAGCGGCAAGGCGGCAGCTTGTCTGCTGAGACGTTTCTTGTACTGCCGGGAGGAACACTAAACTATGCCTGGCCCGATCTGCGCGGCGGTAGTCTTGAATTATAACGGCAGGCACCTCCTGGAGGAAAATCTGCCCTCGGTCATCTCGGCGGCGCAAAGAGTCAAGGAGGGATGTGATGTAATCGTGCTCGATAATTTGAGCACGGACGGCAGTGTGGAGTTTTTAAAGAAGAACTACCCGGGCGTAATAGTGGAGATTGCCCCGAGCAACCGAATTCTGTTCTCCTACAACGAACTCTGCCGGCGTATTCAGTACCAGTACGTGGCCCTGCTCAACAACGACCTGCGCCTGTACGAAGACAGTCTGGCGGTCCTGCTGCCCCATTGCGCCGGGCAGGATGTATTTGCGGTGTCGGCGGTTTTGTTGGATGCGGAAGGCACGACAATCACGCGCAGCCGGACCTTGGGAGAATCGCACCGGGGGTTGTTTCGAGTCGCGGCGTTGCAGGAAAGTGAGACCGTGCCGACCCTGGTCGCCGGCTGCTGCGCGGTGTATGACCGGGAGAAATTCGTCGCCCTCGGCGGCTTTGATGAACTCTACTGGCCCTTCTACTGGGAAGACAATGATCTTTCATATGTGGCTTGGAAGCGCGGGCTCCGGGTGCTGATTGAGCCGCGGAGCGTTATGTGCCATCGGCACCATGCTACTATCGCATCCAATTCTCAGAATAAAGCCGTGGGCCATTGCAATGCCCACCTCTTTTTTTGGAAGAATATCACCGACCCTGCACTAATCGTGCGGCACCTTGCCTGGCTGGCCTTCCTCGTCCCCTGGCGCGCGGTACGAGGCCATTGGCCTTACGTTCGTGGCGTGTGGGCAGCCTGCCGTAAACTGCCTCAGGCCCTGAAGCGTCGGCGGGAGATGAAACCGCTGTGGGTGCGGACGGATGCGGAGGTTTGGGCGCTGGTTCGCGGCGATGGAGAGGCTGTACCTCCCGGCTAGGGCGGAAGCCTGGCCAAATGCAAACCGGCGAACACAGGTTCGGCGGCAAAATGAGGCCGCTTAGCGTGGCGCCGCCCCGCGGAGTCCGAGGGGGGCAGGTTAAGTTGGCCGGCTTAACTCATACCAGGATCGCAGCGAGGATAATTGCTGCTCCAGGCCGGGCCGTTGCAGGGTCGGGAGCAACGTTCGGTCAATTGCCTCCTTGGCCATTGTCGATCGCACTTCGATGGGGTGCTCCCAGATTTTGCTGATGAGCTGAAGGATTTGACACTTGGACATTGGAGGCCAAGTGCCGGCTTGAATCACCGGTTCGTCGGCGCGGATTAAGCCGTTTATTAGTTTCCAGGCAATCTCAGCCCATTCCAGCGTCGTGATACCGTTCCACAGATGGTTGGTGTAGCCATTCACTTCACCGGATTGACGCAAGAACCAGCCCATCAAGCCCCAGCCTGTGTCCAACTCCGGACCAATGATGGACGTGCGGATAATGAAGCATCGGCCCGAATCAGCCGCGGCTTCGCCCAGAGCTTTGGAGAGGCCGTAAACGTCTTCCGCGTCGCACTCGTCAGCGACGGAGTACTGGCCTCGCCGCCCCGAAAAAACACAATCACTACTTGCGTGAATGAGGCGTTGTTCGGGGCGCATCCGTGCGCGGAGGTGAAGGGGGAACACCGAGTTGACCAGGTAAAGTTCGCCGGGGTTCTCCGTCTTTTGCTTAATCCGACCCAGGGCGTTGATGATCCAGGCGCAGCCTGAATTCCGAACCGCTTCGACGAGCGAATCCCGCGCTGCAGCTTCATAGCGTGCGGATGAAGTAATCACCTCACAACCCTGTTCCTTCAGGAATCGGGCCACGACGTGGCCCAGCATTCCTTTGTGGCCCAGCACAAAAATCTTCACAAGTAGAACTCGGTTTCGCCCATGGCATCCAGCATGGCTTGGATTTCCTCGGTCCGCTCGAGCCTTTGCGTATTGGCGGACGTGTACTCCTGGCCGAGCGGCTTGGGAGTCAGTTTTTGGGGCACGCGATACTCAGGATGGATCGCATAATAAGACGGCTGTTCCGTCATGCGCTGCATTTCATACTCGTTGACGAGGACCTCGTGGAGCTTTTCTCCCGGGCGGATACCAACTACCTTGATGGGGTGGCGTGCCCCCCGTGGGCTGTATTTCAAGCGCATGGCTTCGGCAAGTGCCTGGACGGTGCAGGCGGGCGCTTTACGGACAAAAATCTCTCCGCCGCGTGCGTGGGTCATCGCGTGTAGAACGAGATCCACCGATTGGTCAAGCGTCATCAGGAACCGAGTCATTTCGGGGACGGTCAAAGTCAAGGGCGCGCCCTGGCGAATCTGGTCGCGAAACAATGGGATGACAGAGCCGCGGCTGCCCATCACATTGCCATAGCGCACACAACAGAAAGTGGTTTGATGGTCAAACTGGTTTTGGCTGCAGACGATCTTTTCCAGCATCGCCTTGCTGATGCCCATGGCGTTAACCGGCTTAACGGCTTTGTCGGTGCTCAGGGCCACCAGGCATTTCACGCGGTTGTACTTGGCCGCCTCACAAACATTCTGCGAGCCGATGATATTGGTTTTGGCAGCCTCGTAGGGGTAGTTTTCGCATGCGGGGACCTGTTTGAGCGCCGCGGCATGAAATACATAATCCACCCCGTTGATCGCTTCCGCCAGCCGATTGGGGTCTCGCACGTCTCCAACAATGTACCGGAACTGAGGGAAAATCCTTTGCATTTCCCACTGTTTCTTTTCGTCCCGGCTGTAGATCCTGATTTGGGCCGGTTTCTGCTTCAAGAGGTAACGGGCCACCCGATTGCCAAAGGAGCCGGTACCACCGGTAATCAGAATGACTGAGCCAGAGAGATTCTTCATTTTCCACATATTCTAACAATCTGTCGTGGCCGCAGCAATCGCCTTTTTGCCGCACGGATTCACCCTTGGGTATTGCTCCCAGCAAGAGAGGCTGGTGACTCCCGAAACGACGGGCCAATCAAACCGGACATTGGCGCATTTACATCTATTCGGGTTAAGCATGCCCTGCTTAGGAGCCGGGTCACTCTCTGTGAATATAGTGACGATTCCATTTCTTTCTCACGGAGGAGGCACATGTCCGTTCAAGCCCAGTGCCTGGTGACAAAATGACGGAACGCCGGCGGGAGACAGTGGAGGAGCAGAATTATTTCTGGCCCAGCACCTCCTGATAAACCTCCAGGTGCCGCCGGACGATTACCTCCGGGTGGTAGCGGGTACGCATAACTTGGCCCGCGCCGTGTGCGCGCGGAAAGCCGCTTTGAATCCAATGCGCCAGCGCCCGGGTTAAACCGGACCAATCCTCCCCGTGGAATAATTCCGCGCCGGGCACTCCCTCCGCAATATCCACCACGCCCCCCACGCGGGCCGCGAAGAGTTTCAGGTCGCGGGCGAGTCCTTCTGCCACCGCTAATCCAAAAGACTCCGCAGGCGAGAAATGCACCATCCCCGATGCCGCGTCGAAGAGTTCAACCAGTTCAAGGCTGGTTTTTGTCCCGATCCACCTTGCGCAGCCCTGTTTCTCCAAGGGTTTGAGGCTTTCCTGGAAGGCGTTTCCATAGGGATGGTTGGGAGTTATATTGCCGACAAACAGGAACTCGAAGGCCAATCCCTGCTGCGCGAGCTCATGCGCTACCTTCAACAATTCCAACTGTCGTTTCCGGGGGGCGATCAGGCCCAGGTTCACCAGGCGGCACCGGTTGTGGCGGGTGGGAACTGGCGCGGGGGCAAAGAATTCCTGCCGCAGCGCATGGGCCACGCGCCAGACCCGCCGCGTTCGCGGGCGGACCAGTTGTTCTGTGTAGGCCGAGTTGCAGAGCACGCCCAGGGTTCGTTTCAGCGCGAGAGTCTCCAGTCGCCCCGCCAGCCAGAGGTAGCTGCCAACGCGCTCCTGAAACAGCCGGGCCAATTCAGCCATATTGCCGTGGATTGTGATTACGTTGGGAAAACCCGAGAAGACCGCGCTAAGGGCGCAATCGTGTTCGGTGCCATGGCCATGTACGAGGTCTGGCCGGATTTCCCGCAGTTTCTTTCGGACGGCCCGGATGCACCCTTGGAAGCCGGTGCGCATCCAGCCAATCTTTGGCACAAAGAGGCTATGGTAGAAAATGTTGGGGGCCAGCTTTTGCGGAGAGGTCATGCGCACCCGCGCGCAGGAGACCACATGCACTTCGAGTTCCGGCCTCTGCTTAAAGCCCTCCAGCAGCGCCTCGGGCGCGGTGCCGAAATGCGGGACCGGCGTGCCGTAGTCCCTTTGCATGTCGCGATTGTCGGTGGTCAGAAAGGCGACTTTTATTTTCAAAGCTTCAATTCAAATTTGCCTGACTAAGGGACTCATTCCCCGCTGGGGCCGAGCGTCCAACCATTGAGTCAGTCATTGATCATCGGTTGCCGCGGCCCGGGTACGGCCTGGTCCAACTTCTTATTGCCGGGCCGGAATAATCGGCGGGGTTGATGTTCGCCGCAACTCAAATATTGCCCGGTTGATAAACGCGGGGTGATTCACACTCCATTCCTGGCCGCAATAGAGACGGCCGCGGAGCGCATTTGGTTCCGCCCCTTTGCGGTTTCCTTGAGTTTCCGGGTCAGGGCCAGGGGTGGCTGGGGTGCTTCTTTTGGAGTGCGGGCTTGAGTTTGGGATAAGCGTTCGCCCGGAAAGCCGGCCAATGGCAGGTGGCTTCGAGGCGTTTGCCGTCCGGCGCGCAGAGCCAGAGTTTAACTGGCACCCGGCCTTCGCAGACGTGGGGATGCGCCTGGAGCGCGAAGCATTCGTGCAGTTTCACCTGGAGTTCGGGCGGGCTTGGCTGGTTATCCTTATCCTGGGCAGACTCGGCGTAAAGCAGCTTCAGCTTCCGGCCATCCGGCCAGGGAATGCGGGCGGGCGCGAGTTCGTCCAGCCAGCCGGCTCGCTCGCGGCCCAGGGCGTACAGAAAGCTCTCGGTCAACGGCGTCGCCTGCGCCTCTTTGGCCAGCGTCAACCCCGCAAAGGCGCGTGCCATGCATTGGCGGAGGGCTTTGTCATCGAAGGACGGAAATTCCAATTCGGGCAGGGCGGCCGCCACCAGGTTTACGCGGTTGATGAACTGCTTTGCCTCGTGGTTGAACAGGGGCAGCGCGAACCAGCCTTTCTGGTGCGCTTCGGCCAGGCAGTGGCCGGAAGCCGCGGGATCGGTCTCGCGCTGGTGCTCGTGGTGGATGATGAGGTCGCGGAAGCGAACCAGCCTGACGGCGGCGACGCGCTTGTGCGCGCGGTCGTAAAGGTGTTCCACCCGGGCCGCGAGTTGCTCCGGGAAGACTTCCTCGATCCATTCGCGCTTTACGGCCGTTGCCAGTCCAAGCAGCGTCCGGGGCTCCGTGCCGCGCCCGGCGACTTCGCGCAGGACAGCGGCCACGAATAGCGGGGCGGATTGCACGACGCTCTCGCGCATCAGCGTTCCGCGCCGCCCCTCGGTCAGCTCGCATTCGAGTGTTCCCTGATCGCGCCGGAGGCAGAGTTGGTCAATGAAGCCGGTCATGAGGCAGCGGGGCAGGGCGTCGTCTGAAACCGGGCTGGACGGGGAGAGAGGCGGGGTCAGGTTATCCGCAGTCTGCGAGCCCGTCGCCGTGTTTTTGATCAGCCCTTGTTGCCGGGCGATTTGCAGCAATTGCGCAAAAGTCTGCTCCACCAGCCGCGCCGTTTGGGCGTGGATGCCATAGCGGCGGCAGCTTTCGGCGCTGAACGAGTGATTCCGGGCGAACTGGAAGGCACGCATGAGCGTGTAGAAATCCGACTCCGGGCTGGCCTCGAACAGTTCGCGCGCCTTTTGGACCGGTTTGTCATCACGGCCCAGGCGCATTAGCAGATCGCGCCCACTGACCAGGGCGGCGCACAAAGCTGCGGACGGCACGCAATCGAACCGGGCGGCCTCGACCAGCATGCGCGAGTAGCGTGGGTGCATTGGCAGCTTGAGCATCTGCCGTCCAATCGGCGTCAGACCGGCAGCGCCGGAGGAGGCCGCGGGCCCTTGCGGGGGCGGTTCCCGCAGTGCTCCCAGCGTAAGCAGCAGTTGCTCCGCCCGTTCCACGGCGGATGGGTCGGGTTTGTCCAGCCAATCAAACGCGGCGGCGTGCTGGATGCCCAGAGAATGGAGCAGCAGCACCACTTCGGCGAGGTCGCTGCGCTGGATTTCCGGCGTGTTGCGTTCGGGGCGGTTCAACTGGCCGCTTTCGGTCCAGAGCCGGAGGCAGGTGCCCGGCGCGGTGCGCCCGGCGCGTCCCTTGCGTTGCTCGGCCGAAGCGCGGCTGATGGGCTCGATGAAAAGCGTGTTAATGCCGCGTTCGGCGTCGTAGCGCGCGATGCGCGCCAGCCCGCTATCAACCACGTGGCGGATGCCATCAATGGTGACCGAGGTTTCCGCGACGTTGGTGGCGACGACCACCTTGCGGAGGGAACTGGGCGCGAAAGCAAGGTCCTGCTGCTCGGGCGGCAGGTCGCCGTGCAGGGGGATCAGTGCCAGGCGCTCGGGGCTGCGAAGGGTGCGGAGGGCGGCGAGGGTGGCGTTGATTTCGGCCATGCCGGGCATGAAGACCAGGATGTCGCCGGGGTCGCCCGCGTTGATGATTTGCTCGACGGCATCGGCGGCCTGCTCTGGGATTGGCCGTTCGTCCCGCCGGTTCAAATAGCGCACCGCGACGGGGAAACTCTGCCCTTCAGACAGCAGAATCGGCGCTCCTCCCGTCTCCCCTCCCAGGTATTGCGCCACCGGTTCCGCCTCAAGCGTGGCGGACATGACCGCCAGCTTAAGCTCGGGCCGGTCGGTCTGCTGCAAGCGTTTTACCAGGGCCAGCGCGACATCGCTCAGCAGGTTGCGCTCATGGAATTCGTCGAAGAGGACCGCCCCCACATTTGACAGCGTCCGGTCGTCTTGCAGCCACCGCAGGAGAATCCCCTCCGTGACGTAGCTGATGCGGGTGCCGAGGCTGGTTTGGTCATCGAAACGAATCTGGTAGCCGACCTCCGTCCCGAGGGGGCATTGGCGCTCCCACGCAACCCGCGCCGCCACCGTCCGTGCCGCTACGCGGCGGGGTTGGAGCACGACAATCTTTTTGCCGCCGGCCAATCCGGCCTCGAGCAGCATTTGCGGAACCTGGGTAGTCTTGCCTGAGCCTGTCGGGGCCACGAGCACCAATCGGTTCCCCGTCCGCAGGATGTGAACAATTTGCGAATGGATTTCCCGGATGGGTAGTGTGTTGGGGGTCACAGCATCAGGCCGGTTTGTGTGCAGCTCGGGATGGCCAGCCGCGAGTTGCGGGGCCTGCCGTTGCGCGTCCGGGAGGACCGGAAGGCGGGTTCCGTTTGCAAGAGCCGGAGGCTAATCCAAAGCACCAGGTGCGGAGGCATAGTGTCTTTAGTGGGGGATTGTAGCCGGCGGACACGGCAAATGCACCAGCAAATCCGGAATGCCTCGCCCCGGGCGGGCTGGGGAAGTGGTGGAGCCGAGGGGAGTCGAACCCCTGACCTTCTCATTGCGAACGAGACGCTCTGCCAACTGAGCTACGACCCCATTCCACCAAATCAGGCGAACATACTTTACGCATAAGAGCCGGGCTTGCGCAACAAAGATTTCAAGTGGAGCTAGATCGCGAACCGGGCGATGCGGGGCGAGGCGTTTTGCGTCGAATTGTGGTTCAGGCGCACCCGGGGAGAGTTTTTCATTAACCTTTGCGATGCCTGGTTGCTGCATCGGTTGCTTGCGTTGGCACGGGACCTTTGCGAAGATCAGGAAGTAGGTGGGGCGCTTTATGCGATAGAGGGGATTGCAGGGCGAGCTACGGACGGCTTGCAGGTGCGAACGCGGTTGGTGGCAAAAGCGCCGGTGTGGCGAAATGGCAGACGCACAGGACTTAAAATCCTGGGCCCGTAAAAAGGCGTGTGGGTTCGAGTCCCACCACCGGCACCAGCTTGATTTGGCATGATTGTGTTTGCTCCGAGCTGCGGGGCCACAAAAGACCTTCCATTGCCGATACCGCTTTTACTGCCCCGCCTGCCCAGGGATTCCTGTTGGCAAGATCGCGCCGTGTCATCTTCCAGGTGCTGGTTTTAGGCACAAACTATGGTCCGGAAGTCCAAGCTGTTCACGAGGAGAACGATATTGGAGTGCGGCGGCGGCTATTCCGCTGCTGAAGCCGCGGAGGCGGCAGCGACCGGATTTGGCCGTGGCTGCTTTCGTCGCAGTGCCAGCTACTTTGCTTTCACCACCCACCCGGGTTTGACTTCGGCATTGCCGGAATAAGAGGCTTTGCTGCGATCGGCTTGGACAGTTTGAAGGATGACCTCGCCGATCAGCTTTTCCTCCGAGAAAACGACCGCACCGCTGGCATCTTTAATGTCCACGGTTTCGTAGAGATCAAGCTTGTCGCCGACTTTGAATCCCAGCTTGCTGCCCAGGGAAACGATGACGGCGTCTTTGCCGGCCACGGCAAGCACTTTGCCGGGGGTGGCGCGGGCGGCTTGCGCGGCAGCCTGGGCGGCGGCGGCTTGCTGGCTGGCCGCGTTGGCTTTTTGCTTGCGTCGGCCAGATTCAGGCAACGAGAAGGCACGGACATCTTCCGTAATCTGGTTGAGCGCGGTGACGGTAGCCTTGCCCAGGGCGCTATCCATAAACTCCTTGTTGTCGAATCCGATGCCCCCGCCGTGGCCGGTGACGTTGACGCCCACATCAAAGCCCGTGCCTTTTTGGGCGGCGGTAGCGGAGCCGGTTTTAATGATTTTGCGCGTGGCCGCATCCACGAGGCGCCAGTCAATGCGCACGTCGGCGGTCGTTTGTTTGAGCCCGAGGTTGCCCAGGCTGCCCGGGACAAAGCCGCCCAGGCCGACCTTTGTTTGCTTGTTTCCAAAGCGCGTCACCTTGGCGGTGAGCATAAAATCCGCCGCCGCAAAACCTCCTTTTTCCACCTTCTCGTCTTGCTGCACCCAGCCATCCTCGCCCAGCTTGATCTCATCCATCAGCGTGCCGAGTTCGGTGGTCTCGAGCACTTGGAACTTGTTGAGCTTGCCCATTTCCGTGATGAGCATTTCGCAGAGCCCCTGGCCCATCGCCGGCTGCCAGTATTGGATGGCGGTTGTGTCGCCGCCGAACGGGGCCACAATCAGGGACGGTAACGCGTTGTCGTCAGCGAGGGCGTGGCAGGTGATTCCTGCGGCCAGAATCGAACTGTATAGAGACACTAAGAGGTTCTTCTTCATACTCTCGAGTAATCTGGTATTCGTCTTGCGT
>Ga0116153_10002921_pt1 | contig 12686 bp, 11 predicted proteins | sample AD_UKC028_MetaG_FD_89896 | JGI IMG/M metagenome (GOLD analysis project Ga0116153, IMG submission 89896) | Active sludge microbial communities of municipal wastewater-treating anaerobic digesters from USA - AD_UKC028_MetaG | ecosystem: Engineered > Bioreactor > Anaerobic > Digestate | place: USA... | reverse complement strand
CGGTGCTGACTCCCTGTCAGCCTGGGCGCTGTCCTTGTCCTTCTCTGCCTTGCGCTCATTGAGTCCTTCAGCGATAGCCTGGCACATGATATCGATCACGAGTGAGATTGACTTGGCTGCGTCATCGTTGGCCGGTATTACGAAATCGATCTCCGAAGGATCCGAATTGGTATCAACCATTGCAAACACTGGTATCCCGAGTCTCTTAGCCTCATGCACGGCGATGTGTTCCTTGGCCACGTCAACAACGAAAAGCGCTGAAGGCTGGCGGGTCATGTCGGCTATTGAACCGAGGTTCTTTTCAAGTTTGGCTCTCTGGCGGGTGATCTGCAGCTTTTCCCTCTTGGAGAGGTTGTCAAAGGTGCCGTCTGTTGCCATTTTATCAATTGAGCCCATTTTTTTGACTGCCTTGCGGATGGTGGGGAAGTTAGTGAGCATTCCGCCCGGCCATCTTTCGGTCACGTATGGCATATTAACCGATCCTACCTTTTCAGCTACGATATCCTTCGCCTGCTTCTTGGTTGCCACGAAGAGAACCTTACGGCCTGACTTGGCAATCTGCTTAAGAGCTGATGCAGCCTCGTCTATCTTGATCGATGTTTTTTCAAGGTCAATGATGTGAATGCCGTTGCGCTCCATGAAAATGTAAGGAGCCATTGCCGGGTTCCATTTTCTCTTGAGGTGCCCGAAGTGTACACCGGCATCCAGTAATTCTTTGAAATTGGTTCTTGACATTTTGATTGTGTTGTTAAGTTTACGTTCTGTGAAGTCAATTGCAGAGTAGTTCCTGGCTGGAAGTCAATGCAATTTAGATACTAAACCTGCATCTATAATAATTGCTGTTGAACTCCTAACGCTTGCTGAACTGGAATCTCTTACGGGCCTTGGGTCTGCCGGGCTTCTTTCTTTCAACCTCGCGCGGATCACGCGTGGTGAAACCTTCTGCCTTAAGCTTCGACTTGAACTCCGGATCAACCTTGATCAGAGCCCTGGAAATCCCAAGACGAACCGCCTCTGCCTGACCTTTTGATCCACCGCCGTCAAGGGTGACTGTGATGTCAAATTTGTCGGCAACATTGAGAAGGTTAAGGGGCTGGAGGACCACATACTGAAGGATCTCATTCGGGAAATACTGCTTGTACTCCCTGTCATTGATCATGATCTGTCCCTTTCCGTCGTTGAGATATACTCTTGCGACAGCCGCTTTCCTTCTTCCGATAGCGTTGATAACTTCCATGTTTCTTACTTAATGGTTTTTAAATCAATTGATTTTGGTTGCTGAGCCTCGTGTTTGTGTGCGGGGCCCTCATACACATAAAGGTTCTTGAAGATGGCGGCGCCAAGCCTGTTTTTCGGAAGCATACCCTTCACGGCATATTCAATCATCCGTGTCGGATGCTTCTTCATCAGCTCGTCTGCCTTGACGATCCTCTGGCCTCCGGGGTAACCCGTGTGCCTGATGTACTCCTTGTCAGTCATCTTCGCTCCCGTCAGCGCAACTTTTTCTGCATTGATAACAATTACGTTATCACCACAGTCAACATGAGGTGTGAAGCTTGTCTTGTGCTTCCCCCTCAGCATCAGGGCAACAACAGATGCCAGACGCCCGAGTGTCTGACCTTCCGCATCTACAAGTACCCACTCTTTCTCAACAGTCGCCTTATTGGCTGAAACTGTCTTGTAGCTTAAGGTGTTCACTTTGTACTAAGGTTTTGTTAATTAATGATTTTTTAAAATAAAAACCCCAATTTTGGGGTCTGCAAAAATACAACATATTTTTATTTCGAGCAATATGTTGTACTTTTAATTTCTTTAATATCCGCATGTTCAGCAGAAACACCCACCAGACCGTACATCTGATCTGCCTACTTCTGGCTGCGTTCCTGATGCCCGTTTCTGTCTGGCTGCTGTCAGTGGTCTCAATTATCATGTCCGCCAACTGGCTCCTGGAAGGCGAATACCGGCGCAAAATTAATATTTTAAGATCACGGCCGGGCATAATTGTACTGCTTGGTCTCTTCGCAATGTACCTGGTGTGGCTGCTGAATACAACCGACTTCAGGGGGGCTGCTGATGAACTGAGGCTGAAGCTTCCGCTGCTTTTCTTCCCTGTCGTGGCCGGTACCTCTGAAAAGCCTGATGGTCCCCTGCTAAGGATGGTGCTGCTCTCCTTCATCGCCGGCTGCCTTATTGCAACCATCGCAGGGTTTGCCGCAATGACAGGCTTGCTGCCTGCTGAGATACACTCTCCGCGTGATCTGGCGCTTTTCGTGCCGTCAATTCGGCTTTCAATATTTCTATGCTTTGCGGTCTTTTCATCTGTCTGGCTGATCATGTCAGACGGAACTCTTCCACCGGCCTGGAGGCAACGCCTTACCCGATGGATTCTCCCGGTCACTGGCAGTAAGTTATCAGGAGTCATTCTGGCCGCGGCGGCCGCAGCAATGAGCTATTTCCTGTTCAGGCTACTCTCGGTGACAGGTATTATAATATTCTTGTTGTTGCTCTTCCTGACGGGTATTTTCATGATTACCGCGGGCAGGCGAACAGGAGCGGGCATTGCCTTCATGGCTGCGGCCGCAGCGGTAACTGCCGGACTGATCATGCTGTCATGCACCGCCTGGAACAGGCTTCATAATCCGGCTGATCCAAATGTGAACGAAAAGCGCCAACTCACATTGTCGGGCAGAGCATACACCCACTACCCCGGGGAGACTCTTGTGGAGAACGGATACCTGGTCTGGGTAAACGTGTGTGAGGAGGAACTCAGGCAGGAATGGAATCAAAGGAGCCTGAAGGCATATGACGGCAGCGATGCGTCAGGCAATGAGCTTCGCGTGACTCTTATTAGGTACATTACCGCCAGGGGAATGCCCAAGGACTCTGCTGCAATTGCTGCGCTATCAGACAAGGACATATTTAACATTGAACAGGGACACGCCAACCCGCTATATGCCAGGAAGGGGAGTCCTCTGGCCAGGGCATATGAAATTGCATGGGAGTTTGACCGTGCGGCTGGTGGCGCCAATCCTTCAGGCCATTCTCTGACACAGCGGCCGGAATTTTACCGTGCGGCAGCCGGAATAATAAGCAAGCATCCATTTACAGGAGTGGGAACGGGCGATGTGGCACGAGCCTTCAGCGATGAGTATGAAGCAATCTCTTCCCCGCTTAAACCTGAATATCGTCTCAGGGCGCATAACCAGTATCTGACCTTCGGAGTGACCTTCGGCATACCCGGGTTGATTATGGCAGTAGCACTAATGGCGGCACCGTGGCTGTTGAGCAGTGGCCGCTTCTCATATCCGTTCCTGCTCTTCATGGCGGTCATTCTGGTCTCAATGTTTAATGACGATACATTCAGTTCATTTACCGGAGCGGCATTCTTTTCTTATTTTTACACCCTGTTAATAGTTACGTCTGCCGGAGATGATAACATCCTTCACCTCCGGCGGCGAAAGCGAAGAAGTTAATAGTAATAACAGCCACGGATGAAGATTCCCTTAGCCTCCGGCGGCTGGACGGAAGATGTTAATTGTCACATGCAACAGTAATGAGACTCAACAGTGAGGATAAGGAATTTCTTGAACTTGCAATAAAGACGGCAGGGGAGAATATGAAAGATGGCGGCGGGCCATTTGGAGCAATAATTGTAAGAGGCGGAAGCATCATAGCCCGGGCTGGCAACAGGGTGGTTCCCGGACATGATCCGACAGCCCATGCCGAGGTAATGGCCATAAGGATGGCTGCAGAGCATTTGGGCACGCATGATCTGGGTGACTGCACAATTTACGCTTCATGCGAACCCTGCCCCATGTGCCTGGGTGCCATTTACTGGGCAGGGATCAGGCGCCTTGTGTACGCTTCCGACAGGTACAGTGCTGCTTCCGCAGGATTCAGTGACAATCATATTTATGAGGAGCTGGCTCTTGACAATGGAAAGAGAAGCATCGAGATGGTCCGCGGATTGAAGGAGGAGGGAGACACAATACTGAAAAGGTGGGTTGAGCTCCCTGATAAGATACAGTATTGAGCTGCAGTGATGGGTAAAGTTGACAGGGAATTCTATCTGGCAGATGCAGTGACAGTCGCCAGGCAATTGCCGGGTATGGAACTGGTCATGGTATCCGGAGAGAAGTGCCGCAGACATGTAATTACAGAGACAGAAGCTTACCTGGGTGATAGTGACAGGGCATGCCATGCCAGCAGGGGAAGAACACGGAGGACGGAGCCGATGTACCTTGAGGGAGGGCATCTCTATATATATTTTGTTTACGGGATGCACTGGATGCTGAATGTGGTGACCGGTCCCGCAGAGCATCCCCAGGCTGTCCTTATAAGGGGGGTGTCACAGTACCCCGGGCCTGGCCGCGTAACGAAGGGACTGGGAATTGACGGTTCATTCAACAGGGAGGACCTGGCCTCGTCAGGAAGGATCTGGATCGAGAACACAGGCTTCCGGCCGGAGCTTGTTGCAGGGCCGAGGGTAGGAATAGAATATGCCGGCGAGCCATGGATAAGCAAGCCATGGCGCTTCATGATAAGGAACGAAAAAGAAAGGATATGAAAAACGGATTCAGACTGTGGAACAACATTACTGGCTGGGCAGTGTTTGCTGTCTCACTCGTAATATATTTGCTGACTATCGAACCCACTGTCAGTTTCTGGGACTGCGGGGAGTTCATCCTCTGTTCCTACAGGCTTGAGGTTGGGCACCCTCCCGGAGCACCTTTCTTCCTTTTACTCGGGCGCTTTTTCACCCTCTTCGCCGGGGGCGATACTTCGAAGGTTGCAATGATGGTCAACATACTTTCTGCATTCGCAAGCGCCTTTACAATCCTGTTCCTGTTCTGGAGCATCACAAGGCTGGTAAGGCTGGCCACCGGTGATGATGAAACCGTAAGCGGAGGAAAGGCTCTGGCAATTTTAGCTGCCGGAACAATAGGTGCACTGGCGTATGCCTTCTCTGACACCTTCTGGTTCTCGGCTGTCGAGGGTGAAGTTTATGCCACCAGTTCTCTATTCACAGCTGTCGTCTTCTGGGCAATGTTGCGCTGGTATGATGAGGCCGACGATCCTCATTCAGGGAGATGGATCATCCTGATTGCCTATCTGATGGGACTCTCTATCGGGGTTCACCTGCTGAACCTGCTTGCCCTGCCGGTGATAGTACTGCTGTGGTACTTCAGGAAGCACAAGGTCTCTGCCCGTGGATCCCTCTATTCGGTTCTTGCCGGGTTCCTTATACTCGGTGTGCTCAACTTCGTGTTTGTGCCGGGTGTTGCAAAGGTGGCAGGGTGGTTTGAACTATTCTTCGTGAACACTCTCGGACTGCCTTACAACACGGGTCTTTATATTTATCTTATCATCCTGACCTGTCTGATAGCCGGAGGCATCTGGTATTCACTCAGAAAGGGCAAAAAGGTATTGAATTTCGCAATGACCGTGGTGGCGGTACTGATCCTGGGTTACTCATCGTTTGCCCTGATTATAATAAGGGCCAATGCTCACCCGCCAATGAACCAGAATGATCCCTCAGATGTCTTTTCATTCATCTATTACATCAACAGGTCACAGTATCCGAGGGCACCTTTCCTTTACGGCAACTACTATTCGGCACCGGTAACAGGACTCGACAGGAAGGTAGGCGGCTACAACAAAAAGGATGGCAGGTATGAGCCATACTATACAACCGATTACAGATATGACAGGCGGTTCATGACAATCTTCCCGCGGATGTACAGCAGTGATCCGGGTCATATCCGCGAGTATGAATACTGGGGAAAGATAAAGGGAAAGAAGGTCACGATCAGATCAGGCCAGGGCAGTGAGCAGGCTGTAATTCCAACCTTTGGTGAGAACTTGCGGTTCTTCTTCAGATACCAGGTGGGAGTGATGTACATGAGGTATTTTATGTGGAACTTCTCAGGAAGACAGAATGATGTCCAGGGTAACGGCAACGTGATGGACGGTAACTGGATCTCCGGTATTCCGTTTATTGACAATCCTCGTCTCGGCGATCAGTCGCTTCTCCCTGAGGAGAACCGTAACAACCCTGCCCGTAATACTTATTTCCTGCTTCCGCTGCTTGCCGGACTTGCAGGTCTGTACTGGCAATACAGGCGTGATGGAAAGGGCTTTTCACTGGTTGTTCTGCTCTTCCTCATGACTGGATTGGCCATTGTGACATACCTTAACCAGAACCCGAGCCAGCCCCGCGAAAGGGATTATGCCTATGCGGGTTCATTTTATGCCTTCGCCATCTGGATAGGAATGTGTGTCATGCTTCTTTATGACATTCTGAAAAAGGTGATAAAGGATTATCCTGCAGCGATTCTGCCGTCGGTAGTGTTGCTGGCAGCTGTGCCATTGCTGATGATCATCCGGAACTATGATGATCATGACAGGTCTGACAGGTATACGGCCAGGGATATTGCATCGAATTACCTTGCATCGGTTGATGAAAATGCTGTGCTGCTCACCTATGGTGACAATGACTCATTCCCGCTCTGGTATATCCAGGATGTTGAGGGCTACCGTACCGATGTTCGCGTTGCCAACCTGAGCTACCTGCAGAGTGGATTTTATATCGAAACAATGAGCCGGAAAGCCTTCGAATCCGATGCGCTTCCATTTACTCTGCCTGTTGAAAAGTATATCGAGGGCGAGCGTGTGCAGCTTCCCGTCGAGGAGCTCATCAAGGAGCCCACCCCTATCCGCAAGGTAATGGAGTTTGCCGGATCAGATGATCCGAAGGCAAAGGTAGATCTCTCCGGCCGGGGTGATTTCTTCAATTTCATCCCTGTGAAGGAGTTCATTGTGGATGTTGACTCGGCCCACGTCATTGCTACCGGAGCTGTGCGTCCGTATCATGCTGACAGGATGGTTAAACCCCTTATATGGAAATTCAGCAACAGCATGGCAATAAAGGATGACCTGGCGCTCATGGATTTCATTGCCGGCAACAACTGGAACCGTCCGCTATATTATTCAGTGACGGTGCCTGCCTCAACCTATATTGGTCTCGAGAAGTATTTTATCCTGGAAGGTATGGCCTACAGGGTCAGCCCCATCCGGATAGATCAGCCCGGTCAGGGAGAGGAAGGGATGGTTGACACCCGTGAGATGTATGAAAACATGATGAACAGCTTCAGATGGGGCAATGCCGATAAGGAAGGTGTATATCTAGATGAGAACAACCGCCGTATGTTTGACGTTTTCAGGCGGCAGTTCGCCAAGCTGGCAAAGGCGCTCGTGGCGGAGGGAGATACTCTGAAGGCTGTTGCTGCAATTCAGAAGGGCCTGAGCATCGTGCCTCCCGAAAAAATGCCTTATGACTATTTCAGCGCTGACCTGGGAGAAGCACTGGCTATGGCCGGCAAAAAGGAGGATGCGGAAAAGCTCTTTTCTGAAATTGTCGACAACTCGGTTTCAGTACTGAGCTTTATTGCCTCTCTTCCGGAAGAGAAGAGTTACGGAATAGATTACAATGCCTCGGTTTCACTGCAGGCGCTTCTCGATGTCTACAGGCTTGCGTCAGGGCATGGTATGGCTGACCTGGCTGCCAGGGCGTCAGGAGAGCTGAACCGGTTCTACGGAGAAATGCCGGAGAGATGATCAGGAACTACAGCAGGCCTTTCCCTGCCTCTGTCATTTACCCTGATGCCGTTTACAGCATCAAAGGCAGGGGCAGGAAGCTCTACCTGACCTTTGATGATGGTCCTGATCCTGATTCAACACCTCTGATCCTGGACATTCTGCATACCCATGGCGCAAAAGCCACATTCTTTTGTACGGGAAGCAAGGTTGTTGCTGCTCCGGCTCTTTTTGCCAGGATTGCCTCCGAAGGCCACCTGGTTGGCAATCATGGCTTCAGTCACCTGAACGGGCTTAAGACGCCTGTCAGGACTTATTGTGCTGACGTATTCAGGGGTAGGGATATCACATGCAGCAATATTTTCAGACCTCCGTATGGCAGGATCCGTATGAGACAGTACAGGATACTTGAGAGGAGCATGCAGATTTTCTTCTGGGGACTGATGCCCTATGACTTTGATCAGAGTCTTACAGCCGTCGAGTCTTATTCGGTTCTGACGCATCGGTTAAGAGCCGGTTCTGTCATTGTGCTGCATGACAAACCTGCAAGCACTGCACTGCAATATCTTGAACGGTTCCTGAAAAAGGCCATTGATGACGGCTGGTCATTCGGACTGGTTGATGATTCTTTAACAGTGACCTGAGAATTTTCATCCTAAATGCTATTTTTGAAAGGGAAAGAAACCTGTAACATGAATATTTTAATCCTGGGATCCGGAGGACGTGAACATGCAATCACATGGAAACTGGCACAGAGCTTAAGGCCGCTTAAGCTTTTTGTGGCTCCCGGAAATCCCGGCACTGCCGAAGTGGCAGTAAATCTTCCGGTCGATCCGCTTGATTTCTCCGGAGTGCGTGAAGCCATCATCGGCAATGCAATAGAAATGGTTGTGGTAGGCCCCGAGGTTCCTTTGTCTGAGGGTATCGCTGACTTCATCATGAATGACAGGGCGCTGTCCGGGGTGGAGGTGATTGGCCCTTGCCGTGCAGGTGCGCTGCTCGAGGGGAGCAAGGACTTTGCCAAGGGTTTCATGAAGAGGCACGGAATCCCTACGGCAGCATACGGGACCTTCTCAATTGAGACTGCAGATGATGCGGTAAGCTTCCTGAAGCAGATGGAGCCTCCTTACGTGCTAAAGGCTGACGGTCTGGCCGCAGGCAAGGGGGTACTGATCATCAATGACTTCGATGATGCAGTCTCGGAACTGAGGGCGATGCTGGGAGGCAGGTTCGGGGCCGCCGGCAGCAAGGTGGTTATCGAGGAGTACCTGCATGGAATAGAGATGTCGGCTTTCGTGGTCACTGACGGCATTTCATACTGCATCTTGCCGGAAGCGAAGGATTACAAGCGCATTGGCGAGGGCGACACAGGGCATAACACAGGAGGCATGGGAGCAGTATCACCTGTTCCGTTTGCGACTCCTTCATTCATGGAAAAGGTGGAGGAGCGGATAATAAAACCGACTGTTGATGGGCTCAGGAAAGAAGGGATTGATTACCGGGGATTCATTTTCTTCGGACTTATGAATGCAGGGGGAGATCCCTATGTGATTGAATACAATGCCCGTCTGGGTGATCCTGAGACAGAGGTTATAATGCCACGTATCGGGAGCGATCTGTATGACCTGTTTGAAGGGGTTGCCAGGCGAGACCTGGCGTCACGCAAAATTATTATCCTTCCTGACACGGCTGTTACAGTCATGACAGTATCAGGAGGTTACCCGGACAGTTACGGCAAGGGTTTCCCTGTTACAGGGGTGGAAAAGGTAAGTGAGAGCATTCTCTTCCATGCAGGAACCGCAATGAAGGATGGCCGGCTGGTTACATCGGGGGGAAGGGTCATGGCGGTTACCTCTACCGGATCAACGATGCAGGAAGCCCTGGATAAAAGTTACAGGTCAGTCAGGGAAATTTCTTTCTGCGCGATGAATTACAGGAAGGATATTGGTTCGGACCTTAAACACCTGAAAGTATGATCAGATTCTTCCGTGGATCAGGAGCCGGGCCGGTTGTATTGTTGATGCTCGCAACATTTGGATTATGGATCGTGCCTCTGATATCACCTTCCGGCATGGAGAATGTTTCCGGCCCTGAGCCGATGCCTCTCTGGGGTTTAATTATAAAACTCATTTCGGGATCGCCCCTGGCTGCTGTGATCCTTTCCCTTGTTCTTGTAATGGCTGTGGCCTTTCTGATGGTAAGATTCAATACAGAGATCTTCTTCATACCGCGCCGCACCTATCTGCCTGCCCTTCTGTACATTATTCTATACTCTGTATTTCCGGGGCAGATGATACTGAATCCTGCACTGCCAGCTTCTCTTCTTATCCTTGCGGCACTCTGGCGCATGATGTCATCCTACCGTCTGAACGGCATGTCATTCAACTTCTTCGATGCTGCCCTGATGATTTCTTCAGCAGGTTTGTTATATGCCGGGTCAGTGTGGTTTCTTGCGGTTGTTTTCATAGCAGCCCTGGTTCTGCGCAGTCCGGATGCGCGCGAGCTGAGCCTTGCACTTGGCGGAGCGATGCTGCCGTGGATTGTGATGTATGCGGTGTGGTATGTCTCCGGAGAAGATCCGGAGAAGCTGACCGGAATCATCCGCCACAATCTGTTTGATATGACATCATCCGTCCGGTGGAGCCGTACTCTTATCATTCTTCTGGTGGTGGCGGGCCTGAATTTTCTACCCTCACTGCTCTACCTTGTACGCGAGATGCCTACTTACAAGATCAGGTCACGTAAAACCTGGGAATTAATGATCTGGATTATAGTGATAAGTGCGGCGGCAATTATTTTCGTCCCTGCTGTATCTGCAGAAATCACAGCTGTTGCTGCCGTACCTGTATCTTTTATTATGGCCAACTATATGACCTTCACCCGGAGGGTGGTCATTGCAGAAATACTGTTCTGGCTGATGGTTATAATGCTGGTGGTATCCAGGCTCTGGACAATTTGATCACCTGATCATACATACAACTCCCACGCCGGAGCCTTGTTCTCCGCCGATGAAATTGTACCATATTGTGTAGAGGCCCGTCTTGTTGCAGATAAAATCCACTGAGCTGTATTTCTTGCCGGAGGAGCTATTGTATGAGGATATGATTTCCTTTCCCTGGTCATACAATGTTACGTAAAGTTCGCCACCGGATCCGGGGGCATCACAGACGGAGAACCTGTATTTCATGTTCTTCATCAGGTACATATTTGCCTTGTACACCGGAGCAGCTGCATTTGGAGCAGATTTAGGGAGCTGTACCCTGAAATCCTTCAGGTAGGTTGTGTTTTCTCCGGCTGCAAGCACACAACTGCTTACAAGGTCATCCGTTGCGGGCTGCCCCGCTGCTGCAAGCGGCAGGAATGCCAGGGCAAGTGTCAGAATCAATAGCCTGTTTTTCATTTTAGTTGCCGGATATTAGTTTATTTCTGACTTCTTTGGACAATCCGGCAATTTCAGCCAGCTGAGCATCAGTCATCTCAACTATGCTCTCTTCATGCTGCACTACAACCAGACGCCCGTCCTCTTCCTTTGTCTCCGGCTCACCCAGCCTGTATGAGACTTTTACCTCAGAATATTTTGCGCTTATCTGCTCCATCATGCCGTAAAGCGCTCCGTACTCTTCACTGCTCCCGCGGTAAGGGCGCAGGAGCATGAGCAGGTCACCAAGGATGATCTTCTGTTCACCTATCCGGTCACGGAGTATTTCATCATTAAAATTCAGGGCTACCTGAGTGGCAAGGTACTGACCCTCGATCCAGACGCCGGTTATCATCAGTGCCGATATTGAACCCCGGTCGTTATCCCTGAGGTACCTGTCTATCTGGTTGTATGAGTTCACTGACAGAAACAGCAGAGAGTCAAGGTTGGATTTGCTTACAGACAGTCTCTTGATAGTTTCGAAGTCGAAATACTGACCAACGCGCAATCCATCGGCCAGCCTCTTAATTACTGACAATACGTCAACGGAATTGCCTGTTTTCCCGTAAATATTAAGGTAGCCCAGGTCAGCTCCGTAGATTCCTAGCATCATTGCTTTCTGGAAGTTGGTTGTCAGCCTGTCAGCTCCCTGGGTTGGCGCCAGGTAACCGGCAGAGAAGGGTACCTGCATCGATTGAAGGATGGAGGCTATCTCCACCGGAGATGCGATGTTCTGAACAATGTCTGCCACAGCTTCCTCACTCAGTTTTTCAGCCTCGCCGGCCGGCACTGAGTCAGCAACAGGAAAGGCCGGCCTTCCCTGGCGCACATTGCTGTTCCTGCATGAGCAGAAGCTCAAAAGCAGGATCACTGCCGCAATTTTCGTAATTGTCCCTGTCATCAGGAGTAAATATTTATTTATCAAACTCAAAGAAAACTGTCAGGTTCGGTTAAGGTTTCGTTTTTTCCGACCGCCGGATTCAAAAAACAGTACGATCCGTTTCAGCAGTTCCGTGTAGAGCATTACATACAGGACTATGACTGAAGAGAGCACCAGCAGTATGTTGAACCTGAAGGTGTCGATCCGGAGGCCCATGAACCTTTTGACCGGCGCCATGAAATGGGTCCTGAAGTTGAACGGTCCCGCTGCTGCCGGCTCGAGGTAAATAAGGTCAACATTCTGGATAAGCCTGTCTTTGAACTCAAGCATCTTGTTTTTCTCATATACCTTTCTGACAATATCTTCAAGCTTGTCATTATGGTAGTTATTATATAACAGATCCAGAGCCTCTTTATTGCTGCTGATGTAATTATCGAGGCTAATATCTGCGAGGTTGCTGAGTCGCCTGTATTCCCTGTCGGCCCTGTCGAGCCAGGAGGTGAGCCTGGCGGCGAGTGGCAGGGTGAAAAGATCCGGAGTAATTGAATCTGGTCCGCTGAACGGTTCAATGATTCCTGACGCGCCCAGAGTGGAAATCTCATTTCTGAGCAGTCGCATCTCATTTATCTGTTCATCAGTCAGGGTTCCTTCACCAGCACTCAGTGAAAGGCCAGCCAGAGCTTCGTTGATTCTGGGAATCCGGTATATCGTATTGAAGTCAGAGACACTGACCTGTTGTTTCAGGGGATAGACCCTCTGCCCGTATTCATTACCTGTGAACTGTTTCACCAT
>Ga0116153_10002913_pt1 | contig 12736 bp, 5 predicted proteins | sample AD_UKC028_MetaG_FD_89896 | JGI IMG/M metagenome (GOLD analysis project Ga0116153, IMG submission 89896) | Active sludge microbial communities of municipal wastewater-treating anaerobic digesters from USA - AD_UKC028_MetaG | ecosystem: Engineered > Bioreactor > Anaerobic > Digestate | place: USA... | reverse complement strand
GCGCCCTCGCGGATCCCGATCCCAAGGTCGTCAACGCGGCGCTCCCGGCTTTCGAGCGGGCTGCAACGCCCGGATCGACGGACGCGCTGGTGAGCCTCGGGGAACGGCGGATACCCGGCATCGATCCCCGCAAGCTCATCTCCGCCCTTGTCGCGACCCGCGACCCGCGGATCGCCCCGGTTCTCGCGCAGCACATCCACTGGATGGACCTTGCCGAGAGCAACATGGCAAAACGGGCGTTCGAGTCGGACAGGATCGAGATCCGTTCAATCGGGGATTTTGCACACGCGCTTCCAGCGCTTGAGAGGAACGACGATGCGGTCGTCCAGTGGATGATCCGGGCCTGCAAAAAGCTCGGGCCGGAGACCCAGCCGCTGGTCCGGAATGCCGTGAAGGACAAAAAGCTCGCGAGAGGTGCGGCCCGGGTCCTCCTCGGGCTCGGGTACAAGATGAAAGACGCCGGCGACCGCGAGATCCTCGAGGCGCTGTACGGGCGTTCGAAGAAGAAAGAAGATATCGAGAAATTCCGCGTGCTCGAGTCCCTGCTTCCCGCGGGACCGGCCGCGCCGAGGATCATGGACGATGCTGAAGTGAAAAGCCTTGTTGAGACCTTCCTCGACCGGGAAAACCCCGCCTCCCGCGACGCCGGCCCGGAGCTGGCGCGGATCGGGCTTCCGGCATTTGTGCCCCTCGCAGAGGCGCTGGAGTCCCCGAAGACCGACATTCTCGATAAACAGCGGATCTGTTCGGTTGCCGCCATGTTCAGTGATCCTGCCGCCGTGGAGACACTGGTCGGGTACCTCCGGGACCCGCACTGGGGATTCCGTGCGGCAGCAGCATACGCACTCGGGGGCATCCGCGATGCGCAGGCCCTCGACGCTCTCCTCCCGCTCCTTGCCGACAGGAGCGTGAATGTACGGCTCGCCGCCATCGCGGCGCTGGGGGCGCTCGATGATGAGCGGTCGGTGGAGGCGCTCATCCCCATCCTTACCGACAAGAGCATGGTGATCATCACGAAAGCCTGCCAGGCGCTCGGCGACCTCGGGTACCCGGCCGCGATCGGGCCGGTCATCGCCGTTCTTTCCCACCCCGATGCTTCCGTGCGTTCCGCCGCGGCCGGTGCGCTGCAGCAGCTCTGCCGTCAGTCCCGCGAACCCCTCATACGGGAGGTGGAGAATCCCGACCCCCGGGTCCGGGCAGGCGTTATCACCGGCCTGCAGATCTGCACCGACCGCCGGAGCCGGGATACCTGCATCCGCGCCCTGCACGACCCGGAGGCAGCCGTCCGGGAGGCGGCAGCCGGTGCGTTCGCGAAGGTCTGGGACCCGGCGGCGATCGAGCACCTTGCCCTGCTCTGGGACGACCCCGACGTGCAGGTCCGTGCCGGTGTCGCGGCAGCCCTCGCAAACTCCCGTGACCCGCGGGGGGCCCTTGCGCTTGCCCGATTGTCCCGTGACCGCGATGAAACGATCGCCCGGCTCGCGCGGAAGGCCTGCATGCAGAACCTCGGGACGACGGAAACACCCGACGATGCAAAACGGCTCATCGTCGTCCTTTCCGACCCGGTCTTCCATATTGACGAGGTCGTGCAGCGGTTCGTGCAGGCCGGCCCCGTGATCGTCCCGGACCTCGTTGCCGCCCTCCACGATCCCGACCGCAACCTTGCCCGCGGGGCGTCAATGGTCCTCACCGCCATGGGATCAACGCTTGGAGATCCGGTGGTTGCCGAGATCGCCGCACTCCTTGCAGACCCGGACGAGGCGGTGCGGGAGCTGGCGGTCGCGACACTCGGTGCGATTGGGGAGCCGGCACGGGCAGTCCTGACCGGTGCCCTTGAGAGCGACGACCCGCTGGTCTGGCAAGGGGCGCTGGAGGCACTCGGTCGGGTCGGGGAAGAGAAAAAGACGGTCTGAATGGCAGTCGTTCCGGGGTGCGAGCGGCGCAGCGGTGAACGCGTTAGCATTGACGAGCCCGCCATTATCACGCATGACCCGGCCGACCCCCCCGCCACGGAGCCGGATACCGGTGATGAGGATGCCGTCCGCGAATTTTTCCCCCGGCGTCGACCATGACCAGCCGGTGGCCGGTTGTGCGACCGTGGGCGCGAAACCGAACGGTTCAGGGAAGAACAGGAAATGGCGGTCCGTTTGGCGAGGTCCATGGAGCGGGGGGGAACGCAGCTGGAGATAAATCATGAGGTTCGGGAAGACGGAACGAAGGGGCGATGCGGGCAGCGCAGGAGCTTCGGTTTGCGGGGAGTTATCGCGGAATCCTGGCAAGCTTGTCAACGATCATCCTGACGACGGCTTCCATGCCGGCGCGGTCGCAGTCGACCGTGATATCAGCGTACTTCTCGTAGAGCGGGATGCGCTTGTCATACATCTCCCGGAGCGTCTGGCCCTTTGAGAGGACGATCCCCCGCGTCGTGATGTTGGAAAGCCTCCTCTCCATCTCCGCAAACGGGATCCGCAGGTACACGACAATCCCATCCTTCCGTACGTGTTCCATCGCCCTTTTGGAATAGACGACACTGCCCCCGGTTGCAACGACGGCGTCCCGGAACGTATGGGAGAGGACCGCTTCCTCCTCGATCCTCTTGAACACTTCCGGTCCCTCCGTATCGAGGATCTCCTGCAGGAGCCGGCCGGACCTCTGCTGGATCATGATATCGGTATCGGTAAAGTGCATACCGAGCGTCTTTGCGAGGATCACGCCGGCCGTGCTCTTTCCGGCTCCTGGCATGCCGATGAGGATGAGATTCTTCATTGCCGGGTTCCTGGAGTATCGCTGCGGGTGCGGGATGAGATCGGGCTTCCCGGCTGCCGATGGGACGCCCCCATTCCCGCGAGGCTGCCGGGCCGTTACTGGGTCACCTGCACGTTCTGGTACCGGACGGTGAGGTCGGAGCTGGTCAGCGTCGAGGGCAGGTTGCAGGAGATCATGGTATCGGTTGCCACGTGCCCGCCCGCTTTCAATGAACCGAGGTAGATCTTGTCCCAGCAGAGGTTACGCCCCTGGTAGGAGAGCATCGCGTTTACCGTGACCTCGCGGGCATCGGTCGTGCCCACGTTGAATGCCTCGGTATGGATGAGGAGGGGGACCGGGTTCTGGGTCACCGTCGTCGAAGAGTAGGTCCAGTACCCGTTGACATGGATCTGCGGGACGGTGGTCTTTGCCCGGGGTGTCGCGGTTGTCACAACGGTGACCGGCAGCGTCTCCGGAATTACCGTCAGGACTGCGGAGACGATCCCGGCGTCCTCCGCGGTCACCTCCACGGGCTGGACGAACCGCTCGTACCCCGGCTGCCGGAGCTCCAGCATGTGGCTTCCCGCGGCGACCCCTGAGATCGTGGAAGGGGTCGTTCCGCGGTACTCGTTGTCGAGGTAAATCTCCGCGCCGGACGGCGTCGAGGAGACGAGGATGGAGCCGGTCGTAAACACGGGGCTCTCCGTCTCGCTGCATCCCGCTGCAAGAACGGCAAGGATAAGGATGCAGAAGGGGATGATCCGGAACATGGCTTTCCACCGGTGCATGGTACGGATCTTGCCGGATGCTTATCTATAGTTTCTGAGCCGGGTGGTTATGACGAAAAAAGCCGGGGAATCGAACCGGATTTTTTTTTAGAGACCCCGGCCCGCCGTGAAATAGGGCGTGATCAGGAGTACGACCGCATCCTTCCGGCCTCTTGCCGCTTCACGAAGAACGCCAGCACGAACCCCGCGACGAACCCCCCGATGTGTGCCATGAAGGCGACCCCGCCCGACTCCTCAAACGTCCCCAGCGTCCCGATCCCGGAGAAGACCTGCAGGACGAACCAGAAGCCGATCACGACGAGTGCCGGAAGCTCGGTGACGACGTACCCGAGGGCGACGGTGACCCGGCGGCCGGGGAAGAGCAGGACGTAGGCGCCAAGTATCCCGGCGATTGCCCCGGATGCCCCGAGGTTCGGGATATCGGACCCGGCGGAGAACGCGAGCTGGGTGAAGGTTGCCGCGATCCCGCTGGCGAGGTAGAAGGCGAGGTACCGCCCGTGCCCGAACCGGTCTTCGACATTGTCCCCGAAGATCCAGAGGTAGAGCATGTTGCCGGCGAGGTGGAGGAACCCGGCGTGCATGAACATCGAGGTGAAGATCGTGACTGCGTCCCCGGCAGGGTCCGCCATGAACCGGGCGGGGACGAACGACCATGCCACGATGAAGTCTTCGCCGCCGACGAGCTCGAAGAAGAAGACGAGGACGTTGAGGGCAATCAGCGCATACGTGACGTAGGGAGTGAGCCTGCGGGAGGTGTTGTCGTCGCCGAGGGGGAACATGGGAGTTCTTTCACCATTCCGGGGAGTCCGGTCCCGGAATCCTGTTGCGGAGGTGAAACCCCGTACACGATAAATTGACCGGGTCTGTCCGGTGGGCCGGAGATGATCCTGTCGGAAGGGTGCTTTGAGGTGCCGATTTCTGCAAAATCTCCAAAATTATCTTTCCAAAACTTCAAAAATCGAAAATAACTGATAATTTTCAACAGGAATTATCTTATACTTTTAAGATAAATTGTTGTTTTATGTGCATAAAGGTATCAGGGATTCTTTCAAGGGATCCCCTCCAGATACGAAATGAACCCAAACGGGAAACGAGAGAAAAGGTCAGTACTGCTGACGATACCGAGTATATTGTCTTCTCAAAAGTCCTGCCGGTGAACACCTAGCCCGGTCATTGTTCTGCGAACGGTATCCGAAAACCCCCCTTCAGCCAGCGTTCAGCATCTGTTTTCCTGCGAGCCGTGCCGGCGGCAACACGAGTGACCGGTCCGTTCTCCGGATCCGGGCCAGGGCATTGCCTGTTACCGGTGCGGGACTTCCTGCGGGCCGTCCGTCAGGTCCCGGACCGACCCGATGTACGATTTGACGGAGCCGTCGGGGTTCTTCTGGATCATAATCGTGATCAGGGAGTTCACAACCGAACCGTCGAGCCGCCGGAACCGGAGGGGATATTCCCGGATGAACCCGGCCTGCCTGACCTTTTCGAGGAAGAGCGCCCGCTCATCCGGGTCCGCGTACAGGTCCGCGGCGGATGCGGCGAATACCTCGTCCCGGCTCTTTGCACCCATGTGCTGCATCATGGCATCGTTGAAATCGATGAACCGCCCGTCCGGTGCCGTGATGAAGACGGAATCGAGCGTTGTCCTGAAGAAGAGGTGGTACCGCTCCTCGCTCTCTTTGAGCGCATTCCCGGTCCGTTCGCGGTCCGAAACGTCCCGGACTGTCCCGGTATAGGACCTGACCGAGCCGTCCGGGTTCTTCTGGACTATCACCGTTGCGAGCGCATCGAAGACCGTTCCGTCGAAGCGTCTGAACCGGATCGGGTACTCCCGGGCAGACCCCTCCCGTTTCAGGATCGCGAGATAGGCGTCCCGCTCCCGCTCGTCGGCGTAGATCTGCAGGACATTCGTATCAAAGACTTGTTCCCGGTCTGTGGTATGGAGGTTGGCCATAACAGCATCGTTGAAATCGATGAACCACCCTTGTGCGTCCGTGATGAAAACCCCGTCCAGCGTGGTCCGGAAGAACGAGCGGTACCGCTCCTCGCTCTCGCGGAGCGCATCGCCAATCCGCTTCTGTTCGGTAATATCCCGGAGCGTGCCGATGAACTCTTTCACGGAACCGTCCGGGTTCTTCTGGGGGACGATTGTAATGAGGCCGTCGAAGACTGTCCCGTCCCGCCGCCGGAGCCGGACCGGATACTCCTTGACGTACCCGTGCTGTTTTACATGGTCGAGGAAAGTATCCCGGTCGCCGGGATGCTCGTAGACCGAGGTGACGGATATGGCGTTGACCTCATCCCTGCCGGCATACCCGAACAGTTCCACGAGGGCATCGTTGAAATCGATCCAGTGCCCGTCCGGCGTCGTGATGAAGACGGCATCCCGCGTGGTTTTAAAGAACTGGCGGTACCGCTCCTCGCTCTTTTTGAGCGCATCCTCCGCCAGTTTGTGCTCGTGGATGTCGGTGATGAAGTTCAGGGTCGCGGGACGCCCATCCCATGCGATAGCGACAGCGTTGAGCGCGACCCACCGGATCGCCCTGTCTTTCCGCAGGACGCGGAACCGGTAGCGGGACGGGATATCCCCGCCGGCGATCCTCTGTTCGTACCGTTCCAGGAGCAGGGCGCGGTCGTCCGGGTGGACGAACGTGACGAACGGCTGGCCGATGAGTTCCTGTTCCTGGTACCCTGAGAGCGCGACGGCCATGGGGTTCACCATCCTGACCAGCCGGTCCTGGGTGACGTAGATCCCCTCGCTCGCGGTCTCGATCAGGTGCCGGTAGTCCCGCTCGCTTTTGAGGAGGGCGAGGTCCGCACGCCGCCGCTCGATGGCGTGCCGGATCTTGTGGGCGAGCTCGGCGAACTGGGCGGTCGGTTCGCCACCTTTCTGGAGGTAGAAATCGGCGCCACTGTTGAGGGCCTCGACCACGACCGCCTCGCGCCCCCGCCCGGTGAAGATGATGAGCGGGGTCGTATTCCCGCAGGAACGTAACTGCTTCAAAAAGCTGATGCCGTCCATCCCCGGCATCATGTAGTCTGCGACAATCGCGTCGTACGGTGCCGATGCCAGCCGTTCCAGCGCCGCAGCTGCAGACGTCAGGGTATCGACAGCAAAGATCCTGTCTTTTTCCAGGAAGATCTTCCCGATCTCCAGAAGGCCGGGCTCGTCGTCGACATACAGGATGCGGTACATGATGGCCGGGTTAACGTTACGTAGTTGTCTGATTACCTCAGGAGAGATTTAATACCGGCGGTCTGTCAGGCGGACGCATTTCGCGGGGGCACCTGCCGGCCTGGCGGGTGAGTTCGCCCTTTCACGCCATGTACCGGCCTCCACCCCCCGGCAGGATCACGGCGAACGGATCCCCGCAAACCCAACGGGAGGGACGGTTCACCGGACCGACCCTGTGTACGGGTCAGGTCCCGCGATCCGGTTGGTTCACCGTGATTTTTCCGTGCGCCACATCCCCTTCGGGACCCGGATCTCGAACCGGGCCCCGTTCCCCGCAACGCCCGTCTCGGTGATTGTTATCCCGGTGATATCGAGGATCTCCCGGACCAGGAAGAGCCCGAGGCCGGTATGTTTGCCGTGCCCCCGTTCAAAGATCTTCTCCTTATCTTCATCGGGGATGCCCATCCCGTTGTCCTCCCAGAGGATGGTGAGGGTATCATCCTCCGTCCCGCAGGAGATGGAGATCTCCGAGACCCGGACCCCGTGTCGCACCGAGTTGTCGAGGAGGTTGGAGAAGACCTTCTCCAGCATCGGATCGGCAAAGACTTCGGTGCCGGAACAGGCGGTAACGAACCGGATGCCCGGGTGATGGAGCCCGGATACCAGACCCCCCAGGTCCTGCCAGGACGGCGCCTTCACGCCCAGTTCCTGGTACATCTTCGTGAACTCGACCTGGTGCTCGATGGCTGCACCTGCAGCCTCCATTTTGGCGAGGAATTCTGTCACCACGGGGTCGGCTCCCTTCATACGGGCGAGCTTCGCGTACCCGTTCAGGATGGCGACCTGGTTGACGATGTCGTGCCGGGTGATTGCGTTGAGGAGGTTGAGTTTCCGGTTCGCCGTGGTGACCACCTGTTCCATCATCCTCCGCTCGGTAATATCCCGGACAATGGCCTCGGTCCCGAGCACCCTGCCGTTCTCATCGAACCGGATCTGGATGTTCATCGAGGCCCAGAAAGTCGTGCCGTCTCTCCGCCGGGCCTGCCCGGTAATATCTATGACCCCCCCCGCCTGCTCCAGTTTCCGGAGGATCTCTGCCCGGAGTTTCAGGTCTTTATACAGGGACACCGCCATTACCCCGGCCATCGCATCCGGGGAATCATACCTGTAGAGCCGGGCCGCCGACGGGTTTGCCATGGTGACAATCCCCTTCGTATCCGTCTGGAAATACGCGTCCTGCATGTTTTCGAGGATGTGTCGGTACTTTGTCTCGCTCCTGAGCAGTTCCTCCTCGGCATGTTTCCGGTCGGTGATGTCCGTGTGCGTCCCCACCATCCGGATCGGCGCCCCGTCCGAAGTCCGCCCGTGCAACTTCGCCTTGGAGAGGATCCACCGCCAGCTCCCGTCCTTCGCCCGGAGCCGGAACTCGATTGCGTGGCTCTCCCGTTTTCCCGTGCGGTACTCGCTGACGACGGAAAGTGCCCGGTCCCGGTCGTCCGGGTGCAGGAGCCCCTCCCAGGTCCAGAACGACTGCGGGAGTTCGTCCTCCCCGTATCCGAGCATGGTCAGGTAGCGCGGGCTGAAGTAGGAGGTCCCCTTCTGCATGTCCCAGTCGAAGATCCCGTCACTGGTGGCCTCCATCGCAAGATTCAGGCGTTTCTCACTCTCCTGCAGGGCTTCTTCCGTCAGTTTCCGTCGGGTGATCTCCCGGGCTGCAAAGATTGCGCCGTCGTATTCGCCTGCGGCGTCGTACAGGAGACGGGTTTCGGATTCGTACCAGTGGTACGTACCGTCCTGGTGACGGTACCGGAACTCAATCATGACCTGGGACGAGTGGCGGCCGATCGCCGCCTGGACATCCCGGATGACGCGGTCCCGGTCCTCCGGGTGGAGGTACAGGGTGATATCCGTGCCGGTATAGTCCTCCTGCGGAAACCCGGTCTGGCGGAAGACCGATGGGGTTGCGTACAGGATCGTCCGGTTCCGGTCGATCCGGGTGACCTGGTCGGCCATGTTCTCTGCGATGATGCGGAATTTTTCCCCGTTCTTTTTCAGCGCCTCTTCCGCCTTCCTCCGCTCCGTGATGTCGACGAAGGTTGCGAGGAACCCGTCATCGAATGTGATGCCGGAGGTCTCGGCGACGCGCTCCTCCCCGCTCTTTGTCGTGATCGTATACTCCGCCGGCCCGAATCCCTGCCTGCGGTCGGCCGACTGCGAAAGCGCTGATGTCCATGCCTCACGGACATGGTTCCGGTATGCCGGGTCCGGGTATGCCAGCGGCCACCACGCGTCAAGCGTCGGGATGTCATCCTTCGAGTACCCGAAAACCTGCCGGAAACGCTCGTTGATGAAGACCACGTTCCCGTCGTTGTTCACAAAGGCCGCGGCCAGGGGCTCTTTCTCAAGCACCCTCATCATGCGCTGCTGGTTCTCCGCAAGCGTTGCCTCTGCTTCCTTAAGTCCCGTGATATCGGTCATCATGTAGAGGGTTGCCGGGCGCCCCTGCCACGGGATCTTTGCAACCGAGAGATGGACCCAGAGTGCTTTTCCCCCGGGGCCAATCAACCGGAAATCATAACTGTCCGGGACATCTTCCCCGGCACACCGTTGCGCGTACCGTGTCCGGAGCAGCTCCCGGTCGTCGGGCCAGATTCCGTTCAGGAACGATCTGCCCAGGAGGTCCTGTACGGGGATCCCGACGAGGCTGGCCATGCGGGGGTTGACATAGACATGCAGCCCGTCCTGGAGGATGGTGATCGCCTCGCCCGCCCGCTCGATCAGCGTCCGGTACTTCTCCTCGCTCTCGCGCAGCGCGTCCTCGCTCTTCTTCCGGTCGGTGATGTCGAGCGCGGTGAAGATCATGCCGGATTCGGAGTTCGCAGGGTCGATCCGTGTTCCGAAGATCTGGATCTCCCGCACCGTCCCGTCTTTGCAGAGGAACCGGGTCTCCAGGCTGTTGCCGTGGTTGCCGGACGAATAGAACTCCGCCACCCGGTCATATTCCCTGTCATCCGGATAGATGAACCGCGTACTGCGGCCTTCTATCTCCCCGCGGGAATACCCGATGATCCGGCACAGATGATCGTTGACCTGCCGGAAGATGCGGTCGTCCACGACCGCGATCCCGACCGGTGCTGCCCGCAGGATGCCGGCGATCGCGTTCTCGCTCCGGCGGAGTTCCTGTTCGCTGCGCGCCAGTTCCTCGAACTGGTTCCGCAGTTCCTCCTCGGAGAGCGCGATCTTCTCGTACGCAGCCCTGAGCGCCTCACGGGTCTTCTTCTCCTCCGTGATATCGAGCGCGGCAAAGATATGGCCGGCAGCCTCGTTGTCCGGGTCGATGAGGGTCCCGAAGAGCTGGATGTCCCGGACCATCCCGTCCTTCCGCAGGAACCGGGTCTCGACAGAGGTAAGGGCATTCCGGCCGGTGCCCAGCGTGTAGAACTTCCCGGCCTTTCGGTACTCGTCGTCGTCCGGGTAGAGGAACCGTGCTTCCCTCCCGAGGAGTTCCTCAGGAGGGTAGCCGGTGATCCCGCAGAACTTGTCATTGACCCGCTTCAGGACACGGCCCTTAACAAGGCCGATACCGACCGGTGCAGCCCGCAGGATGCCGGCGATCTCGGCCTCGCTCTTGAGGATTCTCTGACCGCTCTGCGCGAGCTCGTCGTACCGGTGTTTCAGTTCCTCCTCGGTAGCGGAAACTTTCCGGTACGCCTCGAGGAGTTCGGCGTGCTCCCGGTTCTTCCCGGTGACATCGAGGGCACTGTAGATCATGGGGGCGGCGGGGTCGGACCGGTCGGTAACGGCAGCGTTGATCCTGACATCGAAGACCGAACCGTCCTTCCGTTTCCAGTGCACCTCGATACTGTCCGGGGGGGCGTCCTGACGGTACGCCTGCTCCCGCATCCTTCCGGCCGCCGCATAGTCCGCGTCGTCCAGGTACAGGAACCGCGTGTTCTTTCCTTCCAGTTCTTCGCGGGGATAGCCGGTCATCCTGCAAAGCCGCTCATTTACCCTGAGCAGGACCCGGTCCTTCACGACGCCGATCCCGACCGGGGCTGCGTCGAAGAGACCGGCGATGGAAGCCTCGCTCTTCCGGAGGCGCGCCTCGCTTGCCGCAAGCTCCTCGTAATTTGCCCGGAGTTCCTCCTCCGTTGCGGTGAGCTGCTCGTAGGCCGCCCGGAGCTCGTCCTCGCCCTGTTTCTGGGCAGTGATGTCCGTTGTCAGGATCCCGAGCCCGTCGCTCATCCTGAAGATCCTGACATACAACCATCGCCTGCCCACGAGCGGCATGTCGAGCATCTCGGTCCGGACAAACGGGACCCCGGTGGTGAGCACCTCCCGGTACCGGTCCGGCGCTTCAGCCGGGTGGGCACCCTCCGGCAGGAGGTCGGCATAGTTCTTCCCGATGACATCATCTCTCCGGGTCCCCGGGGGAAGGTAGGAGAGTGCGGTCCGGTTGAGATCCGCAAGGTTGAGGTTGGCATCCCAGATCGTGAACGCATCCGTTGCCGAGCCCATGAATGCCTCCAGGCGCTCCCGGCTCTCCCGGAGTTCTTTCGCGCTCTTCTCCAGTTCGTCAAACTGCTCGCGCAGTTCCTCCTCTGTCCCCGCGATCTGCTCGTAGGCGGCCCGGAGCTCGTCCTCGGTCTGCTTCAGGCCCGAGATGTCCCGGATGGACTCGATGGCGCCGACAATTTTGCCCTGCCGGTCGTAGAGGGGACTTGCCTTGCCCATCAGGGTGACCCTGCGCCCCTTCGGACGGGGGAGACTCGTGTCGGCAATCAGGGTGTCCTTCTCCCGGACAATGTTGGCGTAATGGCGGGCAATGCCCCCGGCAGGTTCAAAGATCAGGTCGATGAGGATCTTCCGCCGGTCGCCGTAGAACGGCAGGGAGTACTCGTTGTCCCCCTTCCCGACTATCGCCGCCGCAGGGACCCCGGTCATCTCCTCGATGGCCCGGTTCCACGCGATCACGTGCCCGGCCCGGTCGATGACGAACGTGGCATCGGGGAGGAAGTTGATGATGTCGGTGAGGCGGCGTTCGGAATCGAAGAGGGAGCGTTCTGTCTCCTTGCGCCGGATCGCCTGCCGGAGCTTGTGGGCGAGCTCGGCGAACTGGGACTTCGGGTCGCCCCCTTTCTGGAGGTAGAAGTCCGCCCCGTTGTTGATCGCGTCGATGACGACGTCTTCCCTGCCCCGCCCGGTGAAGAGGATGAACGGGATGTCCCCGCATTTTGCCCGGACCTCTTTTAAGAACGCGATACCGTCCATGACGGGCATCTGGTAGTCCGAGATGATGGCATCGTAGTCCTCCTGCGCCAGGAGCGGGAGCGCCCCGGTCGCGGAGGTGACGGTGTCGACGGAGAATTCCCCGGAACTCTCCAGAAAAAGTTTCCCGATCTCTAAAAGACCGGCCTCATCATCGACATACAGGACCCGGAACATTCAGCCTCGCGATTCAGGGGTGGCTATAGGTAATCTTGCCGTAAACGGGTAATATAAATTACCTTTGCATAGCAGTCCGGGGAATCCTGCCACGATCTCCCCGGTTGCGGGCACCCTGCCGGTCGCACCGATCGCCGACGCAGGATACGAATGGCTTGATAATCCCCTGCCGCAATACGTACCCTTATCCTCCGGGAACCGAAGCGGTGGAATGGTTGTCGTCCGGGACCCGGCGCCAGCGGCAGGATTGATCGATTTTGGTCACGCAGATCCGGCGGTTCTCCCAGATCGTTGAGATCCTCGGGAAATACGGGTATGGTATAGCGCTGGCACGGCTCTTTCCCGGGGAGTCCCGCGTGACGTTCCCGCCCCGCACCCACCCGGCGGAACCCGCCGCCGTGTACGAGCGGGTGCGGCTCGCACTGGAAGAGCTCGGCCCGACGTTTGTCAAGTTCGGGCAGATCATGAGCACGCGGTCGGACATCCTGCCCGACGGGCTGATCGCGGAGTTAAAAAAGCTGCAGGACCGGGTGAAACCTGTCCCGTTCGACGAGATCCTGCCGGTTATCGAAACGTGCTGTCCCCG
>Ga0116153_10002911_pt1 | contig 12743 bp, 11 predicted proteins | sample AD_UKC028_MetaG_FD_89896 | JGI IMG/M metagenome (GOLD analysis project Ga0116153, IMG submission 89896) | Active sludge microbial communities of municipal wastewater-treating anaerobic digesters from USA - AD_UKC028_MetaG | ecosystem: Engineered > Bioreactor > Anaerobic > Digestate | place: USA... | reverse complement strand
AGGAACATCAAAAGTTGTGACGGATATGGGCTCGACAAAAGTGGGTATAACAAGTGCATGCAAAAATCACATCACGAGAGGAAGGTTTGTGGCAGCCCACCCCATGGCCGGAACAGAATACTCAGGTCCACTTGCCGCAATTGGTAAACTATTCGATTATAAGAACGTTATAATATGCGACAGGGAACTAAGCGATGCCGATGCTCTCCTCACTGTTGAAAACATGCTCAGCGTGCTGAATATGAAAAAGGTATATATGAATTCTGCAGATCATGACACACATGTGGCTTATGTATCTCATATATCGCATATTACCTCATTTTCTCTCGCACTCAGCGTTCTTGACAAAGAGAAGGAGGAAGAAAATATACTGACTCTTGCAGGAGGAGGTTTTGAAAGCACTGTTCGTCTGGCAAAAAGCAACGGAGATACATGGGCCCCTATCTTCATTGAGAATTCCGGTTATATCCTTGAGGTTCTTGATACTTATATAGAAAAGATGAACCTTTTCAAAAAGAAGATTCAGGAGAAGGATATGGAAGGGCTTAAAAATTTGATGGATGAAGCAAATACTATCAGGAAGATACTTAATTAGTGTGGAGTGACTAGAGTGCCTAGAGTGACTAGAGTTAAAGATTCTCTAAACTCAGAACTCAGAACTCCAAACTCCAAACTCTAAACTTAAAAAAATGGTTCTAAAGATTGAAAACACTCAGATCACTGACTGGAAGGGTTACAAGGGAAGACCTTTCCTGATATCCGGTCCATGCAGCGCAGAGACGGAAGAACAGGTGATGGAAACTGCCAGGCAGCTTGCAGCTCTCAATCAGGTAAGTGTATTCCGGGCAGGGATATGGAAACCCCGTACCAGGCCAAACTCATTTGAGGGAATCGGATCAGAAGGTCTGAAATGGATGAGAAGGGTCAAACAGGAAACCGGAATGCTTATCGGAACCGAAGTGGCAAATGAAAAACATGTTTATGAAGCACTTAAATACGGTGTCGACATGCTCTGGATCGGGGCCAGAACAACTGTTAATCCTTTCACAGTACAGGAGATATCTGACGCCCTGCAGGGAGTTGATGTTATGGTACTTGTAAAGAATCCTGTCAATCCCGATATAGAACTCTGGGTGGGAGCTATTGAAAGGATTGCCGGAGCAGGCATTACAAGGATAGGCGCCATACACAGAGGCTTTTCGACTTATGAAAAAACCCTGTACCGCAACCAGCCCAACTGGCAGCTGCCAATTGAGCTCAGAAGGAGAATTCCTGACCTGCCAATAATCTGTGATCCAAGCCATATAGCCGGTGCCAGGGCCTATCTGCATGAAATTTCGCAGAAAGCCATGGACCTCAATTTCGACGGATTGATGATAGAATCACATATAGATCCGGCAAATGCCCTGAGCGACTCAGCTCAACAGCTCACCCCTAACGACCTGAAAGAGCTGCTGACAAGGCTTATTATGAGAAATCCCAATCCTGATGATCCGAAACTTCTTGATGTTCTGGGAGAACTGAGACAGCAGATTGATATCTATGATGACCATCTTCTTGACCTGCTTGAAAAGAGAATGAAGATAGCAGAAAAGATAGGGATGTACAAAAAGGAAAATAATATCACTATCTTGCAGAGTCTCCGGTGGGATGAAATAATAAGAAGAGCGGTTATCAGAGGTCAGACCAAAGGACTGAGTGCAGAGATGATTGACGGCATCTTCAAGGCTATCCATCAGGAGTCGATTAATCACCAGATGAGGGTGATGAATAATGAGAGATAATATAATTCTGATATATGGAAAGATACATTGATCCGTCTCATTTAAAGGGTACTGTCAAGGCACCCTCTTCAAAAAGCATGACTCAGCGGGCAATAGCAGCAGGACTGCTTGCCACCGGCAATAGTATAATCCATAATCCTTCTTACTGTGACGATTCACTTGCTGCCATGAGCATGGCAGTAGGTCTTGGAGCAAGAGTTGAGCCTTCACCTGACAGGCTTCTGATTCACGGAACAGGCGAGCTGAAAGAGGCTAAACTGAATTGCGGGGAATCAGGCCTTGCTATAAGAATGTTCTCTCCTATTGCAGCACTGTATTCAGAAGAGATATTAATAACCGGAGCCAACTCTCTCAGGAAGAGGCCTATGAAAATGATTGAAGAGGCTCTGTCGCAGCTGGGAGTACAGTGTCAGACAACAAACGGTTTACTTCCTCTTTCAATAAAAGGTCCCCTGCAAGGCGGAAAATGCACTATTGACGGATCTGTAAGCAGCCAGTTGCTGACCGGGTTGCTGATGGCGCTTCCCCTGGCTGAAAAGGATTCGGAAGTAACAGTTATAAATCTGAAGAGCAGTCCTTATATTGATATGACAATTGAGATACTGAAGGATTTTGGAATAAACATAGTCAATGAAGATTATAAACATTTCCGTATTTCAGGCAATCAGAAATACAGAGCATGTGAATATACTGTGGAAGGAGACTGGAGCGGAGGAGCCTTCCTGCTTGTTGCCGGCGCCATTAACGGCGAAATAGCAGTTGCAGGATTAAAACAGTCGAGCAGGCAGAGTGACATGGCTGTTCTGAACGCCTTAAAGGATGCAGGTGCATCGGTCAAAGCGGAAAAAGATACCTTCCTTGTCAGAGCATCGGAGCTGAAAGCATTTTCGTTTGATGCAACACATTCTCCTGACCTCTTCCCCCCTCTTGTCGCACTTGCATCGTATTGCAAGGGAACCTCAACAATTAAAGGTGTGTCGAGGTTAATTCACAAGGAAAGCAACAGGGCTGACACAATAAGAACTGAATTCGGAAAGCTGGGCATAGGAGTTGAAATCTCAGGTGATATTATGACAATTACAGGAGGCAGGGTAAAAGGAGCAAGGGTGGAATCGCATGAGGATCACCGTATTGCCATGGCTATGGCTGTAACTGCACTTAAAGCTGACGGAAGAGTGTATATCAAGGACTCGCAGAGTATCGCCAAGTCCTATCCTGCTTTCTTCGACGATTTAAGATCACTTGGAGCACTTGTATATGAATAAAACGAAATCAGGTTCTTACATGTCATTTTAACAAGAAAATCAGGTACCTCGTATAATTTTTTAAAAATATTTACACTTTTTATTTTGAATTTTAAAAAATTAATTATTTTTGTCCTCATGAAAATGAACAACTCATATATCTGGTCTTGGCGCAGCAACATTGTTGAAACTGTGTAACAAGCCATTTATAAGAGTTTTAAGATATTATTTATGAGCACGCTGTACACAGCGTGCTTTTTTTTTGCAAATAATTAACCAATAAAATAGTACTACAATGGAAAAATTCAAAAAGATCATCTTAAGCGAAAACGAAATGCCAAGGCAATGGTATAATATCATGGCCGATATGCCAAACAAACCTCTTCCTCCCCTCCACCCTGCAACAAAGCAGCCTGTGGGACCGGAAGACCTGTCAGCAGTATTCCCGATGGAGCTGATCAAACAGGAGGTTTCAACCGAGAGATACATTGAAATACCTGATGAGGTCCTTGATCTGTATTATAACTTCAGACCTTCTCCCATGTACAGGGCAACAAGCCTTGAAAAGGCGCTTGGGACCAAAAGTAGAATATACTATAAGTACGAAGGAGGTAACTATTCAGGTTCCCATAAAGCCAATACTGCAATAGCCCAGGCATACTATAATAAAAAAGAAGGTGTGCGCAGGATAACCACCGAAACGGGCGCGGGCCAGTGGGGAAGCGCTATGAGCTTCGCCTGCAACCATTTCGGTCTTGAACTGCTTGTTTTTATGGTAAGGGTGAGCTATGATCATAAACCAGGAAGAAAGCTTCTGATGAATACATATAATGCAAAGGTGGTTCCCTCACCAAGTACCCTGACTGCAGCCGGGAGAAAGATACTGGAAATGGATCCCGATTCTCCGGGCAGTCTTGGAATAGCTATCTCTGAGGCAATGGAAATAGCCGTACAGGATCCTTACACAAAATACTCACTCGGAAGCGTTCTTAACCATGTTATTCTGCATCAGACAATTATTGGCCAGGAAGCTTTGCTCCAGATGGAGAAGGCGGGTGACTATCCTGATGTTGTAATCGGATGCTTCGGTGGTGGTTCAAACTTCTCGGGAATAGCATTCCCCTTCCTCCGGGAAAGGTTGCAGAACAACAGAAAAACACGTCTTTTAACAATAGAACCTTCATCATGTCCAAAGCTGACAAAAGGTAAATTCACTTACGACTTTGGCGATAATGCCGGAATGACTCCCCTCCTTCCTATGTATACACTGGGACACAACTTCATTCCCGACAAGATACATGCAGGAGGATTGAGATATCATGGAGCCGGAGTGCTTGTGAGCCAGCTGCTTAAGGATGGATTCATTGAAGCTAAGGCAAAAATGCAGAGGGAATGCTTTGAAGGAGCTGTATTGTTTGCAAAAACAGAAGGTATACTGCCTGCACCGGAGTCATCTTATGCCATTGCAGGCGCCCTCGATGAAGCAAGGAGAGCTGATCTTGAAGGTGTTTCAAAAACAATCCTGTTCAATCTCAGTGGTCATGGTCATTTCGACATCTCTGCTTATGAGAAATACTTCGAAAACAACCTGCCTGATCATGAACTTACAGCAGCTGAGGTTGAGGATGCTGTTTCGAAAATAGATGTAGGTGTTTAATTACCTCTCCCCAAACCCCTCCCCCGAAGTGGGAGGGGCTTAAGGCTATAGATGAATGTACATTCTTCAGATGACTCCCCTTCTCCCCCGGGAGAAGGGGCTGGGGGATGAGGCTTTTACCCATGGAGGAATGGGCTGGGGGATGAGGTCTTCCTTAAAGTCTAAAAATCCGAATAGTTAGCAGGCCTGAGAAGATACCTGTCAATATACGACACGGTATTTTTATATTCTTCCTTTGGAGAAAGAGCTTTCCACTCATCACTTGCTCCGAATGCCTTCCAGTGTTCATCATGCGACTTCATATCAGTGAAGGTGGTCATATACATCAGGTTTGGTTTCGATGAACCTGCAAGCACTTCACCATAAAAGACAGCGTTGAAATTCAGCTTTGTAAAAATATCTATCTCCTTTCCTTCGTTAAACATGTGTATCTTCCTGACAGCCAGATCTTCTGTTGAACTTTCATAACTTCTCAGCTCATACACTCTTTCAGAAACCGGATTTGTATATTCCGGGAAGGTAGCCTGTGGCCAGTCTTTGAAAGCCTTCAGAAGGATACTCTCATGCCTTTTGTACGGGGCCTCATTGAAGGGAGCTGCAAGGAATGATTTTCCTGCATCCTGATAGGTTTTGTCCTTTGCAAGAACTTCGGAAAGAGAAGAATACTGTTCAAGAGTTTTGTACGGAATGAAAACGAAGATTTTCTTCCCTGACTGAAGATCAGTCTCAAGGGGCTTAAATACTCCTACCTTGGCTATGCCTGCCCTGTGAAGAGCCGGAATGAATGCATCCTTCAGGAATGCATCAACCTTTCCATCCTGCGGGCCGTAAACATGATAGATCCTGATTTCATAGAATTCCTGTTTAGCAGGAGGATTGGCAAAACTGAAGTCTGCCGATAATGCAGTTACAAGTAACAGCACTGCAAAAACTGCTGAAAATCTGATTGCGGGTTTCATAATCTTTTATTTTGAAATTGTTTACTACTCATTATTATTAAGTTCTGCAAACTGCATGGGCTTGCGGAACCATGAAGTACGGTATGCTCCGTAAAGAACTCCGCAGGACAGCCAGACTATACCCACAATTTTTGCAGGCACACCCAGACTGATCCATAGATACAGGCATATTGAAAAGCCAAGAAGCGGAGCAATGAAGTTCCAGAAATTTCTCTGCTTGCTGTTAATGAAATAATGCGTGAAGGCTGAGGCATTTACTCCCATGAAAGCAATCAGGGCTCCAAAATTAAGTAATTGAGCACCAAGTGAATATGTTACCAGAAATACTCCTATCAGTACAATTGCACCTACAAGTATTATATTGTTTGAAGGTATCTGCGTTTTGGGATTCACATAGGCAAAGAACTTCTTAGGAATAGCATTGTCACGTCCCATGCCGTAAAGAAGGCGGCCTGCACCCAGATGAGCTCCTGAACCAGAGCCGATTGTAGCAATCAGCAATGCGAAATTAACAGTATGGAATAACCATTGTCCTCCTGCTTTTCCTGCAACATAGCAGAATGCCGTATCCTGATCAGGGAAAGAAGTACCGGGCCATACCATCTGTGCAAAATAGACCTGGATTGACGCAAGTGTGCCTGTTATGATGCATACAAGAACAGAAGCCAGGAGAATATTGCGGCGAGGGTTCTTTACCTCCTCCGAAAGAGTTGAAATTCCGTCGAATCCTATATATGTAAGCACCGCAAGTGAAGCCCCTGCAGACATTGCATTGAATGAGAAAGTCTGAGGATCATAAAAAGGTCTTGTCCATTCTGAAATTCCTGCCGGAGGATTAATTATCAGGTAACGTACAGCTGCGCCAAGGAAAAGAATAATGACTACACCAAGTCCGGCAGCAATAACAGCGTTGGTCCTTGAGCTTGATTCTATTCCCCTTAGGTTCATTCCTGTGAAAAGCAGAGTGAAAAACACTGCATATACAGGGAAAGGTATTTCGGGAATAAGGTTCATTGCAGCCTTGCTGATCCATATAACACAGATTATAGGGTTCATCACATAATCGAAAATCATCCCCCATCCTATAAAATAACCCAGGGAAGGATGTATTTCACGGCTTACATAAGCGTATGCAGAACCTGCACTGGGATATACATTGGCCATTCGTCCATAACTGATTGCCGTGAACATCATCCCTATCATACCTATAATAATAGTAGTAACAACATGCCCCTTTGCAAGCGTTGCTGCGGCACCAAACAGTGGCATTGGCGCTGTGGGCTGGATAAGGATTATTCCGTACAGAACAAGAGAAGTCAGTCCAAGTACACGCCGCAAACCGGGACCTGAACCATCGGGTTGGTTAACACTCATCGGGAAACAGATTTGAAGTAATAAATTGCATTTACTTATTTTTCTATATTTGAGAACGCTTAACCTGCGTTAGTCAAATATGCAAATTATAAGCGAGAATACACATTATCCGGCAAATATTTAACTTAAATTGACAAATAAATTTTCTGCTTCAATTACAATGGAATCAAACACTTCAGCTTCACAAAAAAGACTTTACTCCCTCGATGCCCTCCGCGGTTTCGACATGTTCTGGATTATGGGAGGAGAAGCCCTGTTCACAGGTCTTGCAACTCTTACAGGATGGCCGGTTTTTGAATGGTGGGCCGGACAGCTGGATCATGTTGAATGGGATGGCTTCAGATTTTATGACATGATATTCCCTCTTTTCCTATTCATTGCCGGAATTTCCTTTCCATATTCTCTTGCAAAGAGAAGGCAAAAAGGTGAGGCAGACGCCCTGATATACAGGCATATAATCTTCAGAGGCTTGATACTTGTCCTGCTCGGCATAGTATATAATAATGGTATTCGTTTTGATTTTGAAAACATGCGTTATGGCAGTGTTCTTGGAAGAATCGGCCTGGCCTGGATGTTCGCTGCTCTTATTTATATGAATGCAGGAAGAAAATTCAGGATACTGTGGTTCAGCTTATTGCTTATCGGATACTGGTTGCTGCTGCTGCTCTTTCCTGCCCATGACCTTGGAGCAACAGATCCGTTTTCACAGGAAGGCAACCTGGCAAGCTACATTGACAGGCTGCTCATGCCCGGCAAGCTTTACCGTGGCAACCATGATCCTGAAGGTCTTTTCAGTACAATCCCTGCAATATCAACTGCCCTGCTGGGAATGTTTACCGGGGAATTCATGATGTCTGAATACCTGTCGGACAAGCCATTGAAAAAAGTGATCTCGCTTGTGATGGCAGGCATAATATTTATTTTAATCGGAAGTATCTGGAATCTGTTTTTCCCGATAAACAAGAATATCTGGTCGAGTTCCTTCGTTTGTTATGTTGGCGGCCTTAGCATCCTGCTCTTTTCATTGTTCTACCTTATAATAGACGTAATGCAATACAGGAAATGGGCTTTTTTCTTTGTTGTGATAGGTCTTAACCCGATAACAATTTATCTGACTAACAGAATTATAAATTTTAGTAATGCAAACAAATTCTTCTTCAAGGGCATTACAGATTTATTGCCGGAAACATGGGCTCCACTAATGAACGGACTGGGAATAACAGCAATAGGATGGGTATTTCTTTACATACTTTATAAGAAGAAGATCTTTCTGAAAATCTGATCATTACGAAAATGACATCAAGAGAAAGAATACTAAGTGCCCTGGCTCATAAAGAACCTGACAGGATCCCTGTTGATCTGGGCAGTGCCACGGTTACAGGTATTTCTGCAATCGCTTATAACAGGCTTAAAAAAGAACTCTCCATTGATAAACCCACCAGGGTCTTTGATGTCGTGCAGCAGCTTGCAAATGTGGACCTTGAAGTTATTGACCTGTTTGGTGTCGACGCACTTGATATAAACCGGATTGCAGCTGAAACAGGTGAATGGTATGATGTTGAACTCCCTGATGGCAGCATGGCACAGTATACCGGTTGGTACAGACCTGTAAAGGACAGGGACGGGTCGTGGTATACAACTGACAATGAAGGCACTATCCTTTCAAGACGGGCTGCGGGTGCTCCGTTCTTCGATCAGATGTTTTTTCCATGGGAAAACGGATATCCGGAAAACATTAATGACCTGCCAAAGGCATTGAAAAAGATAAGCTGGGTGGTACATTCCCATGCCTCAAACCTTAATATGGCTGAACTGAGGGAAAAACTCATTGCACTTAAAGCGGCTACCGGTAAGGCACTTGTTATGTCAGGTGGTGTCAAACTTGCAGAACTGGGATTCTTTGTCAGGAGGATGGACAATATGCTGACGGACCTGATGACCGAAGAACCAAAAATGTCACAGATGCTTGATCTTATGGTAGATATGCACCTGGCAGGACTTGAGAAGAAATGTGCTGCCCTTGGTGATATAGTTGATGTTATAAGATTTGGTGACGACCTCGGCATGACCTCCGGTCCGCTTATGGATCCTGATACCTTCAGAAAACATTTCAAACCGAGGTATAAAATACTTTGTGATTATGTTAAGAAAAATACAGGAATGAAGATCTTCATGCATTCATGCGGAAGTGTGAAACAATTCATTCCTGATTTTATTGAGGTAGGCATTGACATCCTGAATCCCGTGCAAACCAACTGTCACGATATGGACCCTGTAAATCTTAAAATGGAATTTGGCAGGGAAATAGTATTCTGGGGAGGAGGCGTCGATACTGCTTCTGTCCTCAGCGGAGCGAAACCTGAAGAAGTCAGAAGGGATGTCCTTAAACGCTGTGAGATCTTCTCAAAAGACGGTGGGTTTGTATTCGCACCTATTCATAATATTCTCTCTGAAGTACCTCCTCAGAACATTATTGCGGCATATAATGCAGTACGGGAATTTAATGGTGAGATGTGAGGTGTGAGGCGTGAGGCGTGAGGCGTGAGTTTATTTACACCATTTTTCAGGATTATTTATCATAGAAATGAGCATTTTCCTTACTTCATCATATCCTGACAAAAGCGTACTACGTTGATCACTGTCAATGTAATTACAATCAAAGGCATAGTCAATCCATTCTTCAGTTTCGTATTCTTCACCAAGGGAATCTGTTAATTTATTTACAAACACCTTCTCATATATTCTTTTCGCCCAGGATTCTGCAATACATGCAGTTACAGATCTACTTGACCGTCTTACCTGATCTGTCAATGAGTATCTTTCTTCATGAGGAAATTTTTTAGAGATTTGAAATATCTCCATCGCAAGTGCATGCGCTTTCTTATGAACAATCAATTCCTTGAAACTACTTACACCCATATCCTTCTATTATTATTTGTACTCATTCCTCATTCCTCATTCCTCATTCCTCATCCCTCATTCCTCATCCCTCATTCCTCATCCCTCATTCCTCATCCCTCATTCCTCATCCCTCATTCCTCATCCCTCATTCCTCATCCCTCATTCCTCATCCCTCCTGATTTCAGCCACAGCATTTATCATTACCATAAATCCCTCAACCGGAACATAGCCCGGAATTGAATTACCTGAACCGAGACCATAGCCATTTGCCTTTGACCGGTAAAGAGTTCCCATTTCCACTACGTTCCTGTACACATCTTCAGGTTTTTCAAGTATAAGAAGATTGAGGTCGAAACCACCGAACAGCCCTATGCGTGACGAGTATTTATCGATCCATTCAATGAATGGAGCTATCTGGTCTTCATTCGAATGTTTGGCATCTATTCCCAGTGAAATGATCTCCTCCATAAGCGGAAAGATACAGCCACAGCTGTGAAGGAGAAATCTCTTCCCTGAAGCATGGATAAGATCGATTATCCTTTTATACTGTGGAAAAATGTGTTGCCTTATTATATCTGGTTCAAGCAGGGTGGAAGTCTTGTGACCGAGATCATCACCCATCCTGTAAAAGACAAAGAGATCGTGATAGTTCTCAATCACCCAGCTCCACAATTCCACCCAGAGATTACCAATTCTTACGAAGAGATCTCTGAAAAGATCAGGGTCCATGCACTGCATCACACATAAATATTCATACCCGACAAGGTCCTGGCTTGCTTCAAAAATTCCATATCCGCATCCTCCATAGGCTTTCATTCCTGGGGGAAGAGCCTTTCTTATTGCCTCAAAATGAGGAATATAAGTCGATTTGAAAATTTCCGGTATTTCATGCCACGGATACTTGCTGAAGTCATCCCTTGTCTGTATCGGGCCTGGTCTGCCGCCAAGTATTGCTCCGTGACCCGGAAGAATATCGCAGATGGCAGCTTCAAAATCGAAGCCATCGTATGTCATGTCCTTCCAGAAGCCTATTACTTTCCTGTAATAGTCAACAAGTTCATTCTTAGTGAGTCCTGAAGGATTAATCTCCTCTCCCAGCGCTTTCGAGATGAAAGGGGGATCTATATGGTGTTCGTAAAGGGGTAGCCTGGATGGTCTTCTGTTATTCAGAACTGAGAGAAGGTTTGTGTAATCAGGGAGAAAATTCTTGTTCATCAATTCTTATTTGATATTTTTACCACAAAGAACACAAAGTCCTGATATTCATCAGGATCACAAAGAACACAAAGAAATAAGCGACTACTTAATAACTCTGTGATCTCTGTGCTTTCTTTGTGGCCTCTGTGGTTATAATTTATTTTATTTGGCATTAAACTCCTCAACGGCATCAAACAACGCAACAATATTCTCAGGTGAAACATCCGGGAGAATATTATGAATCGTATTGAAAACATAACCTCCGTCCTTGCTGAATATCTCAAGGTTATGCAGTACATGGCTGCGTATCTGTTCAGGAGTTCCATGGTTCAGGACACTTTGAGTGTTACATCCGCCACCCCAGAATGTAACATCATTACCAAACTCCATTTTCAGTTTTTCTGGTGCCATATTCACAGCATTGATCTGAACCGGATTTAAAATCTCGAAACCTGCATTTATCAGTCCTGGTATAAGTTCATAAATGCCTCCACATACATGCAGCATTGTGTGTGCAGTTGAATGAGTTTTCACATAATCGCATAGTATTTTATGCCGTGGTCCGAAGAATTCCTCATAAGTCTCCAGTGGCATGAACGGACCGGCATTTGTACCAAGATCATCACCAAATTTGATAATGTCAACAACATCTCCAATTGATGTGCAGATCTTCTCAAGAAATGCAAGATGGTTTTCCATCAGCCGGTCAAGTAAACGATGGACATTCACGGGATCCAGATATAGGTCCATCAGGAAGTTATCTATTCTCCTGAGGAAGGTTCCCCACTCAAAAAGGTTACAGCCTATGCCTATAAGCAGCGCCTTGTCAGTTTTTGACTTCTCTCTTATTATTGTTTGCCTGAGGTTGTTCCAGAAATCAGCTTCATCGAGGTGATCGAAGGGAGTGAAGCCGAAACCACCCCATATCACTCTTGACATCTGCTTGTCAATATCCTTGTAATCAGAAGGATAGCCGTCGATATACGGAAATATCAACTGATCGAAGAAGGTAGCGCCAAGCGGCATTTTGCCAATAAATTCACCAGTCTTTCCCGGTGCCAGCCAGCTTCCGTCTGCTTGTTTCACAGGGTTGAACCATTTCGGATAAAAGGCCGGCACTCCGCGTATCAGTTCAAGTTCATGCCAGTAATTATCAGGAGTATTGAAAAACCTGCCAGCATCCAGTACATCAACATGAAAATGTTCAAGCAGTTCCATTGGTGGCTGATTTACCTGCTGGATAACATCGTACACCCGGTTTGTAAGGTGAGTGAGTCCAAGAAGTCTGATAAGATTGTGATAAGCTACTGCGGATATACCTGAACTCGGTGTTGCTCCGAGATCGACAGGAACCCTGTCGGGCTGGCGGTGACTTATTGCCGATAAAATGCGTTCTCTTGAATTCATAATTTTATTTTTTAATATATGGCACGGATTGCAAATCCGCGCCATCATGCTGATCATTAATTATAGCTGGCGCCAATTTGTAATTGATGCCATGAAACACAGCACGGAAAATCCGCGCCATCATGCTGATCATTAATTATAGCTGGCGCCAATTTGTAATTGATGCCATGAAACACAGCACGGAAAATCCGCGCCATCATGCTGATCATTAATCATAGCT
>Ga0116153_10002909_pt1 | contig 12754 bp, 2 predicted proteins | sample AD_UKC028_MetaG_FD_89896 | JGI IMG/M metagenome (GOLD analysis project Ga0116153, IMG submission 89896) | Active sludge microbial communities of municipal wastewater-treating anaerobic digesters from USA - AD_UKC028_MetaG | ecosystem: Engineered > Bioreactor > Anaerobic > Digestate | place: USA... | reverse complement strand
CTCACAAAATTTTGATCCAACAATGTACAATCAACAATCAACAACTATTCCTGGTCAATCATATTGGCAATCAACAGCATATGCCCCAAGCTATGCGATGAGTGATTTCTATAATAATCAAAATTTCCCCTATAACAATTTTACAGAAGGAATGCAAGGGTATCCAATGTCTGGAATGACAAACGGGCAAACAGGTTGTCAAGCAGCACAAATACAAGTTAAAAATAGTTGTTATGATGAAGTCGAATTAAAGTTTGATTCACTAGCGGGTGTAATTATTAGTTCTGGTCAAGAGATGGCATTAAAGAAAGGAGAAAGTAAGACATTAACTGTTCAAGGTGGACAAGTATTAGGTGAATATAAAATTGCAATGTCTGCAAAACCAACAGATGATGCAATAGAAGAATATACTTTCGTAAAAGATTTGCCTGTAATAGTAAATAGACCATTAGAGATATTACCTGAAAATTGTATAATTGTACCTAAAACAAAGTTTGATTTTACATACACTACAGATATACAAAAATTAATGGTAATAAATAGTTGTTATGATGCAGGGTTTGCATTAACATCATTAAGAATATTAAATCCAGATGTATTAATGATTGGAGATGTTCAATACTTCTCAATAGGAGATGTAAATGCAACATTAAGACCAAAGAAAACCTACAGATATGAAGAAGGAAAAAGAATTGAAATAATGACTGTTGGAGTAAGAAGAAATCCAGAGATTGGAAGAAAGATGTTAAATAATGATAATGACACAACAGCAAAAACAATATCAAATCTAAGAAAAAATTACTTTGATATTGGCAATTCAATTAATTTAACAGCAATACTTGGAATAAGTTATTCTACTCCAAGATTACAAGGTGGAGAGAAAGAAGAAGAATTAACATTTACAGATAATTTACAATGGTTAGGTTATGTTGATGAAAACAAAACAGAAGAAACAAATACAAATACAGACACAGGCACCGGAACAACAGGGACAGGAACAACACCAGGAACTACAAATGCAGATGTAAGTACAAGAATAAACATTGACTTTACAACAGGGAATTCAAATCAAATACCTGCAGGTCCAGCAATAGAGTTTACTGAATTTGCATTAAATGATAATTCTGGTGCAATTGGAATATTAGTAAAAATTAAAGATTCATATTTAGATGATAAAAGTGATTTCTTTAATAATGAAACAGACGCAAGAGTTTGTTTTAATGGAGTAATTTCAGACTTTAAGAAAGCAAGTCCAAGTATTTTTGAGAAATTAACTGAAAAGTCATATATAGATAAAAACGAAAAAGGAAGAATACAAAACGGAGAAGTAATTTCAGAAATACATTTCTTTGAAAAAGGAACAATCTTTAAAGTTTGTTTAAGTAGACCATTAACTCCATTAAATACAGCAGATGGTAAATTTGATAGAGCAGTATATAGAGAAGAAACAGATGTTTCAAAAGAAAAAATATTTACAATAATGAATCCAAAATGGTGGATATTTAAAGATTCATCAGTATATAAAGTAAAGTTTGCATTAAGTGCAAATCTTGGAACCTTTGGTTACATTGAGAAAACAAATGTTCCAGAATATTTAAAAGACAGTCCAAGATTACAAGATGGAGAATGTCTTGATCCTAAAGGATTTGAGAAATTAGGTTTTACAGGATCTAATTATGACAACTATGGATTCAATAGATTATTGTTTACATGGAATCCAGCAGAAATTAAACACAACACTTGTGATTATGGATACATTTATTGTGATCAAGATCAATTAAGAATTGCATTTTCACAAAAAATGGATTATTTAGCAAATAATAAATTTATAGAATTAGATGGAATAAAATTCTTAAAGTCTGATTCTGTTGCAAAGATTGCAAAGAATGAATTATTATTAGATAAGAATCCATTAAATAAAGAATTAATTGAAAATGCAGTAAGTAGTAATGCAATTGATTCAGCAGAAGAAACAAAATTAAAAATAACAAAATTAAGAGCAATAATAAACACAGTTCCGGAGGCATTAAGAAAATACACAATTATAGAAATTGCAATACCTGTTGGGGCTATAGAAGGATTAGAGCCAATTGATTTAAATGCAGAAAAAGTAGAAGCATTTACAACAAAGATGGCAGGATCTACAAAGATTACTTTCGAGAATACAAATACAATTAAAAGATATCAATTTAATGTAAATACCTTCTTAAATACAACAAGTAATTTATCAACAGAAATTGATGGATTATCTGATGCAGAAAATAAACTATTAAGTGAATATTTAAGAAGATTTATTAATTCAATGAACGTTTATTATGGAGACACATTAACTCCAGTAATAATTAATGCAAAAACATATGGCAGTTTAGAAAGCGGAGCAACAAAAGATATATTGTCTAAACCACAATTTTTAAACAATGCTTGGGAATTAAATTTAAAATCAAGTTCAGAAATAAAACAAATTAGTTCTCCAGCAACATATAAGATAACTTTAGATATAAATAATTCTTCAAGTAAGAAAGCAAATTATGATGTTACAGCAATAAATGCGGGAGTAGATGCATACAGTACAAATAACAATTATAAGCAAAATATCTTCTTTACAAACCCAGTAAATGCATACTACTATAACTATGGCGGAATACCATTCAAAACAGAAGAAAGAGGAGAAAGAAAACAAACAGAATTAATAAATAGTTTTAACAATTGGGCAAAAGTACAAGACGGAATTGTATTAAAAGCAAATACAGCAAATAATGCAATTTCAAATGTTTTATTTAAAGACATAAGACCAATACAAATTGTTTCTACAGTTGCAAATGATTATCGTGTAGAATACTTAGCTCAAGAGAAATATAATAATTTAGTTGAAAACATGGAATGGAGATTAAGTGCCGAAGAACAAAAATTAATAAAACAAACAATACAAAGAACAGGTTCTTCAACAAATGGATATCAATTATTAAATTATAATAGTAGACCAACAACATTTAGAAATACAATATTTGTATTTAATAATTCAGCAGATAAATCAAAATTAGAACATCAATTAAGAATATATTCAAGAAATGAATTATTATTCAATGTAACTCCAATATCATTACAAATGACAAATGTTTCAGACAATAAAGCATATGGTTATGCTATACCAAAGAACCTAACAACAGTTACAGGTTATGTTGGTAAATTAGATGCTGACACAGCAACAGTAAATGGAATGATTAAGAGTATACAAAAAGAAAAGATGTGTTTTAATTTTAATAATGGCACATTTAATTTGTGGATTAATCCCGCAGATAAATCAATTGTAGAAGTTGTAGAAGTAGAGACCCAACCAACAACATCTCAACAAACAGCACAAGTACCTCAACAAACAACACAAACAGAATCAACTACAACTCAGACTATTGCAAATTTAACAATTACTGGTGGAAGTTTTAGTGTGGATACTTCAGTAACAAGTCAAACAACAGTAAATGTTATTGGAGATAATTTAACAATGGATTTAGCTAATAAAAAATTAAATGGGGTTGTAAAATTTGAAAGTGGTAACCAAAATGCAACAGTAAATATTACAAGTGGTACAGCCGTAATTTCAGGCAATAATGTAACCTTAACAATAAATGGGACTGCAAGCGCAGGCCTAATGGGCACAATAAGAGTTACAACACAAGGTACTCTTAATACAACAGGAAATCAAAATTTAGATGGAACATATACAATTGTTGCAAATCAATCAGTAAATGTAAATGGTCCACAATTAGCATTAGTAAATATTAATTTTAATAAGCAATAAAAGAGTAAAAAAATAAAACAATATAATAATTAAAAGGTGTAAAAATGGGACTAAAAAATATATATTATTTCTTTGAAAATAAATGGTATGATTTTGTAGAAAAAACAGGGTTGTACAAAGTAACAGATAAGATAGACAAAGTAATGCCTTCTTTTTTGCTATTTATTTTAATTATTATAATGCTTATTGCAGGGATATTTTTGATGATACCTTCAATTCAGGGAAAAGGAGAAGCAACAATAAGTTTCTCTGTTCTTGATGATGAAGGAAATTCTGTGCCTCTTGCACCAATAATGGTATCTACAGAAACAGATAATTTTAGACTTACAACAGATGATTACGGTACAACTGAACCAATTTCTTTAAAGAAAGATTCAGAGATATATGTTTCTATTGATTATTCTGGTTCTAATTATGAAAAGTATTCAAATAATTTTGTAATTTCAGACAATCAAGAAATTGTAATCTATTTAGATAATGCAGAATCTGAAACTCAAAAAGTAAATTATAATTTTTCTTTAGTTGATTCTTTAACAAGTGCAAATATTCCAAATGATGGTTCTATTGTTTTTAGTTGTAGAAATTTAGGGCCAATTGCTCCAGGAACAGTAACAGTTATTGGAGGAGTTGTAGAAGTACAAGCAGATAGTGCCTGTCAGTTAGTTGCTCAATCAATTTCAATACAAGGTTATGAAACAAAATATGGAGTAAGTATTTCTCCACAAACAAGTATGATTGATTTAACAAAATTAAGTATTGGTTTTGAAGAACAACAAACATATTCTCTATATATTTCAGTAAATAATGAAGCAGGAAATCCATTGTCTTCAATGCAAGCAAAACTATATCAAAATAATGTTGAGATAATTGGCGGAAATTGTTTAACTGCAAATGGAGTTTGTACAATTACAGGATTAGAGTCTGGAAGTTATACTCTTAAAGTTACAGACACTAGAACAAATGCAGAATATGGTCAAGCACAATCTTCTGTATATATTTCAAGTAATACAAATCAACCAATCACAATGACTAGAAATATTGCAGGATATATACTAGTAAAAGTTAAAAAAAGTAATAATCAAGCAATTTCTGGTGCAACCGTAACTTTAAAATACATAGATAATGATAATGTAGATATTGCAAGCTATACAACAGATTCAGATGGCCAAGCATATTTGGCAGTTTATGATCTTACAAAAAGATATAGGGTTGTTGTAGATAAAGAAGATTATTTGATTGCTTCCCAAAGTAATATTGTTGCAGTAGCAAACTATCCAACTAATCCAACAGTTACAATAACTTTACAACAAATTACTCCAACAACAGCAGCTCAATTAAAGTTAAGAGTAATTAATAGTGAAACAGGAAAAGGTTTTCCAAATGCACAAGTTGTGTTATATAGTTCTGATACAGGATTTTTAACAGACTATAAACCAAAAATGACAAATAGTGATGGTAATGTTACTTTTGTTGTAAGTTCTGGAAACTATTATGCTAAAGCATTTAAGGGTTCATCAATAGGATTAAGTGAAGAATTTGAATTTAATGTTAGAGATGCAACAACAGCTGAAGCAAAAATAATACCAATGGAAATAACAAAAGGAAATTTATTAGTAACAGTTGTGGATAAGGACGGAGAGGCAGTTCCACATGCAAACATATTATTATTTGATAGATATAATTCTAGAACACCAATTTGGGGTGGAGATTTAGCAAACATAGATGGAACTTATGAAATAACTGAAATTGTTTCTGATCAAGACGTTTATGTTGTTGTTTCTGATATTATTTCAAATCTTGGTTCAACACAGTCTGAATTTGTGTATATTAAACCAAATGAAACAAACGAATTAAAAGTAACTTTATATAATAAAATTAATGCTTCTCAAAAACCAAAGATTGAATTTTTAGGTTTCTTTAATGATTCAGGAAGTAGATTAAATGGATACATAAGAAGTGGAGCAGAATACAAAGCAAAATTTTTATTATTAATTCCTTCAGAAAGGTGGGATTCTGATTTAGAAGAATTTGAAGAAGTTGGAGCAATATTAAGAACAGGTTCTTCAAACACCCCATATATGGAAAACGATAGTATTTATATTAAAGATATAGTTTTACCAAACTCAGAAATACAAAAATTTACACAATATAGTTCAGAAGATGGTTATGATGGAAAAGACGATGTAGACACAAGAACAGAAGGAGATGCAAAATGGGCAAAGGTTATCTTTAATCCAATCAATAACAGAGACTATGCAACAGCATATACAATAATGGCAGATTTAAAAGTTAAAGATGATGCAGCATATGGAGAAAAAGTAGATATTCATTATTTAGGTTTTGGATATAATGAAGATGAAGAATATGAAAGTGATCCAGTAGATAATACAAATAATGATGATGTAGAATACATGACCTACAAAACAGAAAGTTTCAATATTGGAGAAGAACAAGCGTGTTCTGATGATTTCTGTTTTACATTAAATATCACAAACTTAGATGAAGACTTAAGAGAAGACGTAGTAGATAACTATAATGCAAAACCACAACAGAATTATAAATTAAGATTTGGTTTAATTAATAACAATAAAGACAGAATATATACAAATAATTCAAGATTTGAAATAAAGAATGCAGATAAAGGACTTATCTTTAAAGATATAAACTTTACACAACCAAATTCATCACACACAAATATTAATGTAATCCCAGATACTTACGAATATAAAATAACAACACAACAATTTAATCCACACAGTACAATAAGTGGAGAAATACAATTTGTTCCAAGTCTAAAAGGAGACAGACAAATATTATTACAATATGTTTCTGATCAAAGAATTGTATTTACAAGATTAATTAACATACATGTTTTATCAGATAAAACATTTAAAGTAGAAATAACCCCTGAAGTTATTCCATCAGGTAAAAACTTTAATTTAGAATTAGAAATTAAAGATGAACAAACAGGAATTGAAGTTGATAAACAAGTTACTGTTAGTGTAAAAGATAGATTCAAAAAAGATTTAATTTCTAATGTTTTAGTTGGCGCTTTAGGTAAAGTTTCAATTACAAACATACCTGGTCAAGAAACAGGAAATAAAGTTTATGTTTATGTTCAAGCTCCAGAGTATGAGACACATATTTCTGAAATTGAAGTTACAGAGAATATATTTAAAGTAACTCCAACTAAAATTGGTGTTTCATTAAACATCAATACAAAAACAGAAGAGACTGCAAAATTCACTATTGAAAATTTAAGTGAAAATTCTTTAGTAATTGAGTCAATTAGATTTGTTGGAGATGAAACAAAATTAGAATCACTAGATATTGCAAGAATAAATACAGCATTATCTGGATATTATGATATTGAAATTCCAGGAATTGTAAAAGATGAAACAACTTATAATAATAAGAAAGAAATTGATGCAAAATTCTTTACAAGCCCAAGAGCTCAAACACTTAAAGAAGTAAAGAATTTGTCTTCTAATCTTGTTATTAAATTAAGAGACAAATATAATAAGCAATATTCTTGGGAAATGGAACTTCCAGTAACAATAACTGTTGGTTTTGAAGGATTAATGGATAATTCCAATTGTATTACTCTTTCAGAAGGAATGTGGGAAACAACAGTTGTTGATAAATATGTAGATACACAATTTACTTTGAAAAACAACTGTGGGGTAAATAGTAGACCTGTTCCATTAAACGGAGGCTTGTCTGCAAAGGTAGAATTTGAAGGCAATCCATTAGGTGTATTTACTGTAGATGTTGGTACAAGAAAAGTAGAATTATCACACGGATATTTTAAATCAATTTATGATACTGTAGATTCAGAAAAAGTATATAGTGTTAATTTAAGATACACTCCTGTTGGAAGATATACAGGAGATATAAAAGGAAAAATAATATTTAGATCTCTAAATACAACAAACCAAGGAAGTCAAGAACTATTAACCGAATATAAGTTTACACTACACGTAGTAAGCTTAAGTGACTGTTATGTTCTTTCAAAGAAAGTATTAACAGCAAAAGAAACTGGAGAAGCAGATTCATTTACTATAGAAAATAAAAATTGTGGATCTCAAACAGTCTATAGACTTTCATGTGATGAATGTAATGGTCTTGTATTAAATCCAAAAGAAAACATAACTGTTCCAGCAACAGGAAGTAGTGAAGAAATAAAAGTAATGTCAATGGGTGCAATGCCAGGAGTATATTTATTAAATGTTTACTCTAAAGTTGGTGGAGCAAGAGGACACGAGAGAAATGTTGGAAAAGTTAGAGTAGAAGTAAGACCTAACACTCAATGTCTTGACCTTGACAGATACGAATATGATCTTTATAGATATCAATACTCAGAAAACACAGGACAAGAAGTAAAAGCAAAAAGCTTTGATACAGGAAATATAATCAACCGTTGTTATGGTCAAACAGTAAAAGTACAAGGAGAAGTCAAAGACTCTGCAAAATGGCAAGTTGCCCTATTTAACGGAGTAAGAGACGGATTATTTACTGGTGCAACATCTGGTTTAATAAACGCAATGATTCCAGACAAAAATGCAGAATGTAATACTGGAATTTTAGGAATAGGGAAGAAAGCATGTCCTGAAGGTTTTGATTGTAAATCAGGAAAATGTGTTGCAAAAGAAGTAACTCCTCCTGTAAATAATGAACAAAATCAAAAAAACTTAGAAAAAGTATGTAATCCTGCTTGTGCTGATACTCATGAATGTGTAAATGGTGCATGTCAATTAAAAGTTGCAGCAAATGTTTGTACTCCTGCTTGTGCTGATACTCATGAATGTGTAAATGGTGCATGTCAATTAAAAGTTGCAGCAAATGTTTGTACTCCTGCATGTTCTGATACTCAAGAATGTGTAAACGGTGAATGTAAATTAAAAGTTGCAGCAAATGTTTGTACTCCTGCATGTTCTGATACTCATGAATGTGTAAACGGTGCATGTAAATTAAAAGTTGCAGCAAATGTTTGTACTCCTGCATGTTCTGATACTCATGAATGTGTAAATGGTGCATGTCAATTAAAAGTTGCAATAAATACAGGAACAACAGTGCAATACGAAAATGCAAAATCAGAAGGAGCGGCTTGTGCTACAGGAACAGGCAAATATCCATTAGTTCTTACTGGAGTAACAAATCATAATGGAAATTATCGTTGTGTATGTATAGGTTCAAATTATGGTGTTGAAAGGTGTCGTAGTACTGGCACAGTTACAGTTATAGGGCCATATAATTCTGTATTTGGTTCAGATGGTTATAATCAATATCCTTCTCCATTAGATGTTTGTTGGAAAGGAATAAATACAAACGGAGCACCAGTAACTGGATGTAATACCAGTGAAACTTGGACATATAATTAATATTTATTTTAAATTAAAGGTGTAAAAAAAATGAAATCAAATCTAAAAATTGTTTTTGGAATAATAATGGTTGCATTGTTATTTAATTCAGGAGTAGTTTTTGCAGAGGGCGAAAATCCTGTTGCAGAACAAGGTAAATCTATAGTCGGTAATGCAATAAGTGGCGTTATGGGAACCGTTGCTACACAACTTACAGGAGCATTAGGAGCAATAACTGGTAACCCAATATTAACAGGAGTTATCGGAGGAGCAGCTTCTGCATTTATGACATATAAAGATTTAGATGAAAAAGTAAATATGGAAATTGATGCAGATAGAGTAAATATTTCTGATAGAAAACAAGAATTCATAGATGATAAATCTTATGACGAATTAGTAATTGATCCAGAAACAGAAATAATAATAACTGATTCAAATGTTTTAGATGTTGATTTCAAAGAAACAGTAAAAGATTTAACAGCATATAAAGATGAAACAAAAAACCCAACAATTAGATTAACAGAAAAAACAGAAATAGTTTCTGTTTTAGATACAAACAATACAAAAACAGATGGACAAAGAAGAGGAATATTATTCCAAGATCCAAATCAAACAATTAAAGATGCATATGAATATAGAACATTATTAATAAGATATAATGAAGCAAGATATGACAAACAACCTTTAGATATAAAAATTGGTGCAGGAGATATAATTAGTGAATCCTGGTATCAAGTATTTAGTTCTGGAATGTCTACAGCTAAAAGAATATTAACAAATAAAATATTAAACTTTGAAATTTCTGATAAAAAATATCCTGAGATTCCTGTAGAAAAAACACAAAAGTTCCATTTATTATTCAACTCAAGAGTTGATGATAATATAACAATTGATAATTCTTTATTAGATTGTACAAGCGAAGATGGTAAACCAATTGGAACAACAGGTAAAGAAGTATTACCAAGAATAACATTAAATTGGGATTTTTTAGAAAAAACACAAGGAAGTCCTGAAGCAATAACTGGAGAAAAATTAAGTAGAGACACGTGGTGTGATTTAGAAGCAAATGGAGTATATTGTGATGCTACTCAATTTTCAGTAGAAGTTTTACAAAAAATAAAAAATATTAATGATTATGTAGATCAATATAAAGATTGTTTTACTTGTCCTGTAAATTATTTAGAGCAAGAATTAATTTCAGAAACAAATAACACAGGATTAATTTATTTATCTGGAAATATAACAGATGATTTAAGTAAAGCAATAATTAATTATAAAGTTAGAGGAAACTATCAAGTTAATCCAGAAATGGCTTCAACAAGGCCATTATTTGATATAAACTACACCATTGAAAAAAAATCTTCAAATTCTTTTAATTGGGTAACAATTGCATCAGGAACATTACAATCAGTAAATGTATCTTATTTAAATGATGGCGGATTAACCGAAGAAAATAAAGAAATAACATTAAATAATAAACCAACTTCTGAAGATACCATTAGAATTAGTTTAAATTTAACAAACTATAATTCTATAGTTTCAAATTATGAAACAGGAAATAATTTATTAGACAATAGTTTAAGTCTAGAAACAAGTCAAGGATTAACTGCATGTAATATTGAAAAAACATCTGATAATCTTTTAAGATATTCTCAAAGTTGTGAAAAGAAGTATGATGAAAAAATGTCTAACTTCAAAACATATTTAATGAAAGATGGATATAGTCTTGATTTTAGAAAAGATTTTGATGAACATTATAGATTCACATTATTCCAGACACCTGATTGGTATAGTAAAACAGAATCAGAATATTCACCATTATACAAATACTTTATAGATAAAGACAAATTTAATTTCAAATCAAACTTTTCAGAAAGTATATCTGAAACAGGAATTCCAGGTCCTGGAAGATATAGTATAAATGTTGTTATAAAATATGATGACAATTGGAAACTATTTAATCAAGCAGGAGATATGACAGGAAAAATAGATATAATAATTAATAAAGAACAAGGTCCAGAACTTGATTCTCCATTATACTATATGCCAATAGATGGTGTTGTCGGAAAAACAGGAGACAAAACAAGAAATGGATACGGTGTTGATTATTTGAATGATTCAGTAATGATTGATCATACATTTAATCAAGGAACAGCACTTCAGACTCAAGGATTTATATCCTCAAATACAATTACAACTGTTGACACTAAAGAAATAAAAGATTTCGGAATAATGAACAATGGCAGTTCAAGAGGTAAGTTATTAGAAATACAAAGATTAGATAATAAATTATCTTTAAAATATATTCCATCAAGACCAACGCCAGTTGTTATGAGTGTTACAAATAAAGCAGTAAATACTGATGCATTTGCATTCTATAAATTATCAATAGGTCTTCCATTAGGAGAAGGCGGAGATGTGGCAAACCCAGGAGAAAGTTTAGCTTACTGGACAGGTTTTGCACAATGTAAAGATTTTACAGGAGTTCCATTACTTGAAAGATTTTTAGCAACTCCAGATATTATTTCAGTAAAATCAGAATTATCTCCAATAACTCAAAGTCAAAGTTTAGCTTATGGTATGGAATGGCCAAAAGACACAATAACTAGAACAGGAACAGTTTGGATGTATACAATATTTTATACTCCTTCAAACTTCAGAACCGGTAGTGGTTTAAGTTATCTTTATAGAGATTCTGTAAATGATAGTTTGAAATTTTATGTAGGAGATTTAGGAGCACCAGAAGCAAATTCTGTTGCATTATCAAACTCATTAGGTTCACAGAACGATATTAAATCTATAAAAGCAATCTTTGATTTAGTAAAAACAAAGAAAGCATGTATTAACTATGATGGTTCAACTTTAGATGTTTATTACAATCCAAAAGAAATATCTAAACCATTAACAGATTTAATAGACAGTAAACTTGAAGCAAACAAAGACAAACCAACATCAGAATTTAGTTGTATAAGAAACTAAATTCTTTTTATTTTTTTTTAATAATTTAAAAAAGGGAAATCATGAAGATTAGTTCAATAAAGATAATAATATCTATTTTTTTTTTAATTGCAATATGTTCAAATATTTCAGCAGCACTTACTTTTGAAAGAATAAATGATAAAGAAGATTACAGCCAGGGGTTGCTTATTGACGGTTTTCGTGATTTAACAATTTTTGAACCAATAAATGTTTCTACAAATGATGGTCAGTGTACGAATCCTGAATATCCATATCATTTAAGTATTAATGAAACAAGAGGGATATCAGATAAAGATTTGTACTTTGGTTTTGTAGGATATAATACTTTTAATAATAATAAATTAGAAATATTAAATGCAATTTATAATGATACAAGAGCAAATGGAAGTAATATAATTGAATGGGCAAATTTTTCTGGAAATCAATCTCTAATTACATCAACAAAATTTAATTTACTTAAAAATATACCAGAACAACACATCTTTTGTTTATCAAAAAATTATAGTAATCAAAAAGTAAATATATTTTCTTGGCAATATAAAGAAGGAAATAAAATAGATCTAGGAAAATCAACAACAAATAGCCAAGATAAAGTTGCAATAGCAAATGAAGATTTTAT
>Ga0116153_10002903_pt1 | contig 12765 bp, 11 predicted proteins | sample AD_UKC028_MetaG_FD_89896 | JGI IMG/M metagenome (GOLD analysis project Ga0116153, IMG submission 89896) | Active sludge microbial communities of municipal wastewater-treating anaerobic digesters from USA - AD_UKC028_MetaG | ecosystem: Engineered > Bioreactor > Anaerobic > Digestate | place: USA... | reverse complement strand
GCCGTCAGTGGCCTTATCGTTCTTCAGGAACAGTTGCACGCGCGCTCCCGTTGCCGGTTCGGGCGCGCGAAGATAGCGCATCGTCTCGGCTATGACGTGCGGCGTCACCGTCATTGCGATAATATTAAGGGGTGGGCGTTCCGGCTGGGAACTGGCTGTTTTCTTCACTGGCATCCTGCCTTCTTCATCCCCGGATTGGGAACCTGCGCACGAATACAACGCCAATGTTAAAACGAGAAGCAACACGGATACTGCTATCAGATCCGACTTGGCGAGGAGTTTGGATGCTGACAGACATTTGAACATCATGATGCCTCCGATAATATGAGAAATGAATGCCTTCAGAGGGACTTGCTTTGAAAATTGCAACATACCACCCAATGCAGAGACGATTCATGAATCGCTCCTGCGGATGTCACATCGCAAATGCCTCTTTCAAATGACATTTTGTATTCTTGCATGTCAGATTGTAAAATGTCAAGGTAATCCATAAGTCCAATCGGAAACCTTTCCGGACTGTTTTGCCGGCTAGGAATGTGACTGAATGAAACGAAGAACTCGGCCTCCGATAGCACAAGACAGCATATACAGGAGCGTACAGTCTGAGATTATTGAGGGAAGCCTGGGACCGGGTGAGAGACTTCCATCGCGACTGGCCATCGAGAGGAACTTCGGAGTCAGCAGCGTGACCGTCCAGCGCGCCTTTGACCGTTTGATACAGGATGGATTTGTGGAAGTGCGTGGGCCTCACGGTACATTTGTCTCAAAGACTCCATCTCACCTGTTCCGTTATGCCGTGGCATTCCCGGGTCCGTTTGAAATCCCCCCCAGAAGCCAATGGTTCTCAGCCCTTCTTCAAAGCTCACAGATGATCGAACTGACGCTAGACCGCAAGATCACACAATACTCAGAAGTTGATGATCACGTTATGTCTGCCGGTCTTCATAACTTGGTCCGGGATGTATCATCGCGTTGTCTTGCGGGAGTCATTCTCGTCGGCAAACACCGTTTGGCCGATCAGACACTGGAATCAATCTGTTCCAGTATGCCCTGCGTCGCTTTGGGAACGCATGAGCAGATTGGCAGTCTTTCCAGGTTGATCCGGGTGGAATTGGGGGGCGCGGTTGGGTTCCTGCGAAGAGCGTTGGAGCACCTCGCAAAGAAGAAAAGACATCGTGTGGCAATGTTGACTGTGAGCGGGGCTGCAGTTAGCAGAATAGATGAATTCCGCTGTTGCGCTAGAGCGCTTGGACTGGAAACGGATCCTATGTGGATTCACGGAGTGGATCCGTGGCATGCCCGATGGACAGCAAACGTGCTCAGACTTCTGTTCCGGAGGGAGAATCCCATGATTCCTGACGCGCTGATCATTGACGACGACAACCTTGTGGATCACGCGTGTTGCGGACTAGTAGCAGCGGGTGTTCGGGTTCCTGCCGACGTTGAAGTCGTATCGCACTGGAATTATCCAATCGAGCCGCCCGGCAGAATACCCTTTATCAGGCTCGGATATGACTCCGGGGCTGCGTTGTTGAACTGCATAGGCCTTATTGACAAGCAGAACCGTGGTGAAGAAACACGTGATTCAATCATGCTCGACGCCGTCTTCGAATGGGAATTGGAGGAGACTCAAAAGCGGGCAGCCGCACAATTCGCAAATAGGTAGTCAGCCAAAGCGATTGAGTGGTTTTACCCGACCCGAAGGTGCAGGCTTGGTTCCGCGATGCCATATCGGCTATGTTCGATGACGTCAACAAGGCCGAGTCCCGGAGGCGCGGGATGCTCAACAAACGCCGGGCCGAACTGGTCAACATGCAGGACCGCCTGCTCAACGCATTCCTGGGCGGGACAATCGAGGAATCCGTCTACACCGCCAAGTCAAACGACCTGAGAAATCAGTTGGAGGAGGTGGAGCGCGGCCTTGATGAGGGTAATCGCGTCACGGAGGAGAACGGCAGACTGGCGTTGACGGTGTTCGACTTCAGCCAGAATCTGGGGGGCATATGGCAAAGTTCGAACTTGGCGACCCGGAAAGAGATACTGGAGTGCGTCACTTCTAACCGGCAACTCTTTGCCACAAGTCTTTGCCTCACAAAGAGAAAGCCCTTCGACATCCTCGCCGAAGTTCGAAATTTGGACGATGGTGGGCGCAACAGGATTCGAACCTGTGACCCCTTGCGTGTGAAGCAAGTGCTCTAGCCTCTGAGCCATGCGCCCACTAGTGTGCATCATTGCGGATGATATGTGTGTTTTCAAGTGTTTTTTATAAACGCTGGGGTGTGAGATGAATTTCATCATCAGGGCTGAAATGAATGGCGGGAAATAATGACTGTAAGCGCGCATCAGGTTTTGGGATAATCTGTTCTTCAGCGATGATCGTCATTTGGTTTCAACTTGTTTCGACAATCAGAAAACGCTTGGCAGGTGGTTTCTTGACTTGATCCCTTGTCCTGCTGTAATTGTGCGCATTGCGGGAGGATTAAGGTTGACTAAGGCAATGAATCCAGACCACGCGCCCTGGAGTTGACAGCTTTGATAAAATTTACGCAAGACCGCTCTGCGGCGATAGTTATGTTCGTTTTTATATTCGGTCTTTTCGCAATCGGCGTTTGGGCGCATCGTCCGCCCGATGCCCTGCCTGAGACGGCTCCGGCTGCGGAATTCTCCGCCTTCCGCGCCCTCCGCCACATAGAGAAGATGGCCGTCGAGCCACATAACGCGGGCACGGACGCCAACCACCGCGTCAGGCAATACATCATGTCCGCCCTGAAGGAACTGGGAGGCGAACCTATACTTCAGGACAAGTTCCTCGTGCGCGGGCATTCAGTAGGCAATCCTGAAAATGTGATCATTAAACTACCCGGAACTGCCAACACGAAAGCGGTTCTTTTTACTGCGCACTACGATTCGACCCCATACGGTCCCGGCGCGGCGGACGATCTGGGCGGTTGCGGGGCGATGATCGAGGCGTACCGGGCGTTGAAGGCCGGGACGCCGTTGAAGAACGACGTGATCTTCGCATTCCTTGACAACGAGGAGGGCGGGGGATGCGGGGCGCGGTCGCTGATCGAATCCGAATGGCTTGAAGCCAGCGGTTTTACCGTCAACCTTGAGGCGCGAGGCGTGCGCGGACCGAGCTATATCTTCGAGTTTAGCAAGGAGAACGGATGGGTTGTGGCGGAGATGACGAAATCAGGCGCTCCGATCGTATCCAATTCTGCAATGTTCGATTTCTATGATCGCCTCCCGTTCGGCAGCGACTTCGGGCAGACGAAACATTACCTGCCGGGATTGAACTTCGCGTTCATTGACTACATGGGTTACTACCATACGATGAACGATAAGCCGTCAAACGTATGCCCGGGGAGCATACAGCACCATGGTGAATACATCATGGCGTTCGCGCGGCATTTCGGCAACATCCCGTTGGACAATGTCCCGAAGGAGCGCGATGCCGTTTTCTTCAACACTATCGGCGCGGGATTCATCCACTACTCCGGGGGGCTGATATGGCCGCTGACGATCCTGACGAGCCTGGTCATGGCCGGCGTTTTTGCGCTGGGTTTGAAGAAGAAAGTGCTCACGGTCAAGGGTACGCTTGTCGGCAGTCTGCTGATGCTTCTGACGCTGGTGTGCGTTGCCGTTGTTCTTTTCATATCGCTAGGCGCGGCATTCCTGATCCGATCGGTCTACATGATCTACACTGACACGCTTTTCGGCGGGGCCGCCGCCGGATTGACGATCGGGGTAGTGACGGCTCTGTATGCGCGTTTCCGACGTCGGAGGAAGGTCTACGATCTCGCATTCGGAGCGATGCTGATCTGGGAAATATTGCTGATTCTCTGTTCGAATGGGCTTCAAGGCGCGACATACATGTTCCTGTGGCCGCTGTTTTTCAGCCTGATCGGACTGGGCGTGGTGTTCCTGATCCCCGACGCTCAAAAGATGTATGCGCTCCGATGGGCGGCGCTGGCAATCTCAGCGATTCCGCTGCTGGTCATCATGCCGTCGGGGGTTTGTGAAATGTTCAGCTCGTTGATGATCATCGGCGCGCCGATGTACATGATGATTGCCGCGCTGACGTTCGGGCTGCTCATCCCGCATCTTGACATCATCATGACGCCGAGGGAGAAGGTCCTGCCGGTCTGCTCATTCGGAGTCGGGGTAATTGCACTGCTGACGGGCATTGCCATGACCGGATTCAGCCCGGCGAAGCCGAAGATGAATTGCGTGTCGTATCTGATGAATTTTGATTCCGGCGAGGCTGTCTGGGTGAGCGCCGATCCGAAGCCTGATTCGTGGACGAGTCAGTTCTTCCCCCCGAACTCCGAAAGGGGGGCGATTTCCGAGTTCAATATTGGCGGGCAGTACATGAAGGCTCCCGCCCCGGCTGCGGAATACGCGCCGCCACTGGCGGAGGTTGTATCCGATGAGACGCTGGACGGGGCGCGGAAGCTGATTTTGCGGATTTCATCCCCGCGCGGGGCCGCAAGCGTTCGGATTAACGCCCAGTGCGAGGCGGAGATGAAGTCGCTTGTCATCAACGGGCGGAAGGTTGACGTAAAAGGCGCAGAATGGACAGTTGATTATCGCGTTATGCCGAGGCGCGCGGCGGAGGTTGTAATCGAGACCGAAGCGGGCAAGAAGGTCAGCCTGACATTGATTGATTGCGACTTCAGCCTGCCGCGGTTTGCGGACAAACCGTATGCTCCCAGGCCTGACTGGATGATTCCGGAACCGAACACGTATTGCCACTGGCGCAGTCTTCGCAGCAACCGGAACCTGGGGCGGAAAACTTATTCCTTCTGATTCATCCCGGAGCGTGATGGGTTTTCAGTCGCCGATGCGCGAAAAAAAACAGCGAATTTCATTCGATCATTTGGCATTGCCACAGGCGGTTGCCATCGCTATACTCTAACTGGAACATTGGATCCGGACAGGAGAGAGCGTTCAGATGAAAAGAACGTTCATATGCGGAAACCCTGAGTGCAAGAAGAGTTTCGGCGCGCCAAGCGCGGCGACGAAGGCCCGTTGCCCGTACTGCAACACCGTCGCCGAGGTGGCCGAACCGGGGAGCGAAGAGGCGAATCTACGGCTCTTCAACCGGAATCAGTTTCTGAAGAGGGTGAGGGAACGCGGGAAGAGGCTCTGGCAATCCGGCGCGGAGTTCAAGGCGCGTTGCAGCGTGTGCACGGCATCCATCCCGGAGCTTGGAGGGAGCGTGCTGGAGGAGGAGTTCCTCGTTTCGGACCCGAACTATGTTGACGCGCTGGCGTCGCACATGAAGAGGCTGGGGTGGTTATCCTATCACGGGCAGCCGAACGCGAAGGTCCGCAAGAAGGTTCTTGATCTGATCCATGACCGTTCCGGCGGGCCTTACATGATGCTGTGCCAGGCTTGCCTCGGGATCGTAATGGAGCAGGTTCCGGAAGACGTGATCGAAATTCCATACACCAAGCGGTTGACCGAGGCCGGGGCGGAGAAGGACGACGACGAGGGCGAGCAGGAAGAAATTGCCAGGGCGGCCAAGCGGCAGTCGGTTCAGGCAGCCACCAGCTCGGACATGCTTACCGCGCTTGAGGCTCCTGAAGAGGAGCCAAAGCCGCAGACCGCGGGGCCTAATCCCCACGAGCTTGCGGCCCGGCGGAACGCGCTTGGCGTGGCCATGGGCAAGCAGGGAAATTATGCGGCCGCAGTCAAGGAGTTCCAGGCGGCGGTGGAGGCCGTGCCCAACAGCCCGAGCCTGCACCTGAACCTCGGCATCGCGCTGGCCCACGTGGCCCGGGACGACAAGGCGATGGAGGAATTCCGCCGCGTGCTGGAGCTTGACCCGCTGAACACGAAGGCGCGGCGTTGCTTGAAGAAGGTTATGGACAGGATGCAGAAGCCCGAGGGCGATCCGGCCCGGTAAGCGACGGACCGGGAGGCCGTTTTTAGAGGACGCAATGTCTTTCTCGCGAGTGGCGGGCCATGAAACAGTTATCGAGAACCTGCGCCGTCTGATCAGGAGCGATCGGCTGGCGCATGCCTATCTTTTCGCCGGCCCGGATGGGGTCGGCAAGTTCCTGACTGCGGTTGCCTTCGCGCAGGCCATTTTATGTCCATCCTCGGCGAAGACCGGGGATGCCTGCGGGAAGTGTCCCGGATGCGTCCGCGTGGATTCGGGAAACCATTCCGATCTCACAGTCTTCCAACCGGAGGTCGAGGGGCGGCAGTTTGTGGCCGACCTTGTCGAACAGCTTCAGAGTCAGATTCCGTTGAAACCGCGCAGCGGTAACCGGCGCGTATTCATATTGCGGGACGTTCATGAGATGAACGCCACAGCGGCCAACCGCCTGCTCAAGACGCTCGAGGAGCCTCCTTCTCACGCCCTGCTGATACTGGTCACGTCATCGGTTCACGCGCTGCCGGAGACGATCCTGAGCCGGTGCAGGCTTGTGCGCTTCGGGGCGTTGCCTGCGGAGCGCGTGATTCAGGCGCTTTCCGAGAAGGCCGGGGCGCGGAGCGAGGACGCGGCGTGGCTTTCGCGGTTCGCGGCAGGCAGCGTCGGCCAGGCGCTCAGACTTGCGGAAGGTCCGTTGCGCAATGCAAGGGCCGAGATGCTAAAGAGCGCGGCCTCCGCGCATGGCATGTCGCATATCGCATTGTCCGACGCGCTGTCGGGGCTTGCAGATGCGGCGGGGAAATCCGCGTTCGAGCGCCGCGCGTTCATGTGCCAGTTGCTGGCTCTTCTGGCGGGGTTGTATCGGGACGCCGCGCTGATGGGCATGAACGGCTCGATTGAGGGATGCCTTAATCAGGACGTCCCGGACATTGTCAGAGGCGTGTCTGCGAGGTCGTCCCCGGAGGTCAATGCGAATCACGCGGAGCGATGTCTTGATGCTGCCCGTTGCATAGCGCAGAACGCAAACGTTACAATGATATTGGATGGACTGGCGCAGGACCTTGCTGGAGGATGATGAAATGATGAAGAGAACCGCGACGGCGATGCTGGCCTTCGTCTTGTTCGCGTGGTTGGCAACTGAGCTGGCTCAGCCGGTCTGCGCTCAGGGGGGAGTGGAATACATACACGCCACGAAGGACGGCACGAAGGATAATCCTCAAACCTCCAAGAAAGCGCCAGCGAAAAAAACCACAAAGAAAGGGGGTAAGAAGGGGGAGGAAGAACCGAAGGAAGAGGTTGACCCGACCAAGTTCAAGGGAAGCGAGGAGATCAAGGGCGAGGAGGTGACGTGGACCAATACCTTCCGGGGGCTTTATGAGGACAGCAGAGGGGCATGGCCTGGAATTATCATGGTCATTGCGGTCATTATCGTTCTGATCTTCATGGGCGTGTACAGGTTCTTCTTCACAAAGTATGATGCATATGAAGCCGGGCGGTACCGGGCGACGCCGATGACGAAGGCGGCGTCGTTGTTCGGAATGGCCGCCGGGCTATTCATTATAGGGACAGCCGCTCTTTCACCGTTCAAGTTCCGGCTGACGGTTTCCCCGATACCCAATCCGAGTTGGTTGTGGGTCAGGTTAGGGTTTGGTTTCATAGCGATCTTGTCTCACAGGAAGATGCGCCGGGGCAGCGTGAAGGGAGCCGCGTTATGCGTATTCCTCTGGCTTTTCCATACGGCGTACGCCGGCGTTGGTTACGCCATCCAGCCGGAGGACTTCCGTTTGTTCTATACGCTTATGGCCATCATTGATCTTGGTCTTCTGGTCGTGTCAGTCGGCGGGTGGATGGCTGTGCGCAGGCGTCCGGCCATACAGGCGGAGCATCTGCTCAACAGAGAATACAGCGCCTTGAAGGGCGGGAAGGTATAAAACGTAACCGCAGGAGAAACGGGCTAACGGCAAATATGGATACGACAGGACAGGGGGAGGGGGCGGATGGACGGCAAAGAATCGGGCGGATCGCGCGCATTGACAGCGTGGCCTGCCATGTTGACGATGGCGAGAGGATATTCTTATGCAAGGCCCGGTCGCGGCTTACAGACTCACCGCTGGAGGGCATGAAGGCTCTGGTCGTCGGGGATGACGTGGACTTCATGGAGACGGGAGCGAAGGGGGAGGGCGTCATCGAGAAGGTTCTGCCCAGGCGCTCCAAACTCTCTCGCGCGCGTCCGGACAAGGATGGATTTGAGCAGATCATTGTCGCCAATGTCACGCGCGTGGTCATTGTCGCCAGCGTGGCGTGTCCGGATTCGCCTCCCGGCCTGATTGACAGGTACGTGATTTCGGCTGAGTCGGCGGAGGTGACGCCGATGATCTGCATAAACAAGACCGATCTGGCCGGCGATGACGCCTTCCGTCCCATGGGGGAATACTACCGCGGCATCGGATACGAAGTGATATATGCCTCTGCGGTCAGTGGGCGGGGGATAGAGGAGTTGCGCGGAGCGCTGAGCGGTGAGACGGCTGTTTTCGCGGGGCATTCGGGGGTGGGGAAATCGTCACTTATAAATGCCGTTCAGCCGGGCCTGAATCTTCGCGTGATGCCTGTGCATGAGCAGTCGGGGGAAGGGCGGCACACAACAACATGGGTGAGCCTCATGCGGCTGGCCGGCGGCGGTTACATTGTTGATACGCCCGGGATAAGAGAATTCGCGCTTTGGGACCTTCGCCCCCAGGACATACCATGTTTCTACAAGGATTTCTTCGCGCTTGGAGCAAAGTGCGCAATGAGAGCGTGCGAGCACATACACGAGTCCGGCTGTGCCGTAAAGTCCGCGATCCAGGCGGGCGAGATTCCGCATTGGCGCTATGAAAGCTATCTGCGCGTAAGAGAATCCGTCAGTTCGCCGGAAGTCTACCGTTCCCGCGCCGTGGAGCGCGCCGGGCAGGTTCCACTGGGCAAGAGACGGGCCAGCAGACGCGGGCAGAAGCAGAGGCTGAGAAGACAGATAATGGACTTCACGGCGGATGGGGAAGGGGAAGAATCCGATACATGATCGGATTGCCGACGTGCTACTCTTTCCCAGGCGCAGGAGTGTTCTTCTTCTCCAGTTCCCTGATTTTCTCGGTGGATGAGATGAAGATTTTGCCGTCGGTTTCACAGTAGTCCAACTCGGGTTCAAGGATCATCACTAGGATGTCGCCGATCCACATTTTCCGGGCCTGCGCCCACACATTCCGGCGCTTGTCCAAGGCTGACTTGTCAATCGCCAGCAAACTTTCGTCAACCATTTTCTTGAAAGATGCGTCCTGACATCAATTATGGTGACGCCCTCGAATTCAACGCTGACGCGCTTTTCCAGTTTCCGCCTGACAGGTTCGCTGAGGCGTTTCGCGTCCATGTCCAAAGGTTCGCCCTCCTGTTGGGCTTTCCTTATCCGGGCCGCTTTCTCGGCGTTGGTTATATAGATCTGTCCAAAACGCTCGCAGTAGTCCAGCCCGCCAGGCTCAAGAGCCAGTTCAAGAAAGTCGCCCAGTCGCATACCCCAGGGCTTGGACGTCACCGGATTCAGGTCTTCACCCAGCGCTTTATTGTCAAGGTAGATGCAGCGTTCCTTCGGCAGCAATCCTTGTGTGAAGGTGACAACATCCGGTACGGGAGTTTCTTCGAAGTCGCACTGCCAATCCCAGTCGAATTACATTCTGGGACTGGGCTAATTCGCCGCCGCAACAGGAGTCCGATGGCGAATTGTAAGATTCCCAGGAGATCAGGATGTGCAAGACGGATTATCCGCAGTTCACGCGCATAAGGTTTGACATTGTTAGCGGCCAAAGGGAGAGCGTGCAAGAACATGATAGGGACCAGACTGAATGAAGCGGGGCAGCGCCTAGGGCAGGGGAACGCCTGCGTCAGTGCCTCTGCGCTGTCTGCGTTTCTGCGATCAATACAGTAGCAGGTCCATGACGATATCGCTGTATGATCCAAGCCTGCCTGAACGGGCAAAGAAAGTTTGAATTTTGGCATGTGAATTCCGCTTGTGCGTTCTTATCCGTATGGTATGATCCGGCCCTTGTTCGAGGGTAATTGCAGGTATTGTGACTCGGTCCATCTGGCGCGATTCAGTCCGTTCGGCGTGGGCAAAATGTCGTGATCCTTTAACTTTGGCAGGAGGACGCAGATGAGAAGAAATCATGCAATGACGCTGTTCGTGTTCTTGCTTCTATCAGGCCCATTGGCGTGGGGATGGGAGGTGACGACGCTTCATGAGTTCACGGGGGGGGCGAACGATGGAAGTTCTCCCCTGGCCGGTCTGACGCTTGTCGGCTCAACGCTGTATGGGATGACGCAGTTCGGCGGGGACAGCAACGGCGGCACGATCTTCAGCATAGGCGCTGACGGGAATGGCTTCACTCTGCTTCGCGAATTTGCGGGAGGCGGGAGCGACGGCTATTCCCCGTATGGCGGTCTGACGGCTGGCGGCTCGACGCTTTACGGGATGACGAACACCGGCGGGGACAGCCATGGCGGCACGATCTTCAGCATAGGCGCTGACGGGAGTGGCTTCACTCTGCTTCACGAGTTCGCGGGGGGAAGCAACGACGGACTCTACCCCGTGAGGAGCCTGACGCTTTCCGGCTCGACACTGTACGGAATGACCATACATGGCGGGGACAGCGACGTTGGGACGATTTTCAGCATTGGCACTGACGGTAATGACTTTGAGCTTCTACACGAATTCACCGGTGGAGCGAACGGCGGCGCCTATCCCTACGGCAATCTGATTCTCTCCGGCTCGACGCTTTACGGGACTACGTACGGCGGCGGTGACAACGACGCCGGAACGATCTTCTCCGTCGGGACCGATGGGAATGGTTTTGGTCTGCTTCACGAGTTTGCCGGGGGAGCCGCCGATGGGAGCCATCCCACCTCGACCCTGACGCTTTCCGGAACGACGCTCTTCGGGACGACGCAGAACGGCGGCGACAACAATGCCGGCACGGTCTTCAGCGTGGAAACAAGCGGAGACGGATTTGCTCTGCTGCACGAGTTCGCCGGAGGCGGAAATGATGGCGCAGTTCCGTACGGGGGACTGACGCTTGACGGCTCGATGCTCTACGGGATGACCAGAGACGGCGGAGACGGCAACCTGGGGACGATATTCATCGTCACCCCCGAGCCGGGGACGGTTGCGCTGCTTGGGCTGGGTGCAATCGGCCTGGCGGCGTGGAGGCGAAAGAGGATGTAGCGCCTCCGGTCTGCTTGGTCTTGACAAGTCTGGGATGGAGAACAGCAGCCCGCCGCGTCGCAGGATTCGGCGGGCTGTTCCATCTTTTCCGACCTCGCCACTCCCCGCACAATGCCGCAATGTCTGAACTCAGCGCAAAACCGCTCCTGCCTTATCTACCATGTCCATCCCGATGCCCGACGATGACCGTGCTGGGGATGACTGTTGATATCGTCCAGTCTGGTCTGTTATGCTGCGTATGATGGACCGTGCGCACATCTATCGCATTTACGTTATTGTCGCGCGGAATCAAGGGCTGTAACGCAGTCTCTATGTCGAGGCGGAGCTGAACGACGGCTCCGAATTGCTCAGGCGCGAATTGACAGCGAGGCACAGGAAGCGTGTCAAAGAAGCGAAAGAAGAACGCATATCTCGCCTATCTGGAGTTCACCGGCGTCAGGCTCGTGATGACCCTCGTGCGGATAGCTCCTTGGAAGCTCGCATTGGGCGTCGCCCGCATCATAGGTTACGTTATTTACATGGTGGACTCGCGTCACCGCAAGATAGCGGACGATAACCTAATGGCCGCATATGGGGATGATCTGAGCGCGTCCGAGCGGGATACTATTGTCAGAGGCGCCTTCCGCCGCTTCGCGGAGTTGGGCGTCGAGGCGATTCACATGTACCGCTACGCGGAGTCCGAGGCGTGGCGCGAGCATGTCAGGTTCGACGTGCCACCCGAGGTATGGGACATCATGCGGGGGCCGCGGGGCGCGATAGTCGTCGGCGCGCACTTCGGCAACATGGATGTTACAGCCTCCGGCTTCAGCCTGGCCGGCGTAGCGGGTCTGGCAGTGGTCCGCCCCATGGACAATCCGTTGCTGGATAAGCTGCTGACGGACTTTCGCAGCCGGTCGGGCATCGAGTTGATCCCACACCACGGCGTGTTCCACCGGATGCAGGAAGCCCTGGAGGCCGGGATCAATGTGGGCCTTCTTGTGGACCAGGACGCGAAGCGCAACGCCGTATTTGTCCCCTTCTTCGGCAGACCGGCGGCCACGACCTCTTCCCCGGCGGTTCTGTCTCTGCGGACCGGTTGCCCGATAATCATCCTCTACGGCTTCCGGGAAGGCGACATGCCAATCTTCAGAGTGGTGACCGATGGGCCGATCTACCCGAGTCCCACCGGAGATCTGGAGGCCGACGTCTACCGGATCACTGCGGATATGACATCGCGCATCGAGAAGACGATAAGACGATACCCCGACCAATGGCTCTGGATGCATCGGAGGTGGAAGACACAGCCGCCGCCCGACTGGAGTCCGCCTCCAGGCTGGAGTCTGCCGCTCGGCGCGAGCGCCCCAGCCTCACCATCGGCCCAGCCGAAGACAAGCGATGAAGAACCGGTTGCCTGACCTCCCCTTGATCTCTGGATTTTTGGGGGACAAGGGCTCTTGTCCCGCCATGCTAATCTCTCTCTGCCTTTACGTTTCGCCTTGGTTTAATGCGTTTCAACAGAGGTGTGCAACTCGTCACCCCCCCCCCCCCCCCCCCCTCCCCCCCCACACCCACGCGCCCACAACCCCAAACACCAAAACGCCGTAGACAAATCAAAAAGAGAAGACATATAGAATCTACGGGTATGTGGAGAGTG
>Ga0116153_10002900_pt1 | contig 12784 bp, 17 predicted proteins | sample AD_UKC028_MetaG_FD_89896 | JGI IMG/M metagenome (GOLD analysis project Ga0116153, IMG submission 89896) | Active sludge microbial communities of municipal wastewater-treating anaerobic digesters from USA - AD_UKC028_MetaG | ecosystem: Engineered > Bioreactor > Anaerobic > Digestate | place: USA... | reverse complement strand
ACGAACTCCCCAAAGTTGGCGCAGAAGCAGCCGCCCAGCACGTCCTTGACGTCGAACCCGGCGTTCTTCATGTACTCCGTGTCCACGAGAACGTTGCCCTGATCGTTGGTGATGATGGCCACGGACCTTCCGTGCTTGGACCTCAGCTCGTTCCCCAGGGCGGCGGCCAATGTGGTCTTTCCCGCTCCGAGGTATCCACCCAGCACCACGAATCTGGTCGGGGCCTTGTCTCCGGACTGCATGCACCGGTTAACGCGCCGCCGGGTTTATACGTTTCTCGCGACTCCAATATTACAGTCCCTCTATTCGCACCGTGCGCCGTAGGAAAGCGCAGGTCTGACAAGGGATGTCGATAACGCAACGTTGCCCTGCTGGCATGCCTTTAATCGCTGCCAGTAGCGCCAGGTCCATCGGCCGGTAGGGCGGACGGCGGTTGTTGGCGGCCAGTACCCCCCTCTCCGCCTCCGAGAGCGCCTCGGAGTCGAAACGGGACTGGGCGAACTCCATGCATCTCTCCGCCTCCTCCTCGCTGCACTGGTCGCAGCGCGCGCCCACCTTTACCACCGCCCCATAGATGTCGGCCAAGGGATCGACGAGAAAGATCCCGTGGTCCTTGCCGATGGTGATGAAGACCGCGTAAGGGGAGGAAGCCTCGATGAGCTCCATGCGGGTCCCCCGCACCTTCCTCTCCTCCTTCACCGCCCAGAAGTCCCGGAGGTGATTGTTGAGCTGGTAGACCAGCTGGTTATAGTCCAATCCGAGCGAGTCGGCCAGGTCCTGTTTGCTGATCGGCGCGTCCCTGGTGGACCTGTAGAGCTTGGTGAGGATTCGTTTCCTCATGTCATGGTTCACGACGGAGGTGTAGGTCTCCGGGTCGATGTAGGCCATCTCGATTCGGCAGTCGGCTGTCAACATCACTTGATTTCATTCTCCAATATTTAACCGTTGACGAAGGTTAGTCTAACTGTACGGCCACCGGGGATAACCACCAATTCCAATGCAAGGTTCATGGTGGGCAACAAACAACAATGCCAGAAGTGCGGGGCACCGATCAGAAAGGATTACGAATACTGCAACGTCTGTGGGAAGAGCACGTCTTCCGCACCCGAGGCCCGGAAGGTATCGCCGGGGAACCCTTCCAAGGTACTGCCGGCCCGTGAAGCGAAGCGCAAGGGCGCAAAGAACGTCGATGACGTCGTACCCCGTCGGGAGCTGGTCATAGCGCTGCTGGCGATGACCTGCATGGCACCGTTCTGCACTTGGCTCAGTTCTTTCGGCGGCTTGATCGGAATCAGCGCCGCCTTCAACGAGGCGTTCTACGGCCGCTACGTGGTGCTACTGGCGGCGATGGGGCTGCTGATGCTCATGACTGGCAACCTCTTGCCTGCCGGCATACCCCGCCGGGGCGTGATCGCCGGGGTGGGCATCGGTACGATAGCTTTGACCGCCCTGGATTACGTGGAGATCATGAGGTACAACCTGAGCCCCGAATCGTTCCTGATCCCGGCGATGCCAGGCGTGGGTATGTACCTGGCCCTCGGACTGGGAACAGCATTATCCCTTGCCGTTCTGGTGCCCAAGAGGAGGAGCGCCCCCTTTGTTGCGACCCGTCCGGTGCTCAGGCCAGGTTCTCGGGGTTCAGACCCTTGAGCTCGTCGATGACGAAGCGGCCGTCCTTACGGACCAGTACGCCATCGAAGTACATCTCCCCGCCGCCCATCTCCGGGGTCTGGATCAGCACCATGTCCCAATGGACGGTGGACTTGTTGCCGTTGTCCGACTCCTGATAGGCGCTTCCTGGCGTGAAGTGAATGGAACCGGCGATCTTCTCGTCGAACAGGGTGTCCAGCATGGCCTGGTTGATGTACGGGTTGACGCCAATGGCGAACTCACCGACGTACCTGGCCCCGGGGTCCGTATCGTGAATGACGTTCTGGGACTTGGTGTCGGAGCTGGTGGCTTCGATGATCTTGCCATCCTTGAACCTCAGTACTACGTTGTCGAAGACCTTGCCCTGGTAGAGCGTCCTGGTGTTGTAGCTTATGGTTCCGTTCACCGAGTCCTTGATCGGCGCGGTGTACACCTCTCCATCAGGTATGTTCCGATCGCCCTCGCACTTGACCGCCGGCATGCCCTTTATCGAAAAGGTGAGGTCGGTCCCCGGGCTTACAATGCGCACCTTGTCCGTGCGTTCCATCAGCGCGACCAAGGGATCCATGGCCCTGGACATCTTCGGATAGTCGAGGGTGCAGGTGTTGAAATAGAAGTCCTCGAAGCGCTCGGTGGACATCTGGGCCTGCTGGGCCATGGAGGGCGTCGGCCACCTGAGCACCACCCACCTGGTCTTGGGAACCCTCCAGCCGGTGTGCACCGGCCCGGACCAGTACTTCATGTAAAGGTCGATCTTGTCCGCCGGAACGTCCGAGTTCTCGGTGATGTTGTATGAGCCGCGCATGCCTATGTAGGCCTGGGCCCTCTTCATCTTCTCCAGCTCGATCTCGCCTATCTGGGCGATGGTCCTCTGGTCGGCGTTCATGAGCAATTTCCTGAACACCTTGGCGGAGCGGAGGGCCACCATGGGCACTCCCCCGACCTCGTAAATCTTGTCAAGAAGGACCTCCACCATCTCGGAGGGGATGTCGAACGCTTCAATGTAGACCGTCTCTCCCTTCTGGAGGCGAACGGAGTGATCGATGAGCACGTCGGCCAACTTTCGCATTCTGGGGTCGTACATACGAACCCGGCTAATCCATTGGAAGGTATATCAGGGTTAGCAAAATCATTCGGCCGGGAAGGGACGAAAGTTCTATTAGGCCGGATGGCCGGTGAACGTCCATGGACGAGGTGGATGTGGCCCTAAGCCGCATGCTCATGCGCAACTCCCGCACTCCCTATTCCGAGCTGGGGAAGGAGCTTGGCCTAAGCCCGCAGATGGTGCACCGCCGGGTGCAGCACCTCATGGACGTGGAGATCATCCGGGGAACGTACGCCGCGCTGAGCTTCAAGGCCATGAAGGCCATGTGGGTCATCGTTCACGGCTGGTCCAAGGCCAACTCCATGGATGAGGTGGCGAAGGACCTCAGGAGCGATCCGCACGTGGCGATAATGCAAGTGGCCAGTGGCAATTACGTCTACGTGCACGGGAACGCCTCTGACGCCGTCGGGCTGGCGGAACTGGTAACCTCGGTGCAGAGGGGCGCCAAGTTGAGCGAGCCGCAGGTGGGCATCGTGCAGACCCCTCCGTTGGGGAATGACGTGTTGAGTGGCATGGACCTGCGAATCATCAAGGCCCTGGCCAACGACACCAGGAGACCGGTGAACGAGATCGCTGAAGAGCTTGGAACGACCGCCAAGACCGTCCGCCGCCGGCTGGACCGTCTGATGAAGGAAGACCTGGTCCAGTTGTCCATAAAATGGCAGCCTGACACCATGGGCGACATGGTCAGCCAGATCCATCTGGTGCTAAAAGAAGGGGTTCCCAACGAGAGGGCGGCCTACCTGATGATAAAGAAGTACGCCCCCGGGATAATCCGCAGTTACACATTCAGCAACGTTCCGGGTTTCATACTTCTAACGTGCTGCAACCGCAACGCCAGGGAGATGCAGGACACCTGCCGGGAGCTGGAGGAAGAGGGCGTTTTCACCAGCGTGGTGCCCAACGTGATAAGGGCGATCTACCACTACCCGGAACACCGGGAAGCGGTGCTGCAGGACCTGCTCAGGAGAGCGGGAAAAAGCTGATGTCATCACTGGACATGGTACTTTTTTCCAAATATTAACGGTCAAGCGTTAAAAAGAGGTCATTTTCCTCTCATGTTTGGACCCATTCTTAGCGCCCCCTTTTGACGAGCGCCTAAGGCTTGGAAGAGAATGCCCTTTTCTGAGGGATCAAATGAACCTCCCTAAAAGGAAAGGACTGATAATCGTTTGTTTGCTGGCGGTCATACAGAGCATCGCCAGGTTCGCCATACCGCTCACGCTTTCGACCATGGACGGCCCGGTTCTCGACAACCCGGTCTCCGAAGAGCTGATGATGTTCATCAACGCCATGTTCTATCTGATTGGAGCGCTGGGCCTTGTCACCACCTATGGCCTGTGGAGGCGGAAGCGCTGGGGATTCCTCGGTGCTCTGGTCCTGAGCGCGGGCACTATAGCCTTCGACGTCTGGGCCATGGTCGCCGTGCAGTCGTCCGCGGCCATGGGAATCGTGCTGCCGGCCCTGTTCATAATTTACCTGCTCCTGATCCGCAAGGACTTCCAGGAGGAAGGGGATTGAGGGCCCTGGTCGCCTACGGCACCAAGTGGGGTTCCACCGCGGACGTCGCCAAGGAACTGGCTTCCATGCTTGAGAAGAAGGGGCACCGGGTGGACCTGCTGGACCTGAGCAAGGACCGCCCGGCGGACGTGGAACCGTACGACATGGTGGTGATCGGCAGCGGCATCGCCTACGGCACCTGGTCCAAGGGCGCCGTTAGGTTCCTGGAGAGGAACGCCGAGGCGCTCTCTAAAAAACGTTTGGCCATGTTCGCCTGCTGCGGGGACCTGCTATTCGATCCGTCGAAGGCCGACGAGCAGGAGAGCAAATACCTGCGCGAGGTGGCACGTAAGCACGGTCTGGAACCTTTCAGCCTGGGCTTGTTCGGCGGGGTTATCGACTTCGACCGCTACAGCTTCCTGGTCAAGGGCATACTGAGTATGAAAAACGCGGGGAAGAAGGACATGCAGGAAAAGGGGATCGATACCGACAAGCCCTATGACTTTCGGGACTGGGAGAGGATACGGGCCTGGGGAGATGGTCTCCTGGAGGATGATTAGATGAATGATGTGGAGAAGGTAGAGGATGGCGACCTCATCCCCTGGTACGTGACCGGAGCGGTCGCCTTATTGTGCGCGGCGGTGCTCATAGCCATGGCGGCCTTGGGCCCGAGCGGGACTGAAGACATCGAGTACCGGACCTCGCAGTCCGGGACATGGCAGGTCATGGGGCAGGACCTGGCGGACCTGTTCCTGATCGCGCCCCTGCTGTTGATCGGGGGGACCCTCCAGCTGATGAGGAGGGATTTCGCCAAATACTTCCTGGTGCTGACCCCGCTCACCCTGATGTACACCGGGTTTTCCCTGGGCGTAGGTCAGGAATGGACCCTGTACGACGGGAATGCGGAGACCTACTTCTGGATGTTCATGACGCTCATCATCGGAGGATTGCTGCTCCTGATAGGCGTGCTCCCGAGGTTCGGCCCGGGAGAGGGGACCGGCTTCCAACGCAAGAGGCTGATCATCTTCGTGCTGGTCATGGGATTGGTGATGTTGATGTTCGCCGGGATGTGGGTGGGACAGATCAATGAGGTCATAGCTACCGGTGACCTATCAGACGGTTCGTACACCGATTCGCCCAACGTTTTCTGGACCATAAGGTTCCTGGACCTCGGAATATGCGTTCCCTTGGGGTTCGTTTCCCTTTTCCTGATCCTGCGTCGGCCGGAGAAGGGATACCCCCTGGTGCTGCTGTTCTTCGGCTTCTTCCTGACCATGGCCGTCACGGTAAACGCCATGGCCCTGGTCATGGTGATGAACGATGATCCAGCCATAGAAGCGATGGGAGCCGGCCTGTACATCTTCCCGGTGATGGCCGTACTGTTCCTGACCGGGCTATTGTACCTGCTGAAGCACAGGGGCAATGTTGTAAAGAAAAACCACTTGGCGGCCTGAAAGGCCTGCCTTCCTTTTTTTAAATGTCCTTGGGCCAGGCGACGTACCGGTCTTCCACCCGGCGCAGCCCGATCGGTCCGTCGTACAGTATGGACAGGTTCTCCTCGTTGAGAAGCTGGAGACCGCCATCCTTGAACACCCCGCCGTCCTTGATCATCATGACCCGTTCGATCTCCGGGACGATGTCGGCCGGGTCGTGGGTGACCAGGACCAGCGATCGTCCTTCCTTGGCCAGGGCCCTGATGGCCGATCGGACCAGTCTTTTTCCGGTGAGGTCCAGGGAGTTCATGGGTTCGTCCAAGATCAGCGCTTCCGGAGAGTTCACCAGGGCGCGGGCCATCAGCACTCGGCGGGCCTCGCCGGTGGAGAGCGTGTAATACCTTCGCTCCGCCAGATGAGCCGATCCTACGGCGGCCAGAGCGTCCATGGACATCTTTTCCATCTCCGGGCCGATGTCCTGCGAGCGGTTGGTTCCGACGGAGCCGAAGAAACCGGATAGAACGGCCTCCAAGCAATCCATGTCCCGGGAGAGATCGACCTGCAGGTCGGCGGAAACCAGTCCGAAGGCCTGTCGAACATCGAAGATGTTCCAGAGGTCCGAACCTCTCAGTCTGACGTAGGAACCGGGAACCGAGGTGTCGTGACGGTGCTCGCCCATCATGGTCTTGATGAGCGATGATTTTCCGGAACCGTTGGGACCCAGTATTACCAGTCTTTCCCCTTGGCGTATGGTAAGGTCCACGCCCCGCAGTAGCGTTGCCGAGCCCTTGCTGACGCTCACCTTACGCATCTCTATGATCGGCTCGCCGGGCATGCGGAACGGTATCGGCCGCCGGATATAAACCGACTGCCCCAGGGCGATTTCGCTATCGGCGGAACAAAATGGAGAACAGATTTATCGCCCCCAGCGGGGCGGTCGGTGGCCTGGACGGCCGGAAAACGATTTCGAGAAAAGGGGAATTACTTCTTCTTTCCCTTGGCCGGAGCCTTGTCAGCGGCGGCGCTCTTCTTCTCTTCGTTCTTCTTCTTTTGCTTTCCCAGATCCTTCTTGGACATTGCCATAACCAGGTATATCGCTAAATTCATACTTAACAATAATTATTATACCGTCTTCCTGGATGGCTTTGCGAGAAGCTCCGGCCTATGCGCCAGCTCCCAGATGTACAGGGAGGCGACGCTTCCGTAAGGCCTGTACTTCGCCCGGAACCTGTCGAAATCCTTCTTGTCCAAGGATTCCAGGCCGTACAGCGACATCATCCCTCGGCGGATGGCCAGGTCACCCCAGCTCACCACGTCCTTCCTTCCCATGGAGAATATTAGCATCATCTCCGCGGTCCAGGGACCGATGCCCTTCAATGAGACCAGGGCCTTCACGACCTCCTCGTCCGGAAGTTCCTTCAGCCCTTCCAGGTCCAGACCTCCGTTCCCGCACGCTTCCGCTATGCCTTTGACGTAGCTGGCCTTACGGAAGGACATGCCGCAGGACTGGATATCCTCGAGAGAGGCCTGGTGCAGTCTGGTCGGCGTGATATCGCCGAAGCGATCGACCACCCGGTTCCATACCGTGACGGCGGCCTTGCCGGATATCTGCTGCCCGACCACGCTGTTTATCAAGGCCGTAAAAAGATCGGGATACATGTCGACCTTCAACATCCCAAGGGCATCGATGACCTGACCTAGCTTCCTGTCTTTCCGGCGGAGATGGTCGATCTCCACCTGGCCATACTCAAAGCGGGGCATCCTTTTCCAGCCTCAGCAACTTATCCTTCAGGTCAAGACCTCCGGCGTAGCCAGTGAGCTTACCTCCGGCGCCGACCACCCGGTGGCACGGAATCAGGATAGAGATAGGATTGCGATTGCAGGCCTGACCCACCGCCCTGGCCGCTCCCGGACGGCCGATGGCCTTGGCCATCTCGCCGTAGGTGCGCACCTTTCCGTAAGGTATCTTCAACATCTCCTTCCAGACCATCATGGCGAAATCGCTCCCCTGGGGGGCCAGCGGAACGGAGAACTCTTGACGCCTCCCTTGAAGGTATTCGGATATCTGAACAGAAGCCTTCTTCAGAAGCGGCGTGCATGCCACCTTTCCCGCGGGCATCCTCTCTCCGGGAAGCATCACATCGGTGATAGCGCCATCCTCCTCGGCAACATGGACCGTTCCGATCTCGGTCATGAAACTATGGACGTGCTTCAAATGGTGACCTCCTGAACGATCCCACATAACCGCATGTCGTAATTTAATGGGTGCTCCGATCCCGCTTCCCGATGTTATAATACGGACGATTCCGATGTTATTATGGGATATCATGACTGGCGTGAAGGTATCGAGGACCAGGGGGCCGGAGAGCGTCGATGAGTATCTGGCGTCCCTTCCGGTCATGGTCCAGGGGATCATAGGAGACCTTCGTTCGGTCATTAGGTCGGCGGCTCCGGATTCCGAGGAGATCTTCCGTTATCGCATCCCGATATTCGCGCACCACGGCCATCTGGTCGGCTACGCTGCCTATCAGGACCATTACAGTTTGCACCTGATGAGCCCGGAGCTGATGAAGAGGTTCGAGGAAGAGCTCAGGCCATATGGCAAGACCACGGCGACGATCCATCTGTCCTACGACGATCCGCTGCCCAAGGACCTCATCTTCCGTCTCGTAAAGGCCAGAATTGCCGAGAACGAGGCTCGGGGAAATAAGTGATCATCTCCCGGACCTGTCCTTCAGGAAATTGGTCGAAGGAGAGGAGCGGCCTATTTCAGCAGGCCGGCCGCCTTCAGCTCCACGGTTATCTTGTCGACGGCCTCCGCGGCGTCCTCCTCGACCTTGGCGCCAGTGCAAACGAGCTTGCCGGAACCGAACAGGAGCACGACCACCTTCGGATCGTCCAGGCGATACACGAGCCCGGGGAACTGCTCCGGCTCGTACTCCACCCTCTCCAAGCCGAGGGAGATGGCTATGGCGTTGAGGTTGATCTCCTGGTTCAGGTCCGAAGAGGCCACGATGTTCTGGACCACGATCTCTGGCCTGACCTTGATCTTGACCCCCGCCTTCTCGATCTGTTTGGAAACCTTCGTGATGGCCTGCTGAACATGGGAAAGCGAACGTCCGCCGGTGCAGACGACCTTCCCGCTGCGGAAGAGCAGCGTGGCGGTCTTGGGGTCCTTGATACGGTAGATCAGGCCTGGAAATTGCTCCGGCTCGTACTCCGCCCCATCCAAGGCCAGGGCGACGGACCAAAGGTCGAGCTCGTCTCCGATGGAAGTAGAAGCGACAACGTTCTCGATCTTGATCTTGGCCATGATGTCCCCTTTCCTCACGTTATTTAAATATCCAGTTAAAAGTTTTTCGATATGGCCTTATATTAGATGGACCGCACCCGTCTTGAAAGATAAGGACCGGCCACGATAATTATGGCAATGCGCGGGATGAGCTTCAGCCCCATAAAAAAACGTGGGCTCGGCTGAGACCGCAAATTTACATATGCAAATGGTAAGATTTTTTGGCGATGCACAACCAAGCCAGTTACCTCATCTATTGACCGTTTTGAATGGATGAATTCCCTACCCCTCCTTGTCCATCATCGGATAAGGCGAATTGCATTCTTTTTAAAAGACAGCCAATGGCCACCCCAAGAGCCAGGATCCTCACTGCATTGAACGAGGTGCCAATGAGGAAGTAACGTAAAGCATCACTTGGGGTGAGAAGACCCGCAGGACCTTGGAACAGAATTGTGACCGCAATAAGGGCGATCGAACTGAGCATCACTGATTTTAGGATCGGGTCCTTGGCTGGGATCTTGTCAAAGAATCGGAGCAAGATGAAACTGACGATGGATCCGATGATCAGACCGCCAAATAAAGATTGAAGGATCATCGGGAAATAGGATATCGAGAGAGCGTCTCTATACTCGGCGGCGATGGGCGTCAATGAGATCGCGAAGTTGGTCGCCCAGAAGGCAGCACCTCCCGCGATGGTCAGTTCGAACAGATTTCTTCTATCCAAATGTGGTGCCTCCAGTTTGCTTGCACCCGGGCATCTGATTTCCATAGGAGATCAGCCCCCTTCGGTCGTAGTTCGTTCGTTTTCCTTTGCCCCCTTGAACAGGAGCCACAGCGTCAGGGAGACCTCGGCGATGAATCCTGCCGCGTAACCGGGGTATGATATCAACTCGTACTCCGGGAGCAGGAAGAACTGCAGGAATCGTGACATTACGCCAAAAAAGTCGATTATCAGCAGGACGCCTAACAGACGGGGAAGGAAGCCCGACCGGTAGACCAGATACCCGAGGGGTATCAACCAGGCGCCAAAGAAGAGCTGGGAGATGATGAACCCGTCGTGGTACATGTCGATGTGCAACAGGGCCTGGGCCCGAAGCTGATCGCCGGAGAACACGGTCATGTAACCAACCCCGTTCAACAGCGACGGGACCGTGGACAGATTGAGCACGCTTGCGCATTGGATCGCCACCCCGCACAGATTCAATAACAGGAAAAGAAGGGCGATATCCTTACTAACGGACCTCAGTAACGAATAGAGAGCCCAGGCGGCCAGGACAAAGAACAGAGCCGAAACCAGTTCGGTAATGTAGCTGATCCGGAACAGAAGCTCGTTCGCCAAAATATTCTGGGCCGTGGCAGTGGCATCCCCAGACACGATAAGCTGGTCGCGAATGGTGGTGGCGATAGGCAATAGCACGATGAAGATCAGATAGAGCAACCCTGCGATCCTTGCTTGCCTGACCCTCGGACTAGATCGCCCATCTCCATCCCTTAAAGGGTGATCGTTCCCCTTAAAAATGGAAAGAGCGTTCATCGCTTTACCTCCCGGCCCTCCCCTGGCCCATCGGTTTCTCTTGACCGTAGAGGCAGGTCGTTCACAGCAAGATCTACCCTCAGCTCGCCATTGCTTCCAATCACTTCCAGAACGAGGTCTTCCACGAAATGGGCTCGTACCAATGTTCCAATGGAACCCTCGATGAAGACCCTATCGTCTCCTTCCAAGGTTGCGTTCCTCACATCCCCTTTCGATCTGAGCTCGATTGAGAACATCCGTTCATTCTTTACAGGTCTTGATCGGGTCATTTTCATACCACGGACCAAAACAATTGCGAAACGATGCTGATAATCATTATTTGATTCGAACGTGTTGTTGTAAACATCGGCGTGTAGGTGTTATCGTGGAAAAAAAGAAGATCGATGAGGACCCCGTCTCCGACATCCATTTTCTATTGACGAACGCGGACAGGCGTAAGATAATTGAGGAGCTTCAGACCCAGAACCTCAAGCTGAACGAGGTGGCGAAGAAGATGGACATGACCGCCACCGAGGCTTGCAGACAGCTGCAACGGCTGACCGATGCTGGGCTGTTGGAAAAATCATCCGAGGGCAAATATCATTCCACCCCTTATTCCAGGCTCATACTGGAATCCTCCACCGCCATGAACTTCATTTCCAAGCACCGTGAGTTTTTCTTGAACCACGACACCTCGCTCATTCCTCCCGAATTCCGCGCCAGGTTCGGAGAGCTGTCGAAGACCACCCTTCGCACCGAGGCGGTCGTTAACATCAACACCGCTTCCCTGGTCCTAAAGGACGCCGATAGGCAGATAGATATCATGACCGAGCAGCACCTCGAACACAATGCCCAGATACTCCGACGACAGTCGCTGAGGGGAGTGAAGGTCAGGTCCATCGTACAGGAGAACATGGATGAAAAGATAATCGAGGGGGCCGAGCTGCAGACAGCGTGGGAGAGGCGAGGAGTTCCCAGGATTTGCGCGATGATCGTCCTCACAGAAAAGGTCGTGGGGATCGCGTTACCGAAGTTGGACGGAAAGATGGATTACCAGGTCTTCGAAGGAACCGACCCAGAATCGATGAGATGGGCGAGGGACCTCTTCGAATATCAATGGAGCAGGGCCCGGTCAACGCGCACTTAGAACGACGCGTCGGATCTTGATATCTAGTACATCGGTCACATCAGACCGAGCTGCTTCATCATGCCCACGACATCGTAGAACAGCCGTTCCTCGACGATCACCTTGTCCTTCCAGGTGGCCACCGTGCAGAACTCCAGCTTAGCTGTCCTCCCCGGCGGTATCATCTTTCCATCCGCACCCTTCATCGGCACCCTCGTGGTGACCGTCCAATCGGCGACGGTGCAGGTATGATCGCCATGACCGAACATGATCTTGTAGGGGTCGTTCACCAGGCTGTTGTCGAAGTTCTTGAAGAAGTTCCTGGCCTCGACATCGTGGTTGTGCTTCCCCCTTGTCGGCTCGGGCTGGTTCGGCCAATAGACCGCCACATCCTCCCTGTGCCGCTTCATGAAGGTTTCCCAGAGAGGGCTATCGGGTCCGGCGTTCCAGGCATCGTCCAGTGTTTTCATTAATCTCAGGTTCTCTTCGACGCTCATCTAGACACCGTGGTAACTATCGTTAAATGAGGTATTAATCCCTTTTCAATTATGGCCCATATAACATCGCTCTCCGTTCTAGACCCACCATTCTGGAGAGAAGCCATCCGATGGGTTCGTCGTTATCACGAGGACGAGGTGCGACGGGATGTCTCAGAACCATGCCTCGATCTTGATAAGAATAGTGGTGGGCTCGGCTGAGCCCACCCATAAGTCAAGCCAGAAGATGAAAAATCGAAATCAATTATCGGACGGTTCACGCGGGCCAGTCATTCAAACTCTTTTCGCCTTTTTTCATGGCCTTGTTGAAAAAACGATGATGATATGTCGACAACAGGGAGACTGTTAACATAGGTGCAAAAATAGTCAACGTACCATAATTAAATCATGTGCAACCGTTACCCTCAATGCGTCGATTACTTCATCCATCGATTCGGATTTGAACTCACATTTAATCTTACCAGACATGGTATGTAAGGTCATTCCGCCAAGACCGTTCCACATCTTTCCGATAACGATATTTTTAATATCATTATAATTAATATAAAAATCATATTTATTATCATTTGATTGTTGTGAATTATTAATTCTAAGCTTATCTGCATTACACTTCGAATCAAAATAGTCTTTCAGGGTCGGGTAGAGGAGACCCCCAATAAAAGCTCCTT
>Ga0116153_10002896_pt1 | contig 12789 bp, 6 predicted proteins | sample AD_UKC028_MetaG_FD_89896 | JGI IMG/M metagenome (GOLD analysis project Ga0116153, IMG submission 89896) | Active sludge microbial communities of municipal wastewater-treating anaerobic digesters from USA - AD_UKC028_MetaG | ecosystem: Engineered > Bioreactor > Anaerobic > Digestate | place: USA... | reverse complement strand
CCGGCATCATGGCCGTCCACCTCTATCCCGACCTCATCAAGACCCCCGACCAGGCCTACCCGGTGCTCATCCGGGAGCTCGTTCCCCCGGGGCTGCTCGGCATCATGCTCGCGGCCCTCTTCGGCGCGGTCCTCAGCACCTTCGAGTCGCTGCTCAACTCGGCGGCCACCATCTTCAGCCTCGACATCTACCAGCGCCACTGGCGGCCCGCGGCGGAGCCGGCCCAGTTGCTCCGGGTCGGCCGCTGGGCGACGCTCGTCCTCTTCCTGGTCGGCTGCCTCTGGGCGCCGATCGTGGGCCGGGCGGGCAGCGTCTTCCAGTACATCCAGATGTTCTGGGGCTTCATCTCGCCGGGGATCGTGGCGGCGTTCGTCGTTGGGATGGTCTCCCCCAAGACGCCGCCCCTGGCGGCCAAGGGGGCGATGCTCCTCGGTATCCCGGTGTACGGACTGCTCCTCTGGTTCCTGCCCGGCGTCGCCTTCCTGCACCACATGGCCATCACCTTCCTCGTGGTGGTGGCGTACATGTGGATCGTGACAGCGCTCCGACCCCTGGCCGCACCGCGGGTGCTGCCGGTCAAGGAAGGGCTTTCGCTCGAGCCCGCCCGGCATGCCGGCCTCCTCGGGGGGCTGGTCGTCGCGGCGGTGGCGGCGCTCTACCTCTACTTCTGGTAGCGCCGCCTCGCGGGAATCCCCGCGGCCGTGCATCTTTGGGTGTGCCGACCACCCCACCCGACCGCCTCACCGCCGCCCTGTCCGACCGCTACCGCATCGAGCGCGAGCTGGGCGAGGGCGGAATGGCCACGGTGTACCTGGCACACGACGTCCGGCACGACCGCAAGGTCGCCCTCAAGGTGCTCAAGCCGGAGCTCGCCGCCGCCGTGGGCGGGGACCGCTTCCTGCGCGAAATCCGGATCGCCGCCAACCTCTCCCACCCCCATATCGTGCCGCTCTACGACTCGGGCCGGATCGAGGGGCCGTCGCCCGTCCTCTACTACGTCATGCCGTACATCGAAGGGGAGAGCCTCGGCGGACGGCTCCGCCGCGACGGCGGCCTGCCGCTCGAGGAGGGGGTCCAGATCCTGCGCGAGGTGGCCGACGCGCTCGCCTTTGCGCACGAGCGCGGCATCGTCCACCGCGACATCAAGCCCGAGAACGTGATGCTCACCGGAGGGCACGCCGTGGTCACGGACTTCGGCGTGGCCAAGGCGGTGAGCGAGAGCGCCGGCGACGGCGGCCTCACGACCGCCGGCATGGCGGTGGGCACGCCCGCCTACATGGCCCCGGAACAGGTGGCCGCCGATCCCGCCACCGATCATCGCGCCGACATCTATGCTCTCGGCACGCTGGCCTACGAACTCCTGGCCGGGCGCACCCCCTTCACGGGGCTCACGCCGCAGGGATTCCTGGCCGCGCAGATCGTCACGACGCCGGAGCCGGTGTCGCAGCACCGCCGCGACTGCCCTCCGTCGCTCGAGACGCTGGTGATGCGGTGCCTGGCCAAGGAACCCGGCGACCGCTGGCAGACGGCAGCCGAGATCCGCGCCGAATGCGACCGGATGACGCGCACCAGCGGCGACCATGCCCCGGTGTCCGTCCACGCCGAGACCTCCGTCGGCATCGTGGTCCTCCCATTCGTCAACCAGAGTCCCGACCCGGAAAACGAATTCTTCAGCGACGGGCTCACCGAGGAATTGATCACCGACCTCGCCCGGGTGAAGGCGCTCCGGGTCATCTCCCGCACCTCGTCGATGCAGCTCAAGGGCACGTCCAAGGGCATTCGCGCCATCGGCCGCGAGCTCGGGGTCGGCCATGTGCTCGAGGGCAGCGTCCGCAAGGCGGGCAACGCGCTCCGGATCACCGCGCAGCTCATCGACGCCCAGACTGACGCCCAGCTCTGGTCGGAGAAGTACAGCGGCACGCTCGAGGACGTCTTCGACCTGCAGGAGCGGGTGTCGCGCGCCATCGTCGCGGCGCTGCACGTCACCCTGTCGCCAGAGGAGAGTCATCGGCTCTCCGACCGTCCCATCCAGAACGTCCGCGCCTTCGAGCTCTACCTCCAGGCACGGCAGGAACTCCGGCGCTATAACATCGACCGCGGCGCCCACCTGCTCGAGCAGGCGATGGCCATCGAGGGGGAGGTCCCGGTGCTTCGCGCGCTCCGGGGACACGTCGACATCGTCCGGCTTCGGATCGGCATCAACCGGGAGGAGGCGCTTCGGCGCGCGGAGGCGGAGGCACGCTTCCTCCTGCAGGCGGCGCCCGACGCGCCGTACGGCCACGCGCTCCTCGCCCAGGTGCATTACGAGAGGGGGGAGCATGCCGAGGCGGTCCGCGCCGGATCCGCTGCGCGGGCCCTCGATCCGAACGACGCCGAGGTGCTGTTTTATCTCGGGATCTCGTTCTCGGCCGCCGGGCAGAACCGACGGGCGCTCGAGACCAGCGATGCTCTCCTGGCTGCCGACCCGCTCTCCCCGTTCGCTCCCATGCTCGCCGGGATCAGTAGGTGGTTTGATGGTCACGCCGCCGAGGCGCTGCCCTCGACGGAGCGCGCCCGGGAGCTCGACCCGGACAACATCATCATCCACTGGAGTCTGGGCTACCACTACGCCTTCCTCGGGCGGATCGGAGAGGCGGCGGCTGAGGCGGAATGGATGCAGCGGCACGCGGCGGAGATGCCCTACACAGTACAGATTCGCGCCCTGGTGGCCGCCCTCGAGGGTCGGAGAGACGAGGCGCTGGCCTGGCTGCGCTCGCTGGACCTCGCCCCGCTCGACGCGCACAACATCTTCCACCTCTGCGAATCGTTCGCCATGGCCGGCGACACCGCCACGGCACTGACGCTGTTCGAGCGCGCCGTCGAGGGCGGGTTCTTTCCGCACGAGTTCTACGCCGTCCATTGCCCCTTCCTTGAACCACTCCGCGGCACGCCGGAATTCGAGCGGATCCTGGCCAAGGCGGAGCGGCGCGTGCAGGAGTTCTCGGCGTAGCGCTCGTCTGGTGCTCCCCGCCCCTTGTCCCCATCTTCAAGGCCACGATGACCGAGCCGCTGCCCCGCCTCACCGACGCCCTCTCCGACCGCTATCGCCTCGAACGGGAGCTCGGGCAGGGTGGCATGGCCACCGTCTACCTCGCCCAGGACCTCAAGCACGACCGCAAGGTGGCGGTCAAGGTGCTGCGGCCGGAACTGGCCGCGGTCATCGGCGCCGACCGCTTCCTGTCCGAAATCAAGACCACCGCGAATCTCCAGCACCCGCACATCCTGCCGCTCTTCGACAGCGGCGAGTCCGACGGCTTCCTCTACTATGTGATGCCCTTCGTCGAGGGCGAGACCATCCGCGACCGGATGAACCGGGACAAGCAGTTCCCGGTGGGCGAGGCGGTGCGGATCGCGACCGAGGTGGCGGGCGCGCTGGACTACGCGCACCGGCACAACGTCATCCACCGCGACATCAAGCCCGAGAACATCCTGCTGCACGACGGCCGCGCCCTGGTGGCCGACTTCGGCATCGCGCTCGCCGCCAGCAAGGCCGGCAGCACCCGGATGACCGAGACCGGCATGTCGCTCGGCACGCCGCACTACATGAGCCCCGAGCAGGCCATGGGCGAGCGGGACATCACGGCCCGCTCCGACGTCTATGCGCTGGGCTGCGTGCTCTACGAGATGCTGACCGGCGAGCCCCCCTTCACCGGCGCCACGGCGCAGGCCATCGTGGCGCGGGTCCTCACCGAGAACCCCCGGCCGATGCTCCCCCAGCGGCACACGATTCCGCCGCAGGTGGAAGCCGCCGTGCTCACCTCGCTGGAAAAGCTGCCGGCCGACCGGTTTGCCACGGCGGCGGAGTTCGCCGTGGCGCTCGCCGACACCGGCTACGCGTCGAGGGCGACGCTGGCCACGGCGGCGGCGGCAGGACCGGCTACCGCGCTGTGGAAGCGGCGCTTCGCGCTCGCGACCGCAATGGCCGTCGTGGCCGTCATCCTGGCGGCCGTCGGGTGGTCTCGCGCCCGCCGGGTCGCTGACCAGCCCACCAGCTGGCAGTACCTCTCGCTCGGCGACAGTGTGGAGCTCACCACGCTGACGCCGGGGCTCGCGCTCTCGCCGGACGGCAATACCCTGGTCATGAAGGACTCCAGGCAAAACGCCAGGCTCTGGGTCAAGCGGCGCGGCGTGCTCGACCCGGTGCCGATCCCAGGCACCGAACGCGCCTCCAACCCGGTGTTCTCTCCAGACGGCGAGTGGATCCTCTACCTGGCCGACCGCCAGCTCCGCAAGGTGAATCTCGCCAACGGGGCTTCCGTCACCCTGGCCGACTCGGTGTCCGTCTCGACCGGGTTCGGCGGAGCGGCCTGGCTGGACGACGGGACCATCGTCTACGTCCCGCAGGATCTCAACCGGATCATGCGGATGAGCGCCAACGGCGGGGCTCCCACCACGATCATGGACAACTCCGGCCTCCAAGGCGTCGGGTTCGGCTATCCGACCGCCCTGCCCGAGGGCCGCGGTGTCCTGTTCGAGGGCTGCACCTCCGGCTGTGTGACGATGAGCCTCCGGGTGCTCGATCTGCGCACCGGCCAGCAGAAGCTCCTGATGAATGAGGCCACCCAGGGCTGGTACCTCCCGACGGGACACCTGCTCTACGCCCGCCGCGACGGCACGCTCCTGGCCGCGCCCTTCGACCTGGACCGGCTGGAAGTCACAGGCACCGGAGTCCCCGTCCAGCAGAACGTCTTCGTGGTCTTCGGCGCACCGCAACTGGCATGGTCCGCCAGCGGCTCCTTGGTCTATGCTTCGGGAGAAAGCCAGGGCGGGGAGAACACATTCGTGCGCGTGGGGATGAACGGGACCGCCACGGCGATCGATTCCGGCTGGTCGGGGCAGTTCACCTCGTTCGCGCTCTCTCCCGATGGACGCCAGCTCGCCGTCGGCTCCGGGACCGGGGTGGGCGCCCTCAATGTCTGGATCAAGCAGCTCGATCGCGGGCCTTTCACCAGGATTTCGTTCGGCGGCGCCGATCGGCGGCCGGTCTGGTCGCCCGATGGGCGGATGGTCGCCTTCGTGCGTGACACGCTGTCCACCAGCGTCGTGATCGGGCGCTACGCCGACGGCCGTCGTCCCGACACCCTCCTGGTGCACATCGACCGGCAGGTGCAGGAGGTGGACTGGTCCCGCGACGGAAAGTGGCTCGTGGTCCGCACCGACAACGGGAGCGCGGGCGCGGGCGACCTGATGGGCATCCGCACCAGCGGCGACACCACGCCGGTGCCGATGGTGGCGAGCAGCTTCACCGAGCTCAACCCGGCCATCTCGCTGGACAGCCGGTGGCTGGCGTATGCTTCCAACGAGTCGGGCCAGAACGAGATCTTCGTGCGACCGTTCCCCAACACCGGCGACGGGCGGTGGCAGGTCTCCACCGGCGGAGGCTTCATGCCCCGGTGGGCGCCCGACGGCAAGGCGCTCTACTTCATTGACCCAGGGTCTGGCCAGATCATGGTCGTTCCGGTGACGACCAGCCCGACCTTCGCCGCAGGCCAGCCCCGGGCGCTGTACAGCACCTCGGGCTTCGTGATCGACGGATTTCACACCTCCTTCGAACTCACCCCGGACGGTCGCCAGTTCCTCTTCACCGCGCCTCGGCAGAACAACGCCGCAGCGGTCCAGCCGGCGCTGGTCCGCGCGGACAACTGGTTCCGGGAGCTCGAGGCGCGGATGAAGCAGTAAATCGCGCCCAGAACAGGCTGTGGGCTGGGCCATGATGTACCCGAAGCACAGCCCGCTACACGGTATTGCGAATTGTGCCAAAAATGGGTACATTTGTGCCCATTATGAGTACAGACAATACGCGATCCCCTCAGTCACTATTTGGCCGGACCCGGCGAGATGTCCTGGGGCTGCTTCTTGGGCACCCAGACGAGCGGTTCTATTTGCGCCAAATCCTGCGTACAATCGGCGGCGGCTCCGGTTCCCTGCAACGAGAACTCGCTCAGTTGGTCGAAGCCGGGCTGGTGGAACGGGTGAGAGAAGGTCACCAGGTCTACTTCTCGGCGAATCGAAGCTCGCCCATCTTTGGGGAACTTCAGGCGATCATCCAGAAGACCGCGGGCACGGGCGATGTGCTTCGAGGCGCCTTGGCGCCGCTGGTCAGGAAGGAACGGATCGCTGTGGCTTTCGTGTACGGCTCGGTGGCCGGCGGGGTCCAAACCGCAAAGAGCGACGTGGACCTGTTGATCTTGGGCGATGCGGCGCTTGCGGAGGTCGTTCCCGCCGCGCGAATCGCCGAGCAACGGTTGGGGCGAGAAGTGAACCCCTCGGTCTATCCGGTCAGGGAGTTCCGCGCCAAGCTCAAGGCTGGGAACTCATTCTTGAAGCGGGTCCTTGCGGGGCCCAAGCTCTTCATCGCGGGCGACGACCATGAGCTTGAACGATTGGCTCGCTAACCGCTGGATAGCGGCCCATGAGCCCACGGTGGAGGAGATTGCCGATCTCTTCGCCGTGGTGGACCGCGACCTGGCGGATGCAAACATCCCACGACTCACTCCAGACTGGCGGCTCGGCATCACTTACAATGCTGCACTCCAGCTGGCCACGCTGGCCCTAGCGGCAGCTGGATATCGGCCAGGACGGGACCGCGCACACGAAAGGGCGATCCTCTCGCTGCGAGAAACGGCCGGTATCCCATCGAAGGCGGTGAACCTCCTCGATACGGTCCGTCGGAAGCGCAACCAGAACAACTATGAGCGCGCCGGCACCACCTCGGCGGCCGAAGCGACAGAGCTTCACAATGCGGTGACCACGTTGCGAGGGGACATAGTCCGCTGGCTCAAGAAGAGTCATCCGACACTTTGCCCGCTCGGCATTAAGGCCTGATACCTAGGGAATTGCCTGCATGACTGAACTCATCTGGGACGGCAAGTACGACGAGAAGGGCCGCAAGGTGGCTCCGCCCCGCATTGCCCTACCCTTCCAGACCGTCGAAACGGTCAACGAATCCTCCGCCGATCGCGACCGGATGCAGGATCTCTTTGCCAGTGGCCGCCCCAGTGAGTGGCGCAACCGCCTCATCTGGGGAGACAAGAAGTATGTACTGCCGTCGCTGCTGGAGGAGTTCGCGGGGAAGATCAACCTAATCTATATCGATCCGCCGTTCGATACCGGAGCGAACTTTTCCTACACCGCGACGATTCCCGACGATCCGGACACTGCGGGCGACCAAGGTGCCACGTTTCTGAAGCAACCGAGCATGATCGAGGAAAAGGCGTACCGAGATGCATGGGGTGAAAATCAATCCCGCTACCCAAAATGGTTCTACGACACGGTAGTACTTCTCCGAGAATTGCTCGCGGATAATGGCAGTATCTATGTTCACCTGGATTGGCACAAAGGACATCAGGCGCGTGTAATCTTGGACGAGGTATTTGGGGCGGAAAACTTTCGCAACGAGATCTACTGGTATTACTACAACAAGATGCACGATACCCGAAAGGGACAGTTTCCACGAGCGACGGACACGATCTACTTCTATACAAAGAACTCGAATTCAAACTATACATTTGTGTCACAAACTGAGGCGAGGGAAGAAGCGGTCAAACAACTTGTTCGGAAAAAGTTAGATGGCCGCATGGTGAACGTGAAAGACAGTGACGGAAAGCTTGTGTATCAAATGCGCGAGGTGAGAATCATTGATAACGTGTGGAGAATTCCCTTGGTACCTCCGGCAAGCATACAGGAAAACACCGGCTACCCCACGCAGAAGCCCGAGACCCTCCTTGACCGCATCGTCAAGACCTCATCCAATGAAGGCGATGTGGTCCTAGACTGCTTCTGCGGCTCGGGCACTACCGCCGCCGTGGCCGAAAAGCTAGGCCGCCGCTGGATTACTTGTGACCTCGGCCGATTTGCCATCCACACCACCAGGAAGCGGCTCCTCGGGATCCCCCACGTCAAGCCGTTCGTGGTACAGAACCTCGGCAAGTATGAACGCCAAGCGTGGCAGGCCGCCGAGTTTGGGCTCGGCGCCGAGGCAGCGGCACAAGCCTACCGCCGGTTCGTGTTGGAGCTCTATCACGCTGCGCCGGTGTCGGGGTACCTCTGGCTGCACGGGACCCGGCGCGGGCGGATGGTGCACGTGGGCGGGGTGGACGCGCCTGTCACTATGGCCGACGTGACAAGCATAGTGACCGAATTTAGGAAGGCCATCGGCAAAGGAAAGGATGCTCCCACCCGGAGCGGCGTGGATGTGCTCGGTTGGGACTTTGCCTTCGAACTCAACGAAACCGCCAGGCAGCAGGCGGCGCTGGCCGACATTGACCTCCGGCTCATCCGCATTCCGCGGGAACTGTTGGAAAAGAAGGCAGTGGAACAGGGCGACATCAAGTTCTTCGAGTTGGCCGCCCTGGGCGTGTCTGTGAAGAAGAAGACCCGCAAGGTGACGCTGGAACTCACCGACTTCATGATCCCGCTGGATGACGTGCCGGAAGAGGTGCAGAAGGCCGTGACCCACTGGGAGCAATGGATCGACTATTGGGCGGTGGACTGGGACAACTCCGACGACACCTTCCACAACGAATGGCAGACCTACCGGACACGGAAGGACAAGGGCCTGGCCCGCGAAACCAGTCACACCTATGCCGAGCCCGGGAAGTACCGGGTGGTGGTCAAGGTGATCGACATTCTGGGCAACGACACCACCAAGCTCCTCACCGTGGACGTCAAGTAGTGGGGAGCAAGGGGAGGAAGCCGGTCGGCCAGGGAGATTTGCTGGAAGCACGGGGCACCACGGCTCCGGCGGTGCCGCTCATCCGCCAGGCCGTCGCGAGTTGGCGGGAGGGGGGGTACGCCGGCGTCAGTGACACCACCCGGTCGCTCCTCACCTGGTGGTTCCCGCGGGACGGCCACCGGATGGGCCGAGGTGCTGGGCGTCCCTTCAACTACCATCCATTTCAGCGTGACGCAATCGAGACGCTGATTTACCTGTACGAGGTGGAGGTGGTCCGGCGGCAGAAGAGCCTGCTGGAAACTTTCGTGCGGCGCTCCGACTTGGAGCTCCTACAGTACGACGAGTTCGCCCGGTACTGCCTCAAGATGGCCACCGGCAGCGGCAAGACTAAGGTCATTTCGCTCGCAGTGGCCTGGCAGTATCTGAACGCGGTGGCCGAGGGTCGGGACGACTATGCCCGAACCTTCCTGGTGCTGGCGCCCAACGTGATCGTATACGAACGGCTCCGCGCGGATTTTGCCGGAGGCCGGATTTTTCGGTCCGACCCAGTCATTCCACCGGAACTCAAGCTCTACTGGGATCTTGAATGCTACCTTCGCGGCGAGGGGGAGCGCTCTAGCAGCAGCGGGGCGCTATACCTGACGAACATCCAGCAATTGCACGACCGAAGTGAAGAGAGTGACGAACCGGACCCGATGACCCTCGTGCTGGGTCCCAAGCCAACCGCCACGGTCGATGAACCGAGTCGTTTCCACGACCGGGTAGTGGAGCGCGGTGGCACATGTCTCGTCATCAACGATGAGGCGCACCACACGCACGATGAAAAGCTCAAGTGGAACGAGATCATACGCGATGTGCACGATCGCCTCGCCGCGAAGGACGGCGGCATCCTGCAACTCGACGTGACGGCAACCCCACGCTACGGCAAGGGCGGCGAGTTGTTCACTTGGACCGTGTTCGACTACCCGCTCAAGCAGGCCATCATCGACGGCATCGTTAAACGTCCGATGAAGGGCATCACGGTGGGCATCAAGGAGGCGCGGTCGGACACCGCCAGTGTCAAGTACAAGGCCTACCTGACCGCGGCAGTGGAGCGCTGGAGGGAGTACCGAGTGCAACTGGCTCCATTGGACAAGAAGCCAGTGCTGTTCGTCATGATGAACGTGACCGATGAGGCGGATGAGGTCGCCGACTTCCTTCGCGTCACCTACCCGGAGGACTTCGCTTCGGACAAGCTGCTCGTAATCCACACCAACCGAAGCGGGGATATCTCTAAGGCCGGAGAGGAAGAGGCTCGGCGCGCGGCCCGTGAGGTGGACCTCGAGACCAGTCCAGTCAACGCCATTGTCAGCGTGCTGATGCTCCGCGAGGGCTGGGACGTGCAGAATGTGACCGTCATCGTAGGGCTCCGCCCGTATTCCTCCAAGGCCAACATCCTTCCGGAACAGACCCTGGGCCGAGGCCTTCGCCTCATGTTCCGCGGAAAGGGCACCGGCTACACCGAGCGGGTGGATGTGATTGGCACATCAAAATTCATGGAGCTGGTGGACCAGCTTGAGAAGGATGAGGACCTCAAGCTGGAGCAGTTCGAGTTGGGCAAGGACCATCTCGAAATTCGGACCATTGCGGCCGATCCTGCCAAGCTCAACATGGATATCGCCGTGCCCACCTTGACGCCCATCCTAGTCCGAAAGAAGACTCTCGCCGAAGAGATTGCCGGGCTTGATATTGGATCCTTCAAGTGCCCGCACTTCCCGATGAAGAGAGGAACCGCCGAGGCACAGAGTTTCCGGTACGAGGGCTATGATATCATTACCATGGAGAAGCTGATCGAGCGAGAGTATGCCATGCCCGAGCCCCAGACCACGCAGGAAGTAATCAGCTATTACGCCAAGCGGATCGCCCAAGATGTGAAGCTGCCCTCGCAGTTCGCCGCGCTCGCTCCCAAAGTCCGGGAGTTCCTAGCCACAAGGGCCTTCGGCAAGCCAGTGGAGTTGGAGGGTCAGGTGATGATCCATGCCATCTCAAGCAACGTCGCCCAATTCGTCACCATTGATCTGTTCGTCAAGGCACTGCGCGCGCTCGTGGTCGAGGAACAAGTCCCGCAGTTGATCGCGTCACGCCACGTGAGCGAAACACCGGCGTTTCCCTATTCGCGGCCCCATGCCTTTGCCGCCACCAAGACGGTCTTCAACCTGGCCGCGGGCGACAACCTGTTCGAGGAACAATTCGCCCGCTTTCTGCAGGGTGCGGACGACGTGTCCGCCTTCGCCAAGCTGCCGCCCCAATTCGGCTTTGCCATTGAATACACCGACAGCGCCGCCAGCCTCCGCTACTATGAGCCCGACTTCGTCGCCGTGCTCGCGGACGGCTCCAGTCGGTTGATCGAGACCAAGGGCCGTGAAGACCCGGACGTGGCCCACAAGGACCGTGCCGCCCGGCTTTGGTGCGAGAACGCCACCCAGCTGACCGGACAGGAGTGGCGGTACCTGAAGGTCCCGCAAGCTGGCTTCGACAAGCTGCAGCCGGTGAGCTATGCGGACCTCGTCGTTTTTGAGGCTTCGAAGTAGCAAGCTGCAGCGTCCGCTCACCCAGCCGGCGCTGGTCCGCGCGGACAACTGGTTCCGGGAGCTTGAGGCGCGGATGAAGCAGTAGCGGCGCCGCAACGTCACGAACTTCCACAGTCCAACATTTGAACGCCGCACGCGCGCCACGGCCGGTTTCAGCGCCGGGCCTCGTCCTTGCGATGTTGCCTCGGTCTCTCCGCCCGGCCGAGGAGCCCCGCATGGCCATCGCACGGAAAGCGAAGCTGGACACCACGTTCAAGGGGGTGGCCGCGCTGCTCTCGGCCGGCGCCGCCCTCGTGTCCATCCTCTCCTATATGGCGAGTCGCAACGAATCGGCGAACGCCGCCCCCGCGGCGGGGCTCGCCGCCGTCGAGGTCAGTCGGATCGATCTCTCCCCCTCCGCCGACACCGCCTACTCCCTGGGCGACACCCTGCACATCACCACCACGGCGGCCGACGCGCATGGCCAGGCGCTCCGCGCCGTGGCGGTGCACTGGTCGGTGGATGATCCGGCGATCGCACAGGTGGACAGCACCGGGCAGGTCGTGGCTCGCGCACCCGGCGTCACCGACGTGACGGTGGCCATCGGCGGGCGGGCGGGCCGCGCGCGGATCTGGGTCCTGCCGCGCGTCACGGCGCTCGCTATCGAGGGTGACAGCGTGATCCGGGTCGCGGAGGGAACGTCAGTCGCGCTGCGCGCCCTCGCAAGCGATGCGCGCGGCAACCACGTCCAACCGGCCGGAATGACCTGGATCGCGGGCGATGTGGCCGTGGCGACCATCGACAGCGCCGGGGCGCTGCACGGCATCGCGCCCGGCACGACGACGCTGACCCTCACCGCCGCTGGCCTTGCCGCCGAGCGGCGCGTCGAAGTCGTACCAGTGCCGGCGTCCATCACGCTGATGGCCGGCGGCGACCAGCGGGCCGCGGCGGGCCAGCGACTTCCTGGTGCGGTGACCATTCAGGTCGTGTCGCGGAGCGGGCGCCCCGTCCCCAACGCCAGCGTCCGCTTCGATGCGGGCGCGACGGCGGGCGCCGCCGAGCCGGACACCGTCACGACCGACAATCGCGGGATGGCGGAAGCGCGCTGGAAGCTGGGCCCCCTTCCTGGCCGCCAGCGGCTGGCCGTCGAGGTCACCGGCATCGACAGCGCGCTGGTCGTGGTGGCCGAGGCGGACCCGACGCCCAGGAACGCCGTCATCACACTGCTGACCGACAGTCTGGGGGGCGAAGTGGCGACCCAGCTCGGGGAGCCGATCGTGGTGCACGTGGCCGACAGCAGCGGGTTGGTACTGTCGGACGTGCCGGTAGTGTGGACCGCGCTGGACGGCGGGGCGTTCTCCCTCGCCGACGCGCGGACCGACAGCCTCGGCGAGGCGCGCGCGCACTGGCGCCTGGGGCCGAAGGCCGGTCGCCAGCGCGCGAAGGTCCAGGTCTGCAATCCGCGCACGACGCAGCCCTTTTCCCTGACGGCAAGGGCGACACCCGGTGCGGTGGCGGCGATCGCGG
>Ga0116153_10002882_pt1 | contig 12823 bp, 14 predicted proteins | sample AD_UKC028_MetaG_FD_89896 | JGI IMG/M metagenome (GOLD analysis project Ga0116153, IMG submission 89896) | Active sludge microbial communities of municipal wastewater-treating anaerobic digesters from USA - AD_UKC028_MetaG | ecosystem: Engineered > Bioreactor > Anaerobic > Digestate | place: USA... | reverse complement strand
TGACCAGGCATTTTACCCTCTCATTAGGTCATATAGGAAATCTCGGTTTAACCAGGGCCCTCTTGACAATATGATTAACCTGGTTAATAATAACCGCATGGATGATCGCAGCCTGCTGGAATTGATATACGCGGCCCACTGCTTGCTTGGAAAACTGGAAAGCGCCCCCCGCGATTATGGCACCGGAGACCTTCTATTCTCGGCCGATATCCATACCGTCGTGGAGGTCGATCGCCGGCCGGGCTGCAATCTGACCCAGCTGGCGGCGGACATGGACGTTTCCAAGCCCGCCGCGTCCAAGTTCGTAAAAAAATTGCTCTCCCTTGGATACCTGCGCAAAGACCGACCGACATGCAACCGGAAGGAGGTCTCCTTGAGCCTAACCAGGAAGGGAAAAGCGGCGCTCAACGCTCATGCCGATTTCGAGAAGCGGGCATTCGGTCCCTTGCTGGCGATCGAGGCCAGATTGAGCCGCGCCGATCATGAAACGATCAAGCGCTTTCTTAGGCAGTTGGAGAATGACTGTCCTTGGAAGTGAAGCGAATTTGGCGTGCAGGGGGCAGGCCAGCTTTGCCGTCTGCCGACCGTTTCAAGGTGCCTGTTTTACGGTCAATAGGAGGAAATCAATGGCAATAGAAGAGCCAACATTCACGATCATCCGCTTCAAGCAGCGGGCTGTCGCACTGGCATTGATCGGCTACCCGCTTCTGGCCGGAATCGCCTTTGCCGTGCACCCGAATCTGGCCAGCTTGAGCGTCCGCCATGAACCCGCTCAGCGGATAGTCGAACTCCATGGAAACAGCCTGATGCATTTCGGCCATTTTCTGATGGTCCTGGGGGTGCCCATGCTCATCGTTATCGCGCTGCATTTGATGAAAATCCTCGAACGTACAATGCCGGTGCGGGCACTGGCGGGAGCAAGTCTGGCCATTACTGGTGCAATCGTCCTGGCCATGGACAAGGCCGCCCTGTGCCTGGTGCCCAGTGCCTTCGATACGCTGACCGAGGCAGAATTCTCTGGCTTGATCCCTGGCCTCACGGCCATGTTCCAATACCGGGGGTACATGTGGGTATTGAAGCTCCTGCCGCTCCTGTCGCTTGGGTTTATCATTCTCGGCTACGGCCTAGTACGCAGCCAAGCCATGAAACGGCAGCAGGCCATTCCCATTCTGCTAGGGAGCATCCTGACGGCCAATCCGGATATTGACCTGATCGGCCTGATTGCGACAGGATTCCTGGCAATCGGATTCATACCCTATGCCATCCAATTATGGAGGTCTGATCCATGCAAAAAGACGCCCGCCGGCCAGTAAGTGGCGGATTCCGCGCGTGCTGCGGCCATGGCCCCCTGTGGCCATCGGGCTTGATTCAAGTCGCCGCGCAACGCGATAAACAACCTACACCCAGTAATGGGCGCATGACTTGGAGGGGAAAATGAAAGGAATCCTGCTGAGTTGTGTTGTGGCACTGCTGTTTGCTCGAGTGCATGGCCAGGCGTTTGAGAGACTCCGTGACGAACGGGATGGCCGAGAATACAAGATCGTGAAGATCGGCAATCAATGGTGGATGGCCGAAAACCTGAACTACTACGTAAAAGACGGCTCGCTCTGTTACGACCATGACGAGGCCAATGCAGCGATTTTTGGCAGGTTGTACGACTGGAATACGGCGGCAAACGCGTGTCCATGCGGGTGGCACTTGCCTTCCCACCAAGAGTGGCGCTATCTGGAGATGGAGCTCGGGTTTAGGCAGAATGAACCCCCGATCGGAAACAACATGTATGGGCACGATGAAGGCGGAAAACTGAAGGAAGCCGGTTTCGCGCATTGGCAGGAACCGAACGCCGGAGCCTCCGATGCGACGGGCTTCGCGGCCTTGCCAGGCGGACACTTTGCCATGAACCAGTTCTGGGCGATCCACAAGGCCGGGCATTTTTGGGCGGGAGAAAAAGATCCCGCCAACGCCTGGTATCGCAGCCTAACCTACAACGATCCCGCCATACACATTTTTTATCAGGAAAAGTCCGGTGGGTACAAATCGGTTCGCTGCGTGAAGGATTCCATTGATCTTAGCGGAGACTACATGGGGCAAACCAAGCCGGGAGCGTTGCCCCGGCCCTTCGGGTCAGGCGTGATTTCAGTCTTCGACAGCAACGAGCATACGTGCTCGATTTCCCCGGATGGAAACGAAATATTTTTTACCCGCGATCCCGATAGAAAAATTTTTGCGGTACAGTTTAAGAACCGTGAATGGACAAAGCCCCAACCGGCCCATTGGCAGGGGAGAGAAGCCATCTTTTCCCCGGACGGTTCCAAGTTGCTTTTCGGCGATGGAGACATCTGGCTCGCAAAAAAAGAGGGAGGTGAATGGGGTGTCCCGCAAAAGTTCAGCCCGGCGATCAATACGGAATCCTACGAGTTCTATGCATCCATGACTTGCGACGGAACCGTGTATTTTTCGCGATTGGGAAACAACCATCCAGCCATATTCGTTTCAGAATTCAGGGATGGCCGATATCGAACAGCGGAAAAGCTGCCAGCGCCGATCAATTCGGACTCGGAAAACAACTTTCACCCCTTCATCTCGCCCCGGGGGGATTATCTCCTGTTCAACTCCGACAGGGCCGGAGGGTTTGGAGCCACCGATCTGTACGTCAGCTTCAAGGATGCGCGCGGCCACTGGGAGAAGCCGATCAATTTGGGAGAAAAAATCAACTCCACTGTCAGGGATATCTGCCCCACCCTGAGCCCGGACGGGAAATACCTGTTTTTTACCAGGAATTGGGAAGAGAATGGGAAATGGTTCGGGGATATTTACTGGGTCACGGCAGATTTTATGAAAAGAAAATGATGAGAAAGCGAATGAGATCCACTCCGTTGTCCGGTCTTTGCTTAGACCAAAAAAAGATGAAAGGGGAAGGCGGCAGTCTGGCCGGCCTAGGCAAAACAATCCGCTCGATCGGATTGCGGCTGGGCATTTTTGTCCTGGGTATTTCCTCGGCCATCAGCGGGCAGTCGGGAAACCTCAGGCCATCCTCGCCTTTGCAAACGCCCGTGGGCGAACCATCTTGCGTAGTACGATTGGATGAAGCGAATGCGGCGTGGCGTTCCGCAAGAGATTCCGAGAAAACGGACAACCCGGATCTGGAACTGATTCGGGAGTGGCTGAACAAGAGAAAACCGTCAAAACTGCCATCCGAATTAAAAACCATAACCATCAGCGATCCCATGGAAATGATATCCCCTTCCTTGCAGCGCCTGTTCCCTACTTGGCGCATTTACAGAATATCCTGGTATGAGGAGTATACGAAGAAGGGTTTGCGGTACATGAAAAAGAAGGGATTTATCGATTCGTCCTCTCATTTTGAGTTGATTGCTTTCGCGGTGAATCGGCAGACCCGTTGCATGATTCCATGTTATGAGTACGGGAACTATGAATCCTTTGGAGAGCTGCTCGCGCAAAACAAGATAACGATCGCATCACAGGGCCAGGCCGAGGCTGTCTGGGATGCTTTCTGCGAAATGCATAACAAGCAGTGGCGTTCGCAGCCGCACATTAAATCGGGCTCGAGCCAATGGCGTCTGGGAGTCACGTGCGACAAGGACACCCAATACTATTATGAAGTGAATCTTGATGGGTCCGGAATCGTCGTTCACGCAATTCTGAAGGGCGTAAAAATCAAATGAAACGGGCAAGGAATGGACTTAGCTGCTCGTCACCCCGGATCCATGTTCCCGGGGCCAGGGAATTCCGCCGCGGTTTTCATGTTTGCCTTGCATTTACCCCCGACTCGGCCGCCTCCGGTTTTTCCTCGGTCGGGTTCGCCATTGAGCCCGCGCGGCAGGTAAATTGATACGCCGCCGATCCCGTCCTATCATCCGGGGCATGGCCGCAACTACTCCGTTATACCGCAACATGGACCGCTTCTTCATCCAGCTGAAGGCGGGGGAGCGCCTCACCCTGTCCGCGGCGCTGCAGAAGCGCCTGCGCGCGACGCCGCAGGAGGCGGAGCGGCTGCTGCGCGTCGACCGGCCGAAGATCGTGGTGCAGGAATATGTCCTCGAACCGTCCGATGTGAAGCACGAGGACGACCACTTACTGGTCGTCTTCAAGCGCAGCGGGGTGCCGACCCAGCCCACCCCCTAGAGCGACATTTCCGACCTGCTGCACGGCGTGCAGGGATATCTGGCGCGCCGGGGCGTCGCCTACCGGCCGGCGCCGGTCAACCGCCTTGACTTGCCGGCCCGGGGGCTGGTCATGTTCGCCAAGAGCAAACGCTGCGAGACGGCGCTGCATCACCTCTTCGACGAACGGCGCGTCCGCAAGCGCTACCTGGCCGCCACCGCTCCCTTCGCCAGCACGTTTTGTTCGAAACAATGCCTTTGAATCCAACATCGGCGACCTTTTCCCGCCGGCGAAAGGGCCGGCTACGCCGGCGGCATCATGTCGTCGGCGGTGGACGGCATGCGCGCCGCCGAGGCCATCATCCGTAAGTACGCCTGCTTGTGATGCATGGATTCCTTCGCCGGGACACCCCTCTAGAGTTTTTGTTGAGCAATATCATTGGCCGTTGCATAAGGGTGAATGTATCTGCCCTTTTCATTTGTATAAGATTTCATCCAGACTTTTGAATAAATCTGGATGGCTTTGGCAGGACAATAATTCAAGCAGGCGTAACATAGATAACAAGTGATATTTTTTTGCCATACAGGCTTCTTGTCATGCATTTTGATTTTCTGCGCAAGACAGACTTTTTCACATGTTTCGCATCCTGCACATTTCCAATCTGTATAGAAGTAATTTTTTATCCTTGGTGATAGATAATGGGTCATAAATGGAATGAAGCGTTCCATGACATAATTGAATAATGGGTTTCGTGAAAATGTCTCCCCGCTTTTAGCATCATGATGAATATCTTCTTTGTTAAGGATTATCTTTTGAATTGTTTTTAATTGCATCAGCGCATTTTCCTGCAATAGCTCCAAATCCTCTTTCGTAGCATCATTATAAAGGCTCAATTTGGGATCATTTAGTGCCATATTAATTGTAAAACCTGCATTTAATTTCTTTCCCTGCCTCGCCAATGCATTGTGAATGATCGGGAAACCACGAAAAACAGTGCCGCCGCGCGTTGCGACTGCGAAAAAGTAGCTCGCCGATGATGAATGAATGTTTTTTAAAAATATTCTTACTGGAATTGGCAGTGTTAAGCCATGAGTGGGAAAAATAAACCCGACAATTTCGGCTTTTGTGATGTATTCGCGCTCCTTAATGGCCTTCACGATTGGAACGAGTTGCGCATCGGGAACAAGTTTCGCTAATTCCCTGGCAATAAACAGGGAATTGCCGGTTCCAGAAAAATAATAGATTTGTTTACGCATCATCTTTTCTTCGTTTCTACCTTACCGCTCGGTATCGGGCGGACCCCATTGGTCCCAGGCTCATGCATCGCGGTGATGCCGATGAATGCGCGTCTCTCCTCGTCGCTTGCGACCTCGGAGTGCCGATTACGATCCGGAGGCATGTGTTGTTGCTCTTGACGCCCGGGCCCCCCTGGCGACCATGTACAGGCGCGGGCCTTTGGATAGAGCCGATATCGCGTCTCCGGCGAGGAGCAATCCCCGGCTCAGGTCCGGGCATTTTTGTTCATGAGGGTGGGGCAACCAAAGAGGCTGGCGAGCCTCACCTCCGCCAGGGCTTCCTTCATTTTCACCTCAGCGTTCTGAAAACTCTGGATCACCCGCCAACGGGCTTCGACGATTTCCTTCCTGGCCGGGTTCGCCGGCAGTTCCGTGTTGAAGAGCGGCCGCCTCCGTTCGATTGCCTCGAAGATGTCAAGGAGGCTTATGGTCCCGGCATCCTTTGCCAAACGGACGCCTCCGTTCTTCCCCTCTCTGCTTTCCAGCAGCCCGGAAGCGATCAGCCGCGTCACGATGCTCACGACCGTAGGCTTGGGAACGGAAAGCGTTTCCGCGAGCGAGGCTGCGGATATCCAGTCGATCTTCCTGAGCTTGTTCTGGGCGCCGATGCTCGTCATGACGGCGATCGCTTGCGTATAAGCCAGTGAATAACTCATCGTTCTTTATGCTCCTTCCGTTCTCTGCTATAAAGCAGGGGCTTTAATCGGCCCCAATTCTATTATAGGGTTCACAGTTTTGAACATAATCAATAAACTCAATATATACAATATTAAGTACGATGTCAAGTATTACCTGTCTCTTATCTGTAGCTAACCTCCGTGCCTGTCTTTTCTGATTGAAGACTATTTTGACGTATATAAACTATAGGATTCCTTATTCTTCAAAAAAGAATTTTCCAATTCCTTTAATTCCTTGGAATGTTTTGCTCTAAATCCGGATTCGTAGGGGCCGACCCCTCCTCAGCCCTGGGCGTTGGGAAATAGTCGTCCAGCTCAACGCGGGAGCGGAAGCGCTTCTTGATGAAGAGGATGCCGCCCACCCCTTCGCTGGCGATCTCCTTAAGCAGCCACTCACCATTAGGGCCAGGTCCGTAGGTGAAGACGGTCCACAGGCTCTTCACTTTGCTCGGCAATGGGTCGGGAGCGAACTCGAATTTAACAGGGGCACCGCTGGCCTCGTCGATCCAGGCCATTCCCTTCATGGTGACCGGTTTTCCCTTGCGCCTGCCGGCTGTTTTTCCGGAAATGCGCAGGGCAAAATCAAAGCGCCGGCAGGAATAGCCAAAGAGTGATGCAGCATCCGGATGTGCCTCTACTTCGACCTGATCCTGCTTTTCCGGATCGAAGGGGACATCGCGGAGCGAAAAAGTCATGCTGTTTTCACTCTCCTCCCCCGATCGGGCCATGCGCTCCTCCTCGTGAATCTCGGCCTTCACTTTTGCGGTGACATCCTGTTCATTGTCTTTGGCCCATACCAGCTCAGCGCTGATTTTGCCCTGGCTGTCCAGGAAGTAGCGCAGCTCGCGTTCGAATGTCTTTTTGGGCCTGCCCTTGCCGTCGAGCATGGCAACCGACGTACGCACCTGCCCGGGAAATAGGTCGTTGTTCTTGGCAAATACGGCCACCGCCTTTTGCCACAGTTCCGAAGCGGTTCCCGAGAATGAGGACTGCGTCTCGGGCGTGACTGCCCCCAATAGGACCGCCAGGATAATGAGCCATCCCGCCGCCAGCGCATGGTTTTTCATGCATTCTCCTTGTCTTCAGGTCTTCTCAAGTAGCGTTCCAAACTGCCAAAGACGCAAAAAGAGCGCGAATAGTTTCAAGCCAGGCCGCTCAGTCCCAGAACTTCATCCAGTCCCCTGAAAAGCAACAGGCCGGCGTCGCTGGATATCCTGGCACCATGAAATTCCAGCTTCACGGTGGGATCAAATTGGAACCGCAAACCCCTATTTTTTTTCTTACCCAACAGATCTCTCGGTTTCACCCGTTTAAAAACCTGTTTCATTCATTATTATAGGCTATTTCAGCTTGTTTTTCAACGACGTTTTGAGTTTCTATCTGGGAAATATGGGTTTGACTATTGTATGCTTGAAATTTGTGCCGTTGTATACTATCGTAATCCAAATCAAGGAGATTTCGTGGGAAGAATAAACGATTGGAAACGTATGCGGTTTGCTAAAATATGCTTGAAATGCTTTTTACTGCTGGCGCTTGCCGCATTGGCCTCATTCGACTCGCGCGGAGCGGAGTGGAAGGCCGATCCAGAGCGTGGCAGATACACCGCAAGCGCAGAGGCTGAGGATTACGCTTCCGGGGTGGCGCTTACGGGGAAATTGACCCTTGCCGATGAGTCTCCCGTACCGGATGTTCTCATTACGCTGAAATCAGGATCTGCGCTTCGGCAAACCGGAACAGATGAATATGGAACATTTCTGATTCCCGAATTAGCTCCGGGAGATTACCTCTTCAGGTGTTCTCTGCCCGGGTTCGCGACCAGGTATCGGCTACTCCGTCTGCAAGCCGGTCAAATCAGGCGGCTCGATCTGCAGCTGGATGCGATCCCGACGGAAAGTGCCGTATTCACCGGGGGGATCATTGAGGGAAATGTTTATATCAACGATAAAATCCCCTTCTCTGGGGTCAAGGTTACGGCAACAGCAAAGGGTTACTCGCAAACGGTCATCTCCATGAATAACGGGGAATTCCGTTTTTTCGGTTTGCAGAAGGATAGAACGTACACCCTGCGTTTTTCCCATGAAGGATTCCAGGATATAACCGCGACTTGCGCGGTGGTCCCTGAAATGCAGCCTAAGACGGAGATCCATTTCATGATCCCCTGGTTGCGCGAATTGCCTGAGCCGCCCGCCAGTCGCCCGGAAGCCAAAAAAACCAAAACGTTTTCATTCGATTGGCAGGCTTGGGAGAAAGCGATCGGGGCGGTTTTTATCGAAAAATATGGCAAGGAGATCATTGATTTTGAGCGCGGGGAGATCGCGGCATTACTTCCCGCAGATAAGATCGATCTCTATATGGAACACTTCGAGAAAGGATTAATGACCGACACCGGCATGACGATTATTGAAGGTGGAGAGAACCGCTGGCTGGAAAGCGCCGAATGTTCTGGTTCTCAGTACAGGCAGGTTTTTATTATGGGGTATAACCAGGGAAGCTTGAATGCAACCCTGGAAAAAAAGGCTGACTGGAAAGTGGAATGGCAGGCATTCATAAAAGAATGGTCGAAGTTTATCATTGACATGGAGAGGAGAAAAGCCGAAGCACTGATGGACAAGGAAAAAGTCAACGCCTACATGAAAAGCTTTGGGCTTGGGTTGAACTCCAATACCGGCATGAACAAAAAAAAACTTGCCCCGCTGGAAAGCGCCTCCCGCTTTGGTTTTCATTACCAATCGCTTTTTGAAAAAGGCTATCGCGATGGAGCCGCGCTCAGCGCCGGCGATTCCTTGAACTATACGAAGAAAATCGAATAGCCCATCGCCTGGATTGCTATTTTTTCAGCAGGATGAAAAGCGCCCCCTTCTGCTTCATGCCGCCGGCGACGAGTTCGCTCAACTCGCCGTGTCCGGTGAAGAGGTCGATGTGGTCGGCACCGTGGATGGCGCCGCCGGTGTCCTGGTTGAGAACGAAGCGGCCGAACTTCGTCCAGCCGGCGATGCGCTTGGACTCGTCGAAGACGGACTCCTCGCTCTCGATCCAGGCCAGGGCACCCTAAGCCATTGGTGCCAGGTCTTCCATTATTATTTTATTCATTCTGCTTTCACCTCGGCGCAGTTCTTTAGATCGTGGAAATAGGCACTTGCCGTTGCGTTTGTGGCATAGTCAGCCATTCGATCTCAAGTATTGGTATAAAGTCTCGCGGCTGATGCCAAACTCGCGGGCAAGGGCGGCTTTTTGATCGCCGGCAGCGGCCCGCTGGCGCAGAGAAGTCACTTGCTCGGGTGATAACGCTTTCTTGCGGCCGCGGTAGGCGCCACGTTTCTTGGCCAGGGCGATCCCTTCGCGCTGGCGCTCGCGGATCAGGGCCCGCTCAAATTCGGCGAAGGCGCCCATGACCGAGAGCAGCAGATTGGCCATAGGCGAATCCTCGCCGGTGAAATGCAACCCCTCTTTGACGAACTCGATGCGGATGCCCCGCTTGGTCAGCATTTGCACCAGGCGCCGCAGGTCGTCCAGGTTTCGCGCCAGGCGGTCCATGCTGTGCACGACAACCGTATCTCCCTCACGGGCGAAGGCAAGAAGCGCCTCGAGCTCCGGCCGCTTGGTATCCTTGCCCGAGGCTTTGTCGGTAAAGACCTTATGGAGCGAAATATTTTCCAGTTGCCGTTCGGGGTTCTGATCGAAACTGCTCACCCTGACATAACCAATGCGTTGACCTGGCATTTAACCCTCTTATTTTAAAATGTGTCAGGATGTAATCTATGACCCTTTAATAAAATTGTCAACAAATAAATTTGCCAACCCTAACATGACGCCTAACAGATTCAACCCCTGACAGCCGATTAGAGTATACCCTAGTTAAATCGGGCATGTGTGCCCTGAGTGAACGTGGGGTGAGGACTTGGGACCCGCAGGGGCAAGGGCAAGTGGTACCCGAAGGGTAATGTGGCGGGTTCCCCGATATTCAGACTCGAACCCGCTGCATAACGAAGCCCGAGCCCCCGGGCGGGTAAGGCCGAATCCCCGAGTGAATGAGGGGCAACTTGCCCGATCAGGACAAGGGCTTTTTAATGTTATTTTAGATAAATCCGGGAGCCGTGTACTCGGCAAAACCTGAAAAATGTTTCGCTAGAATTATAAGTGCAATTGCGCTCTTATTCGTTAATCTTAAAAAAGCGCAGGGCCAGGGCGGTGAAGACGGCGGCGAACGCCAGCAGCACCAGCAGGTTGGGCCAGATGCCCGCCAGCCCCTTGCCGAAGAAGATGACCTTGTGGAAGGAGTCCATGGCCCAGTAGGCGGGAGTGGCCATGCCCAGGGTGCGGAAGGCGGGCGGCACGATCTCGGCGGGCCACCAGCAGCCGCCCAGGGCGGCGAACATGTTGGCCGCCAGCACCGAGACGCCGACGATCACCTCTTCCTTCCTGAGCACCGAGCCCACGAATATGCTCAGGGCGGCCATGGCGGCGGTAAACACCGTGATGTTCAGCGCCGACAGCCAGACGCTGCCCAGGTTCAGGCGGAAGAACAGGAGGCCGGCAACGACCAGGATAGCCGACTGCAACAGCCCCATCAGCAGCCGCCCCAGGAACTTGCCCCCGAAGAGCTCGAAGTGCGAGGCCGACGAGTAGAGAATGCGCGCCAGCACCCGGCGCTGGCGGTCCTCCATCACCGAGATGCCCCCGTAGATGAGCACCATCATCATCACGAACTGCACCAGGATGCCGGGGATGGTGTGATCGAAGCCCGAGGGCACCTTGGCGATCGTGCCGGCGGGAAGGCGCGTGCTGACCATGACCAGGTCCCGGTACGGGCTGCGCATGTCGAAGAAAGCCTTCATGTCCCGGTTGCCGTATATGATCAGCTCGGCGATCAGCTTGACGATGGCCTGGGTGATCTTGGTGTCGGCCATGGCGCCGGCCTTGAGGTCGGCCTGCGAGTCCTTCTTGAACTGCAGCTCCTGGGCGGCCTTTTTTTCGATCTTGGCCGAGAAGTCGGTGGGAATGACCAGCAGGCGATAGTATTCGGCTGGCGTCTGGCTGACGACTGCAAGCTCGATCTTGGGAGACTTGAGCTTGTCAATGAAATAGGCGCCCCATTTCCCCTGGTCCTGGTTGAGGACCGTCAGCGAGGCCTTGGTGTCGGTTTTGCTGCCGCGGTACAGGTTGCCGAAGATCAGGATGAAGACCAGGGGGAAAACGAGGACCCAGAAGAAAAATGCTTTGTCCTTGACCATCAGCTTCAGGTCCAAACGGCCGATATGCCAGATTTTCTTCATGGGCGCTTCCTCAGGCGGTGAGCCGGCGCGGCAGGACGGTCATGGCCACGGCGGCGAAGAGCAGGCCGGATGCGGCCAGCACCAACAGCGCAACGGCGGGAAGGCGGCCGTCGATGATCTCCTGGCAGCCGCTGATGAACCAATGGTTGACGGTGAACCGGCCGATCCAGCGCATCCCGGCGGGCAGCTGCTCCAGGGGCAGCATGCTGCCGCCGAAGGCGGAGAACACCAGGATGATGGGGCTGGCGAAGGCCCCGGCCTGGTTCTTGTTCCTGAAAAAGGCGTTGAGCATGGCAAAGAGGGCCGAGCAGCAGAAGCAGGTGAGCGCGACCAGGGCCAGCTGCAGCAGCATGTTTCCCCAGCGGATGCCGAAGATCAGCGTGCCCGCGGCCATGGACAGCAGGCAGACGAGCATGCCGATCAGCCAGCCGCTGAAGATGCGCGCCGTGACCAGTTCGCCGCCGCTGAGCGGCGAGAACATCATGCGCCGGGTCTTGCCGTCGGCGCGCTCGTTCTGGATCTCGCGCAGCGAGGGCTCGACGATGAACAGCAGGAACATGATCAGCATGCCCGGGAAGATATAGGAGAAGATGTTGAAACCGGCCGGCCTGGCCTCCTGGCCGGGCTTGGCCGTGGAGCTGGACTTGACGGCGAGCAGTACGGGCGACAGGTAACCCTTGAGGGCGATGATCTTGGCCCGGGCCCTTTCCAAAAACGGCGTCATGTCGGCGATGGTGACGGACTCGAGCGTCAGGTTGCGCACGCTGCGGATGACCTTGAGCTCGTCGGCGAACACCTGGGCGATGGCGGAGAAGCCGACGGCCATGGTGGCGGCGAACTCCTCGGCCACGCCGGGCAGGAACTCCTCGCTCGGATTCTTGACCACCTCCAGGGCGGTCGGCTTCTGCTCGGCCAGGTCGTCGCTGAAGTGCGTGGGGATGACCAGCATGGCCGAGGCCTTTCCCTTCCGCATCAGCGCCTCGCCCGTCGCCGCGTCGGTCAGGGTCACCTGGAACATGTCCTTGAGCTCTTTCTGGTCGAAGGCGCCGAGCAGGAACTTGGCGGCGAGGTCCTTGTCGTTGTCCACCACCAGCAGCTTGATCGGCGGCAGCTGGGTGCGGTTGTCCGGGCCGGGATCGAAGATCATGCCGATGACCCCGGTCATGGCCAGGGGGATGACCAGGAACAGGATCGTGGCCATGGGCGCCCGCAGCCGGCGGCGCAGGTCGTTGCCGATGATCAGCGCGGTGCGGCTCAATCGCGGAGGCTCCTGCCGGTCATCTTGAGGAACACCGCTTCCAGGTTGGGCGACTTGATCTTCAGGTCGGTTACGGCGAGGCGGTTCTGGAACAGGTGCTGCAGCATGGCCGGGATGCGCTGCGAGTCGGCGAACGCCAGCATGGCCAGGCCGTCGGCCACCGAGAGGATCTCCATGCCGTCGCCGCCGAAGCGG
>Ga0116153_10002874_pt1 | contig 12844 bp, 20 predicted proteins | sample AD_UKC028_MetaG_FD_89896 | JGI IMG/M metagenome (GOLD analysis project Ga0116153, IMG submission 89896) | Active sludge microbial communities of municipal wastewater-treating anaerobic digesters from USA - AD_UKC028_MetaG | ecosystem: Engineered > Bioreactor > Anaerobic > Digestate | place: USA... | reverse complement strand
TGGAGGGTGGATGCGGAAAAGAAGCCGCTTGCTCTGACGCAGATGATCGAGTTCGAGTTGGGCAGCAAGTGCAATCTCGGCCACGTTCACACTCAATGTCCGAATCTGAATCCCGAGCGATGGGGCAATCTCGACGTGTCGCACGAACTTGACGATGACACGATTTTCAATTGTGCCGTGCGAGCGTACCGAGAACTCGGATTCACCGGCCTGATCGGCTGGATCTACTACAACGAGCCGCTCCTGCAAATGGAGCGAATGTTTGGCCTGATGGATCGAATCAAGGCCGAAGTGCCGAAGGCGCGATTCATCCTCTGGACGAACGGCACATTGATTCCGGAAGACTGCACCCGATTCAAGGCGTTCACGCAGATCATTGTGAGCGAATACAACGAGCAGAGCCGCCGCGGATACGACCGATTGAAAACCGCGAATCTTCCGATTGACCAAAACATGATTCGGATTATCGAAAACGCTCAGTTCGACAATCGGTTGCATCAGATTGCCCCACTCGACAAGTCGGCTCCGTGCTTGCGGCCATTCACCGAGTTCATCATCGACCATCACGGCAACGTGCATCTGTGCTGCTACGACTGGCAAGGCAAAGCGTCTCCAGGAAATATCTTTGCCGAAGACTTCGCCGTTGTCGCGCAACGCTGGCGGGATCTGTTGCCACACTTGGCCGGCGAGCACATGACGGCCGCCGCTCCGCAATTCTGCCAAGACTGCGGACACCGCTGGGTCGATCGTCATCAGGCACACGACCAGCCGACTCTCGATAGGGTCGAGCGATGGATTAAAAACCTCCGGCATCCGAAGCAGGAGGTGTCGCAATCGTGACCAGGGCCAGCACATTGACGGCACACATGCGAACCGCACAGCACGTGCTATGGGGAGAGTCTGTGTCGTATGTGCGGCAGTCGACCGACACATCGCTTTCGATAACAGCCAGGAAGGCTGGAGTGCGGACGGCCGGTCAGAGCGGCGAAGACGTGGTGGTGTCGGTTGAATTATTCGACTGGGTTGTGACTGCTTCGGATCTCGTGGACGAGGGATCGTCGTTTGAACCGGACGAAGGAGACACAATTGTCGCCGTCGTCGATGGCGTCACGACAACCTATCACGTTGGCACGTATGGCGGCGAGCGATGCTGGGAGCCTGCTGATAGCGATAAGGCCGAGTTTGTAATTCACACCAAGCTGTGGAGTGAAACATGAGTTCCCGCTTGGTAGCTGTCGCCGAAGCAGTCAAGGATCTTCTGAACGGCACCGCATGGTCGAAGACGTTCACGGCAACGAGAACAGCAGTTCCGAAGTATGAAGCGAAGACAGGCACGCTTGACGTGCGAGTGCGTCCAGTCGGCAGCACAACAATCGGTCGCGTCGGCAGGGAAAAGCTCGATCGGGATTATACCGTCGATGTGGTCATCGCGCAGAAGATTGCGATTGCCGACAACGACGTTACCGATCTGTTGATTGACCTGGCGGAAGAAATCGCGGATTGGTTCGAGGCCGACGACAACGGCAAGCCTCGAACTATCCAGACATCTCCGAAGGCGTGGATTACTGAAGTCGCATCGATGCCGTCTGCCTATGCCTGGGAATATGCGGTTGAAGATCAGTTTGTTGCGGTTCGCCGGCTAACGATCAAGTGCGTGGAATAGATCATGCCATCGTTCAAAAACATATCGCAAAGCACTTCGCTCGGCCGCACAAAAAGCGTCTCAGTCGATATGTTCTTTGATCGGCAGACGTTGCTCGGACAGATGGCAAAAGCCGAAAGGCGAGCACTCAACCGAGCAGGTGCAACAATCCGCATGATTGCCAAGCGGTCGATGAAATCACGGAAGCTCGGAGTTGCATCCGCACCCGGTTCGCCTCCCCATCGACACAAGCAACGGATGGGCATAAGTGGAGGGCAGAGCCACGGCCTTTATAAGTCGATCCTCTACGGCTTTGACGCGGCATCCGAATCGGTGGTGATAGGACCGTCGAGCACCTGGGGGTTGCGCGTGCATTCCATCATGGAGACACATGAGTTCGGCGGATCGGAAACGAAAAAGAATCCACGCCGACGACTACGGAAAGTCGGCGGGTCTGGAGAGATTCGCATCGGGTCGACCCAGAAAAGAGACAAACGCGGCCGATCCAAAAACCTCGCGAAAGGATCGAAGAAGGTATCGGGAACGCTTCAGGGGAATGTGGTTGTGACTTACGGTCGGTTATACACCGAGGAACAGGCACGCAGGGCGAACAAAATCAATCTGCAACTCTACGGCCCGACCGTACTCCACAGTACGTATCCGCTGCGACCCACCATGGGTCCAGCATTGGCGCAGGTAGCTCCGCGGCTGCCAGCAATGATAAGAGACGAATGGGCAAAATAACCCCAGCAGTAACAAGGAGCACACTATGGCCACAGGCGATATCAGAATCGGCCTTTACGGAGAACTGTACTACGGCACGACCGGCAGCACTCCCGTAACTGAAGCGGCGAACGTCGATGCGGTTGCATTGGCGATTTCCAAGCGAACCGCCGAGCGGATCAAGCGGAAAAAAAGATATGTCACGAAGAAGGTGACTGTGACGGAAGCGACGTTGTCGTTTGAGATCAGCGACGAAGAGGGCGACGCCTTCCTGTCGGCCGTGAAGACCGCAGCGATGGCAGACACGCGGATCGCTCTCTACGCCCTGGACGTTGCGGCAGCAAGCGGCGGCGAAGGTTTGAACGCCGATTGGTACATCACCGAATTCTCGCGTGATGAAAACAACGCTGAATTCATGTCGTACAAGGTGACCGCGGTTCTCACCGACGAGGATCGCGACCCGGCATGGGAATGATCAGGTCGGGAATGATCAGGTCGAACTCGTAAAGCGACAACCAACTCATTTAACAAAGGCAATAAGCAATGAGCATTTCCGGAAAACTCTCGATGACTTTCAGCCTGCCGGGAGTGTCGATCAGCTCAACTGTCGATAGGCCGGCATCTGGCGGCGTTCCCGCGCAGGAAGTCACGTTGACCAATGCGGCGGCGGGAACGCTGACAACTCGCACTGATGACGGCAACGGCACGCTGACAATGGGGGCGAATCATGGCATCACCAATGGCGCCATCATCGCAATTTTCGGGCCAACGTCAGGAGTTACGTATTTCGGCACCGTTGGCACTGTGTCTGGCAACAGTGTTCCGTTCACGGCGGCCGATGGTGGCGACGTTCTCCCCGCGAACAACTCCGCAGTTACCGTCGATGTGATCACGGATCTTGACGTGGACTTCGACGGCGATAATCTCGAAATCCTGGCTGCCGTCATGGATCGACGGGGGCTCATCGTGTTCGAGGATGCCGGCAACACCGCTCTTCATGGCGTCGAGCTTTCGGCGGGCGAGCCGTTCTTTTTCGTGGACGGGCTTACCGGAAACAATCCGTTGACAGGCAACGCTGTGGATCAGGTCCGCATCGCAAACGGAAACTCGGCCAGCAACACCACGTTTAAAATGGGCGGAACCTACAACTCGCAGGCGTAACGATGGCGACGTTTACCGACGCAATCGGCGACATGTGGGACGTGGAGATCACTGGGGCCACCGTCCGCCGAGCAATGCGATACCTCAATATCGATCTCGGCAAGCCGCGTGACGGAGATCGTCCATGGCTTGCCAGGTTCGATGATCCTGAGGAAATCGCATTCAAGGTCGATCTGATCTACGTGATCTGTATGCCGCAGATTCGCGAGCGAGGATGGACTGATGAGGAGTTTGCCGAACTGCTCAAGGATGATGTGCTTCTGATGGCATCGGTTGCCGTCTACGGGGCATTGACCGATTTTTTCCTCAGTCTCGGGATGCAGACAAACGCGATCGCGACCCAAGCGCAGATGGCGATGCTTCCCGACGTATACGGCGCAGACGCAAGGCGAAGTCAGAGGTTCATTCTCGGAGCACTTGGGATGTCATGCTCGAGTTTGCTGCAATCGCCGGGTGCGACCCAGAGCCACGCACCCTGAGAGAGCTTGAGCTGATGGCGAAGGCTGCGGATCGTGCGGCATGGTGTCGTACATTCGCGGTATTGGCTCAACTGTTCAACGCGAGTGGAGTGAAGGCAAGCGACGTGATCGATCCGATGCAGTTCTATCCGTGGGGTGAAAATAACGACAGTCGATTGCGCCCTCCCACAGAAATGGAACGGCAGCAATTGCGAGAATTCTTTCCGAAGAAATAGGTGCGAATATGTTGCAGGGCGTGCAAACGGTTGGGCTTATGATCGTGTGCGAAACTCCGGAGTGTGCTGCGGAAATCGCAGCTGATATTGGCGAATGTGCCGTAGATGGCGACATCATACGTGTCGCGGTATTCACGGACGGCGTTCCGAATCCCGTCGCCATCTCGGCACTTGCACGCGTAACGGCTCGCCGCATTGTTGGAGCGATTGACGGGCTTACAGCTACGTTGAAACAATCGACAACCCCATAGGCTCGCAATGGCAGGCACAGCAGGAATAACCGCCGGCAGAGCATACGTGAGGCTCGGTCTCGACTCGAGCGAGTTTGTGAAGGGGCTGCGAACTGCCGAGACAAAGCTGCGGGATTTTGGTAACCGTGTTGGATCGCTTGGCGCATCGTTCGCGGGAATGGCTGCGGCCGCCGCCGCTCCGATCGCATTGTCAGCCAAGACTTTCGCGGCCTTTGAAGATCAGATGTTGGCGGTGCAGGCTGTATCACAATCGACCCGCGAAGAGTTTACAAAGCTTTACGCTCAAGCCAAACAGCTTGGGGCGACAACATCATTCACCGCAGTGCAAGTTGCGAGCGGACAATTAAATCTTGCCAGGCAGGGCTTCAGGCCGGCCGAGATTGAGGCGGCGATTCCTTCTGTTTTAAATCTCGCCAGGGCCACCGGTACAGATTTGGCCCTGGCGGCAGACATCGCATCTGGAACATTGCGGGCATTCAACATGCAGGCTTCCGAAATGCCTCGCGTGGCCGACGTGCTCGTCGCGACCGCCAACAACTCGGCCCAGACGATCGAGGATCTCGGTGAGTCGATGAAATACGTTGCTCCGGTGGCCTACCAGTATGGCCTATCGCTTGAGCAAACGTCGAAGGCTCTGGGTGTGCTCGCCAACATGCAGATCAAGGGGACGATGGCCGGGACATCGCTGCGGCAGATCATGCTGCAGTTGGCCGATCCAGGCACGCAGAAACGATTGCGAGAGCTTGGCGTCAATACCGTTGACGCGGCGGGAAATATGCGTCCACTTGGCGATGTGATGGTCGAGATTGGCAACGCCATGGCGAAGATGGGCGGGGCGGCCAGGTTGACGCTCGGTAAAGAATTGTTTGATCAGCGTGCGGTATCGGCGGGGCTTACACTCGCAACGCAAGACTTTGACGGACTTTCGACTGCCATCGAGAACGCGGCGGGCGTGGCCGACAGGACCGCCAAAACGATGGACTCCGGGATAGGCGGTATGTTTCGGATTCTTATGTCGGCTGTCGAGGGTGTTCAGATCGCAATCGGCGAGACTCTGACAGAGACGCTCACGAGCTGGGGGACCACAGCGACTGATGTTGCGACAGCCACGAACGCATGGGTAAAGGAAAACAAGGAACTCATCGTTGCGTTCACGGCAGTGGTTGCTGCCGTTGGTGCTGCCGGTGTTGCTTTGATCGCGTTCGGAGCGGCTGCTAATGGGGCCGCCGCAATGATTGGAGCAACGACACTTGCCGTCAAGGGCCTGAGCGCCTCGATGACTCTGCTGTCGGCCAACCCGGTATTTGTGACGATAGCCGCGTTTGTGGCCGCGTACAAAGCACTTGGCTACGTGATCGACTCTGCCGAAGAAAGCGCAATTCGCGATTACTTCGCACTTGATAAACTGTCCGGAGCACAAGTGAGTGCGACCGCATCCGCGAAAGACTTGCGGAAAGCACTCAATGAGAGAATGGAGACGATGCAACGGATTGCCGACGCCACTCAGGATGTGGCAAAGTCGATGATGACCGGCAGCAAAAAGGAGAGCATGATTACGGAGTTGACGAGGGAGCTTGAAAAAGCGAAAGCCGAAGCCAAGGCACTGCTCGATAGACTCCGAGAAATTCGCGATCAAAAGCCGGCCGGAGCGATCACGGAAGAACCGGTTGACCTAGAACCGATGATGACCGGCAAGGAGTTGGAGGACTTCGAGAAACGCGTGAAGGAGCGGAAAGACAAACAAGAGCAGGAGCAAAAGGATTTCGAGGCATTTCAGACGCAAGCCGCGCAGAATACCCAATCACTTGCCGATCAGACGCGGAGACAGGAGATCGAAAACACATACCGCAATCAATTGCCCGGCGATCAGGCCGCAAGAGCCCGTCTGGATCACGAAAAGCAAGTTGCTCTGCTCGAACTCGAACGCCAGCAGATGTACCGCGACTCGGCAGAAACCGGCATCGGGAAACCCGAGATCGACAAGTACATAGCGGCACAGAGAGCAAGTGCCGACTTCGATTATGCAGACGCGCTCGCGGGAAGTGCGAAACGATCCGAGGGAACCTATTCCGCGATGGATGCGTTCCGGCTGGGCGCCGGACCATCGGCCGCCCCAGATGAGGAGACCGCGAAGAACACGAAGAAAATCGCAAAGGACGGCGAAGAGCAAAACAACAAACTGCAAACACTCATTGATATCGCCAAGCAGGGCGGGAAGATGGGATCATGAAGATAGAGCAACTCCAATTTTCCCAATGGGCGAAAAACGATGAACCTAAGATTACGCTGAAATACGCCATCGATGAGGTATCGGACGCCGAGGATGAAGAGGACGTGCTTCTGTATGCCGAAGCGAACACTCCGGTGCAGTTTGCCAGTCTTTACCGCAACGAGATCACTGGCGATATGGTGGGGCCGTCTGAGTGGGACATCACCGTCGTCTATGGCACCGTCCCGCCCCCGTCTTGGAATTCGGTGCAGTCTGTTTCCGAGTGGTCGTTTTCGATCGACGAGCAGACGGTCCATTACACGAACAGTCTGGCGACGGTGGCCGGGTATGCGGCGACAGGTACGGCGACCGATCACAAGGGGGCCGTCAATGTCCAACCGGACGGCACCGTCGACGGATACGATACGACGGAATCCGCTCTCTCATGGTCAGAGACGCTTTATCTTCCGTGGGGAATGTGGGGGCCGACGTATCTGGCCGTCCTGCAAGCCACAGCCGGCCGTTGGAACTCGACCGCGTTCCGCATCTGGGCTCCCGGAGAACTGTTGCTACGGAGGGTTCGCGGACGGCCTGTCGGTCAGGCGTATGTGCAGATCGAGTTTGACTTTACGACCTCGGCAAACGTATCTGGATTGACTGTCGGTGAAATCACCGGAATTGACAAGCGCGGCTGGGATCTCCTGTGGATCGAGTATGAGCCCGTCGAGGATGCGACCGCAAAGGCAATCGCTGGTCGTCCGAAGCACGTCTACGTTGAGCAAGTGAAATACTCTGCTGACTTCCATAGTCTTCTTTTGCCGGACCCATTCGCGTGAAATACTTAAAGCCGCTCAAGGCTGGCGATCCCGTCTCATCTGGCCCCGCCTCCGCTGGCGCGTGGAACGAACTAGCGGACGCCGCACAGTACGTAGAGCGGCTTCGACGTGTCGGTCCAAACGCGGCCGGCCGCCCGCTGTTTGCTGATCGCACGATGGTCATGGTGGAAAACGCGAGCGGATACGCCCGCGATCGATTCGACGTGCTCGGGATTTCTGATTCAATTCTGAATCCAACCGATTCTGCAAACGCTTTCAAATCGCAAATGTGTCTTGAAGGCGACACGCCAGCCACGCCCGACCACTATGGGAAGTTCGTGGTACTTGCCCAGCCGCTTGCGTCGAACGGGATCGGCTGGGCGTGGATCTCGGGCGTATGCGTCGTCCAGATCGATTTCGATTACGATGATCAGCCGTACGCCGACATTAAGGACGCGGACGCCGGCCTGCTTGTCGCGGATGAAGGCGGGGCGGCACAGGTGCTCTGGAAAGAGGCGGACACCGGAACGCTCTGGGCGATCGTGAGGCTTGGCGTTCCGCATTACACGATCCTCCGAGGCAAGCTGGATGCCAACCTCAACGCCGGCAGTTCCGCGGCAATGAGCATTTGGGAGGGCGATACACTCGCCGACAGCGGCCGGAACGTCACCGTCTACGACCACGCCGGAATGCTCGGGACCGGGAAGAAGATCGCAAGCACCACCGTCGTGACCGCATCGTGGACGAGCGGGAAATGGTACGTGCTCACGTCCGCCGCGTGCGAGGTCGCGCAATGAGCCCGAAGCGAAGAGGGACGGTCGATGACCGATGGGAGCGGACTGGCGGCGGGCTGTTCGTTCCGAGGCGACCGACGTTGCCGACGCGGCGGTATGTGGTGGGGAAACTGGGCGGGATTAAGTGCTGCTGCGAACCCGAAGAGTGTCAGGTATTCACTGGCACTCCACCAGATGCAGTGTCAGTCACCACGTCAGGCGCGACAGACGGAGACTGCGTATGCACTGGAATCAACGACACATACGAGCCAACGAAGGGAGAGTTTTCAGAGATCGTTGAAGGAGTATGTTCGTGGGCGTATCGGATTGCGGGTGGCCTGTACTCAGGTGGATGTTCTGTCACATTTACAATAAATCAACTATACGATTGGCGAAGTGTGTTGGTGTCGGTTTTTGATTTGGGTGGGTCTTGTTCGCTGTATACATACCCTCAAATGCGGTATGGATTGCAAGAGGCTGGAGTCACGACGCCGTTTGGGCCTGGAACGTACACGCTAAATGCTGATGTTTCCGGGAACTGCCCAGTAACCGGGGAGGCGGAGGTAACCATCTCGTGACTCTATGCCGATTCACCATGCGACAAGACGGGAAATGGGTGTGTTGCTACTGCCTCCGACCATCGATCCTGGCAACCGACAGCCCTCCCAGGCGTGCCTGCACGTTCGCTGTTGTTCCACAACCTACATGCCCAGCGCATGAGATTGCATCTCGTCTCACTCCCACTGGCATCGATCGTCTCCAGCGTTGCCGAGCATCCGCCTGCGGTCTCATGCTCCCCGTCGACGACCACACAGCCTGCGTTGGGATGGGTGGCGGCAAATGCGGCTGGGTCGCGAAATGGTCTGCATGTCTGAACGGCGATCAACCATTCCCGAACGGTGCCCCGGACTGCCCGCACTGGCTACCCGTGGTGCCACCATGCGAGAGCGGAGCCGAATAGACAGATAACGGCACCGCCGGCAAACGCCACGCATGAGATCCCGGCAACTGCGAAATTCTCAGCAATGATGCCGTAGACGATTAGCGGCGAGAAGCCCACCGCGATCAGCAGGCCGATCGCCTGGATCGCCTTGTACTTTTTCGCGGTTCGCTCGATGGTGATCGGCGTCGTTCTCCGCGTGTGGACTGGCCGAATCTGGATCCTATCGCTCATCTCTCGCTCCTCCTAATTCCCACCACCATACTCGATTCGTCGGGTTCCGGCAAATATCCAGCAAATATCCGGCAAGTTACCGAGCATCGGATACTTGGAACGCAGCTCGGGCGTGGTTTCTACGGCCAATCCCCCCGCCAGAAACTATTTCGGAAATAATGGCGAAAAGGCCAATCTTCCCCTTGTTTTCCGTGGCGGATTTGCCAATAATATATACAGATACAGGGGACATCTGAAATGAAAAGAACGACCAAAAAAGCCACGAACGGACGGAACGGAAACAACGGATACAAGGGCGTCGTATGCCGCAAGGATCTCCGATTGGCGATCTACCTGCGGGACTCATTCCGCTGCGTGTACTGCTGCAAGGATCTCCACGGCGCCCACCCGACCGACATCACGCTCGACCATGTTGTGCCCGACGTGGACGGCGGCTCAAACAACTCGAGCAATCTGGTCACAAGCTGCCGGCACTGCAACTGCAGCCGGCAGGACAAGCCGGTCGCCCGGTTCTGCGGCGCCGAGACTCGGGCCGACATTCGCCGCCTGACCGGCCGTTCAATCACCCGCTACCGCCGGCTGGCCAAGGCCATCATCGCCGGCGAGACCGAAGACCCGAGAGGAAACCGCTGATGCCAACAGCCGAGCTAGCCCTACTGATCCGGTCGGCCCTGAAGCAGGCCGGGTACAAAACCAACTATGCCGCGGCCAAGGCGATCGGCATCGACCCGCGGACGCTCGACCGGCTCCAAAAGGGCGAGGTTAGCCCGAGCATCGAGACCTTGGAGCGGATTTTTCACCCGATCGGTTGGGAGGTGGCCGTGAGCTTCTTCCCGCGAAAGCCCTGAGTCTCTGACCAACTATGTTTGCACCCACAATTAGGAGTATTGAGATGCGGAGATACATCGCAACATATACCACCAGCCACATCACCGTAGCGGACCTCGGATCGCGACGCAGCGAGCGCGACATCAGAGACCAGCGGCTGTATGCGGCAGCGACGAAAACGACATATGCCTATGGAGCGGGAATCTCACGATTGCAACTGACTGCCGGTATCGACTCGCCTGCGATCCGTCGAGCGGCTCACAGGCTACTGAATCTGCCCCGACTGACTGGTTGATCCCCGAGCCCGTGATTATGATTTTTCGTCAATCTCGCTTGCGGCTGAAATCGGGCTTGACACCGGGACGATGAAACAATAGATTGGCGTTCGTCCGATTCATCAGGGGACCGACGATGATCCAGAAAAACTCCCGCTGCTTCTTGCTGGTTGGTCCCCGTTCGCAAGCACGCGGGTTTTTTGTTGCCCGGTCCAACGCCGGTGGCCGAGGGCCGGGCATCTCTTTTGCCGTTTTACGCCCCCCCGCATCGATGCCTTGGCTCGGAGTCTTGGCGTTGGGCGGGGGGCTTTTGATCCACACGGCTAGCCCCCTGGCCGTTGGCGGCTCGCGTCACGCGAGGGCATCCTGTGGCGCGGGCTGGTTTTTAGGAGCCGAGGCGACCCGATGCGACCCGAGCCGATACGATCCGAAACGATTCGAGTCGAGGCGAACCGAATCGAAACGAGACGAGACGTACTTTTGCGGTGACGATTCACAAGCCGAGCCGACGCGAGCCGAATCGATGCGACGCGAACCGACGCGAAGCGATCCGAGGCGAGCCGAGCCGATGCGAAACGAGACGAAACGAGACGTTTTTAACCAGGAGGAAACCATGCGAGTAGCGACGATCAAGATTCGAGGCATCACCCCATACAGCCCCTCGAAGGCGTTCACGAGCGAAAAAAAGGACAAGGAATCACCGGAGCAGTTCGACATCCGTTGTTGGCGGGAGCACGCCCACGTCAACTCGAAGAACGAAGTCGTGATTCCCTCGGTCGCGATCGGCAAGGCGATCGTGGACACGGCGGCATTTCTCGGTAAAGGTGGCGAACTCCAGAAGAAGGGGTCGGCCAAATGGACCGAGAATTTCATTCGCGGGATCGCCATCGCACAGTCGGCCCCGATCGGCTGCAACGCCGACACCATGAAAGAACCGGAGATGATCTACGCCCACGCCGACGGCAACCCGAAAAGCGGCAAGCGTGTCTGGCGTCGGTTCCCGATCTTCCACGATTGGGGAGCAACGCTGGTGGTTCACATCTTGGATGACTCGATTCCGGTTGATGTGTTCAAGCGGGTTGTCGAATCGTGCGGACTGTTCAACGGATTCGGGCGGTACTCCGCGAGGGTTGGCGGGCACAACGGCCGATTCATCGTGGAGGAATTGAGTATTAAGTAGGCGACCCGAACCGATGCGAGACGACGCGAGACGAGCCGACGCGAAGCGAATCGAGTCGAAGCGATCCGACACGATGCGATCCGAGACGAGACGAGACGTACTTTTGCGGTGACGATTCACAAGCCGATACGACCCGACCCGACACGAATCGATGCGAGGCGACCCGAGCCGAAACGAGACGAGACGTACTTTTGCGGTGACGATTCACAAGCCGATACGACCCGACCCGACACGATCCGACGCGACTCGAGCCGATCCGAAACGAGACGAGACGTTATTTTGCGGTGACGATTCACAAGGCGAGTCGATGCGAACCGACCCGAATCGATGCGAGGCGACCCGATGCGACCCGAGCCGACCCGAACCGATGCGAATCGAATCGAAGCGAGCCGAGCCGATGCGAAACGAGACGAAACGAGACGTTTTTAACCAGGAGGAAGCATGATGACAGCCCCGATCCCCCACCAGCCACATCCAGATGTTGCGATTGCGAAGTCCGTTCTGAAGGAACTCGCACCCGGAGAAACCGTATCCTACGACAAAGCCGCCGCCGCACTCGGTGTCAGTCCGAAAAGCGCGGTCTTTCACCGGCGATACGCCGCAGCACGCAAGACTCTGCTGCGGCCCGAGGAAGGCGGAATCTCGATTGTGTGCGTACCTGCGGAAGGATTCCTTCGCGAGGACACGCGACAGATCACTACCAGGATTTCCGGCCGTGAAACGAAGTCGATCAAAAAGAAGGCATCGAAAGCGATCAGAACCCTGAACACGATCGACGTGACGAAGCTCGATCTTCAAGGCAAGGCGGAAGTGTACGGCAGCTCTGGCGTGTTCGGTGCGATTCTGGTCGCGTCATCGAAGCCAGCCCTGAACAAGATGATCGCGGCAGCGAAGGTGAATCAGGCCGAGATTGCAACTCAAAAGGCCCTGGAGATTTTGCAGGAACGAAACGGTAAGTAGCCGAACCGACGCGACGCGACCCGAACCGACCCGATCCGAGCCGAGGCGACCCGATGCGACCCGAGCCGATACGATCCGAAACGATCCGAGACGAATCGAACCGATCCGAAACGAGACGAGACGTACTTTTGCGGTGACGATTCACAAGCCGAGCCGACC
>Ga0116153_10002863_pt1 | contig 12876 bp, 6 predicted proteins | sample AD_UKC028_MetaG_FD_89896 | JGI IMG/M metagenome (GOLD analysis project Ga0116153, IMG submission 89896) | Active sludge microbial communities of municipal wastewater-treating anaerobic digesters from USA - AD_UKC028_MetaG | ecosystem: Engineered > Bioreactor > Anaerobic > Digestate | place: USA... | reverse complement strand
CGAGCTGGACGGGATCCAGACCGGGCGCCTCCCGGACGCGCGGGGCTGGACCACCTTCGTCGACTGAAGACTCCCCGGCGGGGGGCCTTCGAGGAGGAGGCATGGACAGGAGGGAGTTCCTCGAGGCGGCGGCCAAGTACGGCCTCCGCGCGGCCGCGGCCCTGCTGGCGGGCGGCGCCTATCCCCTCTTCGCGCAGGGAGCCCAGGCCGCGCCGCCTCCCACCACCTCGGCCGCGCAGCCGCCCCGCGCCGCCGCGGGGGCGCGCCTACCCGACCTCGTCGCGGTCAAGGGCGGCGAGCCCGAGGCCCTCTTCGACGCGGGGATCGCCGCGCTCGGAGGCATGAGGGCCTTCGTGAAGGCGGGGCAGACGGTCGTCGTGAAGCCCAACATCGGCTGGGACCAGCCGCCCGAGGCCGCGGCCAACACCAACCCCAGGCTCGTGAAGCGCGTAGTGGAGCACTGCCTGGACGCGGGGGCCCGCAAGGTCTACGTCTTCGACAACAGCTGCGACGCCTGGACCCTCTGCTACAAGTCCTCCATGATCGAGCGCTACGCGAGGGAGGCGGGGGCAGAGGTGGTACCGGCCAACGCGGCGGGCTACTACCAGGAGGTAGGCTTCCCCGGCGCCGCGGTCCTCAAGCGGGCGAAGGTCCACGAGCTCCTCGTCGAGTGCGACGTCTTCATAAACGTGCCCGTCCTCAAGCACCACTCGGGGGCCGGCATGACGGCGGCGATGAAGAACCTCATGGGCGCGGTCTGGGACCGGCAGTTCTTCCACCGCAACGACCTGGACCGCTGCATAGCCGAGGCCTGCCTCTACAAGAAGCCGTCGCTCAACGTCGTGGACGCCTACAAGGTGATGAAGACCGGCGGGCCGAGGGGCTACGCGAGCTCGGTCTACGAGACGGCCAGGTTCCAGATCCTCTCCGCGGACATCGTCGCCGCCGACGCCGCGGCGGCCAGGACCCTCGGCTTCGAGCCCTCCCGCTTCCCCTACGTCGGCCTCGCGGCCGCGCAGGGGAGCGGCCAGGCCGACCTCTCCAGGCTCGACATACGGAGGATCGTCCTCTAGGGGCGACAGGGCATGCGGCGCCGGATCCATCCCCTCGCGGCGGCGAGGATCGCCGCCTCCGGCCTCTTCGCCGCCCTTTTCGCCCTGGCCTTCCTGGGGCCGGCCGCGGCCACGGGCGGCCTCTTCGGCCTCGTCGCCGGGACGCAGCTCTTCCCGGCCGCCGCGCGGCTCCTCGCGGGGGGAGCCCTCGCCTCGGCCGCCTGCGCCCTGGCCCTCGCCACCTCGACCCTCGTCTTCGGAAGGCTCTACTGCTCACTCCTCTGCCCCCTGGGCGCGGCCCAGGACGCGGCCTTCGCCCTGGGGCGTAGGCTCCGGGAACCTCGCCTCGGCTACGCGCGGGGGCCCGGACTCCTCCGCGCCGCCTCCTTCGCCGCCGCGGCCCTGGCCCTGGTCCTGGGCGCGGCGCCGGCGGCCTCCTTCCTCGATCCCTACAGCTTCTCGGGCCGCTTCCTCGAGTACGCCCTGCGCCCCGCGGCCGAGGCCCTCGCCGGCCTCCTCTCCCCCGCCGCGAGACTCCTCGGCCTCTACTGGGCCGAGGGCGGCCATGGCGTCGCCGTCGGGGCGGCCCTGGCCGCGGCCCTGCCCTTCATCCTCGTGCTGGGCGCGGCCTTCGCGAAGGGCAGGCTCTTCTGCGGCGGCCTCTGCCCCGTGGGAAGCCTCCTTGGCCTTCTCAACAGGGCCGCGGTCATGCGGGTCCGGCTCGAGCCCGGGGCCTGCGTCTCCTGCGGCGCCTGCGAGCGGATCTGCAAGGCGCGCTGTCTCGACGCCGCGGGCAAGACCTTGAACGCCGACCGCTGCGTCTCCTGCTTCTCCTGCCTCGGCGTCTGCCCGACGGGAGCCCTGGCCTATGGCCCGGGGCCGCGGCGCGGCGCCGGGCCCGGCAAGGGCGGCCCCGCCCCCGATGGAAAGAAACCAGAAGGCATCGGCCCGCAGGAGCCGAGCCCGGCTGAACCGGGCTCGATGGGCCAGTGGCCGGAGGAGCCGGGCCAGGCCGGCCTTGGCCCCTCGCGAAGGAGCTTCCTCAAGAAGGCGGCCTCTGGCGGCGCAGCGGCCGCCCTCGCCCTCCTCCCCGCGCCCCTCTCCCGAGCCGCGGCCCCTCGCGGCTCCGGAGGAGAGGGGCTCGAGGCGGCCGCTCCGCCCGGAGCCGGCTCCCTGGAGCGCTTCCTCGCCCGCTGCACGGCCTGCGGGCTCTGCGTCTCCAAGTGCCCCTCCAAGGTCCTGCGTCCCTCCGTCGCGCGCTACGGCGCCAGGGGCTTCCTCGCGCCCTACCTCGACTACGACCGCTCCTACTGCCAGTACGAGTGCGCCGCCTGCCTGGAGCTCTGCCCCACGGGAGCGCTCGAGCGCATGCCGATCGGGCGCAAGAAGCTCGTCCAGATGGGAACGGCGGCCCTCGTTCGGGAGAAGTGCATCGTCGTGGAGAAGAGGACGGCCTGCGGCGCCTGCGCCGAGCACTGTCCGACGGGCGCCGTGCGCATGGTTGCCCGGGGCCCCGGCCTTCCCGAGCCCCTCTTCGACGAGGCGATCTGCGTCGGCTGCGGCGCCTGCCACCGGATCTGCCCGGCCCTGCCCGACAAGGCCATCACCGTGGCCGGGAAGAGCCCGCAGGGCCTGGCCCTGGCGCCGCGCAAGGACCTTTTCGCCGCGGAGACGGCCGGAGGGCGCAAGGGCGGCGCGGGACAGAGCGGCGACGTATCCGAACGGGCGGGCGGAGCCGAGGCGGAGGACGGCGCGGGGGCCGAGGAGTTCCCCTTCTAGGGCCGGGATTGGGACTCGGGCCTCTATCGAGGGCGACGCCCTGGATCGCCCCGCGCTCGAAGTACTCTCCTCTTGGCGGCAAGCAGGACGACCGCCGAGACGGCGATGGCGGCGACGGGCCCGGCCGCGACAAGGAGGCGCGAAGGGCTCCGGCCCCTCCACAGAGCCGAGCTTCCGGGGGCAGGCCAGGGCACGGGATCATAGGCGAGGCCCGTGCGCGCGGACAGGTCTTTCACGTCCAGGATCCTGATGACGGGCAGGCCCGCGCGGAGACAGGCTTGGATCAGCCCCTCGCCTTTCGGTCCCCCTGGGGGAAAATCCCCGGAACGGAGAAGTCCCGAGCGGCCCGTCAGGGCTTCCCCGGCTCCCGCCTGGCTGTAGTTCCCGCCGATGGAGACGAGCGCTACGATAGGTCCCTCTGCCTCGAAGACGCGGAGCCTCGCCGCCACGTCCTGGGCCAGGCTGGGCTCCGCGATCAGCGCGGCACCGCGGCCCCTCGACCGGTCAAGGACTCCGCCCAAGGCTTCGGCGTCCATGCCGCCGCCTGAATCGTCCCCGCCGCCCGCCGAGACGGCCGCGGCCCCGCGCGGGAGGATGCCGCGGCTCTCCAGGGCCGCGAGCATGTCGGGCAGGGCGAACTCGGGACGATTGGCCCCCCAGGTCGAGGAGCCGACGGAGATGACGGCCACCGGGACCGCGCCGAGCGACCGGACCGCGACGAGGGCGGCGACCGCGAAGCCCGGAAAGGATCCCGAACTGTCGACGGCCACACGGTCTCCCGGACCCACGCCCGCTTCCAGCAGAAGCCTTGCCAGCAGGGCGGCCGCGTCGGGCTGCGCACCCGTGCGCTTGGCGGGGAGACTCCCCAGCGTGGTCGTAAGCCCCGTCCAAGACAAGCCGACCAGGCCCGTGCGGTTGGGATCGGCGCCCGGATCGAGGGCGATTCCCCGCGATTCAGCTTCGACCCGGATGGCGGCGATGGCGCCTTCCATGGCCTCGGCGGCGCGCTTCTCCGCGGCCCGGCCCGCGGGATCGCTTCCCCCGCCGATCGCCAGCAGGACGCAATACCAGCAGGCAAGGACTAGGACGAAGGCGACCAGGGCGACGAGCCTTTCCGGTCCTTGGCCGCGGGCCGGATGCGTGGCGCGGCTCGCGCCTCGGGCGGGAGGCGCGGCGCTCGCCGCGGTGGGTTTTGGAAGGCGCGGATCGCTCAAGGCAGGGCCGCCCAGAGCAGCCGGACGAACAACGCCGCGCCGGCCAAGGCCAGGAGAGTCCTCGCGGGACCCTGCCTGTCCGCTTCCGAGGCGATGATCCCGGGGACGAGCCATCCGATGGCGGCAAGGACCGGCGCTTCGGGCGCGAGGCCGGGAAGCGCGCGCTCCAGGATGAACCGCGCGACGAAGCCCGCGAGCAGGAACACCGCGTAGCGCCTCCGCCCGAAGAGGATGGCTCCTCTCGCGATGAGTCTGGCAGCGACGAGGGCCAGGCCGGCGTCGACGATGGTCGCGAGGAGGCGAAGCGGCGAATCGAAGAAGAGCGCGACATAGCCTGGCACGAGGAGACCTCCGGGCGAGACGCCGAAGAATTCCGTCATGAAGAGGCTTGTCACCGCCCCGATGACGAGGACGTATTCCGAATTCATGTCGCATCCTCCAAGGGCGGGGCGGCCATGGACAGGAGGGGGCCGAAGCCCTTCCAGTTGCCCGCCGCGAGGACAAAAGTGTCTTCCGGCTCCATGCGGAGAGCTGCGAGGACGGAGGAGCCTCGCCAGAAGCGTACCAGGCGCGGAACCGAGGAAGGAGACGCTCCGCGGTCGGGCAAGCCGGCGCCTGTGCGGGCGGCGCCTGTGCGGGCGGCGCGGAGTCGGCGCGCCGCGCGCATAGGCAAAGGCCCAAGCAGGAACAGGGCATCGAAGTCGGCAGCCTTCTGGGCCGTGAACTCGGCGAAAGCGAGACTCCGGTCGGGCCTGTCCGCCCTGTTCGCGAGGAGGAGGATGCGCCTTGCGCCGGGCTTCGGGGGACGTATCCTCGCCAAGACCTTCAGGGAGCGTTCCCAGAGGATCGCGGTGGAATCGGGATCGTTGGCCGCGAGCGCGTCGGCGACGAGGATGGATCCGCCGCCTTTCCGCGCCAGGCGCCGGAGCGCGAAGGCCCCTGGATCGGGAAGATGGGCCCGCATGCCGGCGAGGGCGCTCTCCCTTTCGGCTCCCGCGAGGAGGGCCGCCGCGAGGGCAGCGCCCGCGTTGTCGGGGAAGATGCTTCCCGCCTCTCCCATCGGCTCCGCGAGAATGGCCCGGGCGCCCAGGGAGGCGGCGGCTTCGGCCAGGAGAGGATAGAGCGAGGGATCGGCCGTCACGACGGAGCCTCCTTTCGGAATACCTTCGGCGAAGACGGCGGCGGCCTCCTCCGGGGAGCCGAGCTCGCCCCGGTGGTCGCGCCGGGAGTTGGTCACGACGAGGATATCGGGAGAAAGGAAGGCGGAAGAGGCGCGCTGGGCCTCCGGCGAGACGGCCATGCACTCCGCGACGACCGCGTCGGCGCCGCGACGGGCCGCCTCCAGGACAAGGTCGCGCTGCTCCCGGACATTGGCCGCCCCGGCCCGGAACAGCCGGCGCTCCCGTCCGTCTGGCAGGATGGTCCTCGGCTCGGTCCCCGTCGTCTTCGCGAGCACCGTGAAGCCGGAAGCCCGCAAGGCCGCCGCCAGAAGCCTTGTCGTCTCGGACTTGCCCCTGGTGCCGTTCACGTGCGCGACAAGGCGCAGGGACTTCCTGGCGCGGGTGAGCAACGCCCGCTCCAGGAACAGGAACGCGACATACGCCAGGGCGGCTCCCAGGGCCGCGAGCTCGAGCGGCCTCATGGCCGGTCCGTCATCCCGAGAAGCGTTGCCGACTCCCGGACCACGGCGAGATGGAGCGCGATTCTCTCGGCTTCGGAGAGCCGGGCCGGCGCCTCGACGCCGATCGCGGCCCGGCCCTTGGCCCCGAGGGCCCATACGAGGCTGCCGTAGGGAGCGCCGCCAGTGAAGGCGAAGGGCGCGCCTTTCCCGTCCAGAGCCTCGAGGAGCTCAAGGGCGAAAGGCGCGGCGGCGGGAGAAAGCACCAGAGAAGGGGAGTCCGCCTCGGTCCAGGCCCATCCCGACTCGTGAAGGTCGATGCTCAGATCGGCCCCTAGAGCCGCGGCGAAGATCTCGGCCGCGCGTGCCGGTCCCTCGCCGCCGCGGCGGTGGCCGGGGAAGAGGCGGTTCAGGTCCTCTGCCGGAAGGCCAGTCTTGGGGGGCGACTCGCGGAGGCCGGCGGAGCAGGCTTCCGGGTTGGCCTCCGGCAGGACGAGCAAGGCTCCCCGGCCGATGGACCAGGACTGGCCGGGAAGGGCCGCGTCCGCGCCGAACGACGCCAGGATCCGCGCCGCCAGGGGGCCGGAAGGTTCGTCGCCATGCATGCCCGCTACGACGAGGAGAAGCGGCCCGGGCTTGCCTGAATCGACGAGAACTGCGCCCGCCGGCAGACGGCCCGACGGCAGGCCGCCCGACGGCCCGGCGAGACTCGATCCGGCACCGCCCGCCCGGGTCGCGCATCCCGCCAAGGCCAGGACGGACGCGAAGAGGGCCGCGGCCCTCTTCGCGTCCGTCCTGGCCTTGGCGGGATGCGCGACCCGGGCGGGCGGTGCCGGATCGAGTCTCGCCGGGCCGTCGGGCGGCCTGCCGTCGGGCCGTCTGCCGGCGGGCGCAGTTCTCGTCGATTCAGGCAAGCCCGGGCCGCTTCTCCTCGTCGTAGCGGGCATGCATGGCGACGAACCTTCCGGCCCCCTGGCGGCGCGGATCCTGGCGTCGTTCGGCGCGGACGCGGCCCTTCCCGGCCAGTCCTGGTCCATCGGCCGGGGAGCCTTGCTCGTCCTGCCGGAGGCCAACCCGGAAGCCTGCTCCGCCGGCCTCCGCGAGTCGCCCCCCAAGACTGGCCTTCCGGCAGAGGACCTGAACCGCCTCTTCCCCGGCCACCGCCGCGGCGGCGAGGGACCGGCACGCGCGGCCGAGATCTTCGCCGCGGCTCTAGGGGCCGATCTGAGCATCGACCTTCACGAGTCGGGATGGGCCTGGACCGAGGCGGACTCCCCTTCTCTGGTGCTTTCTCCCGCCGCCGCGCCTTTCGCCCTTGAGCTCCTCGAGGCTCTGGACGGGAAAGGCGCGCCCTTCGCCTTCACTGGCGGCGCTCCCTACGGCAGCCTCGTATGGGCCCTCGGGGCCAAGGGCCGGGCCGCGATCGGCGTCGAGGCGCCGGCCCGGCTCTCCGAAGCCGAGAGAATCGCGCTCCATCTCGCCGTGGTCCGGGAGTCGGCAACGCTTCTCGGGATGACGGACCGGCCATGAGGCCGCTCGAGCTCGCGGCCCTGGGAGCCGCCCTGGCGTATGTCGCGTTCCTGTTCCTGGAGCGGGCGTTGCTCACCCGCGCCAGGAAGTCCCTGCGCCTTGTCGCGCACGTGAACGGCACCAGGGGCAAGTCCGAGACGACAAGGCTTCTGGCGGCGGCCTTGCGGGCTTCCGGCTTCACGGTGCTCGCGAAGACGACGGGGACCGAGCCGAGGACCATCCTGCCAGACGGACGGGAGCGCCGGCTGTTCCGGGCCGGGGCGGCCAATGTCCGGGAGCAGCGCGACCTTGTCCTGGAGGCGGCCCGTCGCGGCGCCGACGCGGTCGTCGCGGAGTGCATGGCCGTCTCGCCGGAGGCCCAGCGCGCCTCTTCCGCCTTCCTTTCTCCCGATATCCTCGTCGTGACCAACTCCCGGCGCGACCACCGGGGCGAGCTCGGCTCCCCGGAGGAGGCCGCCGCCGTCTTCGCCGAAGGTATTCCGAAAGGAGGCTCCGTCGTGACGGCCGATCCCTCGCTCTATCCTCTCCTGGCCGAAGCCGCCGCCTCCCTGGGCGCCCGGGCCATTCTCGCGGAGCCGATGGGAGAGGCGGGAAGCATCTTCCCCGACAACGCGGGCGCTGCCCTCGCGGCGGCCCTCCTCGCGGGAGCCGAAAGGGAGAGCGCCCTCGCCGGCATGCGGGCCCATCTTCCCGATCCAGGGGCCTTCGCGCTCCGGCGCCTGGCGCGGAAAGGCGGCGGATCCATCCTCGTCGCCGACGCGCTCGCGGCCAACGATCCCGATTCCACCGCGATCCTCTGGGAACGCTCCCTGAAGGTCTTGGCGAGGATACGTCCCCCGAAGCCCGGCGCAAGGCGCATCCTCCTCCTCGCGAACAGGGCGGACAGGCCCGACCGGAGTCTCGCTTTCGCCGAGTTCACGGCCCAGAAGGCTGCCGACTTCGATGCCCTGTTCCTGCTTGGGCCTTTGCCTATGCGCGCGGCGCGCCGACTCCGCGCCGCCCGCACAGGCGCCGCCCGCACAGGCGCCGGCTTGCCCGACCGCGGAGCGTCTCCTTCCTCGGTTCCGCGCCTGGTACGCTTCTGGCGAGGCTCCTCCGTCCTCGCAGCTCTCCGCATGGAGCCGGAAGACACTTTTGTCCTCGCGGCGGGCAACTGGAAGGGCTTCGGCCCCCTCCTGTCCATGGCCGCCCCGCCCTTGGAGGATGCGACATGAATTCGGAATACGTCCTCGTCATCGGGGCGGTGACAAGCCTCTTCATGACGGAATTCTTCGGCGTCTCGCCCGGAGGTCTCCTCGTGCCAGGCTATGTCGCGCTCTTCTTCGATTCGCCGCTTCGCCTCCTCGCGACCATCGTCGACGCCGGCCTGGCCCTCGTCGCTGCCAGACTCATCGCGAGAGGAGCCATCCTCTTCGGGCGGAGGCGCTACGCGGTGTTCCTGCTCGCGGGCTTCGTCGCGCGGTTCATCCTGGAGCGCGCGCTTCCCGGCCTCGCGCCCGAAGCGCCGGTCCTTGCCGCCATCGGATGGCTCGTCCCCGGGATCATCGCCTCGGAAGCGGACAGGCAGGGTCCCGCGAGGACTCTCCTGGCCTTGGCCGGCGCGGCGTTGTTCGTCCGGCTGCTCTGGGCGGCCCTGCCTTGAGCGATCCGCGCCTTCCAAAACCCACCGCGGCGAGCGCCGCGCCTCCCGCCCGAGGCGCGAGCCGCGCCACGCATCCGGCCCGCGGCCAAGGACCGGAAAGGCTCGTCGCCCTGGTCGCCTTCGTCCTAGTCCTTGCCTGCTGGTATTGCGTCCTGCTGGCGATCGGCGGGGGAAGCGATCCCGCGGGCCGGGCCGCGGAGAAGCGCGCCGCCGAGGCCATGGAAGGCGCCATCGCCGCCATCCGGGTCGAAGCTGAATCGCGGGGAATCGCCCTCGATCCGGGCGCCGATCCCAACCGCACGGGCCTGGTCGGCTTGTCTTGGACGGGGCTTACGACCACGCTGGGGAGTCTCCCCGCCAAGCGCACGGGTGCGCAGCCCGACGCGGCCGCCCTGCTGGCAAGGCTTCTGCTGGAAGCGGGCGTGGGTCCGGGAGACCGTGTGGCCGTCGACAGTTCGGGATCCTTTCCGGGCTTCGCGGTCGCCGCCCTCGTCGCGGTCCGGTCGCTCGGCGCGGTCCCGGTGGCCGTCATCTCCGTCGGCTCCTCGACCTGGGGGGCCAATCGTCCCGAGTTCGCCCTGCCCGACATGCTCGCGGCCCTGGAGAGCCGCGGCATCCTCCCGCGCGGGGCCGCGGCCGTCTCGGCGGGCGGCGGGGACGATTCAGGCGGCGGCATGGACGCCGAAGCCTTGGGCGGAGTCCTTGACCGGTCGAGGGGCCGCGGTGCCGCGCTGATCGCGGAGCCCAGCCTGGCCCAGGACGTGGCGGCGAGGCTCCGCGTCTTCGAGGCAGAGGGACCTATCGTAGCGCTCGTCTCCATCGGCGGGAACTACAGCCAGGCGGGAGCCGGGGAAGCCCTGACGGGCCGCTCGGGACTTCTCCGTTCCGGGGATTTTCCCCCAGGGGGACCGAAAGGCGAGGGGCTGATCCAAGCCTGTCTCCGCGCGGGCCTGCCCGTCATCAGGATCCTGGACGTGAAAGACCTGTCCGCGCGCACGGGCCTCGCCTATGATCCCGTGCCCTGGCCTGCCCCCGGAAGCTCGGCTCTGTGGAGGGGCCGGAGCCCTTCGCGCCTCCTTGTCGCGGCCGGGCCCGTCGCCGCCATCGCCGTCTCGGCGGTCGTCCTGCTTGCCGCCAAGAGGAGAGTACTTCGAGCGCGGGGCGATCCAGGGCGTCGCCCTCGATAGAGGCCCGAGTCCCAATCCCGGCCCTAGAAGGGGAACTCCTCGGCCCCCGCGCCGTCCTCCGCCTCGGCTCCGCCCGCCCGTTCGGATACGTCGCCGCTCTGTCCCGCGCCGCCCTTGCGCCCTCCGGCCGTCTCCGCGGCGAAAAGGTCCTTGCGCGGCGCCAGGGCCAGGCCCTGCGGGCTCTTCCCGGCCACGGTGATGGCCTTGTCGGGCAGGGCCGGGCAGATCCGGTGGCAGGCGCCGCAGCCGACGCAGATCGCCTCGTCGAAGAGGGGCTCGGGAAGGCCGGGGCCCCGGGCAACCATGCGCACGGCGCCCGTCGGACAGTGCTCGGCGCAGGCGCCGCAGGCCGTCCTCTTCTCCACGACGATGCACTTCTCCCGAACGAGGGCCGCCGTTCCCATCTGGACGAGCTTCTTGCGCCCGATCGGCATGCGCTCGAGCGCTCCCGTGGGGCAGAGCTCCAGGCAGGCGGCGCACTCGTACTGGCAGTAGGAGCGGTCGTAGTCGAGGTAGGGCGCGAGGAAGCCCCTGGCGCCGTAGCGCGCGACGGAGGGACGCAGGACCTTGGAGGGGCACTTGGAGACGCAGAGCCCGCAGGCCGTGCAGCGGGCGAGGAAGCGCTCCAGGGAGCCGGCTCCGGGCGGAGCGGCCGCCTCGAGCCCCTCTCCTCCGGAGCCGCGAGGGGCCGCGGCTCGGGAGAGGGGCGCGGGGAGGAGGGCGAGGGCGGCCGCTGCGCCGCCAGAGGCCGCCTTCTTGAGGAAGCTCCTTCGCGAGGGGCCAAGGCCGGCCTGGCCCGGCTCCTCCGGCCACTGGCCCATCGAGCCCGGTTCAGCCGGGCTCGGCTCCTGCGGGCCGATGCCTTCTGGTTTCTTTCCATCGGGGGCGGGGCCGCCCTTGCCGGGCCCGGCGCCGCGCCGCGGCCCCGGGCCATAGGCCAGGGCTCCCGTCGGGCAGACGCCGAGGCAGGAGAAGCAGGAGACGCAGCGGTCGGCGTTCAAGGTCTTGCCCGCGGCGTCGAGACAGCGCGCCTTGCAGATCCGCTCGCAGGCGCCGCAGGAGACGCAGGCCCCGGGCTCGAGCCGGACCCGCATGACCGCGGCCCTGTTGAGAAGGCCAAGGAGGCTTCCCACGGGGCAGAGGCCGCCGCAGAAGAGCCTGCCCTTCGCGAAGGCCGCGCCCAGCACGAGGATGAAGGGCAGGGCCGCGGCCAGGGCCGCCCCGACGGCGACGCCATGGCCGCCCTCGGCCCAGTAGAGGCCGAGGAGTCTCGCGGCGGGGGAGAGGAGGCCGGCGAGGGCCTCGGCCGCGGGGCGCAGGGCGTACTCGAGGAAGCGGCCCGAGAAGCTGTAGGGATCGAGGAAGGAGGCCGCCGGCGCCGCGCCCAGGACCAGGGCCAGGGCCGCGGCGGCGAAGGAGGCGGCGCGGAGGAGTCCGGGCCCCCGCGCGTAGCCGAGGCGAGGTTCCCGGAGCCTACGCCCCAGGGCGAAGGCCGCGTCCTGGGCCGCGCCCAGGGGGCAGAGGAGTGAGCAGTAGAGCCTTCCGAAGACGAGGGTCGAGGTGGCGAGGGCCAGGGCGCAGGCGGCCGAGGCGAGGGCTCCCCCCGCGAGGAGCCGCGCGGCGGCCGGGAAGAGCTGCGTCCCGGCGACGAGGCCGAAGAGGCCGCCCGTGGCCGCGGCCGGCCCCAGGAAGGCCAGGGCGAAAAGGGCGGCGAAGAGGCCGGAGGCGGCGATCCTCGCCGCCGCGAGGGGATGGATCCGGCGCCGCATGCCCTGTCGCCCCTAGAGGACGATCCTCCGTATGTCGAGCCTGGAGAGGTCGGCCTGGCCGCTCCCCTGCGCGGCCGCGAGGCCGACGTAGGGGAAGCGGGAGGGCTCGAAGCCGAGGGTCCTGGCCGCCGCGGCGTCGGCGGCGACGATGTCCGCGGAGAGGATCTGGAACCTGGCCGTCTCGTAGACCGAGCTCGCGTAGCCCCTCGGCCCGCCGGTCTTCATCACCTTGTAGGCGTCCACGACGTTGAGCGACGGCTTCTTGTAGAGGCAGGCCTCGGCTATGCAGCGGTCCAGGTCGTTGCGGTGGAAGAACTGCCGGTCCCAGACCGCGCCCATGAGGTTCTTCATCGCCGCCGTCATGCCGGCCCCCGAGTGGTGCTTGAGGACGGGCACGTTTATGAAGACGTCGCACTCGACGAGGAGCTCGTGGACCTTCGCCCGCTTGAGGACCGCGGCGCCGGGGAAGCCTACCTCCTGGTAGTAGCCCGCCGCGTTGGCCGGTACCACCTCTGCCCCCGCCTCCCTCGCGTAGCGCTCGATCATGGAGGACTTGTAGCAGAGGGTCCAGGCGTCGCAGCTGTTGTCGAAGACGTAGACCTTGCGGGCCCCCGCGTCCAGGCAGTGCTCCACTACGCGCTTCACGAGCCTGGGGTTGGTGTTGGCCGCGGCCTCGGGCGGCTGGTCCCAGCCGATGTTGGGCTTCACGACGACCGTCTGCCCCGCCTTCACGAAGGCCCTCATGCCTCCGAGCGCGGCGATCCCCGCGTCGAAGAGGGCCTCGGGCTCGCCGCCCTTGACCGCGACGAGGTCGGGTAGGCGCGCCCCCGCGGCGGCGCGGGGCGGCTGCGCGGCCGAGGTGGTGGGAGGCGGCGCGGCCTGGGCTCCCTGCGCGAAGAGGGGATAGGCGCCGCCCGCCAGCAGGGCCGCGGCCGCGCGGAGGCCGTACTTGGCCGCCGCCTCGAGGAACTCCCTCCTGTCCATGCCTCCTCCTCGAAGGCCCCCCGCCGGGGAGTCTTCAGTCGACGAAGGTGGTCCAGCCCCGCGCGTCCGGGAGGCGCCCGGTCTGGATCCCGTCCAGCTCG
>Ga0116153_10002857_pt1 | contig 12905 bp, 11 predicted proteins | sample AD_UKC028_MetaG_FD_89896 | JGI IMG/M metagenome (GOLD analysis project Ga0116153, IMG submission 89896) | Active sludge microbial communities of municipal wastewater-treating anaerobic digesters from USA - AD_UKC028_MetaG | ecosystem: Engineered > Bioreactor > Anaerobic > Digestate | place: USA... | reverse complement strand
TTTTTTTCCGCCCGGCCATAGCCAACCACGGCCTGTTTTACTTCCAGCGGCGAATACTCGAATATCGGGATATGTAAATCAGCCCCGGCCAGAAGAATCACTCCCCGGACATGAGCCTGTTTAATAAGGCTGCGAACATTCTTGCCGTAAAAAATATTCTCCACAGCAATGGCAGCGGGACTGGCATCCCGAATTAAAGCGGCCAGCGCGGAATAAAGGTAAATCAGGGCCGCCGATAGAAGCGCATCTTTAGGGGGCTTGATTTCTCCGTGGGCGACATGTCGCAGGCAACTGCCTTCTTTATCTATTATTCCGTAACCGCTAACGCGGCTGCCGGGATCTATTCCCAAAATACGCAATTTTTTAGCCCATTTAAGTTTCTAATAAATATCACAACGGCCTGGTAAAAAGCTCCAGAGGCAAGGCGCGCAAATATAAAAATAACTGTAGGGCGCGTTCGCTGAACGCGCCATTAACTCGGATTGTTCGGGGAACAATCTCTAAAGCGTACGTCGCAACAAGCCTGCCCCGGCGAAGGCCGGGAAAGGATGTAACGCAACGCAGCAGACGGACTCGCGTGCCCTTCATGGTATTTTACGAGGTCGTCACTTATGAACTCAGTTTTTCCATTACTGCGTCATCAATATCGAAATTAGCATAAACATGCTGAACATCATCGTTGTCTTCCAGTTTTTCCATCATTTTCAGCATCTGCTCCGCTTTATGAGCGTCGAGCTTAATCGTATTGGAAGGAATCATGCCGATAGTCGCCGCAAGATGTTTTATCCCTTTGGCGTCGATAGCTTTTTTGACAGACTCAAAAGATACCGGATCAGTAATAACTTCGTACTCATTATCTTCGCTTTTTACATCTTCCGCCCCCGCTTCCAGCGCCAGTTCCATCAGCTCGTCTTCGCCGATTAATTTTTTCTCAATGACAATGCTGCCCTTTTTCGCAAAAATCCAGGAAACACAACCATTTTCTCCCAGATTACCGCCGTGTTTGGAAAAAATGTGACGGATTTCCGCGACAGTTCGATTTTTATTATCGGTCATGATTTCAACAATCACCGCCACGCCGCCGGGGCCATAGCCTTCATAAGTAATTTCTTCGAAATTTGCCGCGCCCTCGCCGCCCCCGATGCCTTTCTTGATGGCTCTGTCAATATTATCTTTGGGCATGTTCTCTTCTTTGGCTGCCAGCACCGCCTGCCTGAGCCGCGAATTGCCCTCGATATCACCGCCGCCCAGCCGGGCCGCCAGAGTGATTTCCTTGATTATTTTGGTAAATATCTTACCGCGTTTGGCGTCAATTGCGCCTTTTTTTCTTTTAATCGTACTCCATTTGGAATGGCCGGACATATTATGTCTCCTGTGTTGGCTGAAATATTTTTTGCTCCATAGCACAAGGCAATAAGCTTGTAAAGTTAATTACATCGTTGTTAATCGTCATTGGCTTTATTTATTTTATCCCACTGTTTTTTTACTTACTGCTTAATTTTTATCAACTAATTCCCGCAAGACCAATTGCATTATTTTTTTAAATAGTATATGCAAGCATCTGATTTTAAGACTATTAATCGGATAAAATCATCAATGGATGTAAAAACGCAAATTGTTATCCAGAACAATGAAGAAATAGTAGTCAAGTTCCTCAAAGATGGCGGCCAATTGCTATTTCTGGGAAAGGATGAACAGACGTATCGCCTCTTTAAAAATGCCCTGATTACAGCCTTGAGCAATTCCAGTATTGCACCGACTTTTATAAAGAATGCCAATACCGAGCAGATATTAACCCAGATTGAAATGACTGTTCTGAAGGCGCGTAATGTTTTTATCATCCTTGATTTAAAGCAGCCTCAGGAATACGGAATTATCAGCGATATCCGCAAAAATTACGACAAAAGCAGGGTCCCCGTCATCGTCCTCACCAAAGAAATCGGCGCCAGTATCATTAACCTACTGCAGGAAATCGGCACAAATTCCGTCCTGGTTGTGCCGTATTCGCCGGTTAACCTGATTGAAAAAATTGCCAACACGATTAAGCCTTCCGGATTGGGAGAAATTATTGAAGCCGCCCGGAAACTTTTATCCGAAAAGCAGTACGATTCCGTTTTGCGTATCTGTGACACTATTTTAAAACGCAAGCCGGACAGCGCTGCCGCTTATATGCTCAAGGGCGATGTCTATCTGGCCATGCTGGAAGAAAAGACAAATACGGATGGCCGGGACGAAAAGAAGCAGGCTCTTCACTTTTACACATTGGCCTGGAGGGGCAATCAAAAATATATTGAACCTCTCAAAAAATTGCTGAATTTTTATCAAACAGAAAAAGATATCGTCCGGCAATTGCATATTCTGGTGGAACTCGACGAATTGAGCCCGCTGAGCATTGACCGGAAGATTGATATCGGTTCGATACTTATCCGCGATTTCGGCAGGAAAGAGGAAGGAATCAAATTTCTGGACAGCGCCATCGCTCTTTTAAAAAAAGAACACGAAGGCACAGATAAGCAGATTAGCGGAATCTATCAGCGCATCAACGACGCACTGAAAGACAGCGAACCGGAACTGGCGGGGCGCTACCGGCAATGAATCTGTGGCCACCTGTTGCCAAACCAGGGTTCCGCAAAAGAGACAAGTTATGAAATCATTTCGTGAAGAACTTTGGTTTAATATTCCCGGCCGCCGGGGCTTTGTCAATATCACAAGCAAGGTGAATGAGTGCCTGCAAAAAAGCGGTATTCAGGAAGGTCTGGCGCTGGTCAACGCGATGCACATCACGGCATCCATTTTTATTAACGACGACGAATCAGGGCTTCATCAAGATTATGAAAGATGGCTGGAAAAGCTGGCACCGCATGAACCGGCAGCGCAATATCTCCATAACCGAACCGGCGAAGATAACGGCGACGCCCATTTAAAAAGACAGATTATGGGCAGGGAAGTTGTTGTTGCCGTGACAAAGGGCCGGCTTGATTTCGGGCCATGGGAGCAGATATTCTACGGTGAGTTTGACGGCAGAAGAAGAAAGAGAGTGCTGATCAAAATAATCGGTGAGTAACATCAAATCTAAATAATGCGTTACCCTGATTGTTCCCGCCTTTTTCAATTAATAATAAAAGACCCCGCAAGCGGGGTCTTTTTGACAACAATTATGTTACAGTATTTATCTTCCGGAAGGAATATCCATATCTTTCCAGGTCAGCTCTTTAACCAGTTCCGGCACTGCCCAATCAACGCCTTCGACATTCTTCAGTTTGCAGACAAACATGGACTGCAGGGCCTGCTGATCCGATTTACGGAAAACCATTTCGCCTTTGGGAGTCTGGAAATGCATACCCGACATCACGGCCATCAGTTTTTCGGTATCAACGGATTTAGCCTTATTGACAGCCGTAACCAGAGCCATCGCCGCGGCAAAACCGCCGCAGGTAAAGAAATCGGGCGGCACATTATTATAGCGTTTCTTGTGCTCGGCAACCATCCAGTCATTCATCTTGTTTTTTGGATTTTCATAATAATAGTAGGTAGCCGTAATCATACCCTCGAAAGGCTTATAGCTTTTCAGAACAGGAAGAATATTGCCGCTGGTGGTCAGTTCAATACCGTATTTTTTATCAAGCTGCATATCTCTCAGTTTATTTAACGGACTACCCTTGCCGGCCCAGTTTAAGAAGACGTATTTCTTGCCGGGTTTGTCTTTCAAAGCTTCAATTATTCTTAAAGCTGCAGGAGTGAAATCCTGAGTGGCCATCGGCAGAAATTCCTTGGCAACTATAGTAGCGCCCTTGGCCTTGCAGGCTTTTTCAAAAGCGGCGACAAAAGCGTGGCCGAAAGTATAGTCCTGCGCCAGCGTAACGATGTTCACACCGGGAGCGGCTATCCCGTAAGCGTTGCTGATGGCGTCCTGCGAAGAATTGCGCCCTGTTTTGAAAATATAGTTATTGCCTTTAGGCCCGGTTATTTCGTCGGTGACGGCAGGTTCCACAATCAGAATTTTTTTGAATTCCTTGGGCACATCCAGCACCGCCATAGCGGCAGCCGATGAACTGGGGCCAATAGCGACATCAACCTTATCGTCTTTGTAAGCGGCAATCAACAGCTGCTTGGTCAGGGCCGGCTGCGCCTGGTCATCCCGATAAAGAACTTCAACCGGGCGTCCCAGCAGTTTCATGGTTCCGTTGGTTGCATATTCCATTCCTAACTTAAAACCGGCAACGCTTTGGTTGGCAAATTGTTCCAATGGCCCGGTCGTTGATTGGATATAAGCTATTTTGATTGGTTTTTCCGCAGCGAAAACCGGCACAGCTAGAAATAGCGCAACGACTGATAAAATAATAATTCTCCCCAACTTACATTTTGTCATAAATGCCTCCTTTTAATTTCAGATTAAATTTTAATTACTTGCCACCTGTACCCAGCACTTCAATTTTTTTATCTATACGAAGGATAAAATCGTTAAGCAGGGTATTAAATTGTCTTGGTCTTTCCAGAAAAAAAGCATGTCCTAAATCACGGATGATCACTTCCTGATAAGAGCCGCCGGCCTTGGCATAATCATTTAAAAACCGGCGGATTTGCTTATTCATCGGTTGCGGCGGATAAACGACATCACTGGGATAATTTGGTATCAGCCCCATCTTACCCAAAACGCCAGGATCGGAGCCTGCGCTGTCGGCAACAGCGATATCATGTTCTCCTCTGGCCCAGATTACTTCCACTTTGTTTTTGGCGTTGTATATCTTTTTCACATCAACATGATACTTGGGGGATAGAGCATTGACTGATCCCCAGTTGCCGGCTGAAACATACGGCCAGTTCGGCGACTGGACAGAATCACCGGGAAAATCTTTCTCTCCGAGATGGATGGAAAAGGAAGCTTCCATCAGCGCTTTCTCCCGCTCCAGCGATATTAAATTGGAACTGAATACGAGCGCATACATGGCAGCCCGCAAACCCAGTTTGTTATCCAGATTCATATCCTTTTCCCTGATTGCTTTAATCAGGGCGGGATTAACGAGTCCGCCGCTGGAACCCGCGAAATCATCATAACAGGGTGTGCCGGTTTCATCCTTGGTGCCGCGAAATCCGTAGGGAGAGCCGGCACCCGCAAAGAAAACCGATTTGAGCCTTGCGGAGTAATCAGCCATCAGCCAATAGACAACATTGCCGCCCAGTGAATTTCCCACTACATGAGCCTTCTCGATACCCAGCTCATCAAGCAGAGCGACGGCGTCATCGGCCAGATCGGCGAGACCACGGGTGGCGTCAATATGCTGTTCCGGATCGGAATCGCCAAAACCTCGCTGATCGGGAGCGATTGCCAAATACCCTTCCGGCATCAGCAGCATATTGTCTTCCCACCAGGTTGCCGAGGATAAATTACCGTGTAAAAACAATACGGGGATTCCATCTTCCGGACCGCAAAAAAGCACCCTTGAAGTTATTCTTTTTGTTTTAATTGTTTTAGCCGTTATTCCCTTCATTACCGGAACACTCATGATCTTACCTCCTTCCTGACGCTTAGTCTTCCTTAGCTATACCAACTGTCCGGCATTTCTGTCCGGGAACAAGGCATTCCAGGCCTTTATTGCAGGCCAATTCATAATTGACGGTTTTCTTCCTGGCTAATGTCCTGAAATTCTCCCAGAATATTTCCGGCTCTTCAAAATAAGTAATGTGTCCACAACCGTGAATGATGATCATTTTGCTGTTGGAATAAAGGTCCAACAGGGGTTCCTGCATCCAAATCGGAACCGCCCGGTCATATTCGCCAACCAGGAGCAGCGTCGGCGCCTTTACATTGCGGTATCCGCCACTGCCATTTTTTCGAATATTCTCGAAAAATGGGTTTTGCGCTTCTGTCAACCTGATCAAAGCGTTAATACTATCCCGGTAATTTTCGAAGAACTTTTTTCTCATGCGTTCAACACGTTCAGTTGTCAGGTTTTTCAGAAACTTCTCGCTAAATGTTTTTTCATATAAATAACGCGTATATAAATCGAATACTTCGGGGTCACGCAGCCCCTTGCGATAGAAAGTCAAGGATATTTCCTGATACCAGGGTTGAAACATCAGCATTTCAGTTAAAAGAATTCCGGAAAGAGTTTGCGTATGCAGCCGGTCCGGATGTAAACGGCCGAAATCAGCGGTGATAAAGCCGCCGTAGGAAACGCCCTGCGTATGTACCTTGTCTATCTTAAGCATGTCCATTATCCGGGCGCAGTAGTTGGCAAATTCACTAATGTAATAGGGAACATCGTCGCGGGTGGATTTTCCCTGGCCGCGATAATCATAAAGCAAAACGTCAAATTCCGGATAAACGTTGGGCACAGAGGTATACCAGGCCTCAGTCAGCATTCCTAATCCGTTCATGAACACACAACATTCTTTTTCCCCGTTGCCGAAATAATCCCAGTATATTCTGGCATTCTCTTCGGGCAATTCCAGATACCCGCTTCTCGTGGGCAGAGCTTTTTCAACCATATATATTTACTCCTCTCTTCTCTCTGAACAATTACGTTTAACGCAATTCCCCTGCCGGATTACTTCTTATGCAACATTTTCAATGGCGTTATACATTTTCTTGAGTTTCTGTTTCTCAATCTTGCCGAATGTATTAAAAGGCATTTCGTCAATAAATTCGATTTCTCTGGGTATTTTATATTTGGCTAAAGTTTTTTTGCTGAATTCAACCAGTTCTTCTTTGGTAGCTTTACAGCCCGGTTTCAGCTTAACAATCAGCAGCCCGATTTCGCCCCATTTTTCATGCGGTTTCCCGATCAGCGCCGACGACTGGACAGCCTCATGATCATTAAACACCGCTTCTACCTCCGCACAATAGATGTTCTCGCCGCCGGAAATAATCATCTCCTTGCTGCGGCCGGCAATGTAAAGGAAACCGTCCTCATCTCTCCTGGCCATATCGCCGGTATGGAACCAGCCGTTGATAATCGTTTTCCTGGTAGCTTCCGGATTGTTCCAGTAACCGAGACAGACATGAGGCCCTTTAATTGTAATTTCACCGGCCTCGCCTACCGGGACTTCCTTTCCTTCCTTATCAACAAGCTTCACTTCGCTGTGAAAAATCGGCTTGCCGAAAGAACCCAGTTTGATCCGCGATTCTTCATTGGTCATCGCGAAACAATTGGGACCAACCTCGGTCAGGCCGAATCCCTGCCGGAAATAAATATTTTTTTCCTTTATCCATTTCTCCATCAATGGTTTGGGAATCGGTGCGCCGCCTACATTGAAATAATTCATGGAACTTAAATCAGCTTTTTTAAAAGCAGGCGAATCGTACCACATCTGGTAAATTGTCGGCACTCCGAGAATAACCGTACATTTTTCCTGTTCGATTAATTCTAAAGTCAGATCGGCATCAAAGGAGCGCAATAATGTGAATCTGCCGCCGACATAAAGCAAGGGGGTGAGATAGGCAAAAAGGCCGCCCGCATGAAAAAGGGGAAGAAAGATTATCGTTACGTCTTTTTCAGTCAAACCCCAGCAGCCGGGAAGGTTAATACAGTTCCACAAAAATTGCCGGTGCGGCAGCATCGCGCCTTTGGGACGTCCGGTCGTGCCTGACGTGTACATTATGCAATAAATATCATCTTCATTTAAATCGGCCGGCCTCTGCGGTTCTTCAGGGGACGCCAGTTCCAGTTCTGTATCATAATCAAATGCCCCGGCATACTGAGCCTTCTCCAAAGCAACCACATGTTTAATTTTTGTTTCTTTTCTCAGTTCCTTGTAATTTTCCACCCACTCCGGTCCCAGAAAAATGACACTGGGAGTGGAATCGTTGGCAATATAGACAAGTTCGGGAACCGTGAGACGCCAGTTCAGCGGAGAAATTATTGCCCCGATCTTGCCGACCGCATAAAGAATATCAAGATAAGCCATGCAATTATGCGCATATAAAGTCACCCTGTCACCCTTCTTTATCCCCAGTTTATTGGTCAGAAAATTGGCGGCCCGATTAACGCGCTCATTAAACTGCCTATAGGTATAGCGCTTATTGTTTTGATAGTCATAAATAGCTTCCCTGTCCGGGGTTAATCTGACTCTGTTTGTTAAAATATCGCCGGCATGCATGCTGTACATTTTATCCTCCTTTTTCTAATCCGGAAAACGTCCTTCCTGTTAATCAGGAACCGCAATTTCTGAAAAATGATTTCCCTGATCTCCCGGGCGTATTATTATGCTGCTGATAAGGAGTGGCTTTCACTGTCAGCAAGCTCCATAATTGACATTTCTGTTTCACAAACACCACTTCTGCGGGATTGTGCGGCGGCCCATGGACAGAATTCTAATCAATACCAACAAATTAATCAAATTTAAAGAATAGCTAGATAATAGTGGGTAAAACTAACTGCTTTTTACGGAACAGGACAAGACATTATATTACTTTTTTTCTTTTCGAGAAACCTGGCAACATGAATTCTCCCCGGGTATTTGTTTCAACATTATTCTTGCAATATTCTTTTTCATCTAAAAAAGCCCAGGGTAACCAGGGCAGAGGATTGGGCAGAAGGAAATTGACTTATGCTCTTTTTAATTCTGGATTTTATTATCCAGCCAGCTGATTAAATCCGCAATTACTTCCGCCCTGTTTATTTCATTGAGCATCTCATGCCGGCCGCCTTCATAAAATTTATAAGTTATATCCTTCATACCCAGTTGCTCATAAATTTTTATCAGTTTTTTAACTCCACGAGTATTGCCGGCAACCGGATCATTACTGCCGGAAATAAAATAGAGTGGTAAATTGAGCGATATTTTCCGCAAACCATCGGGACGGTGAATCATACGCCAGTAACTGAATAAATCATAGAAAAACCCGGCGGGAAAAACTCCGCCGCAATAAGGATCGTTAATATACTTGTCCACCTCCGCGGAATCACGGCTCAACCAGTCAAAAGCGGTGCGGGCCGGCTGAAACTGATTATTATAACTGCCGAAGCTCAGAACATTTAACAGCTTGCTTCGCGAGTTTCTTCCTGCCAGCGCGCTTTCGCCGCCGGCAATTAATTTTCCTGCCAGCGTTAATAAACCAGCCGGTCCCAGTACGCCTGATAAAACGACCCCCTGCAGTTCTTCGCCTCCCTGAATCATATATCCCTGCGCCAGAAAAGATCCCATGCTGTGACCGAAGAGAAAAAGGGGAACCGCCGGAAACTCTTTTCTGATTAATCCGGATAACCGGCGCAAATCGTCCGTCATGAGGGTTAAGGCATCAGTAGCCACTATACCTACATTGTCCGGATTACCGGCAGTTCGGCCGTGACCGCGAAGGTCTGCGACGTAAACGGCGAAACCGGCGCTGGTTAAATCGCCGGCAAAACGCTCATAGCGCAACGCTCGTTCCGCCATGCCGTGCGCAATGCTAACCACAGCTTTGACTTCACCCTCGGGCAACCAGTTGTAAAAATAAATTTCCTGCTGGTCGCCGGCAGTAAAGCTAAGTTCCCGGAGCCTCATGCTTTTTTCCTGTTTGCCGCTACAGTCAACATATAGCGGGCGCATAGCTCATCTGCCGGTTCCAGACAAAGGCATTTCAGGTATGATTTAATGAATCCTTTCAAAAAAACGTCCGCCGGCAATTGCGAAACATTATCCTCCTCGATATTGCGCAGGTAATCTACCCGGACTTTTGTTTCCTGCGCAATTTTCTCCAGTTCAACGGCCAGTTTGTTTCTGATTTCCTTGAATGCTCCGCCGGTAATTTCATTCCGGGCGAGAATATCTCCGATATCCGGATTTTCCGATATTTTCGCCCGCAATTCGGCGGCCGGTGTTTTAGCAACAACGGCATTGCTCCGTCTGTTAATGTCAAATATATTGATTGGAGATTTCGGAATGGATTTTTTTTTCACTTCGGCAATAACACCCAGGCCAATAAGCTCATTATCATAAACCTGCCTTGATTTTTCATCAATCAGCGTCAGATATGCTTTTTCCAGCAGCGCCAATATTTCCCTTCTTTCTTCCCGGGAAAAAAAGGAATAGCTGACCAGCGATTCGGCCTGATATATCTGCAGCGCTGCATTGTAGGCATGCCTTATTTCAAAGAAGGCCGCTTCCGGTTTGATATCCAGCATCTGATAATAGTTAAGTTTAGAAAAGTAATTCTCCATTATCAACCTCGCCGCTGATTAATCAGCGGTATTACTACTCCGACTGAAGCCGGGATTGTTCCCCGCCCTGCTTCACCTGCGGGATAATTCTCTCTAAGATTTTCCGTGCATCCACGATGCATGGGGCTTTCGGAAAATCAAGGGCTCATTACAACTTACGAATATAAAATCTGCAACTGCTCCCCTGCGGGATACATCATCTGTTTTCCCAGTTCGCGTAAATCATTGGCGGTTCGTGTATAGGGATAACGATCCAGAAATGAAACCCGCTGACAGATAGCGTCATGAACATGATCATCGTAGGAAACGTTGCCGGCAAACAATATGTGAAAGCCGAGATGCCTTTCAATCACCCGGCATATCTGGCGGCCGATTTCCGCATTATCCTGTTTGCGCACCTGATTAAGCACAAGATTGAATTTAAAAGAATCTAAATCTCTCTCCAGATCAAATCCTTTCTGGGGATGGATTTTTTTCACGGTCTGCATCAAGAGTTCCGGTTTGGAAGAAGCTCCGCTGCCGAAGGCAAGCAAGGACTGTTCTTCCAGATTTTTAAATTCCGCCGCATTATAATAATGGCGGATCCGGCGGAAGTAAATAGCCCGGACCAGCCGGTAAATATTCTCAATGGACGTCGGCTCCGGTGTAGCAACAAAAATTCCGTTTTGTGAAATCATGAAAAAGTCAAGAGTGTTAAAAGACGTTCCGGCGCCGAGATCAATCAGGATGCAATCATAATCAAGCCTGGAAATTGCCCTCATGGTTTTCAGTTTTTGTTCATAGGGAAGATTGGCGACATCAAGATTATCGTTGGCGCCGCTGATCAGGAAAAGATTTTCCATCGGCGTTCTTACCACTGCATCTTGCAGGGAAGAAATTTTTTTTCTGAGAAAATCGGAAAAACCTTTTTCGGGATAGGGAACCTCTATCATCGTGTGCAGATTGGCCGCTCCGAGGTCCAAATCAATAAGGAGAGTCTTCTTGCCATGGGAAGCCAATACCCGGCCCAGAGCACTGGCTAAAAAACTTTTGCCGGAGCCCCCTTTTCCTCCTCCAATTGGCCAGATTTGAGCCATAAGCAATCCGCCACGACTTTTAATGTCTTGTTGCATACACGATAAAACAATAATATTCAAGCATTAAGTTGCCTGAGGCGAAACATTTTGCGATGAGAACCTCGGAAGCATGCGGCGGATGCCTGCTGATTTAACTATCGCGCACAGCCAAACAGGAAAATTTGTCCACAGCTTTACTCTGTACAAGCACGATTTTAATGATGGGCAGTTAGCCTGATATTTTTCCCCGCGAGTCGCGGCGTTCCCACGCCTGCTTGCCGGAAACCTGCTTGACTTCTTTTTTATTTGCTCATAAGTAAAAACGATGATTACCGACGAGCCGAAAATCAAAGTTGCAATATTGCAGAACTATCGGGAGGCAAAAATCCGGCTCAATGGAAATTATCAAATCAGCAACGGAGCAACAATCAGGGGAAACCTCGCCGCCGCCGGTTTGGCGGCTTCTGTGCAACTGAGCGATGACGCGGGAAAGTTGTGCGCCAGGCATAAAGAAATCCGGCTTACCGCTACAGAAGAAACGACATTCACTCTCTTCGACGTCAAAATCGGCATTGATTTTCACTGGCAGAGAAAACAGCAGCAGACGTTTCAGGGCGATATTTTGCTTTGCGCCAATTCCGATTCCACCTTTAATCTTGTCAATGAAATATCACTGGAAAAATATCTGGCTTCCGTAATTTCCTCGGAAATGTCCGCCGCGGCGCCGTTCGAATTTTTAAAGGCACAGGCAATTACCGCACGCAGCTGGCTTGTGGCGATGCTGGAAAGGAAAACCCGCCAGGGCATCACTTCTTCTCCTGTAATCTGCCGACCTGATGAAATAATTCAATGGCATGACACCAATGACCATCAGGCATTTGATGTCTGTGCCGACGACCATTGTCAGCGCTACCAGGGCATCTCCCGTATTATTTCATCTGCCGTCGCCCGCGCGATGGAAAACACGCGCGGCGCCTTTCTCGTTTACGAAAACGAAATATGCGACGCCCGCTATTCCAAAGCCTGCGGCGGCAGAACTGAAATTTTTCCGGTTGCCTGGGAAAATATTAATGTCCCTTATCTGCAGAGTATCAGTGATGACAAAAGGGAAAGCAGCCCCGTCAATACGGAAGAAGAAGCCGGAAGATGGATTACCGGCAGCCCCCCCGCTTATTGCAATACGCATAATGAGGAAATACTGCGCCGGATTCTGCCTGCCTTCGATCAGGAAACGCCTGATTTTTATCGCTGGCAGGTTGTAACGCCGCGGGAAGAGCTGGAGTCAATCATTCAGCAGAAATCCGGAATTGCTGTCGGCGGCCTGCAAAGCATCACTCCACTGGAACGCGGCCGGTCGGGTCGAATTATTAAATTGCGTCTTGCCGGAACAGCGCGTAAGCTGATTATCGGCAAGGAACTGGAAATTCGCCGGATGCTTTCACCGAGCCATTTGCTGAGCAGCGCCTTCGTCGTAAGCACAAAAGGCCGGAGAAACGGCCTGCCGGAAAAATTCGTTTTTCAAGGCGCCGGCTGGGGGCACGGGGTCGGCTTATGCCAGATTGGAGCTGCCGTCATGGCGGAGCAGGGATACAGCGCGCCTGCAATTCTCGCTCATTATTTCCGCGGCGCTCAATTAAAGAAATTATATTGATAAGCAGTTCAAACCATGAGGGGATACTAATGAAACAAATGAAAGAGCTGGCCGGGA
>Ga0116153_10002853_pt1 | contig 12916 bp, 5 predicted proteins | sample AD_UKC028_MetaG_FD_89896 | JGI IMG/M metagenome (GOLD analysis project Ga0116153, IMG submission 89896) | Active sludge microbial communities of municipal wastewater-treating anaerobic digesters from USA - AD_UKC028_MetaG | ecosystem: Engineered > Bioreactor > Anaerobic > Digestate | place: USA... | reverse complement strand
GGCTGGCCGAAGAGCCACACCCTGCCGTACTCCGCGCCGGCCTTCTTCTCGGGGGCCAGCGTGGTCAAGTTCAAACCGTCCCCGGACAGCACCGACGCCGGCAAGACCAGGCCGGCCGAGGCCATGGACTGGCAGGGCCCGCGCTGCTCGCCGTGGCTGGCCGGGGCGCTGACCGCCTATCCGCACCAGTCCCCCAATGGGGCCAGCGGCGACCACCTGGGCTGCACCTGCAAGGAGGCCAGGTTCGACCTCGACCTCTACGGGCGGCTCTACATCCCCAACGCGCTGACCTACCGCGTGACCATGGTTGACAACTCCGGAAACGTGATTCTCAAGGCCGGCAACTACGGCAACGCCGACTCACAGGGCCCGGGGACTGAAAGTCCGCTCAAGACTCCGGAGATACCGCTGGGCTGGCCGATGACCGTAGGCGCCGCGCCTGACCACGGCCACGTCTACGCCGGCGACGTGATCAGCAACCGCATCGTGCGCATCGACCTGGTCAACTCCGCGGAGGAGACGTGCGAGGTCAAGTAACGGAGGCTTGGATGGTCCGACCAGTCAGACAAGTCGGACCAGTCAGACCCGTCTGACAAAGGAGCTGGTGACGATGAAGACTGCCCTAGTCGTTTGCGCATGCATGATGGCCTGCGCATCTCTGGCCTCCGCCGGCGAAACGGCGGCTGCGGTTCCAACCGGCGACTACGCCAACCACCCCGAGAACGTCTGGGTGAAGCAGAGCCCGAGGCCCGGCGCGCCCTCTCCGCGCTTCGGCTGGGAGGCGGCCGGCGCCTACGACCCCTACAACAAGAAGTGGATCCACTGGGGCGGCCACGACGGCAACCCCCAGGGCTTCCCGCTCTTCCTGTGGGACCCGGCCACCGGCAAGTGGGAGCAGAAGTTCCCCAACACCAGCCCGCCGGGAGTCTGCTGCGTGGACGGCGCCGACGTCTTCGACCTGGCCGCGCGGCGCTTCGTGCGCTTCCCTGGCGCCTCGCTCAACCACGGCTGGCAGTGGTCCCGCAAGGTGCACCTCAAGAGCTCGGCGGTCTGGCTCTACGACGCCGCGACCAACACCTGGCAGAACATGCGCCCGCCGCCCTACAAGGAGCCGGGCGGCTACTCCAAACAGGTCCTGGGCGCGCTCAACGCCAACGGAGCCTACGACGAGAACCACGAGCTGGCCCTGTCCTTCGGCGGCCAGTCCTCCGGCGGGGGAACGAACAACCTGTTCGTCTACGACGCGCATTCCAACCTCTTGGAGAGGCTGGACGGCGCCGGGGCCCCGTCCCCGCGCGATGGGGCCGGCTTCTGCTATGACGCGAAGAACGACTGCGCGGTGGTCTTCGGCGGACAGTACCTGGACGATGGCAAGGTCTACATCTACCGCTACGGAACCAACAAGTGGGAGGCCCACGACCTCAACCCGCGCCCCCCGACCAGGATGGAGAAACCATACTCGACCATCCCCAAGATGGCCTTCGACTCGACCAACGGCGTCTGCCTGTGCGTCGCCTGGATGGGTGAGAAGACCCACGAGACCTGGGCCCTGGATGTCGCCAAGCTCCAGTGGACCAAGCTCGACCCGGCGGCGGAGGCCGAGGGCAGCAAGAGCCGCACCCGCAACCTGGGCTACGACCGGGCCCTCAACCTCTTCTTCCTGGAGACCTACACGCCGGCGAACGAGCCCCAGCTGTGGACCTACCGCTACAAGAAGGCGCCGGCGGACCTGCCGGCCGAGCCGCCGACCGACCTGGTCTGCCTGACCGCCGCCGGCGGCAAGGCGGCGCTGACCTGGAAGGCCAGTCCCACGGCCGGCGTGAAGGAGTACGCCGTCTACCGCGCCGAGGCCGACAAGCCCTGGCTGGCCAAGTTCGCCAAGGTCGGCACGGCCAAGGAGCTCAAGTTCGAGGACGCGGGTCTGGCTGCCGGGAAGGTCTTCATGTACACGGTCCGCTCCGTCGGCGCCGACGGCAAGGAGAGCCGCGACAGCTTCAAGGCCCGCACCCAGCCGCGGGTCCCGGCTGCGCCGGTGGTCTCGGTGCTGGCCGCCAACAAGATCGAACTCTCCTGGCCGGCGCTCCCGGCGACGGACGTCGCCGGCTACAACGTCTACCGCGGGCTGGTCAGCGTCGCCACCAACACCGCACTGGTCAAGTCCTGGGCCTTCAACGACCCGGCCTACGCCGAGCCGGTCGTCGACAAGGTCAGGGACATCGCCGGAATCGAGAAGCTCAACGACAAGCCGCTCGCCGCCGCCAGCTTCACCGACGAGAAGGTCGACCTCGGCAAGAAGGGGGCGGAGTCCGGGGACTACAAGTACGCGGTCTACGCCTACATCGTCAGGGCGGTGAACCAGCTGGGCACCGAGAGCGGCCCATCGCCCTATGCCCTGACCATCGCCTCCAGTCCGCAGAACGTCCTGCTCCGCGAGAAGGGCGGCGGGGCCGAGATCAAGTGGGACGCCAACCCGGAGAAGGGCATCGCCGGCTACCGGGTCTACAAGTACGGCAAGCCCATGACCCTGGTCTCGCCGGAACTCGTCAAGGAGACGACCTTCATCCAGGCGGCGGCCGGCGGCCAGAGCCGCTACTCCGTCGTGGCGGTCGACGCGCTCGGCCAGGAGGGAGAACCCTCCTCGCCGGTCTGGTGCGGGCAGAGCTACAAGGGGTTCTACCCCGGCGAGTGGCATCAGTAGGAGCAAGGGCGACTGACTTGAGACCCAAACATGCCAGTGCCGCTGCCCGCCATGCGCAGGGGCAGGCCGGGAAGCGTGGCGCACGACGGGCGCCCCCGTCCCCCAAAGGGGGCGTCCAGGCTGAGGCGCGGCTGCTCAAGACGCGCGTTGGTGCCCCACCGCTAAGCCCGCACCTCACCGGGAAGTTCTGCGAGCACCTCGGTGACAACGTCTATCAAGGCATGCACGCCCAGATCCTCAGGAACCCGACTTTCGCCGACTTCCCCTTCGCCGGCGGCGGAAATGCGCCGGACGGGGGAGTGAAGTTCCAGTGCGACGAAGCCGTCATAGACGCACAGATCCTCAAGACCGCGCAGAGACTCGGCTGGCCGGCTCCCGCCAGGCTGGTCGAGGCCCGCCGGGACGCGCTGGCGATGTTCTGGATCAAGGAGGGACCCCGGGAAGCCGTGCGGACCAGTCCCGACGCCGCTCCCCACCAGGGCCGTGCCCAGCGGGTTGAGGCCTCCGCGGCCGGCCAGGGCCTGGCCCAGTGGATCCATCTGCCCCTCCACCGCGTGGGCCACTACGACTTTCGGATGGTGGCGCGCTCCCCTGACCTGCGCAGCCTGCGCGTGGCCTGCGCCGATCGGGCCGGCAGAACCGTTGCCCGGGTCGAGGTCCGGGGCGTGAACCGGGTCTGGGGCTCCTTCTCGGTGAAGCTGCGCCTGAAGTCCGGGGCCACCGCCCGGCCCGGCGGCCCGTACAGGCTCACCATCACCGCCCCCGAGCGCGGCCAGTTCGTCATCGCGCGGGCGCTCCTGTATCCCGCCGACCATGTGCGGGGCGCCGACCCGGACGTGATCCGTCTGCTGCGGGAGTCGCGCCTGCCGCTCCTGCGCTGGCCTGGAGGGAACTTCGTAAGCGGCTACCACTGGGAGGACGGCATAGGCCCGACCGACGAACGGCCCACCCGCGCCAACCCTGCCTGGGGCGGGCTCGAGCCCAACCTGTTCGGCACCCACGAGTTCATCGCCTTCTGCCGGGCCGTGGGCTGTGAGCCCATGATCTGCGTCAACGCCGGCATCGGCACGCCGGAGGAAGCCGCCCGGTGGGTGGCGTACTGCAACGGCTCCGCCCGGACGCCGCAGGGCCGGCGGCGCGCCCGACACGGCGCGACCCGCCCCTTCCGGGTCAGGCACTGGGAGATCGGCAACGAACTCTCCGGCAGTCACCAGATCGGCTGGACAACCGCCGCCGGCTACGCTGATCGCTACCGCGAGTTCGCCAGGGCCATGCGGGCCGCGGACCCGACCATCAGGATCATCGCCTGCGGCAGCCAGGGCGAATGGAACGCGCGCCTATTCCGGGGGAACGCGGGGACGGTGGACTGCGTCAGCGACCACATCCTGGAGGGCGGCCCCATCCAGGGCTCCACGGACCCGCTGACCGTCTTCAGGGACTTCATGGCCTTCCCAACCTACTACGAGGAGGAGTTCTACGCCCGGTGGCGGGAGGCCATGCGCAAGGCCGGGATCCGCAGCCCACGGCTGGCCATCACCGAACTGCAGCTCTTCGGAAGGATCCTGCAGTCCGGGGATGGCCGGAAGCAGAGGCTGACCCCGGAGTACCTGGTGACGCCCACAACCTGGGCGGAGGCTGCCTACTGCACGCTGTTCTACCACCTGGCCGTGCGGATGAACCCCTTCGTCGAGCTGATCACGCATTCCGCCACGGTCAACCACGGCGGGGGCCTGCGCAAGACCGCCGAGCGGGTCTACGCCAATCCCTGCCATCACGCCCAGCGGATGTTCTCGGCCTTCAACGGCGCCACCCCGGTGCCTGTCGAGCTGCGGAGCCCCGACTACGAGACCGCGGGCGTCATCAAGCGCCTGCCTGCCGGAATGAAGGTGCCCGCGCTTGACGTCGTGGCGGCGACCCAGGGCCAGTCCCTGCTGGTCTCGGCGGTCAACCGCGGGACGGGGCCGGTCCGCCTGGCGTTGGATGTGTCCGCCTTCCGGGCTCATGGGGAGTTGACCATGATCACCCTGGCCGCGAAGAGACCGTGGAACGGGAATACCCCGGAGAGGCTCGAGGCCGTCGCCCCCCGGACGAGGACCGTACACCTGCGCGGCGGACGGGTTGATTTGCCGCTCCCGCCCTTCACTCTCGCAGTTCTGCAGGCCCCCTGACCGGACCCGGAGGAAGCCGCCACCATGTTCTCCTTCGCCCTGGCGCTGCGGAAGAAGGCTGAACAGCGGTTCTCGCCGGCGGGCGTCAACTTCTGGTGCCACGTCTCGGAGGGGGCCTTCGCCTCCTTCGGGTTCTCGCTGGTCTCCGGCGGCTTCATCTTCCCGGTCATCGCCACCCAACTGGGCGCGTCCCCGTTCATGCTGGGGGCCTTCAATTCGGTGATGGGTTTGAGCTTCCTGGCCCAGCTCCTCTTCGCCCACCGAATGGAGAGCGTCCATCGCAAGAAGCATCTGGTACTCATGCTGGGCATAGGCCAGCGGGCCCCCTTCCTGGCCATCCCGCTGTGCCTTCTAGCCCTGGCCACCAACGCCCCGCTCGTCTGCCTGATCCTGATCACCGCGGTGAACCTCGCGGCCGGATTCCTGGTCAGCCTGCTGGTCCCGCCGTGGATGGACCTGGTCGCCGAAACCATTCCCAAGGAGCGCGTGGGCCGGCTCTTCGGCTACCGCAACAGCATCTCGTCGGCCATGAGCCTGGTCTCCGGGATGATCAGCTATGCCCTCATCGCCGGATACGCGTTCCCCACGAACTACGCACTGGTTTACTTCCTGAGCCTCGGGTCGGTGATGATTTCGTGGCTGCTCTTCACCCTGGTGGACGAGGCACCCCAGGACGCGCCGGTGCGCCACCGCCAGAGCGCCCGCGAGTACCACGGGGAACTGCTGGCGACGCTGAAGCGCGACCAAGCCTACCGCTGCTACCTGGCTTACAAGGGCATCAGCCGCATCGGCTTCGCGGCCATGTTCTACTACAGCGTGGTGGCCATATCTCCGAAGTACGGCGTCAGCCCGGCCTTCGCCGCGGGGGTCTACGCCACCATCGCCGCCGGCGTTCAGATCGTCGGCAATCTGCTCTTCCCGCTCCTGGGCGAGAGGTTCGGACACAAGCGGCTGCTTATGATTGGCGCGGTCCTGCACGCCGCGGCGGCCCTGACCGCCGCCTACGCTCCCTCCGGCGGCTGGTTCATCGCCGTGGTGGTCCTGTCTTCCATGGGCGTGGCCGCCCAGGCGGTGGGCGAGTCGCCGCTCATGCTGCAGGTGGCCCCTCGGAGCAAACGCATAGGCTACATGGTCCTCTCCAGCGTCGTGCTGGCGCCCGTGGGCATGGTCGCCTCGCCCGTGGCCGGCTACCTCCTCCAGGAAGCCGGCGCCACGACGCTGTTCGGACTGGCCGCGGCCGGCATTCTGGCCGCCCTGATTCCGCTGGAAAGGTGCAGACCGGCTCCCGAAGACGCACTTGCTGAGGGAGAACCCGTTCCGGCTGCGCCGTCGAGAGAAGCTGCGGGCTGAAGTGGGAACCCGGCCTCGGCGTTCGGCTCTCTGGAACGAGAGGCCGCTCACAACCCGGGAGCCGGCTGAGAAGGAGGTCTGCCAGATGATGCGTATGCTGATGATCACTCCCTGTGTGTGGTTCCTGGCGATGGCCCCAGCTCGCGCCGGCGAACCGACCGCTCCGCCGCACTTCACCGCCAAGCCGACCGCCACTAAGGCCGGCGACCCTTCGGCAGGCTCAGGGCAGGGCAAGGTGAAGATCGCCTTCGCCGTCTCCGCGCCGACCGACGTCGCGGTCTACGTTGAGGACGCCAAGGGCGCGGCCGTCCGACACCTGGCCGCCGGCGTGCTCGGAGAGAAGGCGCCGCCGCCCTTCAAACCGGGGCTGGCCCAGGAGCTCGAGTGGGACGGCAAGGCCGACTACGGGAAGCCCGCCGAGGGTGGGCCCTTCAAGGTCCGGGTGGCCCTGGGCCTGGGCGCCAAGTACGACCGGGTCATGTCCTCGAACCGCCAGGACTTCATCAGCATCAACGCCCTGGGCACCGGTCCGGACGGGACGCTCTACGTACTGGCCATCTCCAACGGCGCGGTCTGGAGCGGCCCGCAGATCGTGGCCCTGAACCGCGACGGCAGCTACCAGCGCATGGTCATGCCCTACCCCTCCAGCCTCAAGAAGGACCAGGTCAAGGGCATCACCTCGTTCGAGATCGACGGGCGGCCGGCGCCGCTGATGCAGAGCGTCACCATGGGGCTGTACCCGGCCTTCCACCCGGTGCCGTCGACCAACATCGCCGTCTCGCCGGACGGTTCGAAGCTGGTGATCCTCTGCGCCAGCCACGGCGCGCACGTCCGGCCGAGCGTGTGCCTTCTGGGCTCCGACGGCGGCACGCCGGCCGAGCCGATCAGCAAGCTCGCGGGCCTGCCCGGCGACCGCACCATCCTGGCCGGGTTCTCCTGCGCGGCGATCTCCTCAGACGGAGCCTACGCCTTCTTCGGCGGCGTCCAGCCCGAGCCCTACAAGCCGGACGTCCAGCCGGCGCTCTACCGCGTCAAGCTGCCGGAGCGCGCGCCGGCGGAGCCCTTCTTCGGAGACGCGGCCAAGCCCGGCAAGGACGAGAGCCACCTCGGCGGGGCGCCGCGGGGCCTGGCCATCGACGGCAAGGGCAACCTCTTCATCGCCGACCACGTCAACGACCGCGTGGTGGTCGTCTCCGAGAAGGACGGCAAGTTCGTCGGCGAGTTCCCGGCCACCAAGCCCGAATTCCTGGCGGTCTCGGCCAAGACCGGTGCGGTCTACGTCTCGAACCGCAAGGGACCGCAGGTCGAGGTCGTCAAGTACCAGCCGGAGGCCGGCTTCAAGGGGGCCAAGGAAGTATGTCGGATAGCGGTGGGCCTCTCCCGCAACGACTGCCACTCGGTGGCGGTGGACTGCTCGGCCGAGCCGGCGGTGGGCTGGGTCTGCGACCGCTTCGGCAACCTGATCCGGTTCGAGGACCGCGGCGCCAAGTTCAGCGACGCCGTCAAGATCAGCAAGGGGCTGGAGGGCTACGGCTCTCTGCCGGAGTCCTACATGGGCGTGGTCGTCGACCGACAGCGCAAGGAGATCTACACCCGCAACAGCACCGGCGGCGGTCTCTACTACCGCTTCTCCGAGGAGACCGGCAAGCGCGAGGAAGTCCGCGTGCCCGGCGACAACTTCGGCGGCGGCAAGGGCTTCCAGATCGTCCCCGGGACCGACGGCAACCTCTACGGGCTGCAGTGGCCCTACGCCATGCTCAGGTGGGACCGCAGCGGCAAGCCGCTCAAGTGGGAGAAACCCATCAGGCCCACTGAACAGGACATGCTCTTCAACGGCAGCAAAACCACTGGCGACGCCGTCATCAAGCTCCCCGACCACGCCTCCTTCGTCCCGGTGAGCATGACCGAACTGCCCCACACCCTGGGCGTGCGAGCGAGCGATGGGCACCTCTTCGCCTTCACCTTCAAGGTCCGTGGCCGGGTGCCCAAGTGCCTCAACGAGTACCAGACCACCGGCGAGCAGGTCAACAAGGACCCGATCATCTGGATGACCTCCGACGCCATCGTCGGTCCCAAGTTTGACGCCGCCGGCAACATCTACGTCGCCGAGGTGGTGAAACCGAAGGGCTGGCAGCCGCCGGAGCTCGCCGCGCACTTCGCCAAGACCGGCGTCAAGGGTCTGACCGGCCCGGCCTTCGTGGCCTCCAACATGTACGGAAGCATCGTCAAGTTCCCGCCGACTGGTGGCACCTTCGAGATGGGCGACTCGCGCGACCTCGGCAACCCCTGGGATCCCAAGCTCGGCAAGCGCGCCAGCCCCTTCGAGGGCGAGATGAGGCTGCCCGAGGGCGCCAAGACCCTGGAGGCCGAGTACCTGCTGGGCGACCGGATGAGGCCGGCCAAGGTTATCGGCGCCGAGTGGATGCACCCCGGCGTCGGCCACGTGGGCCACTACCGCTGCAATTGCGAGAACATCACCTTCGACGTCGACGAGTTCGGCCGCGTCTTCTTCCCCGACCCGGAGCTCTTCCGGGTCCGGGTCATCGACACCGGCGGCAACGCCATCACCTACGTCGGCGGCTACGGCAACGCCGAAAGCATGGGCCCGGACAGCCCGGTGCTCGACCCCAAGACCGGCAAGCTCCGCCCGCGCGAGACCGGCGACCCCAAGGACCTCAAGAGCCCCTTCGCCGAACCTGATGTCGCCTTCGCCTGGGTCGTCGGCGTCGGGGTCACCGACAAGTACATCTACGCCGGCGACCCGCTCAACCGCCGGCTGCTGCGCATCAAGATGACCTACGCGGTGGAGGAGAGCTGCGAGGTAAAATAGCGGACCACATCACGTCCTAACACTAGTCGCAGCAATGGCTTATGTCTGACTACTAGGCTTTGGCCGCAGCCTTATCCTTTTCAGCCAAACCATTATAGGCGGACGGTGTATAGCCCAGCGTAAGCCCACAGGAGAGCCCATGCGCAGCCCAATAAAGAGCGTTAGACGAAGAGTTCCCTGTGTTGGCCGCACCGCCACGGCGCTGGTGGCCACCCTCAAAGCCAGGATCTCCGAGGGTCAGATTCTCTCCGGCCAGTTCCTGCCGACGGAGCGAGAACTCTCAGCAGAGCACGGCCTGGCCCGCATGACCGTGCGCCGCGCGCTGCGGGCGCTGGAGCGCGACGGACTGGTGGCCATCGAGCCGCGCCACGGCTGCCGGGTGCTCTCCGCGGCCAACGACCCGCGCCGGGGCTGCCCGGTGGCCCACGTCTTCTCCACCGGGCCGGACGAAGCGGTCCTCGACGAGATGCACCAGCACATCCACGCGGCACTGCGCAGCGTCGTCGCCGCCCGCGGATGGTCGCTGCTCGAAGTGCACATGTCCGGCCGGCCCGGCGCCGAAGTCCTGGAGCAGCTCCGCACCGCCCGGGCCTGGGGGATGATCCTCGACGCCGCCGATCCCAAGCTGCTCGCGCTCATCCGCGCCAGCGGCATGCCGGCCGTCATGGTCGACGCATGGGACGAGGACTCGCCCCTCGACGCCGTGCTCCAAAGCAGTTACCAGGGCGGCTTCCTCGCCGCCCAGCACCTTCTGGAGCGCGGCCACCGGGACATCGCATGGTTCGGCCCGGTGGCTGAGAGCTCCTTCAGCCGGGAGAGGTTCGGCGGCGCCGCGGCGGCGCTGGCTGCGGCCGGACTGGATCTGCCGCTGAGCCGGCGCGTCGATACGGCCGGGCGGGACATCGAGGCGGCGGCTATCGAACTGCTCTCGGGGGTGGACCGCCCCAGGGCGGTCCTGGCCCTGTGGAGCAGCCCGGCGGTGGCGATCGCTACCGCCGCCAGCAAGCTGGGCCTGGTTCCGGGCCGCGACCTGGACCTGGTCGGCTGGGCCATCGGGGAGCAGTATGACGCATACGCGGCCAAGTTCGCCGGCCGGCCCGTCCCGCCGACCGTGGTGTGGAGCTCGGCTGACATGGCCCGCATGGCCGTGGCCCGCCTCGCCGACCGCCAGGCCAACCCGCAGCTGCCGCCCATGCGCATCAACGTTGCCGCGAAACTCAGAATTGAGGGGGAGTGAAGATGAGAAGCGCACTGATCCTGGCCGCCCTGGTTCTGGCCCCGGCAAGCCTGGCCTCGGCCGGCGAGGTCGCGTTCAGCGCCAAGCCGACCGCGACGAAGGCCGGCGATGGCCTCAAGATCACCTTCACTCTGTCCGCACCCACCGACGTGGAGGTCGCGGTACTCGGCGCCGACGGCAAGGTGGTCCGCCACCTGGCCGCCGGCGTCCTCGGCGGCAAGAATCCTCCGCCGGAGCCCCTCAAGGCCGGCCTCTCCCAGGAGATCGCCTGGGACGGCCGGGACGACTTCGGCAAGCCCGCCGCCGGGGCGGCCAAGGTCCGGGTCCGCGCCGGTACCGGCGCCAAGCTCGGCCGCTTCATCGCCCAGGACCCCTACGTCTTCGGCGGCGTCGACGCCATCACCACCGGCGAGGACGGCAACCTCTACATCTCCGGCTTCTCCGGGCCGGCCAACATGTGCCAGAAGACGCTGCGGGTCTTCAGCCCGGAGGGCAAGTTCATCAAGACGCTGCTGCCCTTCCCGGCGGACCTCGCGCCCGGGGCCATGAAGGAGGTGGCCCGCTGGGACGAAGCCGCCAAGAGCTGGCGGCCCCGCAACCTGGACATTCTCAATCCGAACTTCTACGGCAATCTCGGCCAGCTGGTGAGCGTCTCCAAGGAATCCGGCATTGTCATGGTCAGCAAGGACGGCGGCGTCTGCCGGCTGGACCTCGGGGGCAGCGTCCCCGGCGCCTCGCTGGCCACCGGCCAGAAGACCTGGCCGGTCTTCGACGCCAAGAACGGCGACAACAACCACTACGGCCACCCCTACTACCATCAGGGCGGGCCGACCATCTACACCGCCTCGCCCGACGGGAAGCACCTCTACCTGAGCGGGCCGTGCCAGAACATGAAGGAGAAGCCCAAGCAGCTCAGCGACAAGTTCCCGTCCTTCGGCGGGGTCTTCCGGATGAAGCTCGACGGCAAGGACGAGATGCAGCTCTTCGCCACCATCCCCGCCACCGCGGACGGCCCGTGGTCCAAGGACGGGGCCAGGAACTACGGCGCCTCCGGCCCGGTCCACGGCGTCTGCGCCGACCTCAAGGGCAACGTCTACATCACCGACCGCGAGAAGGGCCGCGTGGCGGTCTTCGACGATGCCGGCAAGGAGATCGGCGAGGTCTCCGTGAAGAACCCCGACAGCGTCGCGGTGCACCCCAAGACCGGGGCCATCTACGTGATCCGCCGCGTCTGCAACGGCTGGAACACCCACAGCATGATCCTCGAGAAGTTCAAGAACTTCGAGAAGGGCGCGGCGCCGGTGGCCAGCTTCGCGAAGTTCCACCGCAACAACTGGCCCCAGATGGTCGTGACCACCAACGGCGACAAGACCGTGCTCTGGTTCGCCGGCGCCGCCACCGACGACGCCAAGCTCGCCCAGCACGAGGGCTCCCCGAAGCTTCTGGCCCTGGAGGACCGGGGCGCGGAGTTCGCGGTCATGCCCGTCCAGTACGGCCCGCGGGCCGAGGCTCAGGCGGACTTCGCGCGCATCGCCACCGACCCCCTGCGCGAGGAAGTCTACGTCAGCAACGGCGAGAACCTGATCTACCGCTATAACGGCGACACCGGCGAGGGCGGGCTGCTCAAGAAGGACGGCAAGGCCTTCAACGCGCCGGACCTGACCGTGGGCTACGACGGGCTGCTCTACGTCCGCAGCGGCGCCGGCTACTCCGGGCCGCTCGAGCGCCTGACCCGGGACCTGGCCCCGGTGCCCTTCAGCGCCATCAACTCCAACAAGCTCTACGACATCTACGGGCGCTACGGCATCGGCTTCTGCGAGAAGGGCGTGGGCGTGGGCCCGGACGGCAAGGTCTACGACTGCTGGATGTACGACTTCGCCAAGTACTTCGTGAGCGGCTGGGCCCCCGACGGCATGCCCCTCAAGGGCAAGTACATGGCCGACAAGATGAAGTCCAGCAAGCCGGTCTGGATCGACATCAAGCTGCCCGACGAGCGCAAGATCGCCACGGCCATCATCGGACCGGTGCCCTCCGACGACGGCGGCATCCGGGTGGACTTGAAGGGCAACATCTACGTGGGCATGCGCCTGCTGCCCAAGGGCTACGTCGCCCCGGCGGGCTTCGAGAAGGCCCCCGACTACCTGGGCTTCACCGGCTCGGTGGTCAAGTTCCGGCCGGACGGCGGCGCGGTCCTGGGCATCACCGACTCCAAGAGCGAGGACGCCTCCGCGCCCAAGCTCGAAACAACCAAGCCGGGCGTGACCATCGAGGGCGGCCTGGCCATGTACCCGGGCGTGGCGCCTTTCAGCGGCGGCGGCTACGGCGGAAACACCTCGTGCTGCGTCTGCCGGGTCTCGCGCTTCGACCTGGACAGCTACGGCCGGCTGGCCCTGCCCAACGTGGTCAGCACATCTGTCAACATCGTGGACAACGCCGGCAACCTGATCTGCGAGATCGGCCGGTACGGCAACTTCGACTCGCAGTACGTGCAGCCGGACGCCAAGGACGGCAAGCCCATCATCGCCGTGCCCGACATCCCTATGTGCTGGCCGACCGGCGCCGGTTTCACCGAGAAGGCCGTCTACGTCTGCGACACCTACAACCGCCGGGTGGTCCGCGCCGACTTCACCTGG
>Ga0116153_10002850_pt1 | contig 12921 bp, 12 predicted proteins | sample AD_UKC028_MetaG_FD_89896 | JGI IMG/M metagenome (GOLD analysis project Ga0116153, IMG submission 89896) | Active sludge microbial communities of municipal wastewater-treating anaerobic digesters from USA - AD_UKC028_MetaG | ecosystem: Engineered > Bioreactor > Anaerobic > Digestate | place: USA... | reverse complement strand
TCGCCGGCTACCCGCATCGCGGCAACAACATCCTTGGTCTGGTCAAGGAAGTGCCGGCCGTGGATGGCGCCGTCCCGACGCCGACCAAGGCGGGTGACGGCCTGCCTTACACCACCCTTGGCTACCAGAACGGCCCGGGTGCTGTCAGCGGCGCTCGCGCCGATCTGACCAGCGTCGATACCACCGCCCTTGGCTATCTGCAACAAGCCGTTGTTCCGATGGGTTCCGAAACCCATGCCGGCGAAGATGTCGCCATCTACGCCACTGGCCCGCGTGCCAATCTGTTCCGTGGCTCCATGGAACAGAACTGGATCTACCATGTGATGAAGGAAGCCTTCGGCTTCTGATGCCCGCAGCCCCGGCGGACTTCGGTTCGCCGGGGCCAGTAACAGCCGAGCGCCTGCGGGCGCTTTGCGCATTTTTAGAGGATGTTGCGGTGAACACCCAAAAAACCCCGATTTTCATTAGTCTGATGCTGGCATCTCTGCTCGCCATGCCGGCAGTCGCCCACGAAGCGCACGCGCATGCAGCGCCACCGGTTGCCGACAGCGTCGTTGCCACCAGCCTGCAGCCCCTGGCCGCACGATACGAACTCAAGGTTAACCAGGCAGCGGGCGAGTGGTATCTGTGGCGCGAGGCCAGCAGCGTCGAAACGGCCAATCCGGCCACCGGCCAGAATACGATCTGGCAACGCACGGCCCCTGACGACTACAGCTACCGGCGGATTTTTCACAAGGACAAGCGTGTCGTCGAATACACGTCAGGCGAGATCCGGACGCGCAACGCAACGCCGGACTGGGCGAAGCTGGCTTCGGTCATTTCGCCGCAATTGCTCGACGAACTCAAGCGCAGCGGCAAGAAAACCGCCTTCGGTCAGCGCGCTGTTCACTACACGGGCAAGGTGGGCGGACAGAAGATCGACCTCTGGTGGCTGGAACAGGCGCAACTTCCCGCCCGCCTGCAGATGAGCGGCAACGGCCAGCAGATGACGATGGTGCTCAAGGACTTGTACGCCCAGTCACCAGCCGGCTGGCCGCGTGTCGATGAAGAGAAGATTGCCGCCTACGGCCTGATCGATGCTGCCGATTTTGGCGACATGGAAAGCGACCCTTTCGTGGCGCGCCTCATGCAACAGGAAGGCCATGGGCACGCGCATTGAAACCCTAACCCCTCCCAGCCTCCCCTTGTCAGGGGAGGAGCAAAACCCGCCGCGCTGAAACTCCCTCCCCTGACAAGGGGAGGGCCGGGGAGGGGTTTCGCTGGCAATGGTTCGCGCACGGGTTCCTACAGCCCATTGGGCACAAAGCGCCATTCGGCGTAGGTTTTGGCGCCTTCGAAATCGCTCTGCATCGTGCCGAGTCCGGCGATCTTGATCGGCTTTTCCAGCGATTTACTGGCCACCCCGATGATGCGGCCCTGCTGGCGGATCAGCGTCCATTCGCCATCGGCGGTCAGCGGGTCGCGGTAGATGCGGCGCAGGTGGCGCACCGGCATCGGAAAGCGCTTGTCGAGCAGCAAATCTTCCAGCTTTGCCGGGTAATTCCGGCGGCCGCCAGGCGAGGTGTTGGCGTAACTGGCGATGGCGCGGCGGAATTCCTCGCCGACGAACAGCAGTTCCTTCTCCTTTTCGCGCCGCACTTCCATCTGCCAGACGACCGCCGCACCGCTCAACGCAATGCCGCCGATGGCGATGGCGAAGAGCAGCACCAGAAAAGTCACGCCGGCCTGCCGATTCTGATTTTTGGCCAAAATTTGCCGTCGACCGCAACAGGTCACCATGTCGCGTAATCGCTGCCGTTAACGCCGTGGCCTTCGGCGCCGCTGCGCACATCCCACAGCTTGCGCTGGCCCGGCTCGTCCGGGGGCGCCACGGCGACCCAGGTTTCGCTGCTTTCGGTGATCGGATCGGGCGGAATCTTGCGCAGGTAGCGCTTGCTGACCAGTTCTTCCAGCGCTTCCGGGTAGCGGCCGGTATCGCCGTGGAACTTGTCGATGGCGTCTCGCATCACCGCCAGCGATTCGCGCAGGCTGGCCTCGCGGGCGCGGTCGAGATGCTGGAAGTAACGCGGCACGGCAATCGTCAACAGCGTGGCGATCACGGCCATGACGACCAGCAGTTCGATCAGCGTGAAGCCGGATTTGCCGCGCGCCATCGCTCACCAGTCCTTGTACGGGATGCCGTTGAGGCCGATGCCCGGCGAGCGTGAAAAGACATCGAAAATGTCCGCGCCTTCCAGCGGCGCCTCGGGCGGGCTGGCGTAGCTGCGCTTGCCCCAGGTTTGGGCAGCCGTGAGCGCTGGGTCGACGCTGAACGGGTCGCGCGGCAGGCGGCGCAGGATGAAGAGCTTGCCCTGCGCCGGATCCTGCGTGTTGGCAACCCCCTGGACAAGGTCTTCGAGGCGGCGCGGATAGCCGCTTTCATCGGCCTTTTTCTCGATCTTTCCCTCGTCGACCGCGCGTCGATAAGCATCGATGCCGCCGCGCAGTTCGCGCAGGGCGGCGCGCAACTCACCTTCCTTGTGGCGCCTGGCCGCCGTTTCGGCCAGCGGCATGGCGACCATGGCAAGAATGCCGACGATGGTGACGGTGATCACCAGTTCGATCAGGGTGAAGCCACCCGCCTTGCCGCGTCGCGTCATTGCGTACCGGGTTTGAACGGCGCCCCGGTCGGGTTGCTGGCGTCGGGCGGAGCCTGGCTGAGGGGGCTGGCTATTGGCGGAGCGTCGCCGGGCTTGATCGGCAGTGACGGGGGCTGAATGGCCGGCTGCATCGGTGGGTCATCCGGCTCGGGCACATCGACCGGGGCGGGCGCACGCCCCATCGTGGCGGCGGCCGGCATGCCGCTGCCGCTGGAACTCATGCCGAGCGACTTGGGCCCGCTGTTGCGGATAATCATCTGCGGCGCACCGACGGCAGCTTCGGTGCCCGAAGGCATGGCCGGCTGCGCGAATTCCGGACGCTGGATGTTGCGTACGATGCGCGGCGTGATCAGCAGGATGATCTCGGACTTGATCGTGGTGTCTTTCTGGGTGCCGAACAGCCGGCCGAGAATGGGCATTTCGCCAAGTCCGGGCAGATGATTGGTGGCTTTTCTTTCCTCGTCGCTGATCAGCCCGGCGAGCACCTGGGTTTCGCCGTTCTTCAGGCGCAGCGTGGTGTTGGCGCTGCGCGTGCCCAGTTGGTAGGCAATCGAGCCGGCCGGCCCGCTGATTTCCTTGACGATGCTGCTGACTTCGAGCGCGACCTTGATCGCGACCTCGTCGTCGAGTGTTACGCTCGGCTCGACATCGAGCTTGAGGCCGGTGTCGAGGTAATTGACCGACGCCGAAACGCCGACGTTGGCGGTCGATGTAGTGGTGAATACCGGCAGCTTTTCGCCAATGTGGATCTTGGCCTTTTCGCGGTTCTTGACGCGGATGCGCGGGTTGGCGAGCACGTTGGTGTCGGCGTTCTGGCCCTTGATGTTCAGGGTCAGGGCCGGGTTGGCAACAAAGCTGGTGAGTCCGGAGGTGCTGCGCAGATTCACATAACCGGGGGCCAGCGTACCGCCCGGTATGGTCGATGTCGTATACCCGGCGGCAGTTGCCGTGGTGGTCGTGATCGCGTCCTGCAACAGGCCGTAGCTGACCGAATCCGGCCAGTCCAGACCGAGTTCGTTGAGGCGGCTGCGCGAGACTTCAAGCACCTCGACTTCAAGCATGACTTCCGGCTCGGCGAGATCAAGCGAGTCGATCAGGCGCTCGACCAGACGCATCGCGTCGGGCGTGTCCTTGACGATCAGCAGGTTGAGTTTCTCGTCGGCAAAGACATCCTTGCTCTTGGCGACGGTCTTGATCAGGTTCATCGCCTGCTTGACGTCGGCATTGGCGAGATAGAAGCTGCGCACCACCAGTTCGCTGTAATCCTTGGCCTTGGCCGGCGTGTTGGGGTAGATCAGGAAGCTGTTTTCGTTGAGCTGGCTTCTGGCCAACTGGTTGGTGCCGAGAATCAGCCGGACGATGTCTTCGAGCGGGCTGCTGCGCACGAAGAGGGTGATCTTGGTGTCGCCCTTCACATCCTTGTCGAACACGAAATTCAGGCCGGACGAGCGCGACAGCACCTCGAACACCGATTTCAGGCTGGCATCGCGAAACTCCAAGGCCACCGGCTTGGCCAGCGCGGCCTTGACGGCGGGCGTACCGGCCTGCTGTTCCTGGTCGCGCTGCCGGTCGATCAACTGCTGCAGGCGGCGGGCCTCCGGGTTCTGCGGGTCTTGCGTGCGCACGGTGCGCACAGCGCGTTCGGCTGCCATCAGGTCACCCTTCGCCAGCAATTGTTCGCCTTGCAGTAGCAGCGCAGTGTTGCGCCGGTCGGCGGCGATCTGCGCCAAGCCCTGCGCCGCCCGCTGGTTGCGCGGGTCGATGGCCAGTACCTGACGGTAGCTGGCCTCGGCAAGTTCGAACTGGCCGCTGGCCCTCTGGCTTTCCGCCGTGGCCAGGTAGCCATTGATGGTTTCGCTTTTGTGGCGAATCAGGGAGGCCTTGATTTCCGCATCGCGCGGGCTTTCGGCTGCGGCCTTTTCCAGCGCGGCGATTCCGGCTTCCTTCTTGCCGTTGGCCATCGCCTCCAGCCCGTCGCGGTAGGACGGGTTGGTGCAGGCACCCAGCAGCGCTGCGATCAGGAGGATCGTGCCAGATTGTCGGCCAGCGATAAGTGAGGGCTGCATTATCCGTGAATACGCCAAAGCCCTGCATGGTAGGAAATTCGCATTACAGCCACGTTAAAAAACGGCGCAGTCGGCGACTGTCTTTTCGCCGGATTGTCATGAGCCGGAAATATAAACAACCTAACTTCGGGAAATTGAATGCTGAAAGTAATGTTGTGAGCGCATCGCCCAAACCCTGTAGCCGCTTTATCGCCGCCAAGGCCGAATGATGTACGGTAGCCGCGACCGTCTCGTCATTTTCGATGCCGATGGCACCCTGATCGATACCTTCCCGGTCGTCGAGCGCTCGTTCATGTTGCACGGCATGGATATTGGCGACCTCGAACGCTTTCAGCGGCGGCGCAAGCTGCTCAAATACATCGGCGGCTTGCGTGAGTTTCCGAAGAATCTGCGGCAGCAGTTCGACAAGGGCAACCGCAAGCGGCTCAAGCGCACCCTGACCGACGTCTATCGCGAAGCGGCGCAGCCTTACCCCGGCATGGTGTCCTTGATGCAACGGCTGATCGACGCGCCCGATATTCGCGTCGGCATCGTCTCGCGCAACGTCACCATCGATCCCGAGGAAACCCTGAGCATCGTCCTGCGCCGTTTTGGCATCGATAGCGCAGGGCTGGATTTTCTGCGCTGCATTCCGCTCGGCGACGGCAAGGCTTCCGAGTTTCGCGCCATTCGCGAAAACTATGGCATCAACCCCTTGCGCGCCTATGTCTGCGGTGACGAATATCGCGATTACACTGAAGCCAGCGCTTCCGGCATGCAGGCCATCATTGCGTCCTACGGATTCGAGGATCATGGACGCCTGATCGGGGATTACAACGTGCCGCCCGAATTGATCGCCAGAACGCCAACCGAACTGGCGCTGCGCCTCTGCCACGCCCTTGACCTCGTGGCACCGGGCGACGGCAATGCGCATTGCTCAGAAATATAACTGCAACACGGTCTGTAGATAATCGGGAAAGCTTGGTTAAACAGCAGAAAGTGGCCCATGAACAATCAACATCGCGAACAACTTCTTACGCAGGCGCAACAACTCTGCCAGTCGCACAAGGTCACCATTCGTCCCTATGGAACGGCCTGGTGGCTGGTCGGCGAAGGGGTCAATCTTGTCGTCAGTCAGCTTGAGGGTCTCAGCCCCTCCCATCTGGCGCGCCTGCAAGTCGTCGAGCGCCCACAACTGGCGCCCTGAAGCGCACTCTCGCGTCGGGCGGCGTCGCCCGGCCGTTGCGCAGGCCGCTGGCGGCACGCGTTTTTCCCCAATTGAAAGCATCCCATGAGCTGTAGCAGCCGGCAGGGCACCGTTCGCATCTCCTGCGTCATCTGCGCCTATAACGAAGCGCCCAGAATCGCCGCCGTACTGCGCGCCGCCGCCGATCATCCGCTGCTGCACGAAGTCATCGTCGTCGACGACGGATCGACCGACGACACCGGCGAAGTCGTCCGGCAGTTCCCCCGGGTCAGGCTCGTTTCCTGCGCCGAAAATCGCGGCAAAAGCTTCGCGATGGCCACCGGCGTCGCGGCCGCCGAAGGTGAACTGCTGATGCTGCTCGACGCCGACCTCTCCGGCCTCACCGCCGATAACATCAGCGCCCTCGCAGCGCCCGTGCTGGCCGGCGAAGCCGCCGTCAGCATCAGCCTGCGCCGCAACAGCCTGCCCATCTTCCACGCCATCGGGCTCGATTTCGTTTCCGGCGAGCGGGTGGTCAGGAAGGAACTGCTCGGCGAGGTGCTGGAAGAAATTCGCGGGCTGCCGCGCTTCGGCGTCGAGGTCTACATGAACCGCCGCATCATCGCGCAGCAGCTCACGATAGCGGTCGTCCGCTGGCCCCTGGTCAGCCAGTCCAGAAAAACCGAAAAGCTCGGCTACTGGAAAGGCATCCGCGCCGAATGGCGCATGATCGCCGACCTCCTCAACGTCGTTTACCCGCGCGTCCTGCTCTCCCAAACCTGGCGCCTGATCTCCCTGCAAGCCAACCGCCGGGGCGCCGCCAAACTGGCGTTCCGCATCATCAATTTTGGGTATGCGCGGTGAGGGAAGTTGCAAAAATGGGTGCTTCGCCAATTTTTGCCTACTCTCTGTTTCGTTCGAGCGTCTCCGAAGGCAGTTCTCCAAAGCACTTGCTGTAGGCACGAGAGAATTCTCCAAGGTGCCAGAACCCCCAGCGTAGCGCTTCGTTGGCGACGGTGGTCGATCCCGAAGTTGCTGCTATCAACGCCTGGCGAACCCGGTGCAGCCTAAGCTTTGCCAGGAAGGCGACCGGCGTCAATCCCATGACCTCCTTGAAGGCATACTCAAGAGCACGCTCGCTGACGCTGGCAATACGGCACAAGTCGGTCACGTAGAGGTTGGCACCGTTTTGCGCCAGGACATACTCCTCGGCAAGCTTCACGATGCGGCTCTGCCGCTGGCGAGTCCGGTCGCTCCGACTCGGCTCGAATACTTCGGCCACACCAATGGTGGCAAGTAGCTTCTCGAAGATCTCGATCTGTAGCGCAGCCAGCATCCTCTCACCAACATGGAATAATTCAGGCTGCTTTGCCGCAGTCTCCGTAAGCTGCTTACCCCAGGCAAAAAGTTTGTTCGTAACGTCTGGGGTGGCTGAGAGCATTACCGCCTCCCCCGGCGGGGGAAGCAAGCTGGAGCGTTTGCGGACGGACAGGTGCGCATCGAGATCCATTGCCGGTAAAAGGAAGGTGATGCTTTCCCAGCCAGGCTCGACGACGAATCCGACCTCAGCCCCCAGCCCTGCGGTCAGCAATTGGTCGGCTCTGACCGGCATTCCGTTGACCGTACCAGTAGAACTCGGCCCGAATACAACGTAGGCGACCAGTCCTTCACTGCATTTTGTACGCGTCCGCAAGCGGACATTGCTGGTGTTAAGCGCTATAGCAGTTGTGCCGGCCCGTACAACCACGCGGCGCGCCCTCAAGCAGCCTGCGTGGAGTTGCACCGCGTCCAGGTCGATCAGTTCGATTCCTTCGTTTGCCTCGGAAGGATCGGTGATTTCAGTCACCGTAACGGCTGTTGTAGTTTCTATGGCCAGGGAATTCACGATGGGGGTTACTTGCGGAAATACGATAGACAGCAACTTTACTCAAGCCCAGACTTCCAATAGTCGCCTGTAAGGCCAACGGATGCCGTTGCCTGTTAGCCAGATCATGAGTGTAACAGTACAGAACGACCCCGCCGCCGCTCCCCGAAGCGAGTGCCGTGGTAACAATATTCGGGGGATGCCATCGCGCATATGCAGCATGTACGGAGGAGCGAAATGATGAGAAAAATGGCCGCCCGGGGTTTGGGCAGAAACACGCACTGCGGATGCTGGCTCAGGGTTGGATTAAGCGCTCTCGGCTTCATGCTTGGCGCGCTTGCCTTGCCATCCGCCGTTACAGCGGCGGACAGTTCGCGCCGGCCCAATATTGTCGTCATTCTGGGTGACGACCTCGGCTACGCCGACCTGGGGGCCTTCGGCAGCGAAATCCGAACCCCGAATATGGATTCCCTTGCCAAACAGGGGGTCAGGTTCACGAATTTCTATACCAATCCAACATGTTCTCCGACACGGGCAACATTGCTGAGTGGCGTCGATACCCATCGCAATGGTCTGGGCAACATGGACGAGTGGACGGCACCCAACCAGCGCGGCGCTGTCGGTTACGAAGGCCATCTCAACGAGCGTGTCGCCACGTTGCCGCAATTATTGAAGGACGCGGGTTATCACACCTACATGGTCGGCAAGTGGCACCTCGGCAAGAGCCCCGACCAGATTCCCCGGGCGCGGGGCTTCGAACGCGACTTCTCGCTGCTCGACGGTGCCGGCAGCTACTGGGACATGACCAACATGACCTCGGCCAGCCCCCTTTCGGTGTTCACTGAAGACGGTCGCTACCTGAAGGAACTGCCCAAGGATTATTACGCGACTAAGACATACACGGACAAGTTGATTCGCTTCATCGACGACAATCGTGGCGATGGGAAACCGTTTTTCGCCTATGTGGCCCATCAGGCACCGCACGACCCTTTCCACTTACCCGCCGACTGGCGCAATCGCTATGCCGGCGTTTATGAACAAGGGTGGGACGCCGTGCGCAAGGCCCGGCTGAGCAGGCAGATCGAACTCGGGATCATGCCCCCCGGAACCAGGCTTGCCGAGCGCATGTGGTTTGTTCCCGACCCCATTGTGCTGGCGCCCGAAAAGCGGGCCGTGCTCGCCAAAAAGATGGAGCTTTATGCCGGCATGGTGGAAAACCTCGACCATCATGTCGGGCGCCTTATCGAGCATCTCAAGCAAATAGGCGAATACGACAATACCATCTTCATTGTCTTTGGCGACAATGGCGCGGAAGGCACCGATCTCGCCGAATCGATTGCGGGAACCCCCGGTACGCGCGACGCACTTCACTTCGCGAAAAAATGGCCGAACAACAAGCCCGAAAACTGGGGCGACCCGGGTTCGTATGTCGGCTATGGTCCGATGTGGGCGCAGGTTTCGATGACTCCCTTCAGCCAGTACAAGGGCTGGGTTGCCGAAGGCGGTATCCGCAACGCCCTTGTCGTCAGCGGACCGATCATCCGGCGTCCGGCGGGCAGTATCAACCACGGGGTGATGCATGTTGCCGACATCATGCCAACCCTGTTGGAAGTCGCTGGTACAACCTACCCCGCAACGACTGCCGCAGGTCAGCAACTACCACCACTGATGGGGAAATCCTGGGGGGCGATGCTGGCCGGGCGTGAGGAATCAGCGCGCATGGCGCGGGATTCCCTGGGCTGGGAGATTTTTGGCAACCGCGCGGTACGCCAGGGCGATTGGAAAATTCGTTGGCAGTACAAGCCATTCGGTAACGGCGACTGGGAGCTTTTCAACCTGGCCAACGATCCGGCGGAACGGAATAATCTCGCCAAGGAGCAGCCCGAAAAGCTAAGGCACATGAAGGCGCTCTGGAATGACTATGTCAAGGCCAACAACGTGATTCTGCCCAGCCGCTCGCCTTTCGAGACGCTGGAGTTCAAACTTCCGCCACGTGTGCCGGACGACGAAGGCTATCCCCCGCTGATCTACAAACAGCAATTCGAGCCACCCAAGGATATGCTGGCCGATCCTGAGCCGAATCAAGGCCAGTCCAGATAAACAAACCGAAACTTGGCATCAGGTCACCACCAGCCCTGTGCTCAATGCATTGGCTGGCAAACAACGAGGCAGTCCATGAAATCGAAACTTCGGTTAGCCGTTTTGGCCGCACTGTTCAGTACCTCGCTTCCGGCGCTTGCCATGCCGGAGGCAGTTCCCGAAACCTGGGGCGGGGATTTAGCTACGCGCCCCAGGCTCACTGGCGACTGGGGAGGATTGCGCGATGAAATGGCCAGGAAAGGCATCGTGCTTGACGTTGATGCCTATTGGACTCCGCAAACCATCACGAGCGGCGGTCGGGATACCGGCGGCAGTAGCTGGGGCAACGCCATCGTCGCGCTGACGGTCGATACCGGAAAGCTGGGCCTGTGGCCGGGTGGCTATTTCAAGGTACAGACGATCAGCAGCTTCGGCAACAACCTGCTGTATGATTCCGGCGCCATGATTCCGGCAAACGAATTTTGGATACTGCCGACCACCAAGCCCGATACCGGTATCCAGGAACTGACCTACACCCAGTTCTTCAGTCCGCAATTCGGCCTCCAGCTGGGCAAGATCAATTCACTCGCCCCGACCAACCAGTTTCACGGCGACAATCGTACAGGGTTCCTGAACACCGCCCTCAATTTCCCGGTAGCGCTGGCAATGGTTCCGCTTTCGGCCTACGGCGCAACTGCACTTTACCTGCCCTCGCACGACATCACCGTAGCCGGGATGGTGCTCGATCCGAACGGCACCATTATGGACGACAGTCTCAGCAACGCCTTTAGCGATGGTGTCATGGCACTCTTGAGTGGCGATCTCAAGATCAAGCCCTTCGGACTGCCCGGCCACCAGAATCTGACATTGGCATGGAGCAACAAAGAGCGCCCCTCGCTGATCCAGGACCCGAGCAATATCGCGCGCTCATTGCTGACAGCGCGCTACCCCCGCCTGGGAAATCCCGGGCCGGTTCTGGTTGATATACTCGAAAAGCATGCGCCGGCGCTGCTCATTCCCACCCAGCCGCTGAACATGGAGAACGAAACCTGGGCCGCCGTTTACAGTTTCGAGCAGTATCTGTGGCAGCCGGAGGGGGAGTCGAAGCGTGGTCTGGGGACTTTTTTCAGCTTTGGCCTCAGCGACGGTAAGGCAAATCCGGTCAAATACAGTTATTCGCTGGGCCTCGTCGGCAAGGGCATCGTTCCCGGCAGACCCTATGACGAATTCGGGATCGGCTGGGCGCTCACTGAATTCAGCGACAATTTCGTTCCCTATATGCGCGATACCTTGAATCTGGGGCTAAACCGGGAAAGCGCCGTCGAGGTCTATTACAACTTCGCGGTGACGCCGTGGCTGAGTATCAGCCCGAGCTACCAGTACATCTCACCAGCGCTCGACAAGGTTCAAGATGGCAACGGCAACTTCAAGAATCTCGATAACACCCAGCTTTTGGGCGTTCGTGTTGGCGTGAGGTTCTGATTGTCGTTCTGCAACAAATTTCATGCCCCTGCTTCGGGCTAGCGAGTTTCCAAGATGAATTCTTGATTAGCTCAACCCCTGTTGCGGTCGACGCTGAAAAATGGCCAATTTTCAGTGTCGACCGCAACAGGCACGTTTCACGCGGATTTTCCGCCATCAACTCCCGGAATCCGCATTAGGGCCTCGCCCATGCGCACCTCCTTGCCGTCGGCGATGCCTTCGCATAGCGCGAAGCCCTTGGGCGCGAAGACGATGATGGTGGAGCCGTGCTGGAACCAGCCCATTTCTTCGCCTTTGGCGAAATGCGCGGCGCAGGGGATGTGGTTGGGGCCGCGATAGCGGATGTGTAGCAGGACGTTGATGAAGTGCAGGCGGATGCTGGCGACCAGGATGGCGGCGACGGGCACCAGCAGGATGCGCTGGCCGCCGGGCGTCAGGGTGGTTTCGATCAGCGCGCGCTCATTTTTGCAGAACAGCTTTTCGACGCGCTTCAGGGCAATCGGGTTCACGTTCCAGGTGTCGCCGGAGATGTAGGTGACCTTGTGCACGTCGCAGTCGGCGGGGGCGTGGAAGCGGTGGTACATGCTGGAGGTGAGGCGCAGGGTGATGTAGCTGCCGTCGCGGTAGCGCTCGACCAGTTCCGGGTCGCCGAGCAGGTCGAGCAGGGTGTAGGGGAAGCCCTTGGCCTGGAATAGTTCGACGCCGGCAATGCTGCCGCAGGCGCCGACGATGCCGTCGCTGGGGCTGGTGAGGATCTCGGGGTCGCCATTCACTACGCGGGCGCCAGGTTTCAGCTGGCGGGTGAAGCAGTCGTGCAGGCTGCGGAATTCCGTTTTGCGCGCATCGGAGAGGTCGAGATCGGCGAACAGCTTCCAGGTGGCGATGGAAAGATCGCGCACCAGCGGCTGTTCGATCTGGCTGAACCAGCCCATGAAACGGGTCAGCAACTGGCGCGGAACGCGGTTGGTGAGCAGGAAATTGAGGTCTTCCTGATGGACGATGCGGGCTAACATTCTTCGAACGGTCATTTTTCTGTAAAGAGGCTTGGGTAGAAGGGAGGGTAAGGAGAAATCAATGAACGAAACCTTGCCTTTGTATGTAGCCGGTGTCGCTGCGATTGCGGCGGCATTTCCCCGTATCAAGCGCCGCCTCGAGCTTTCGCGTGCCAAACACCGGTCGCTGGCCGGTCATTCGCGGATGGCCAAGCGCGTGGCGCGCCAGATCCCGTTTTATGAATACGACGAAGCGCGGTTTTTCAACGCCGATGGCGCGCCGGATGACGTTGTGGCCTTGCGCCGTCAGGGCTTCGCCAATCTGGCCGAGCTGTTCCGCACCCGCTTTGCCCGGTCGGCTGCGCTGGCCGGAGAAGCGTCGGAAGGCATATCCGACCTGCAATTCACCGCCAGCTACCGCGTGCCCTTCCAGTTCAGCCGCTATGTGCGCGAGCGTCTGAAAGGCGGCGGTTTTCTGCAATCCAGCGCCGGGGTCAAGGTCACCGACCTCGACGGCAACGAACTCTATGACCTGACCGGCTCGTATGGCGTCAATGTCTTCGGCTACGACTTCTACCGCAGTTGCATCGCCGAGGGCAGCGCCCGCGTCGCGGCGCTCGGGCCGGTGCTTGGC
>Ga0116153_10002848_pt1 | contig 12925 bp, 9 predicted proteins | sample AD_UKC028_MetaG_FD_89896 | JGI IMG/M metagenome (GOLD analysis project Ga0116153, IMG submission 89896) | Active sludge microbial communities of municipal wastewater-treating anaerobic digesters from USA - AD_UKC028_MetaG | ecosystem: Engineered > Bioreactor > Anaerobic > Digestate | place: USA... | reverse complement strand
TCGCTGCGCCGCGGGTCGGCGATCAGGAAGCCGCCCAGCACCATGCCCGCCGCGGCGCTGACCATGTAGACCGTCAGGCAGGTGCCGACCCAGGCGGCCGGCATCGCGTGCAGTTGGCGCGCGGCTTCCGGCGCGAAGCTCTGCACGACCGACAGCGCGCCCGCATACAGCAGGAAGAAGCCGAAGCAGGTCCACACCGCCGGCAGCTTGAGAAAATCGAAGGGCCCTTCGGCGGCACCGGCGTGTGCTGCACCCGGGGCGGAGCTCGGCAGCGGCGGCACCTGCAGCGTCCCGCGCCGCCACACCAGCAGCGCCAGCACCGCGAAGATCAGCGCCGCCGCGCTCAGCAGCGCCACCCGCCACGAGAAAGCCAGCGTGATCGGCACCAGCATCGCCGGCGCCAGCGCCCAGCCCAGGCTGCCGGTGATGCCGTGCACGCTGTAGGCATGGCCGAGCCGGGCCTTGCCGACCTTGCGGTTGAGCACCGTGTAGTCCACCGGGTGGAACACGCCGTTGCCCACCCCGGCCACCACCGAGAACAGCGCCAGCATCCACCAGCTGCGGCTCGCGGCGAAGCCCAGCGCCGCCACCCCCAGCAGCGCGAGCCCGCCGAACAGCACCGGCCGCGGGCCGTGGCGGTCGACAACGAAGCCCGACAGCGCCTGCACCGTGCACGACACGATGAAGAAGATCGTCAGCAGCAGGCCGAGCTGCGCATAGCTGACCTCGAAGGCGTCGCGCAGCCACGGAAACAGCGGCGCCAGCAGCAGCTGGCTGAAGTGGCTGACGCAATGCGCGAGCCCGACCAGGCCGATCACGGCGGCGTCCTGGCGTACCGGGGTTCCCGGCAGGGTCATGGTGGTCATGCGCAGTGCTCTTGGCTCGGGAGCGGCCGCATCCGCGCTGCGTGCGGCCCCGGCTGCCCGGGGGCAATCGTAGGCCGCATCCGCAAGGCGAGCTTGCGATACATTGACAACATCTGTCGAGAACATGCCACCCGTGTCCGCACCCTCCCGCCGCCGCGCGGCCGTCGCGCCGCTCGATCCGCTGCGCTTCAGTCCGACGCGCGGACGGCCGGTGCGCGCCAAGCTGCGGCGGCTCGCGCCCGACACCCAGATCCAGCCGCACAGCCATGCGTGGGCGCAGGTGGCGATCTCGATCGCCGGCGTGGCGCGCATCACCGCCGGCCGCCACACCTACCTGGTGCCCGGTTGGCGCGCGGTGTGGATCCCGCCGGGCGTCGAGCACGTGGTCACGGCGCTCGAGGCGGCCGAGCTGCGCACGCTGTACATCCACCAGGAGCCCGACCGCCCCGGGCCGGCGGTGGCGCGCCGGGACTGCGAGCCCTGGCGCGGCTGCCGCGTGCTCGAGGTGTCGCCGCTGCTGCGCGAACTGGTGCTGCAGATGGACGTGACGATGGACGGCCAGGCGCCGCTGGGAGCGCCGGCTCTCGAGCGCGAGGCTCGGCTGGGCGAGCTGGTGCTGGACGAATTGCGCCGCGCGGCGCCGCTGCGGCTGGGCATCGAGCTGCCGCAGGACCGTCGGCTGCGCGCGCTGTGCGAGGCGGTGCTGCAGGATCCGTCGCGCCACGCCACGCTGGACGGTTGGGCACACGAGACCGCGGCCAGCCCGCGCACCGTGGCGCGGCTGTTCCGCCAGCAGCTCGACACCTCCTTCGGCCCGTGGCGCCAGCAGGTGCTGCTGGCGCACGCGCTGCGCCTGGCCGCCCAGGGCCGGCCGATGGGGCTGATCGCCGCCGACCTGGGCTACGCCAGCCCCAGCGCCTTTTCGGCGATGGTGCGGCGCGCGGTCGGCCAGCCGCCGAGCCGCTTCTTCGCCATGCGCTGACCGGCTTCGCATAGAGTATCCAACGGAGGATCCGCGATGAGCGATGTGCAGTACGACGTCACCCGCCAGGACGCCACCGGCGCCAGTTGCACGCTGCGCGCGTGGGCCAAGGTGCCGCCGGCGCTGGGCCCCGCGCAGCGGCAGGACGCGAAGGCGCGCATCGCCGCGCTGCTGCGGCAGCACGACGCGGTGCTGGTGGCGCACTACTACGTCGACGGCGACCTGCAGGACCTGGCGCTGGCCACCGGCGGCGTCGTCGCCGATTCGCTGGAGATGGCGCGCTTCGGCCGCGACCACGCGGCGCGCACGCTGGTCGTGGCCGGCGTGCGCTTCATGGGCGAGACCGCCAAGATTCTGTCGCCCGACAAGCGCGTGCTGATGCCCGACCTGGACGCCACCTGCTCGCTCGACCTGGGCTGCCCGGCCGACGAGTTCGCCGCCTTCTGCGACGCGCACCCCGACCGCGACGCGGTGGTCTATGCCAACACCAGCGCGGCGGTGAAGGCGCGTGCCGACTGGATGGTCACCAGCTCGTGCGCGCTGGCGATCGTGCGCCACCTGCACGCGCAGGGCCGCAAGATCCTGTGGGCGCCCGACCGGCACCTGGGCCGCTGGATCCAGGAGCAGACCGGCGCCGACATGCTGCTGTGGCAGGGCGAGTGCATCGTCCACGACGAGTTCAAGGCGATCGAGCTCGAGCTGATGCGCAAGGAGCACCCCGACGCGATGGTGCTGGTGCACCCCGAATCGCCGGCCGGCGTGGTGCGCCAGGCGCACGTGGTGGGCTCGACCTCGCAGCTGCTGCGCGCGGTGGTCGAGGGCGACGCACACGAATACATCGTCGCCACCGACAACCGGCTGATGCATCGGATGCGCCAGCTCGCGCCCGGCAAGACGCTGCTGGAGGCACCCACCGCCGGCAACAGCGCCACCTGCAAGAGCTGCGCGCACTGCCCGTGGATGGCGATGAATTCGCTGCAGGGCGTGCTCGCGTGCCTCGAGGCCGGCGCCGGCGAGATCCGGGTGCCCGCCGAGACCGGCCGCCAGGCGCTGGGCTGCATCGAGCGCATGCTCGACTTCGTCAAACGCCACCCCGACAGCATCGCGCAGCCGCAGGCCGGCTTCGTGCCCGAGGTGGGGGTCGCGTGACGCTGCACTTCGACCACGACGAGACGCTCGAGCAGGCGCGCGCGCGCAACATCGCCGACGCGCTGCGCGAAGACATCGGCACCGGCGACCGCACCGCGCTGCTGGTGCCCGCCGGCCGGCGCGTGCAGGCGGCCGTGCGCGTGCGCGAGCCGGCCGTGCTGTGCGGCCGCGACTGGTTCGACGGCGTGATGCACGCGGTCGACGCCGCCACGCGCGTGCATTGGCAGTTCGCCGAAGGCGCCGACATGCCCGCCGATTCGACCGTGTGCCGGATCGACGCCGATGCGCGCGCGCTGCTGTCGGCCGAGCGGCCGGCGTTGAACTTCCTGCAGCTGCTCAGCGCCACCGCCACCGCCACGCGGCGCCACGTGCAGGCGATCGAGGGCGCGTCGCCCAACCCGCGCGGCTGCGCGATCCTGGACACGCGCAAGACATTGCCGGGTCTGCGCCAGGCGCAGAAGTACGCGGTGCGCACCGGTGGCGGGCGCAACCAGCGGCTGGCGCTGTGGGACGGCATCCTGATCAAGGAGAACCACATCGCCGCCGCCGGCGGCGTGGCGGCGGCGCTGCAGGCGGCGGTCGCGCTGCGCGCCGCGGTGCCGATCCAGATCGAGGTCGAGACAGTCGCGCAGCTGGTCGAGGCGCTGGACGCCGGCGCGGCCAGCGTGCTGCTCGACAACTTCGACGCGGCCGCGCTGCGCGAGGCGGTGCGCGTCAACGCCGGGCGCGCGCTGCTCGAGGTGTCGGGCGGCGTGACGCTCGAGCGGCTGCGCGACATCGCCGCCGCCGGCGTGGACCGCATCTCGATCGGCGCGCTGACCAAGGACGTGCGCGCGATCGACTACTCGATGCGCGTGCCCGGCTGATCAGGGTTCGCCGTCGACGTGCCGCCGCGGCGCGCCCGAGCCGCTGCGGCTGCTGCGCGCGCGGCGCGTCAGCACCGTCGGCAGGCTCACCGGCAGCGTCGCCGGGAAGTCGCGGCTGTAGTGCAGGCCGCGGCTTTCGTGGCGCACCAGCGCCGAGCGCACGATCAGCTCGGCGCACACCACCAGGTTGCGCAGCTCGAGCAGGTCGCGCGTCACGCGGAAGTTGGCGTAGTACTCGTCGATCTCGCCGTTGAGCAGCTCGATGCGGTGCAGCGCGCGCTCGAGCCTGCGCGTGGTGCGCACGATGCCGACATAGTTCCACATCAGCAGGCGCAGCTCGTCCCAGTTGTGCGCGATCACCACCTGCTCGTCGGCGTCCTCGACCTGGCTCTCGTCCCACGGCGGGACATCGATGGCCGCGTCGGATGCCGTGCGCAGGATGCGCTCGGCGCAGGCGGTGCCGACCACCACGCATTCGAGCAGCGAATTGCTCGCCAGCCGGTTGGCGCCGTGCAGGCCGGTGTACCCGGTCTCGCCCACCGCATACAGGCCGCCCAGGTCGGTGCGACCCTCGAGGTCGCTGACCACGCCGCCGCAGGAATAGTGCGCCGCCGGCACCACCGGGATCGGCCGGCGCGCGATGTCGATGCCGAGCTGGCCGCAGCGCTGGTGGATCGTCGGGAAATGCTCCTTCAGGAAGGCCTCGCCCTTGTCGCGCACGATCGGCGTGGCGTCGAGCCACACGAAGTCCAGGCCGTGGCGCTTCATCTCGAAGTCGATCGCACGCGCGACGATGTCGCGCGGCGCCAATTCGGCGCGCGCGTCGTGCGCCAGCATGAAGCGCCCGGCGTCGCCGTCGAGGTTGGGCAGGCGCAGCTGCGCGCCTTCGCCGCGCAACGCCTCCGTGATCAGGAAGCTGCGCTCCTGCGGGTGGTACAGGCAGGTCGGGTGGAACTGCACGAACTCCATGTTCGCCACCCGGCAGCCGGCGCGCCAGGCCATCGCCACGCCGTCGCCGGTGGCGGTGTCGGGGTTGCTGGTGTAGCGGTAGACCTTGCCCAGCCCGCCGGTGGCCAGCACCACCGCCGATGCGCGCAGCGTCTCGACCCGGCGCTGCGCGATGTCGAGCGCATACACGCCGTAGCAGTGCGGCGTCTCGTCGCGCCGCAGGTGACGCGAGGTGATCAGGTCCACCGCCATCCAGCGCTCGCGCAGCGCGATGTTCGGGTGCGCGCGCGCCTTGGCCAGCAGCGCCTCGTGGATCGCGCGTCCGGTGGCGTCGGCCGCGTGCGCGATGCGGCGCACCGCATGCCCGCCCTCGCGCGTCAGGTGCAGCCCCAGCGGGCCGGCGGGGTCGGGCGAGAACGGCACGCCCTGGCGCACCAGCCACTCGATCGCACCGGCGCTGTGCTCGGCGATGTAGCGCGCCACCTGCGCGTCGACCAGCCCGGCGCCGGCCTCCTGGGTGTCGTGCACGTGCGAATCGATGCTGTCGTCGTCGCCGAGCACGCCGACGATGCCGCCCTGGGCCCAGCTGGTGGCGCCTTCGCCGAGGCCGCGCTTGGCCAGCACCACCACCGGCCGCCGATCGGCCAGGTGCAGGGCCACCGCCAAGCCGGCGAGCCCGGCACCGACGATCACGACGGGGTCGGACGGGTTGGGCGGCGACGCGGGCGGCATCGGGCAGTCAGGCAGGAACCGAGGCGCGCATTGTCCACCATGCGTCGCGGGTACCGGGGCGCACGCGCGGCGCGGCCGCCGGCGTGGCGGATCGCACACCCGCTGGCGGCGGCCGGACCCTACACTTTGCCGGGCCGCCGCAGCGGCCGGATGGCGAGCGGCCCCGGCCCACCGATAGCGCAGGAGCCGCCATGCCCGACACCCTCCAGGCCCGACGCCCGCCGTATCCCGCCGCCGGCTCCGGCGCAAGCGCGCCTGGGCCGCGCGACACCGAGTTGCTGATGCCGGCCACGCAGCTCGTCAGCGACCGCGAAGCCTACCTCGACAACGCCCCCAGCGACATCGGCCGGCGCGTGTCGGACGAGCAGCACGAGCTGTTCGTCGTCTGCCGGCCGGCCGAGGCGATGCAGCAGCAGTTGGCGCAGCTGGCGCCCGACTTCATCGCGATCCACGACCTGGGCGCCGCGATCTCGGCGCGGCTGCTGGCCGCGGTGGCGGCTGCCTCGGCGCGCAAGATGCAGAAGCTGGTGATCCGGCGCCAGGGCTTCGGCACCGCGCTGGCGACGATCGAGTTCGCCGAACTGCCGCTGCCCAGCGGCAAGCTGCTGCGGATCTACACGACCCGGATCGACGCCGACACCCAGACGCGGCAGCAACTGGCGCAGCTGCTGCTGGCGCACAGCCGGCTCGCCGTGGTGATGGTCGGCGACCTGCCGCCGCACGCGCTCGAAAGCAGCCTCGAGCCGCTGCGCCAGGCGATCGCCGCCGGCCCCTGGCCCAACCGCCAACTGCTGCTGATGCCGATGGGCAATGCGCCGTCGCTGCCGGCCGAAGCCGCCAGCCTGGACGGCGCAGGCGGCGTGATGGTGCGCTGCACCCCGCAGGTCGGCCGGCCGGCCGAAGCCTGGGCCTTCATCACCGGCGCATGGAACCGGCTGAATGCGGCCGACGGCACTGCGCCGGCGGCGCCGCAGGCGGCGCCGGCCGCCGGCCCGGGGTTGGCGGCGCGCGCGCCTTCGTTCCAGTCCGGCACCGTGCCGGCTGCACGCAGCGTCGCGTTCAGGGCCGCATCCGCAGATCTGGACGCGCACGAGCCGCCGCCGACCGCCGCGGCCTACGCGCCGACGCAGCCGCTCGAGCTCACCCCGATGCCGCCGGCGCGCGCTGCGGCCGCGCAGCCGCAGATCCCGGGCCATGCCGTCGTCTGGGCCGGCTACGTGCAGCGCTGCGCCGCGATCAAGGGCGTGGCCCAGGCCTGCGTGTTCGATGTCGATCGGCAGCGGCCGCTGGCCTACAGCGGCGCGCAACGCAGCGCCGAGCGGCTCGCGGCCAAGGGCGCGATGCTGCTCGCGGTGATGGCCGATGCCGCCGACGCGCTGGCGCTGGGTTCGGCGCCGCCCGATGCGGCGGTCACGCTGGCCGAGCACTACCTGCTGCTGCGCCCGCTGCCGGGCAGGCCGAGCGTCGCGCTGCACCTGGTGATCGAGCGCAGCCACGGCAACCTCGGTGCGGTGCGCGCGGCGCTGCACCAGATCGACCAGACGCTGCCGGCGCCGGCCGGCTGAAGCCGGCGCCGACGGCCCGCAGGCCGGGCCGCCGGCAGCCGCCTCAGTGCACCACCCGGCCGAAGCTGAACTCGCCGTTGTCCACGTCCACCGGGATCACGTCGTTCGGCCCGAAGCGGCCCTGCAGGATCAACTTGGATACCGGGTTCTCGATACGCTGCTGGATCGCGCGCTTCAGGGGCCGCGCGCCGAACACCGGGTCGAAGCCGACCTTGGCCAGCTCGTCCAGCGCCGCCGCCGACACTTCGAGGCGCATGTCCATCTTCTCGAGCCGCCGTTCGAGCACCTGCAGCTGGATCTTGGCGATCGCGCCGATGTGCTCGCGGCCGAGCGCGTGGAACACGACCGTCTCGTCGATCCGGTTCAGGAACTCGGGGCGGAAGTGCTGCTTGACCTCGCCCATCACCGCCTCGCGGATCAGCTCGGGATCCTGCCCCGCCATCTGCATGATCATGTGCGAGCCGAGGTTGCTGGTCATCACGATCACGCAGTTCTTGAAGTCGACGGTGCGACCCTGGCCGTCGGTCAGGCGGCCGTCGTCGAGCACCTGCAGCAGCACGTTGAACACGTCCGGGTGCGCCTTCTCGACCTCGTCGAGCAGCAGCACGCTGTAGGGCTTGCGCCGCACCGCCTCGGTCAGGTAGCCCCCCTCGTCGTAGCCGACATAGCCCGGCGGCGCGCCGATCAGCCGGCTCACGCTGTGCTTCTCCATGAACTCGCTCATGTCGACGCGCACCATGTGGTCGTCGCTGTCGAACAGGAAGCCCGCGAGCGCCTTGCACAGCTCGGTCTTGCCGACGCCGGTGGGGCCCAGGAACAGGAACGAACCCAGCGGCCGGTTCGGGTCGGACAGGCCGGCGCGGCTGCGCCGGATCGCGTCGGCCACCGCGACGATCGCCTCGTCCTGGCCGACGACGCGCTCGTGCAGCTTGTCTTCCATCTGCAGCAGCTTGTCGCGTTCGCCCTGCATCAGCTTGGCGACCGGGATGCCGGTGGCGCGCGACACGACCTCGGCGATCTCCTCGGCGCCGACCAGCGTGCGCAGCAGCTGCGGGCCGCCCTTGCCGTCCTTGGCGGCCTTGCCCTTGCCTTGCTCCTTGGCCTGCGCCGCGTGCAGCTTCTTCTCCAGCTCGGGCAGCCGGCCGTACTGCAGCTCGGCCACCTTGTCGAAATTGCCCTTGCGCTTCCACTCCTCGATCTGGAGCTTCGCCTGCTCGATGTCCTTGCGCACCTGCTCGGAGCCCTGCGCCATCGCCTTCTCGGCCTTCCAGATCTCTTCGAGGTCGGCGTACTCGCGCTCCAGCTTCGCGATCTCGTCCTCGATCAGGCCCAGGCGCTTGACCGAGGCCTCGTCCTTTTCCTTGCGCACCGCCTCGCGCTCGATCTTCAGCTGGATCAGCCGGCGGTCGAGCCGGTCCATCGCCTCGGGCTTGGAGTCGATCTCGATCTTGATCTTGGCCGCCGCCTCGTCGATCAGGTCGATCGCCTTGTCGGGCAGGAAGCGGTCGGTGATGTAGCGGTGGCTGAGTTCGGCCGCGGCGACGATCGCCGGGTCGGTGATCTCGACGCCGTGGTGCACCTCGTACTTCTCCTGCAGGCCGCGCAGGATCGCGATCGTGGCCTCGACGCTGGGCTCGTCGACCAGCACCTTCTGGAAGCGGCGTTCGAGCGCGGCGTCCTTCTCGACGTACTTGCGGTACTCGTCCAGCGTGGTCGCGCCGATGCAGTGCAGCTCGCCGCGCGCGAGCGCCGGCTTGAGCATGTTGCCGGCGTCGATCGCGCCCTCGGCCTTGCCGGCGCCGACCATGGTGTGCAGCTCGTCGATGAACAGGATGATCCGGCCCTCGTCGGCGGCGACTTCCTTGAGCACCGCCTTGAGCCGCTCCTCGAACTCGCCGCGGTACTTGGCGCCGGCCAGCAGCCCGGCCATGTCGAGCACGAGCACGCGCTTGTCCTTCAGCGTCTCCGGCACCTCGCCGTTGACGATGCGCTGCGCCAGGCCTTCGACGATCGCCGTCTTGCCGACGCCCGGCTCGCCGATCAGCACCGGGTTGTTCTTGGTGCGCCGCTGCAGCACCTGGATCGCGCGGCGGATCTCGTCGTCGCGGCCGATCACCGGGTCGAGCTTGCCCGAGCGCGCGCGTTCGGTCAGGTCGAGCGTGTACTTCTTCAGCGCCTCGCGCTGGCCTTCGGCTTCGGCCGAATCGACCTTCTGGCCGCCGCGCACCGCGTCGATCGCGGCTTCCAGCGCCTTGCGCGTCAGGCCGTGGCCGCGCACGATGCCGCCGAAATCGCCCTTCGAATCGGCAGCGGCCAGCAGGAACATCTCGCTGGCGATGAACTGGTCGCCGCGCTTGGTGGCTTCCTTGTCGGCCGCCTGCAGCAGCTGCATCAGGTCGCGCCCGGGCTGCACCGGCCCGCCACCCTGCACGCTGGGCAAGGCGTTGATCGCCGTGTCCATCGCCGTCTTCAGCGCCGCCGTGTCGGCTCCGGCGCGGTCGAGCAGCGCCTTCGGGCCGTCGGGCTGCGCCAGCATCGCCGCCAGCAGGTGTGCCGGCTCCACGTAGGGGTTGTCGCGCGCGACGGCCAGGCTCTGGCCGTCGGCCAGGGCCTGCTGGAAGGCAGTGGTGAGCTTGTCGATCCGCATGAGTGGTTCCTCCGACTCATGCGGATCTGGGGCAGCCGCCGGGGTTTTCAAGGTGGGCGGCTGCAGCCGGGGCGGCGGGTCCCCGGCACCTGCCGGCCGGCAGCGACGCTGCGGCAGCCGCAGCACCTTCGGCCAGCGAGGGCCGCTTGCGAATCCCTCGCCCAGAAAGGGAGCCGGGCTGGGCGCAGCCCGGCCCTGGCGCGCCTACTTGCCGCGCGAAGCCGGGGTCGAGCCGCCCTGCACGCCGAGTGCGCCGCCGGTGCCCAGGCCGCCCTTGACCGTCTGTGCGCGGTAGTTGCGCACCGCCTTGACCAGCTGGTTGTAGCTGTCGGCGAAGGCGGCGATGATGATCTTGCCCTCGGGCGTGCTGGTGTAGCCGCCGGCCGCGGCGCCGCCGGCCCAGCCGAAGGTCGAGCCGAAGAGCGCGAAATCAGTGTTCTTGGCCGTGCCCTCGGCAGCGGCGAGCTACGCCCGAGCGGTTGTCGATCATGATCAGCGTGGTCGAGGCCTCGTTGGTCTTGATGCCGCCGGCGATCGCGCCGATCACCCCCAGGTGCCGGCTCAGGCCGGCGAGCCCGCCGCCCATGCCGCCGGTGTTCTGGCTGAACTGGATGCTCGGGTTCATCGTGTAGTCGGCCGCCACCATCTGGCCCGGGCCCATGTTGCTGCCGGCGCGCATCTCGCCCGAATCGCGCAGGTTGCGCTCCATCTGCATGTTGCGCATCGCCGCGCCGCGCTCGACGACGACGAAGCAGTTCGACTGCTGGATCATCATGCGCAGCACCGGCACGGTGGAGCCGAGCTTGTAGCTCTGCAGCGTGTGGTACCAGGGCGCGCTCTGGTCCTCGACCACGCCGATCGTGCCCAGCGCCTGGTCGCAGCGCTCGAGCGCGCTGTTCGCGCCTTCGGCCGTGGCGCCGCCGGCCGCACCGGTGACCGCCCCCTTGCTGCCGCCGCCCATCTCCTGTGCGTGGGCTGGGCCCGCGCCGGCCAGCGCGAGCAGCAGCGCGCAGCCCAGTGTCGCATTGCGAGCCCTGGATGTTTGCTTCGAGCGTTCCATGTGCACCTCCACGCGGTGATTCGGGACAGGAAGGCGATCGTATCGGCCGCGGTCGGCGCCGTCGCCCCCCCGATGGGGGTAAGCGCGGCTGCGGCGGCAACCGGCCTCAGTCGATCGCCTCGTCGTGCTCGGCGCGGGCGTACAGGCACTCGTGGCCGAGGCGGTCCAGGCACAGTTCGGCCGTCCACGGCAGCATCAGCGCGCCGCAGCGCGCGTCGCGGTACAGCCGCTCGAGCGGCAGCGACTTGAGCATCGCCTGGCCGCCGCAGGTGCGCAGCGCCAGCGCGCCGATCGCCTGCGCGTTCTCCATCACCGTGTAGTGCGCCGCATACAGGCGCTGGCGCGCGTCGTCGTCGGGGTCGATGCGCGCGTCGCGCAGCGTCTGCAGGAACAGCGCCCGGGTCTGCTCGAGGCGGATGCGCATCTGCGCCACCGCCACCTGCTTGGTCGGGTACATGCGGCGCTTGACCGGCACCATGCCGGGCAGCTCGGCGCGCAGGTACTGCACGCTGAAGTCGTAGGCTGCCTGGGCGATGCCGAAATAGGTGGACGCGAGCGTGAAGTTCATGTGCGGGAAGCGCTGTGCCGCCTGCGCGTACAGGCCCTCGGGCAGCAGCCGCGCGCGCTCCGGCACGAAGACGTCGTCCAGTTCGAGCGATCGGCTGGCGGTGGCGCGCATGCCCAGCGGATCCCAGTCGCCCGCCACGCGCACGCCGGCGGCATCGGCCGGCACCGCCAGGTACAGCGCGTCGGCCAGCGACGCACCCGGGCGTTCGAGCGTGCACAGCACGCCGTAGGCGTCGGCCGCGCCGGCCAGCGACGCAAAGATCTTGCGGCCGCTGACGCGGTAGCCGCCGTCGACCCGGCGCGCCCGCGTGCCCCAGGGCGCACGCCCGGCCGATGCGGCGCCGCCCTCGGAAAAGGGCTGCGCGTACAGCCTGCCGCCCTGCACGATCTGCTGGAAGTGCCAGGCGCGATGCGCTTCGTGTTCGGCGCGCTGCGCGCCGCTCATGTCAAGCCCGTCGGCCACCGGACCGGCCCACAGGCAGGCGGCCAGGTGCATGTTCAGGCACAGCGCGGTCGAGCCGCAGTGGCGGGCGATTTCGGCCGTCACCAGTGCCTGGGCCGCGAAGTCGGCCCCCAGGCCGCCGTGCGCGCGCGGCACCGCCAGGCCCAGCAGCCCTGCGGCGCGCAGGTCGGCGAAGTTGTCGTGCGGGAAGCTGGCGTCGCGGTCGTGGCGCGCCGCCCGCCCGGCGAAGCGGCTGCGGCCCAGATCGGCGGCGCGCGCGATCCACTCGCGCGCCGCGGCGTCGAGCCCGGATTCGTCGCCGGCGATCGGCGGCGGCTGGTAGCGGTCGCTGCCGTCGGGCCGGATCACGATCGCCATGCTGCCCTCCCGAGCCGATGAACGCCCACCGCCCGGCCTACAGGATGTCGCCCAGCAGCCGGTAGTGCCCAGCCTGGAACACCAGCGGCGGTACCGGCGCGTCGGCGACGCCGATCACCCGGCCGATGAACAGCACGTGGTCGCCGGCCTCCTGGTCGGACAAGCGCTCGCACTCGAAGCTGGCGGCGCAGCCGGCGAGCAGCGGCGCGCCGCCCGCCCCGGCCGACCACAGCCCTTCGGCGAACTTGTCGGGCAGCTTCGACGCGAAGCGGCGCGACAAACCCACCTGGCTCTCGGCGAGGACGTTGATCGCGAAGGTGGGCGCCGCGCGAAACGCCGGCAACGCCGGGCTCGAACTGCGCAGCGACCACAGCACCAGCGGCGGATCCAGCGACAGCGAGCCGAAGGAGTTGACGGTCAGGCCCACCGGGGCGCCCGCGGGCGGGCGGCAGGCGACGATGGTCACGCCGGTGGCGAAGCGGCCGAACGCGGCGCGCAGCTCCTGTGGCGTGACCGCAGCGGGCGCTGCGACCACGTCGTCCGGCCGGCTCGGCGGGCCGGCCGGCCCGTTCGGCTGCACCGGCGCGCCGGCATTCCTCACGGCTGCCGCCGAAGTCGTGACGGGGCCTGCGGCTGCGCTCATCCGGCGTTGGCCGAGGCCAGGCCCCAGCGTGCCAGCGCCTCGTCGTCGCTGACCCGGGCATCGACCCAGCGCGCGCCGCC
>Ga0116153_10002844_pt1 | contig 12947 bp, 8 predicted proteins | sample AD_UKC028_MetaG_FD_89896 | JGI IMG/M metagenome (GOLD analysis project Ga0116153, IMG submission 89896) | Active sludge microbial communities of municipal wastewater-treating anaerobic digesters from USA - AD_UKC028_MetaG | ecosystem: Engineered > Bioreactor > Anaerobic > Digestate | place: USA... | reverse complement strand
GGTCAACCCGGATTTTGCGCGAAAAAACAGGTCGACCGCAGCGCTCTGGGCATTTGGCTTGGTTGGCGATGGATAGACAGCCCCGAATGCCACATAGTCCGCGCCGGTCCTGCTCGCCTTTTGTGCGGCGGAATAATCGGCGTAGCAGGAGGCGCCGAGGATGCGTCCGGGGCCGAGAATGGCACGGGCGGCGGCAAGGTTGCCATCTTCGTGGCCGAGGTGCAGCCCGTCGGCCTTGGCCAGAAAAGCCAGCGCCATGTCATCATTGACGATCAGCAGCGCATCGTGGCTCCGGGTGAGGCGGCGCAGCGCATGCGCCCGGGCAACGCGCTCCGGGGGCGTACTGCGCTTGTCGCGGTACTGCACGATGCGGCATCCCCCAGCCAGCACTGCCTCGACATCGGCCAACAGGCGCTCCCCGTCCGGGTTTTCAGGCGTGATGGCGTAGAGGCCGCGCAGCCTATTTGGCATCGGGCTTGTCTGCGGTTGCTGCGGCTTCGTCCTCGTCGCCCCGCGCCCAGAAGAAACGGTCCGGAATGAACTGCCCCATGCCGGGGCGGAAGCCGTTTGCCAATGTTTGCCAGGTGTAGTCTTGGGCGTCGCGTACGGCATCCTCGATGCTGGCGCCACCGGCGATGCACCCGGCAATGGCAGAGGCCAACGTGCAACCGGAGCCGTGATAACTGCCCGGCAGCCGCCCCCAGCGGTCGCGGCGCAATACGCCATCGACACCGTACAAAGCGTTGATTACGTCCGGGGTGTCTTCATGGGTTCCGGTGATCAGGACGTATTGGGCGCCCATTTCGATCAGGCGCTGCGCACTGAGGTCGATCCCTGGTTCGTTCTCGTCGTCTTCGTGTTCCGCCAGACGTCTTGCCTCGGGGGCATTTGGCGTCAGTATCGTGGTCTGCGGCAACAACAGTTCGCGCATCGCCGAAATGATTTCCTCGCCCGAGAAGTCGTCACCGCGTCCGGAAGTCAGGACCGGATCGAAGACGATGGGAATGTCCGGGTAGTCGGAAATGATTTCGGCGATGGCGACGACGTTTTCGACGCTGCCCAGAACGCCGAACTTGAACGCGGCGACCTGCATGTCTTCGAGCAGGGTACGGGCTTGGCGCTCAAGGATTTCGGCGGCGACCGGATGTACGCTCTCGACGCCAACCGTGTCCTGGACAGTAATTGCGGTCAGTGCCGACAGGGGGTGGCAACCGAGACTGGCCAGTGTCAGCAGGTCGGCCTGCATGCCGGCGCCGGCGGTGGGGTCGCTGGCGGCAAACACAAGAACCAGGGGCGGCGTCGGAGTTTTGATGTTCATCAGATGCTACAGGCGTGGCATATGTGCCAACGATTGGGTAAGATTGACCGAATTTTATCCGAATACAGCTTGTGGCAACGCTCAAGACATGAACGACAAAGTAATATACAGAACATGGATGTGCCTGATCTGCGGCTTCATTTATGATGAGCAGGCGGGTCTTCCGGACGAGGGTATTGCGCCGGGCACGCGCTGGGAGGATGTTCCCATGAATTGGGCATGCCCCGAATGCGGTGCTCGCAAGACAGATTTTGAAATGGTGGAATTCTGAAGTCTGCATAGTATGATGCAGCGCTAGATTAGCCCGTCGATGAGGGGGGGGACTTAATTGGCTGACTTATCCAAGTTGCGCGACGTCAAGGTAATGGTTATTGACGACAGCAATACGATCCGGCGAAGCGCGGAGATATTTCTCGTGCAGGCGGGGTGTCAGGTCGTCCTTGCGGAAGACGGCTTCGACGCGCTGGCGAAAATCGCCGATCATCAGCCCAAGGTGATCTTCTGCGACATCATGATGCCGCGTCTCGACGGTTACCAGACTTGCTCCCTGATCAAGAAGAACCCGCGCTTCAAATCGACGCCTGTCATCATGCTGTCCTCGAAGGATGGCCTTTTCGACCGCGCGCGGGGCCGCATGGTCGGTTCCGATCAGTACCTTACCAAACCTTTTTCCAAGGACAGCCTGCTACAGACCGTCGCCACGTTTGCGACCGCGCAGGGGTCCGAAAATTCTTAGCGGTTAATGGAGCAATAATGCCCATCAAGAACATACTTGTTGTCGATGATTCGCCAACGGAGCGTTTCTTTTCTGTCGAGCTGCTGACCAAGGCCGGTTATCAGGTAAGTACTGCCGAGAATGGCGAAGAAGGTATCGCCAAGGCCAGGGCAACCAAGCCGGACCTGATCCTGATGGATGTCGTGATGCCCGGGCTCAATGGTTACCAGGCGACGCGCACGCTGACGCGTGATGAAGAAACCAAGAATATTCCGGTGATCGTCTGTACTTCGAAGGGTCAGGAAACCGACAAGATATGGGGTCTTCGCCAAGGGGCCGCGGATTACATTGTCAAGCCGGTAAATCCAGAGGAATTACTGAAAAAAATTGCGGCGTTGCCCTGATCAGAATGGCCAAGAAAACCAGTCTTCGTGATTTTCAGGAGTACTTAGCGGGGCGCATTCTGGGTGCCGCCCAAGGCCGTGGCACCTCGTCATGGCTTGGCGTCCGGGCGGGTGACGACAACTGGCTGATCGATCTGTCGGATAGCGGCGAGATCGTTCAGGCGCCGAAACTGACGGCGGTGCCACTGACTCGTCCTTGGTTTGCCGGGATCGCCAATATTCGTGGCAGCCTGTATGCGGTCGCCGATTATTCGGTGTTCTGTGGTGGGGCTCCGACGCCGCGCAACAACAATTCGCGCCTGCTTCTGGTCGGTAGCAAGCATGGCGCTAATGCGGCATTGCTGGTGACGCGCATGCTTGGCTTGAAGAATCCGGATGATTTCACTGCGGTGGCGGCGGATCCGGCAGATCCGGCGTGGGGTGCGGTACGTTATGTTGATGGCCAGGGCGACGTCTGGCGAAAACTCTCGGTGCGCGACTTGCTCGCCGATAATAATTTCATGAGTATCGGAGTCTGATTCATTCGGACCCTGAGCGGAGGATAAGCATGGCGTTTGGTTTGAAGATTTTTGGTGCGGGCATCAATGGGGCACAAATGAGTGTTGTGGGAGGCGTGTCGGCGCCATCGGCTGGCGGAAGCTCGTCCTTGATGCCCGCGTTCTTTTCGCAACAGCCCGTCATTCAGCAGATGAAGACCTTGGGCAGTATTTTCGTTATCCTTTTGCTTGCGATTGCCACGCTGGTTTTCGTGAACACTCGTGATACTACTCACGGAACGGCCTATGTTGCCGCTGCAGGCCAGATGGAGATGCTTTCGCAGCGTCTGGGCAAGGCCTCGACGCTCGCCCTGCAAGGCAATTCTGCCGCTTTCGCGCAACTGAAGGAGTCGCGCGAAACCTTCAGTCATTTGCTTGAAATGCTGACCTCGGGGGGTGATCTAGAGGGTACCAATGTGCCTGCGTCGCCGGCCGATGTCCGGCCCCAGCTTGAGGCACTGACTGCGTTGTGGACGGAAACTGACAATGACGCCAAGGTGGTGGTCGGGCAGGAGGAAAATCTGCTGGCCCTGGGCAAGAGCGTTGCGACGATCGACAACGAAAACTCGACGATGCTGGAATTGTCTGAACAGGTTGCCGCGCTCAAGCTGCAATCGGGCGCCAGTACCAAGGAAATTGCTGCGGCGAACCAGTTGGTGATGCTGACCCAACGGATTGCCAAGAATGCCTCGGCCCTGCTGGTCGGCAGTGACATCAATCCCGAAGTGGCCTTCCTGCTGGGCAAGGACACCAACAGTTTCCGGGACATCCTGCTGGGTCTGAGCAAGGGAGCGAATGATGCCGACACGCGCGAAAAGCTTGGCGAGCTCGATGCCGCTTTTAAAACCTATCAGGCGGCGATCGGCAGCATTCTCGGAAACATGCAGCCGCTGGTGCTTTCCAAGCAGGCCGGTGCCAGCATTTTCCGCGACAGTGAAACTTTGCTGAAAGCGACGGACGATCTCGCCCTTGGCTACAAACAAGGCTTGGCCCAGAGCGGACGTTTCATGATTCTTCTGGTCAGCCTCGTGGTGCTGGCAGTTGCCGTTCTTGCACTGTTGGCCAAGGTCTATCTCGACGATACAAGGCGTCGTGCCGAGGAGGCCGAGATACAGCGGCAGGCTTCTGAGGTAACCAATCGCGACAACCAGGAGGCCATTCTCCAGCTGATGAACGAACTGGGTGATCTGGCCGACGGCGACCTGACTTCGACCGCAACGGTGAGTGAAAACATTACCGGCGCGATTGCCGATTCGATCAATTATACGATCGAGGAACTCCGGCTGCTGGTCGGCCGCATCAATGACGCGGCGAACCGGGTAACGGCAGCGACCGAAATCGCCCGCCAGAACTCGGCCGAACTGCTGACTGCCGCCGAGCGACAGTCGCAGGAAATTCAGGATGCCGGCCAGTCGGCGCTTGAAATGGCGCGCTCGATGAACGAGGTTTCGGGCAACGCGACACAGTCCGCCCAGGTTGCCCGTCAGTCGCTCGCTGCTGCCGAGAAGGGTACGCAGGCGGTGGAAGACTCGATCAAGGGCATGAACGAAATTCGCAACCAGATGCAGGAAACCTCGAAACGAATCAAGCGGCTTGGCGAAAGCTCGCAGGAGATCGGTGAAATCGTCGAGCTGATCTCGGATATTACCGAACAGACCAACGTGCTGGCGCTCAACGCGGCGATTCAGGCAGCGTCTGCCGGTGACGCGGGCCGCGGCTTCACGGTGGTGGCCGAGGAGGTGCAGCGACTGGCCGAACGCTCCGGCGAGGCGACGAAGCAGATTGCCGCCATTGTGAAGACGATTCAGACCGATACGCAGGATGCCGTGTCAGCCATGGAACAATCGACGCAGGGTGTGGTCGCGGGGGCCAAGCTGTCAGACGCGGCAGGGCAGGCGCTCGCAGAGATCGGGCAGGTTTCGCGCAATCTTTCGGAGCTGATTGAAAACATCTCGACATCGACCCAAGGCCAAGCCAACTCTGCGACCCAGGTGGCCACCCTGATGCAGGACATTCTGAGCGTTACCAAACAGACAACCGCCGGTACGCAGCGTACCGCGGAGGCGGTCGACGAATTGAACGCCCTGGCTTCCGAACTTAAGGGTTCGGTTGCGGGTTTCAAGGTCGATTGAGCGAGATTCGCGAGAGACTATGAACGCGGCAACCGAATTTGATCTGGGCCCGTTGACTTGGGTCAAGGGTGAGATCGACCTGGCACTTACGCGTGCTGTGGAAGCGCTTGTGCAGTACGAGCTGGCCGGTGATGCGACACAGCTCCGGTTCTGCCGCACCCATGTCCATCAGGTCCATGGCGCGCTCTCCATCGTTGGACTGGACGGGGTGACGCAAGTCACGGAATCCCTCGAGGCCTTGCTCAGTGCGCTCGAGGAGCAACGCCTGCAATTTACGGCGGAGATCTCCATAACGCTGACCCAGGCCATGGCGGCGATCCGGAAATATCTCGATGATCTCATCGCCGGAGAACCCAACCAGCCGTTGCGCCTGTATCTGGTCTATTCGGTGCTGGCGCATGCACGGGGCTTGACGGCCACCAGTCAGGCAGATCTGTTCTTCCCCGATCTTTCGCTTCGTCCGCCAAGGCGTTCCATCCCGGTGGCGCCGCTTTCCGCCGAGCAATTGCACACGCTTCTCAAGTCGGAAAGAGGTCGCTTTCAGAGAGGTTTGCTCTCCTGGCTCAGACATACGAGCAAACCGCATGTGGCGATCGAGGACATGCGGCATGCCCTCGAAAATATCGAAGCGACGCAGGAGTCGCCGGCCGCCCGATCGCTCTGGTGGGTTGCGCTGGCCTTCGTCGAGTCGCTGTTTGACCGTCAGGGCGAACCGGATGCGGATTCGCGCCAGTTGCTGGCCCGAATCGACACCCAGATGCGTCGCCTGGATGAGGGATTGCGGAACGTTCCAGAACGCCTGATGCGAGACATTCTTTATGCTGTGGCCCAAGCCCCGGCAAATGCCGACCGCATGGTGGTGGCTGAGGTTCAGTCGACATTCAACCTGCCGGCATTGATGCCGGGAAGTCATGTCGAGCAGGAAGCCAACCTACCGCAGGAAGTTGGCTTGCGTCGTCTGCGTGATACGCTGGCAGCGACAGAAGAGGCGTGGAATAAATTCTGCACCGGTAGTGCGTCGGCGCTGCCCGTGTTCGATCAGAACGCCCAATCCTGTGCCGAATTGACTGGCGAAATCGGCCATACGGATCTCAAGCGGCTGGGGCAGAGTTTTGGTGCGCTGGCCAGTTGGCTTTCCGAAGATCCGAAGCGCCACAATGATTCCGTGGCGATGGAGGTGGCGACCGCGATTCTGCTGCTGCAGAACGCCCAGGAAAACTTCAGGCGCCTGGGAACGGACTTTGCGCAGCAGGTCGACCTGATGGTCGCTCGCTTGTACGCATGCATCGCTGGCAAGCCGGCCGGCGGCAATGAAAACCTGCCGCTGCTCGACGAAATGACGCGACGCGCCCAAGAGCGGCTGCTGGTTGGCCAGGTTGCCCGCGAAATCCAGAATAATCTGGCCCAGATCGAACAGGCGCTTGACGCATTTTTCCGGAACCCGGGCAAGAGTCACGATCTCGCGCAGCTTGCCGGCCCGGTGAAGCAGATCGCCGGGGCGCTGGCCATGCTCGGGCACTTTTCCGCCGTTTCGATGCTGCAGGAGTGTGGTGCCCGCATCCAGCAGTTTGCCGATCAGGCGTATGTGCCGCTCACGGAAGACTTCGAGGCCGTGGCTCAGCAGTTGTCCTTGCTTGGGTTTTTCATCGATTCCCTGCAGCACGGCGAGAGCGATTTCGACGCTTTCGTTCGTCGCCTGCATGGCGGCGACCGGCAAGCGATTGAAGAAGCGGACAGCTGTGAAACATCGGTTGTTCGCGATGTCGAAATGCCGGTACTCCAAGGTGAGCAGACAAGCCAGCTAATTTTCGACAGGGCAGAGGAGGGGCTTTACGGCGCTCAGGACCGCGTAGAGGTAGCGAAAGATCACCCGGCGCAGCCCGCAGATGCTCGATCTCTGGGGAATCTTGATTTTGGTGCGCCAGAGAACCTTGGGTTCGGAACTATCTTCCTGCCCGAGGCTGAGGTTGCAGGTTCGTCGCCTGCCCGGCCGATGGCAGAGGCACCGCTCCCCTCTGCGGAAACGATGGAGTTGGCGCAGGCCAGCCACGAGGCGATCGATGCAGAATTGCTCGAAATTTTCCTCGAAGAGGCAAACGAAGTTCTGGCCAGCATGGACGAACAGTCGGCCCTGCTGGCTGCCGATCCGTTCAATACTGAAGCGCTGACCACGTTGCGCCGCTCGGCGCATACGCTGAAGGGCAGCGGGCGCATGGTAGGCCTCGTCGATATGGGTGAGGCTGCCTGGGCCCTGGAGCAGACGCTCAACATGTGGCTGCGTCAAGACATGGCGATCACGCCGGCACTACAGACGCTGATTAAGGACGCACACGAACTGTTCTCGCGCTGGGTCGCAGCGCTTGAACATGGTAGTGCGGAACTCCCCGATCCGGCGGCCATGGTTGCGCTGGCCGAGTCGTTGCGCGGAGAACAGCCGGTTTCGCCGGCGGTTGCGCTTGACGCGGTCACTGTTGCGCACAACGTCGAATTGCCCGTCGCGGAACCTGGTGAGTCACCGTCCGTCACGGTCGACCTGCCGTTTGTGCCGGATTTTGTGTCCGAAACCGAACCCGAATCGGTGGCGATTGAAACCGTAGAGCCTGAGGCACAGCCGCAGATCGCGCCAAATTTCGAACCGACTCCGGAGGTCGAACAGCTTGCCGAAGTGATGTGCGAAGAAGCGGAAACGTTCGCCGATTTTGCTGCTTCGGAAGATGCTTCCGTCGCGACGGAATCCGAGGGCGTCGAAACGCCTTCTTTCGAGCAAGTGGAGACAGTTGTTCCGGCGTCACCGACGCTTTATGACATTTTCCGTGAAGAGGCGCGCGGGCACCTCGAGACCCTGATTGCCGGTTACGCCGAACTCGAAGCGAATCCGGGCGCGCCGACCTCGTTCGCGATGACGCGCGCAGCGCATACCCTGGGCGGTATTGCGGCGACAGTCGGGCTGATGCCACTTCATCATCTGGCGATCACGCTGGAGCATGCGCTGTTGCGGCGCGACAGTTCAGGTCGCCCGGAGAGCATTGGCGGGCTGGAAACCGTCCGCCAGGCCATCATGACCCTCGAGCAGATGTTCGCCGGGCTAGCGCGCCAATTGGCCCCGGAAGAGCAGGTTCAACTGATCGCAGCGCTCGAAGACATTTTCTTTGTCGATCTGGCGGTTGCGGAAGCTGCCGTCGAGTCATCAGACGCTGCGACGGAGGAAATTCATGCTTCCCCCGAGCCGCTGACCGAGCCGACCATCGAGACGCCAGCGCCTGCTGTTGTCGCTACGCCTGGTTTGCGCCTGCAGGACGATCTCGACGAACAACTGCTACCCATCTTCCTCGAAGAGGCGCAGGATCAACTGAGCGAACTTACCGTGCAACTGCGCCTGTGGCGCGGCGATCTGGACAGTGACGCCCAACCGCATGCCGTCGCGCGGCTGCTGCATACCTTTAAGGGTAATGCCCGCATGGCCGGCGCGATGAACCTTGGCGAGTTTACCCACTTGCTCGAGTCGCGCGTAGAAGATATCCTGCGTGCCGGAACAGCCACCCCGGCGTTCATCGACGAGATCGAGGGCGGTTGCGACACACTTGCCCTGGCAACCGAGCGTCTGCGCAACGGCGAGGCCGCAGTTATCGATCCGGCGACCGCCTTGCCGGCTGAAGGTGGCATGGCGCGGCTGTCGGCGGTTGCCGTTCATCTTGATACCGACGATCATCACGATACCGAAGCGGGTGCCCAGCGTGCATCGCTGCGTGTCAGGGCTGACCTGATCGACCGCCTGGTCAACGAGGCCGGCGAACTGTCGATCGCGCGGGCGCGGATCGAGGGTGAAATGCGCAGCCTCAAGGGCTCGCTGCTCGACTTGACGGAAAACGTCGTCCGTTTGCGCCGCCAGTTGCGCGAAATTGAGATTCAGGCCGAGGGCCAGATCCAGGCGCGGGTCGCTCAGGCACACGATGGGCAAGCCGATTTCGATCCGCTCGAACTCGACCGCTTCACCCGCTTCCAGGAGCTGACGCGCTTCATGGCCGAATCGGTCAATGACGTGGCGACGGTGCAGCAGAATCTGCTCAAGAACCTGGATGATGCCAACGCCGCCATCGTCGCGCAGGCTCGCCTCAATCGCGGTTTGCAGCAGGAACTGATGGGCGTGCGCATGATGCCGTTCGCCAGCCAGGCCGAGCGTCTGTTCCGCATCGTGCGCCAGACTTCCAAGGAATTGGGCAAGCGCGCCAACTTCGACATCGTCGGCGGCCAGGTTGAACTTGACCGCTCGGTGCTCGACAAGATGATGGCGCCGCTTGAGCACATGTTGCGCAACGCCGTCGCCCACGGCGTCGAAACCCGCGCCGAGCGCGTTGAAGCCGGCAAGTCGGAAATCGGCGAAATTATCGTTAAGCTGGCCCATGAGGGCAACGAAATCATCCTGTCGATGGCCGACGATGGCCGCGGCCTGGACCGCGAGCGAATACTCGCCCGCGCCCAGGAAATGGGTCTGCTCGAACCTGGCGTAATGGTTGACGACGCCCAGCTTTTCGATTTCATCTTCCGCCCGGGATTTTCGACCGCCGGCGAAGTCAGTCAGCTTGCCGGCCGTGGGGTCGGCATGGACGTGGTCAAGACCGAGGTCGGCGAATTGGGCGGACGGATCGAAATTCTCTCCCGTCCCGGCCATGGAACGACCTTCCGTGTCTACCTGCCGCTGACCCTGGCGGTGACCCAGACCCTGTTGATGCGTGTCGGTGCAAATATCTATGCCGTGCCGTCGACGATGATCGAGCAGGTTCTCGAACTCAAGGAAGAAGCACTTTCCGAAGTCCGGCACCGAGGGGAGATCGAGTGGCAGGGCAATCGCTATCCCTTCCAGTTCTTGCCGCATCTCCTGGGCGATACCGAGGCAGCTCCCGAGGCGCAGCGGCGCTACTGGATACTGCTGCTGCGTTCCGGCTCACAACGCGTGGCAGTCCAGGTCGACGAACTCAAGGGAAATCAGGAAGTCGTCGTCAAGAATATCGGCGCCCAGCTCTCGCGGGTAGTCGGTATCGCCGGTGCCACGGTGCTCGGCGATGGCCAGGTGGTGCTGATCCTCAACCCGGTTGCCCTCGCCAGCCGCGCCCCGCTGGTCAGCGTTCAGGGTGCGGCGCCGGTTTCTGGCGTGCCAGTCGGGACTGCGGTTGCAACGCTGCCGACCGTGATGGTGGTCGACGATTCGCTGACCGTGCGCAGGATCACCAGCCGCCTGCTGACGCGCGAGGGCTATCAGGTGGTGCTGGCCAAGGATGGTGTCGATGCGCTGGAGCAACTGCTCGAAGTGATGCCTGATGTCGTGATTTCCGACATCGAGATGCCGCGTATGGACGGCTTCGATCTGGTGCGCAACATTCGTGCCGACAAGCGTCTGGGTACCCTGCCGGTGATCATGATCACCTCGCGCACGGCGGAGAAGCACCGTAACTATGCGCTGGAGATCGGTGCCAACCATTATCTTGGCAAGCCCTACGACGAAGTTGATCTGCTGGCGCTGATCGCCGGCTACATCAAGGAAAAGCGCGCTTCCTGACGACTGCGTAGCGGGCCAGGGTTCGCTCTCTGGCCCGAGCGTGGTCGACGATTGGCATCGGGTAGTCGCGACCGATCACCACAGCCAGTGCCTCCTGCTCATGCTGGCTCATTCCCCACGGCGCGTGGATAAACTTGTCCGGAAGCTTCGCCAGTTCCGGCACGTAGCGGCGAATGAAGTGCCCTTCGCGATCGAATTTTTCCGATTGCGTTACCGGGTTGAAAATCCGGAAATAGGGTTGTGCATCGCAACCGCTCGAGGCGGCCCACTGCCAGCCGCCGTTATTGGCTGAAATATCGAAGTCGTTGAGTTGCTCGGCGAAATGCCGCTCGCCCAGGCGCCAGTCGATCCCCATGTCCTTGCACAGGAAAGAGGCGACCACCATGCGCAGGCGGTTGTGCATCCAGCCGCTGTGCTTCAGTTGGCGCATTGCCGCATCGACCAGCGGGTAACCCGTGCGTCCGGCGCGCCAGGCAGCCAAGCCTTCAGGCCAGTCATCCCACTCGATGGCATCGTATTCGGGTTTGAATGCGTGATTAACGACATGCGGATGGTGGTCGAGGATCATGAAGTAGAAATCCCGCCAGATCAGTTCGCCGAGCCAGGCGTCGGCCTCTTGCTCGACTGCCGTGCGGACCAGTTCGCGAATCGAAATGGTCCCGAAACGCAGGTGTACGGAGAGATACGAAACACCCTTGATGGCCGGGAAGTCGCGCAGGGCGCCGTAACGGCTGAGGCGACCGGCACGGAATTCTTCCCACAAACCCCGGGCGCCGGACATGCCCGGAACGATGCCGAGATCGGGCAGGTCAGTCGCTACGAAGCCTATGGTGTCAAGCTCGGGAACGCCAGCCAGCGCGCTGCCGGCCAGTCGTCCGTTGCAGGAATGGGCTGACCAGTCCGTTGCGGTCAACCGCTTCAACCACGCGTTTTTGTAGGGCGTGAATACTGAAAAGGGGCGCGCGGTCTGCGTCAGTATCTCGCCGCGGTCGAATACGACCTGATCCTTGAAATCATGGTAGGCGACCCCGTGCGTGGCAAGCCTTGCGGCGACTTCGCCATCGCGCTCCTTGGCGTCCGGCTCGTAATCGCGGTTGGCGAATACCGCCGATACCTCAAGCTCCCTCGCCAGCGCGGGAATCTCCTCGCTTGCCAGGCCGTGACGCACAATCAATCCGCCGCCCCGAAGCCGCAGTGCCGTGTCCAGTTCGAGCAGCGAGTCATGGATGAAATGCACCCGGCGATCACGTTTCGTCGGTAGCGCGTCGAGTATTCGGGTGTCAAAAACGAAGCAACAATAAACCGCTTTAGCAGCAGCGAGCGCCGCACTCAGCGCGGCGTGGTCATGGTCGCGAAGATCGCGGCGAAACCAGACAAGGGCTTTTTCTTCAGGCATGGTTGGTTTGTACCCTGCCGGAGATTAAAATTCCACCCATGAACAACGTCAACCTGACCGACAACTTCCTGATCGCCATGCCGGCGCTCGAGGATCCCTATTTCTCCAATACGCTCGTCTATATTTGCGAGCACAACGAGAATGGCGCACTCGGCATCATCGTCAACCGGCCGGTAGACATGAACCTGGCCAGCCTGCTGGAAAAAATCGACATCAAGCTCGAGGCCGAGAGCCTGGCCAATCTGCCGATCTATTTCGGTGGCCCGGTACAACTCGATCGCGGATTCGTCCTGCATCGTCCATTGGGTGAATGGCAATCGACCCTGACGGTGAATGGCGAGGTCGGCTTGACCAGTTCGCGCGATGTTCTGGCGTCAGTCGGCAAGGAGGGTTTGCCTGCCGAGATCATCGTCACCCTGGGTTATTCGGGTTGGGAGGCAGGGCAACTGGAGAGTGAACTGAGCCAGAATTCCTGGCTGACTGTCCCGGCTCAAGCGGCCATCCTGTTCGACCTGCCGCCGGAGGAGCGTCTGCCCGCCGCGATGCAGAATCTCGGCATCAGCTTCTCGCAGCTCTCCGATGTTGCCGGACATGCCTGACGGCACCGTGCTGGCGTTCGATTTCGGCGAAAAACGCATCGGGGTGGCAACTGGCGAAACCCTCCTCGGCAATGCGCATCCGCTGACCGTGATCCACGCCGAATCAAATGACGATCGCTTTGCCGCGATCGGCAAGCTGGTGGCTGAGTGGCAGCCGGTGCAGCTGGTGGTTGGCCTGCCGACCCACGCCGATGGTACGCCACACGAGATGACGCGGCTGGCGACAAAGTTCGGCGAACGCTTGCGGCGCCGCTTCAGGCTGCCGGTCGGTTTTGCCGACGAACGACTGACCT
>Ga0116153_10002832_pt1 | contig 12980 bp, 6 predicted proteins | sample AD_UKC028_MetaG_FD_89896 | JGI IMG/M metagenome (GOLD analysis project Ga0116153, IMG submission 89896) | Active sludge microbial communities of municipal wastewater-treating anaerobic digesters from USA - AD_UKC028_MetaG | ecosystem: Engineered > Bioreactor > Anaerobic > Digestate | place: USA... | reverse complement strand
GGGCAAGACTGTCGAACTCAGATTCCTGTATGTCGGTGGGAACGTGACGCAGAGCAATGTGCTTGTGGGATGCTGGAACGAGAACGACGGGAGCCAGTCGGCGGGCAATCCTTTCAGCGACGGCGTCGAAAGCGGGAATCCATACGCGCCAGCGGGTTTTGCCGGAACCGCCAAGCTCGTGAATGTTCACGTCGGGGGAACAATCGGGACATCCGGCGCGGGAGCGGGACAATGGGCCATCGCCTCGAAGGACATGGGATTGTGGCGGGAGGACCGGCTGAGTTCGAAGGTCTTGGGCGATTACGTCATAGACGCAGGCCCCGTCGCGACCTTGCCGGTTGTCTATAAATATGCCGCCATGGGCGACAGTGTCACGGACGGGTCGGATTATGACGGCACATGGCTGCGCCATGCGTATAACCTGCGGGGCATGGACTTCGGCGGGACCGGATTACTCTATAATGTCGCTGTCGGCGGGGCGCGGACGGAGACGCTCCTGGACCCGCAGCAGCAGCATATGCAGGTCGCCGATCTGGTTGACGAGGGCAAGGTGAACATTGCCGTGCTGATGATCGGGGCGAATGACTTTTTGACAAGAGGGCCTGAAATCGCGGCCGGAACATTGAGCGGGGCGGCGCTCGACTCTTTCATCGCGGGAAGAATCAGCAATATTGAGATCGCCGTTGACGCCGTGATGGGTTCCGGGGCGGTCGGGATGGTCGTATGCGGCATCAGCGACGTGACTCTGACGCCGGGCGGGCGCATTGCGCTGGGCGCATCGCCGGAGGGCAGACAGCGCGTAATGGACGCCATTGACGCGACAAATGTCGGAATTGCGTCTATGGCTGCGGAAAGGAATCTTCCGTATGTTGACCTGGCGCTGCTGATTCGGGACATGGACGAGGCGCCGGCGGTGTTGGTCGGCGGCGTGGAAATCAATGTGGTGACGCCCGACGACAGGGATGAAACTCATCTCTTCCAGGACAGCATTCATCCTCAGATGATTGGAAACGGAATCATCTGCAATTTGGTGATGACCGCCCTGAATGAAGGTTATGGAACTGCCTTTGTCCCGTTCAGTGACCTGGAGCTTCTGACGGTTGCAGGATTGGAGGGGGCGTATGCTGGAGAAACTTATTCGGCGAGCGTGGACTATGGTAAGTACGTCATCAGTCCTTTTGAAGACTGATCAAGAGAATTTTGGGCGAATCGGATTGATGAAAACCCGCCGTCGCGCCGGGAAAGCTCTTTGAATGCGTGATGCATACGGATAACATGCCGAAATCTCATTCATTTTTGCTTTTCAGCGCTGATTAGGAACTGATGGGCGATGTCCGTCTGGCGGTTCACAATTGCCTTGTTGATTGCCGTAGCGCTCCAGACCAGCTTCTTCCCGCGCTTTGACGCGCTGCGGACGAAGCCGGATTGTTTGCTAATTCTGGCGGCTCACTTAGGGCTTGCCGGGCAGCCATTCGGGGCGGCCGTAGGCGGGGTGGCGGCAGGATTCATGAGGGACCTGGCCGGCAGCGGAAAGTTCGGGCTTGGGGCGTTCATGTTCTGCGTGATGGCGCTCTTTCTCAACCGGTTCTGTTCACATCTCTCTACAAGCTGGCTGCCTATAAGGGCTGGGATTGTTTTTTGTGCGGCCGGGATATTCGGATTCGTTGAAATTATAACAGTCAGGACGGATCAATCCGACATATCCCTTCTTTTTCTGATCGGATGCGCCATTTTTCAGGCCGTTTGCACCTCCCTTCTGTCATTTGCCGTGCTTCCGATTCTCAACAGGTTCAAGGTTCAGGGACAGCGATATGACTTCTAACAAAAGATAGAAATGAGCATAGTTCAGAGATGCAGCCTGTTCCCACATTTACACAATGCATATTCTGCACCCGACGATCCGGCGATCTCGAACTTGTTGAGATAGGGGCGGTGAAATTGGATGGGGATGCTGTCAGCGAGCGCTTTTCAGCGGCAGTCAGCCCGCAGGAAGAACTCCCAAGATATCTATTGGACCGCATGAACGTCTCCATGACGCATTTTGACAAATCGGCAGGATGCGCGGATTCCTTGGGGAAATGGGTGGAATTTGTCCAAAGCGGCCCCGTTATCTGCTATGACGCTCGTAATCTGAGGCGCATTCTTGAAATGAACAATATACATCCATTATGGCATGTAATTGACGCTCAGAACCTCGCGCAGGCAATATGGCCCTTGATGGAGGATTATAGTCTGGAGAGCGTTGCCCGGCGGATCAGCCCGGAAGAAGCTCCCAGATATCGCGCGCTGGCCGATGCAATTCTGGTGGGGAAGTTATGGCGCGTCCTGGAATCGGAAACAGACAAGCTCTCGTTTCCGGTGCTGGCTCAGGCAGCAAGGCTCACTGAGCAAATCCGACATCCTCTGTATTCGCTTTTTGAAGCATGCCTGGTTGAGAAGCAGAAGGACGGAAAATGGTTCGGACACGGTCAGTCGCCCGAAGACCTGCTGTCCGTCATGCCTGAGAGCGTGGTTAAAGGCCAGCTTGACGCAGAAGTAAGGCGCGGCCCCGGACTGAAAGCGACTGAAGGATATTTCCGTGATGGAGGGGTGATGTCCAGCGCACTTCCGGGCTACGAATCGCGTCCCGAACAGGCGGCAATGGCGTCTTTCGTTCGGGATACCTTCCAGAATGGCGGCACATTACTTGTTGAGGCGGGGACGGGGGTCGGCAAGTCGCTGGCGTATCTGATTCCGGCGATACTATGGTCTTTGGAAATCGGCAAGAAGGTCGTTGTCTCCACGAATACGAAAAACCTGCAAGCTCAGTTATATGAGAAGGATATACCGTTTGTGCGTGACGGACTGGGGCTTCCGGTTCGGGCGGCGCTCCTGAAGGGGAGGGGCAACTATCTGTGTCTGCGTAAATTCTTCCAGGCTGTGAGGCATCCGGAATCGGACTTGAATGGCGAGGACGAAATGCTTTCGGCCCTCTGCCTGCTCGCCTGGCTGGGCATGACTCACACGGGGGACGTTTCGGAGAATTCCGGATTCATGAACTCGCCCGGAAAGTGGCGGGTTCAGGAGCTTGTCTGCAGCAGTTCGGAGGATTGTCCCGGGCAGGGATGCTATCTGAAAACGCCGTGTTTCCTGCAGCGCGCGCGCAACTCGGCGCAGCGGGCAGACGTCGTGGTGGTCAACCATGCCCTGCTGTTGAGCGCCGGATCGGGCGAGGATTCCTTCCTGCCGCCGCACTGTTCGGTTGTGCTGGATGAGGCGCATAACCTTGAGGATGTGGCTACCCGCGCCTTCAGCATACGGCGAGGAAGGGCGGAGCTAACAAGGCTTCTAAGCCCGCTTGAACACCATGTTCATCGTTCGACCCGGCCGGGCGGCGCGCTGCCGGGAATCGCCCGGCAATTGGAAACGGCCGGCCACAGCGCGACGGCGGAATCGAAAGCGTTCCTGACGGCGCTCATCCGATCCGCCGAAGAGGATGTCAGTATTGTCCAGCAGACAGGGGAGGATTTCTGCGATTCGCTTGCGTCCCTGATAAGGCGCGGGGGGCAGGACAGCGAGGATTGCCGGATTCCTTCCGGTTGCGGGGCTACGTCTGCCGGAAGGAACGCGCTGGCGGCGGCGGGGCGGCATTGCGATGCTGTTGACGCCCTGCGGGGGCGCGTGTCGGGGATGATTGACTTTCTTAAGGATCATCAGGGACTGGCGCACCTCATCGGGGAATATGCCACGCGGCTTCAGGGCATCGCGGCAAGGCTGCAGGCATACTCGGATGAGTTCAAGCAGTGCCTGGCCTGGCAGGATGAAACGAAAGTCTGCTGGGTTGAGCGCAGCCGGTGGCGGAACAAGGATTCATTTTCACTATCTTGTGCGCCCCTGAGCCTTGCAGACATCATGAAGGAGCGATTTTATGGGCCATATCGCTGTGTTGTCATGTCATCAGCGACTCTCAGCCTTAACGGGGATTTCAGCTTCATCCTGAACCGTCTGGGGCTTGATCCGGCGAGTGAAAGGCTCAGAACCGCCTCATTCGGCTCCCCGTTCGATTTTGCCAGGCAGGTCAGGGCCTTGGTGCCCAGTTCCGCGCCGGACCCCGACGGCGACGGGTATCCCGTTGCCCTGCAGGATGCGATATCCGAGGCCGTGCAGGCGGCGCGCGGGCGCAGTCTGGCGCTGTTTACCTCATATAGACTATTAAATCAGACATACGAGGCGCTGCGAGGAGAGCTTGATAATCGCGGTCTGTGGATTCTCGGCCAGGGCAGGGACGGCTCCACGCGTACCCTGCTCCGGATCTTCCAGAGAACGCCGGGAACCGTGCTTCTGGGCACATCCAGTTTCTGGGAGGGGGTTGACGTGCCCGGCGAGGCGCTCAGTTGCCTGATAGTCACGCGCCTGCCATTCCACGCCCAGAACGAGCCGGTATACCAGGCTCGGTGCGAGGCCATGGTCAGGCTCGGCAAGGATTCTTTCCGGGATTACACTCTGCCGTTGGCGGTCCTGCGTTTCAGGCAGGGAATAGGCAGGCTTATCAGGCGACGCACAGACAGGGGGGTGATCGTTGTTGCCGACAAGCGCATCCTGACGAGGAATTACGGCTCAATATTCAGGAAGGCAATGCCGGTTCAGTGGCGAGGGTGCCGCGCCCGGGGCGACCTCGGGGAGCAAATAGCGGGATTTCTTGACGGACGGGAGGAAGATTCAGATGCCTGACGGAGTCCGCAAGTCGTCCAGACCGGGTATGACATTCGGATTAGATATGCGTGAATAAGCCAAAATGACCTTGACACAAGTACTTGGACGCAATTACCATACCCGTAAACAAGCCATTTTTTTATGTTCCATTGAGGTTGCATGATGGCCCGGCACGTCTGGGGATTGGACATCGGCAAGTGGAGCCTGAAGGCGGTCAAGGCCCGTCCCGGTCGCGGCAGCGAACCGAAGATGGTGGTCGAGACCGTTGATGTAATTAATTATTCCGAGCTTGCCTGCGGCCTTCAGGCGGAGGACGCGGAGAAGGTCCAGGAGGCCATTCGCGTATTCCGCGAGCGTAATGAGATTGCCAAGAGCGACCGCATAATGGTCGGCATTCCCGGGCAGGAAGTCTTCAGCCGATTCATCAACCTTCCGCCCGTTCCAAAGAAGAAGATTCCTGAAATCGTCCGCTACGAGGCCCAGCAGCAGATACCCTTCGACATTGACAGCGTTGTGTGGGATTATCAGCCGATTCGCAGGGAACTCGTCGAGGGAGAGGAGATTGAGATCGGCCTGTTTGCGATCAAGAACGAGCGGGTCGAGGACGTTCTGCTGAACCTCCAGCCCCTTCGGATGAACCTGATGGGCATTCAGGTGTCGCCGCTGGCCCTTTTCAATTTTGCGGAATATGAGGGCTATGGCGAAGCGCCATTGATTGTCCTGGACCTCGGCGCCCAAACCACTGATCTGGTTGTGATTGATCCCCCGCGATTCTGGTTGCGCCCGATACTGGTGGGTGGCAACAACCTGACCGTTGCGCTTCAGCAGAAATTCAACGTCTCCTTTGAGGAGGCAGAGACGGTGAAGTTCCGCGCTCCGGAGGCCAAGCACGCGCGCCAGGTCTTTGAGGTCATGCGCCCGGTGATCAGGAACCTTACCAGCGAGGTGCAGAGATCACTGGGGTTCTACAAATCCCTCTTCCAGGAAGTGAAGTTCGAGAAGATTCTTACAGTCGGCAACTCATTCAAGATGAAGGGGCTTGATAAGTTTCTGGCGGAAAGTCTTCTGTATGATGTTCAAGTGCTCTCCGAGGTCCGTAATATCGGTCTGGGGACGAGCGTTGACGCGGAAGCGTTCCAGAATAACATCGTGGGTCTTGGCGTGGCGCTGGGGCTGTGCACTCAGGGGCTTGGAATCGCGCGTGTCAATATCAATTTGTTGCCAAAGCGCTATACCACCGAGGTCCAGCTTGTCCGGAAAAAGCCCTGGGTTGCCGCCGCAGTGGCGATGAGCTACGTCATCGTTCTGAGCCTGTTTATTTCTGAAAAGAGTGTGGCAAGGCAACTGGCGAGCGTTGCGGACAAGGGCGGCGAAACCATCAAGGAAGATGAGGAATGGAACAGGAAATATGCGACTGCGAAGAGCAATCTTTCCAACGCCGAGGCCCCGATAAAAGGCCTTACCGCGTTGGGCCGCCGCAGAGATATCTGGATACAAACATTGACGCGTTTGATTCAGGACTGGAAAAAACAGAAATCAACCTTCTACATCAGGAAACTTGAAACCTACTACCTGACCAAAGACAACATTGACGAACTTGGCGTAACTCCCGCGCCGGAGCAGCCGGCAGAGGAAGGGAAGCCTGTTGAGGCTGCGCCGATAGCGTTGGTGGACGGACCGCACATATGCCTTGATATCGAGGTGGAATGCACTGAAATTCGCGAGAGCGTGGTTGACGAACTGATTTCGAACCTCCGCGCGATAAAACTGCCGGAGGAAAAGGTCCCCCTGTTTGCCCGCATCGGGCGAGTGGGAGGGGAACTTCGGACCGAAGTTGTCAAAATCGGCGACAGTGAAAGACGACACTTGGTTTTCTCAGTCCGCTGCGTTGTAATGGATGACGAGGAAATAAGGCAGGAAATGAGCAAGTTGCTGGAATCAAAAGAGTTGGATTCAAACAAGACCGAAGCCCCGGCAAAGGAGGCGGAAGGCGGGCAACCGGTTGTGGAGCCTGGGAAATAACAGACGCCCGCCGGGGCGCTGCGAGACGGCAATGCTTTCAACAATACTGAAATACAAATTCTGGATACTGGCGATTCTGGCGCTGATACCGCCGGTCGTGCTGTTTATCGTTCTAGTCAGACCGTTGACCGTCCAGAATATTGCTGACCAGAACAAGTTCAAGGGGCGCATAGAGAAACTGGAAGCCATTGCCAAGAAACGCGAGTTGTGGAACCAGAGTTATTTGACGGCCATAGAGGATCGCATGAAGGTGCTCATAGAAGAAGAGACAAAGGCGCGCAACCTTCTCCTGACATGGCAACAGCCGCTGGACCTGGTGCTGACCCGACCCGACGACGGCAAGGAAATCACCGACGCCGGCGAATGGGGGCCTCGTTATGACGCAGAATGCAAGGCTGTTGACGCGGAGTTCCTGCGCGCGGGCATTGAGAAGTCCGGCGAAAAAGGCCTGTATGAATACAAGAGCTTTCCCAACAAACTGCCATCTCCTGACGAACGCCTGGCAGCCACTCAGGATGTTGTTCTATACAGGCATTTCACTGAAATGTTGCTGAGGGCGAACGATGAGGGCAAGAAGCGCAGGATTTTGCGCATCGTAAGCCTCCAGTTCTCCGACAGAATTGATGAAAGCCGTCTTTCTCCGGCCTATTTCACAAACTTTGCCGGAAAAAGCTTTGCGATGAGCATTGTGATGCAGTATGTCAATCTGCCCGACGCGCTTAAGGCTTTTTTAACATCCTCGAACCTGATTGTTGTAATTGACGGAATCAGCATATCGCGAGCAACCTCCGGAGTTGTGGAATCTTCGCGCAAGGCCAGCGGAAGGCCCGATGGAATACCGATCGCCGCAGCAGACGCGACAACCGCGTCAGGGGCGACGGATGTTGCCGCGGGAGCAGGCGAGGAAATTGACGATCTGGTCAGGGTGGACCTGAGCGGTCATATCGTAAAATACAAACCCGGCGGAGCGGCGGTAGCCGATGCCGGCCCGACGATGTCACAACAGCCGCCGGCGCCCGGCGCGCCGCCGAGACCAAAGCCGCCAGGCCCGACAAAACCGCAGTCGGGGAAGAAGATCAAAGCTACATTCGGCAAGAAACGTGATAAGGAGTGAATTGCTCACTTTGTTTAAGGAAGCGCCTCAAAACGGCATGAAGACATGAAATCAGGAGTCGGAGAGACAATTTTCCGCTGGTTCGATAAAGTCATCGCCATCGTCATGGTATTGGCGGCGGCCGGGACCGTGGCGTATGCCATCACGTCCAGCAGAAAAGTCCTCTCAAAGGGCGAACCAAGGCAGATTGACGAATACGTGGAGAGCATCAAAACAAAGCGCAACCGCAGCAAACCGCAGCAGGATCCTTCCGAAATCATTGAATATGACAAATCCCTCCTGGAGTGGCGCAAATCGCCGGAAAAGATTCTGATACCAAGCCTTCCATCCTGGATATTTAATATTCCCAGACCGATAATTTATGATCCGCTGGTGATACCAGCCCGACCGAGCGGAAACCGGCCTCCGTTCAAAAAAGAAATCACCTTCAAGAAACCACTGGATCGCGGGACTGTTAAATGTGACAACTACCCGTATCTTCGCGTCGTTCATGATATGAATAATCCTCGCGTTCTGGAAGTGGAGCCTCTAATCGCGCGCGAAAGGCTGGCGAAGCCTTTAACTGTCAAAATTGAGGCCTATTCCGGTGAAATCCTGCATGTGCAGAATGTGATTATTGATCCGGCACAGTCAATAGACATTGTTGAAGCCCCTATCTGGGTAGGTTCGGCCCCGGAACTGCACAGAATCTTCATCGGGTTCGACACCAATCCTGAGAATGAGAAGCTGATGCAGTCAGGACAGGTTAATATCACCCAGATGGACATATACAGACGCGAACCAGCAAAGGGAGAGTCATTCAAGGTCATAGGAAGCATCCGGTATCCCGAAAAGGGCAAGAAGGTGGTGGAAAACGCAAAAGAACCTGAAGTGCCTGTAACCCTTGCGCGCGCCAGGATCGTTTTTGCCGATGATAAGGTCGCCCCGGCAACGCTGTATTCATATATGATCAAATGTCAGGGCAAGGCTCTCGGCTTCCTGGCATCTGAACCGTTGAGCGTCGCAACGCTGGATGACGTTGATTTCCAGTGTACCGTGGCCGATTCCAAGAATAACCAGTTTTTGTTCAAGATACGCAAATGGGTCATGCCGAGCGGCGTGGCCAGACAGGGAGAGTGGGTGACGACCACCTTCTCAGGCGTCGCCGTGGGGCAGGAGATTGGAGGCAAGAAGCGGGGCGTCAGGATAGGCGAGAACCGGATGGACGTGGATTTCTCGACAGGTTGCATACTGCTGGGGTGTGTTCCGACTGCCTCAGCGGTTACGATAGTGGAAACGGCTCAGGGGCAGGAATTCCCTGCCAAGGGCAACGATTCCCTGGTATTTTTCCAGGATCGCAATGGAGCGCCCAGAGTGCGGTGGTTGAGGCAATGGGGCAGTCAGATCATTGCCGCAGAAGCCGAAAAGAAGTCTGCTGAGCCGAAGGAAAGTAAAAAAGGTCTGCTGGGAAAATCGGATGAGGAATCCGGAAAGCCCGGCGAAGTGGAAGAGCTTAAACCCCAACAATAATAGTGGGATATTGCGCCCATGCCGACGGGCGCGCACGGACGGTTGGATCATCAGTCAACCGTGCCGGAGGAAAGGAGCGGACGATGATGACACGTCGTCAGTGGGTTACCGCAGCCCTTGTTGTGTGTATGGTTCTTCTGAACGCCTGCGCCTCCTCTGGAGCGTCAGCCCCCAAGAAGACTGAGGATCCCGCGGTCACGCGCCAGAAATGCGCTGATGCGCTGGACGAGTCTAAAATGTACGTTGATATGAAGCAGTATAAACTGGCTGACGAGGCGCTGGCTTACGCCGAGGAGCGCCACTCCAGCCTTGACGATACGCAGAAGGCCAAGGCTAGGGACCTTCGCGTAAAAATCAACACGGCCAGAGGCGTTCCGGTTCCGCCCGAACCGGTTGAGCAACCGGCAGTTGCAGAAGCGAAACCCGCCGTCCCGGTCGAAAAACCGAAGGCTCCTGAAGTAAAAGCGGCCGCGCCGGCTGTCGCCGCGCCGGCTCCAAAGCCTGTCGAGCAACCCAAAGCTCCGGAAGTCAAGGCTGCTGCCCCCGCTGTCGCTGTCCCGGCCGGATCCAGCGATGCGGATGAGGCGTCCAAGGCTCTGAGCGAAGTCAGTAAGCTTTACGCGAAGGGTGATTACGAGCAGGCGTCCCGCAGGCTGCAGGACGTGGAGAAGCGCGAAGGCAGCATTCCGCCCGGCATGACCCGCCAAGCGAAGGAATGGCGCCGCACGCTGGACGACGCCCTGGCCCAGAGCAAGAAGGCCCCGGAACCCGTGGCTGTCGTCGCCCCGAAGCCTGTTGAGCAGCCCAAGCCCGCGGCCCCTGTGGCGGTCGCCCCCGCGCCGAAGCCGGTCGAGCAGCCGAAGGCCCCCGAGGTCAAGGTGGCGGCTCCCGCCCCGAAGCCGGTGGAACAGCCGAAAGCTCCGGAAGTGAAGCCGGTTGTGGCGGCCCCGGTTGTTGCCGCTCCGGCGCGTTCAACGGAGGCGGACGATGCGTCCAAGGCTCTGAGCGAAGTCAGCAAGCTTTACGCGAAGGGTGATTACGAGCAGGCGTCCCGCAGGCTGCAGGACGTGGAGAAGCGCGAAGGCAGCATTCCGCCCGGCATGACCCGCCAGGCGAAGGAATGGCGCCGCACGCTGGACGACGCCCTGGCCCAGAGCAAGAAGGCCCCGGAACCCGTGGCTGTCGTCGCTCCGAAGCCTGTTGAGCAGCCCAAGCCCGCGGCCCCGGTGGTCGTCGCCCCCGCGCCGAAGCCGGTCGAGCAGCCGAAGGCCCCCGAGGTCAAGGCCGCGGCTCCTGTGGTTGCCGCGCCCGTGATTGCGACTCCATCAGCGCGTCCCGCAGAAGTAGAGACGGCATCCAAGACCCTGAGCGAGGTCAGCAAGCTGTATGCCAAGGGCGAATATGCTGAGGCCGGGCGCAGGCTCCAGGAAGTCGAAAAGTCCGGCGGGAACCTGCCTGCCGGCATGGTTTCGCAGTCCAAGGAGTGGCGGGCTACGCTGCAAGGCGTTGAGACTCAGGCGGAGAAAGATTACGCTGAGATACTGAAAGCTTTTGAGGCTAAGGACTATCCCAGAACCCGCAAGCTGCTCGCCGAGTTCAAGGTTAAGCATGCGAAAACGGGGTACTTTGAGATAGTAGGTAAGTGAAAACGGCGTTTTGTGCTTGACAGTGTCGCGCGTCTTTGCTAGCGTGACAAACTCAGATAGAAAGACAGTGGTCCGCATCTCCGGAAGGCGCGCAAGAAGAGCGCAGCCATGCGGTTAGGTATGTGGAGGATTTCAATGTCCAGACGCGGCACAAGAGCGGCAAAAGTTCTGACAGTACTCGTAGCTCTGCTCCTCTCGCTAGGCGTGGTCCTGGCGCAGCAGGGGGGCAGGGTGATGACCATCTCCGAACTGGAAGCCGCGCTCGAAAAGGCTGAGAAAGAAGAGGCGGAAAAGGTTGAGGCGCAGAAGGCGACGCCGGCGCAGCCGGTGGCGGTTGCTCAACCGGCCGGTCCCGCTCCCACGGCGGACCAGTTGGTCGAGGACCTGAACAAGGCTGAGCAGTATCTGAATGCCGGCGAGTTGACCCGCGCGCAGGCGAGCGCTCAACGAGTCTCCCAGAACCGCGACAAGCTTTCCCGGAGCGACAGCCGCCGACTGGACGACTTGGTCGAGAAGATAGAGGCGCAGCTCAAGGCTCAGCGCCAGACAGTGGCAGCCTCGGCGGCAGGCGCGCAGGGCACTCCGGAATCCCAGAAAATCATCCAGGAGTGGCTCAATCGTGAAAACATCCAGCGTGAGGAGCAGCAGAAGCGCGCAAAGGTGTTCGCCACGGAGGGCGATGCCGCGATGCTGCGTTATGATTATAAGACCGCTCTTGAAAAGTACAACCAGGCCCAGGCCACGTGGCCCCAGATGCCCGAGTTGAACAAAAAAATCGTCAGCGCCAGGGCGCTTATGGGCGACGAGGATGCGCGCCGTCAGCAGCAGATTTCTGATATTCCGCCAGAGAGACTGGTCAAGATTCAGAGCAATCTCCAGAAGCTGAACCGTAAGATAGAGGAAGCGCGCCAGCAGAAGGACGGCGGACAATACAAAGAGGCCCTGCAAAATCTTTCGGACGCGCGTTACCTGATCCGCCCGCTCAAAGGGCAGACAGACGTCTCCGCTCAGGAGGCCGATATTGCGGCGCTGGAAGCCGAGATCAAGCAGTTGCGCGACGCCCACGATAAGGAGCTTGCAGAGAAGCAGAAGGATGCGGCGGTTCAGGCCCTGCAGGATGAGCGCAAGTCCAATGCCGTTCGCAGCATGGACACAAGCGCAACGCTTTACAATGAGGGCATCGCAGCCCTTCTTGAAAAACGTTATGACGATGCGCTGCGCGTTGCGACCCAGATGGAGCAGGCGGACCCGAACGACAGAGCGGCGAAAATCCTGCGAGAACAAGTCATCAAGGAAAAGCATGAATACAGCCTTGACCGCTCAGCAAGGGACCGTGAAGAACAGAAGCTGAGCTTGAGGCAGTGGACCGAATCAACCGCGATTCCCTACAACAAACACTATGTGTATCCTGATAGAAAAATCTGGGAAGACGTGATCGGCAAGCGCGACCCGGTGCGCCTCCCGTCCGTAAAGGAAAATGTGACTGAAAAGGAAATCGAGCTGGCCAAGATTCTCGAAATGCCCGTGACGTGCGATTTCGAGGAAACCCCCCTGCCCGATGTTATCACATTCCTTCAGGGACTCATGCCTGAAAGCGTCTATTTGTCACTGGACAGCAAGGCCCTGGATGAGGATATGAACCCCGTCACAGGCAAGCCGAAGGATATGGCGTTGGGCGACTTCCTGACGGAAATACTCGAGCCGAAACTTGCGTATAAAATTGACGCAAAGAACAACCGCATCCTCATCAGCAGCAAACGCAAGATCGAAAAGCTTGAGATGAGGATTTACGACGTTCGAGACCTGCTGTGGGAGATTCGTGACTATGGCAGCGTCTCGGGTGGCGGCGGCGGTGGTTACGGCGGCGGCGGCGGTGGAAGGACCGGCGGCGGGGGCGGGTATGGCGGTGGGGGGGGCTGCGGCGCAGGGGGCCTCGGCCCCCGCCACACAGTAGGGGGACATCACGCAACCGGGAGTCGCGACCCCGGTCGCGGCGG
>Ga0116153_10002827_pt1 | contig 13005 bp, 9 predicted proteins | sample AD_UKC028_MetaG_FD_89896 | JGI IMG/M metagenome (GOLD analysis project Ga0116153, IMG submission 89896) | Active sludge microbial communities of municipal wastewater-treating anaerobic digesters from USA - AD_UKC028_MetaG | ecosystem: Engineered > Bioreactor > Anaerobic > Digestate | place: USA... | reverse complement strand
CGCGGGCGGTAACCGGTCGGCACGCTCGTTATCCTGAAACCCGCGCGGGACGACCTTATTATGAGCTCCATGACAACCGCCCAGCCCCTGCCTGACGACTTCAGCCGGAACATCCCGGGAAGCTCCCTCCTGAACATCATTATCCCCTGGAATACCGGCAACCGCCCGAACAAGGCAGTATAGAGGCACCTCTCCGCCTTCGACAGGAATTTCGCGAACGCCTGCCCCTTCCTCTCGGGAAGAAATCCGAGCACCATGTCATATTTCGCCATTATAGGCCTGAACTTCCCTATTATTTCAGCGGGGAACTGCCCGTCGGCCGGGAAGAACGTTACATAACTGCCTGCTGCGGCGGAAAAACCCGTCCTGTACACTCCCCCGAGGCCTGAATTTTCCGCGTGATGCACAACCCTCGAGTACGGCAGGGAAGCCGCTATTGCGTCGGCTTTCTCGGAAGTCCCGTCAGAACTGCCGTCGTCTATAATAAGAAGCTCGAACGGGTCCCCTATCCGGGATAACTCATCGTGTATCTCGCGGCACGTATCGTCTATGCTTGCCGCTTCGTTGTATGCCATCACTATGGCCGAGATGACGGGCTTCATTTCCTTTTCTTTATCACCTTTGCGGGGTTCCCGACTGCGATCGAAGAGGCAGGGATATTTTTAGTGACAACTGCCCCCGCGCCTATTATCGAGTTCCTGCCGATCCTTACTCCCGGAAGTATGACGGCGCCGGTGCCGATATCCGATCCGTCTTCTATTGTTACCGGCTTGAATTCCAGTTTATTGCTCATAACCGGGGTCCCTGCACCGGCAGTCCCGTGGGATGATGTAAGGACCTGTACATGCGGGCCGATCCCGACGCCCTTGCCGATAGTGATGCCGCCGGCGCTATGAAGGAACGCCTGCTGGCCTATCCACGCCCCGCTTCCGATCTTCATCCTGTTCCTGTAGTATCCCTTGATTATCGCGTAATGCCCGATATATACGTTATCCCCTATCTCTATGTTTTCGGGATGGAAGAACAGCGCCCCTTTCTCGATTACCACGCCTTTGCCTATCTTCGCGAACTGCGATCGTTTGCATGCGCCGCTTCCGTGGGACTTCGGCTTCTTCATGTTTTCACCCCTTCTGTTCTTTCCTGTACCATTCTACGGTCCTGGACAAGCCATCCTCGAGCCCGACTTTCGGGATGAAACCCAGGAGCTTCTTTGCTTTTTCTATATCCGGTATCCTTACCTCGACCTCTGCGCGGTCGTTCTTTACCGCCACTATATCGCTCTTTGATCCCGCAACCTTCTTTACCATCTCCGCGAGTTCCTTTATCGTGACGGTATTCCGCGGGTTGCCTATATTGAACGCCTCTCCGACGGCGGTTTCCTTCTCCATGCAGAGCAGGACCGCGTCCGCAATGTCGTCAATATAACACCACGACCTTACCTGGCCGCCGCCGTTATTGATCTTTATCGGCTCTCCCTCCAGCGCTTTTTTTATGAATATATGTATTGCGCCGACGCCTACCTGCATGGGCCCGAATATATTAAAAGGCCTTATCGATACGGCCGGCAATTTCTGCTGTACGTAATAGCTGAACGCGAGGTGCTCGGCGGCAAGCTTGCTTACCGCGTATGTCCATCTCGGCTCGCCTACGGCGCCGACCGGTGTCGCGTCGCTCTCCTTTACGTCCCTCGCGACCGCGCCGTATACTTCGCTCGTGGAAAAATCGATGAACCTCTTTATGCCCTTGCGGCCGGCGCACGCCTTAAGCATGTTATACGAGCCGATGAGCGCCACTTCCATCGTCCTGACCGGCATCGAAAGCACTGTATCGACCCCCGCGATAGCCGCCAGGTGCACCACGATATCCGCATCACCGATGCTCCTGTCGACGTTCGCCGCGTCGAGCACGTCCCCTTGCACGAACTTCAGGTTCGGGTGTTCCGCGAGCCCCGTATGCTTTAACGCGTCGCGGTGCAGGTTATCATATACCGTGACCCTGTTATTCTCGATAAGCCGCCTTATCAGCGCCGAGCCGATGAATCCGGCCCCGCCCGTCATGAATATGCTGCTGCCTTTTATCATGCTTTTGCCTTCCCTGTTTTTGCGTCACACGCCTTTGATATCAACCACGCGATCCCGGCTCCCATGAACACATGCGTGAACGGGATCATCGTAAAACGGTACCAGTCCTTGAAGAGCGCCGTGACCGCGCCGTTCTCATAATAGTCTTAGCATATACCATATAAGATATGGCGAACGATTTAACCATCAATTATATTTGGCGAGCCCTTCGAATGAATCAAGTTCCAGTAATTTTATTTTGGCAGAAGGTTCCTCCGACTTCGCGCTTTCCATTATAGAGGCCCTGTAGCAGTCGGCCGACTTTCCCACATCATTCTGGGCCTCATAATTGTAACCGAGCCAATAATATCCGTATGGCGCCCATTCTGATGACTCCGGGTCTGCCATCATAATCCGGAGGATTTCTATCGCAGCTTTATGGTCCCCGTTATTTGTGTATATTATCGATAGGTACATCATCGCGGGATACCTATTTTCATCCGAGGGGGAACTCTCGAGGAATCTCCTGTAATAGTAAACCGACCTATCGTATCTTCCGAAGATATCGTAATTCCTTGCCAGAAGATAATCTGTATTATGGCCGCCTTCCGCGGAATAGATACCCATGTACGCGTCCTGGTAAAGATAGGAGAATCTCCTTCCGAAGAGCGCGACATATGCGTCCAATACGCGAGATATGGCGCGTTTTATATTCCCTCTGCTTCTGTCAGGGCTATTCCATATAATCGGCCTTGATCCTCGATTATAAACGTTCCTTGTTAGGTACCTGCTTATGGCCTCGGACTCTCCCGGACAAACCTTCCTCATCAGGCGCATCCTTGGAGAATCAACCAAAAGCGACGGATTTTCGCATACCTCCAAATATGAGACGGGTTCGCCGCCCTTTTTACGCATAACGAGCGCGTATTGCGGGTCGAGATACCTCCATTTTCCTCCAATATCCGCTTCCAATGCGGTATGGTTTGACTGGCCGTTGGGATTCACTGTCATTATCATCCTGTTGTCAATTCCCTTTTTAGCAAGGAACGCCGACATACCCCATGCCTTCTGGTCGCAATATGCTATACCCCTGATTAAGTCATTATAAGTGTCCTTATCGACGGCTTTTGCCCCGTAAGGCGTGAACAAATACCGGTGGAAATATTCGCCTATGCGCAGCGCTGTCTCTTCCGGCGCCTTGGAGCCGCAGGCAATCCTATCGGCCATCGTCTTATATGTTATCTCTTTATACGCGAAATATGCCGTGCTCTTATTCGCTAGCATCGCGAAGGGAAATAACACAAATATTGCCGCACAAAATAATATTATTATGACGACTGCCCTAATATGCATTTTGCAGCTCCTGCCCAGTAAATATAACCAATTCATCAAATGAGGCCTAATTTAAACCGCCACATCCAGCTTCGAATACTTTTATTTCCATTACTTTTCCCCCTTCCTTCTCGTGATACTTTTGATCTTACGGTAGGCTGCCCTTGGCGCTTTTATCGCCGCGAAACGCGCCATTGAATAAGGATCAAGCCTCTTTATCGCGAATGAGAGCGACTTCCTTATCTTGCCCTCACCTAACCCCAACGCCGAATATTTAACTAAATTGCTTGTAATCTCATCCTTTATAATCCTGCGTACATCACCGGGCAAGTCGTAACTGTTAATTATATCTTCGAACATAAGTACGTATTCCTCGAACATCGTCGCCTTCATGACGCTGCTTGCCTGGCGCTTGTGCATCCTCCACCTGGCAAGTACGGCATTCTCGTAACAAACGGCATTCGACCTGGCCATCTTTATGAACGCATCATAGTCGACTATATACGCGTACCTTTCGTTAAAGCCGCCGCACTCAATTATTGAGTGCTTGTCCATGACCGCCGTTTCCGAATCAATAAAACACCCTTCGGTAAGCAACCTGGTAAAAGCGTTCTCCAATATGCCGCTTTCGAACCTGTTGTCCTCCACTGTGGTCCTGACCGTCCTGCCGGAATCAAGGAACCACTCGGAATTGGCAAAATGCAGCTTCGCTTCCGGATGACGGTCTATCGCCTCGCTCTGGGCCTTGAGTTTCCCCGGACACCACACGTCATCATGATCAAGTATGGCGATCCATCTTGCCCTCGAAAGTTCAATCGCTTTATTCCTGGCCGCGGCAAATCCCCTGTTCTCCTGCCAGAAGTAGGTTATCGGAACGCCTTCGTCGATATAACGCCTGACTATCGATTCGGTTGCGTCAGTGGAACCGTCGTTAACTATCACCATCTCCCAGTCTTTGAAGGTCTGGCAAATAACGCTCCTTATAGTCTCGTCAAGGTACCTCTCGGAATTATAGCAGCATATCTGGACGCTGAATTTAGGCAACTCCCGCCCTCCCTCGCGCAAATAATTTTTTCAGTGCCGAGAGTATCTCAAATAACTTCTTCTCGATCCTTACGGCGCCGAAATAGCCTGTCCTGAACCTCCAATAAGCTATAAGGTTCCTCAGCTTCCCGTGCCATCTTTCGTCCCTTTGCGGCCTGTACCAAGCGATCTCCTCGTATATACTTTGCATTGCCTTAAGCCGCGCGTGATCCTTGATCCATTTATACTTCTCGAAAGACTCATATCCCCTGCCTTCAACCAAATCTTCCCTTGAAAGGGCGGACCATTCAGACAGGCTTGAGGGCGGCCTGTATCCGTACTCTTTTATACATTGTTCGTAAAGCTGTGAACCGGGGTACGGCCTGAAAGGCGATATGGTAACACAGCTCCTTTTTGCCTTTTTACGTATCTCTACGGCAAGCTTATAGGTCTTCTCTATCTCGTCTTTTGTCTCACCGGGCAAACCCACCATAAAGTTCATCTTGGGAATGATATCCGTCTTTGAAAGCACGTCAACAGCCTTCATAATGCTCTCAACCTTCATCTGCTTTTTAAGCTTATCGAGTATATCCTGCGAGGCGCTCTCCACCCCCATGGCCGCGACGATCATCCCGGAACGGCCAAGTCTCCTGGCGGTCTCGACGTCTATGTAATTCTCGTTAAAATAGTCGGCGCGGACCTGTGGCCGCCATTTTATATCAAGCTTCTCTTTCTCAAGCATATCAAGGAACTCGAAGGTCCTCTTCTTGTTTATGAAGAAATTCTCGTCCATAGGCTGTATGAAATCAGCGCCATATGAAGACTTAAGGAACTTTATCCTGTCTATAATTTCCGGCGCGGACCTGAAGCAGTATTTCCTGTTGAGGATAACGTTTATACAAAACGTGCATTTATAAGTGCAGCTAAGAGAAGTGACGACCGGATAGACCCTGCAATCCTTATACTTGTCCGCATAGAATTCTTCTATGGCTATATTATTGTTCCGGCGATACCGCTCATGGTCTATAAGGCTGAAGTCTATGTAAGGAATGTTATCGAAGGTATCACCGTCCTGGTTAAGCCCGTTCCTGAATATCCTGGACCCTTCCTTGTAATAGACTCCCGGAATATCCGAAGGTAAGCGTCCTTCGGAATAAGCGCGCGCAAGGGAAGCTGACGTGGAAGCCGCCTCATTTATGACAACGGCGTCGACCGCGGGGTCCTCTACAGTCTGGTCGGGGAAGAGCGTAGGATGCACGCCCCCCCATACCACCTTGCATCCGGGATTCTCGGCCTTTATCGCTTGTGATACATAATATGCCCACGGCACTTGAACGGTCATGACTGAAAAACCCACGAACGCCAGGTTATCATCGATCTCCGAGCGGATCAGACCGACAGCTTTATCGATCGTATGGTACCTGCCGTCGATAACTTTCACGAGAAAGCCGGCGTTCTTAAATATAGTTGCCAGTATCATTATCGCCGTATTAGGATACATGCCGTATCCTACCGGATCAAGAAAATGCACCCCGGGGTTTATCAGGACAATCTTATTCTTCATATATTCCTTACCGCCGTCCTTATATTAAGAAGCATGTCCCTCGCCGCCCGCTTCAGACCGTCAACAGCGCAGATCTTCCACAATATAAAATCCCATCCTGCTTTTCCGCGTCCCAAGGCGGACTCAAGCCGCTGCGTAAATTTCAGATAACCGTATTCTTCCTTTATCTTATCGAACAGTTCCCCGGATTCTTTTACCCTGCCCGAATCAAACAGGTTCCGGCAAAGCATGCATGCAAAATCCACAAAATATTCCCTGTTCATCCTCGGTGGGTAGTCGGCCAGCCATTTAACCTGGTTGTCGTCAAGACGCTCTCCTGAAAAATATGCCTGCCTTATCTTCATGCTCTTAAGCAGCCACATCCTGTAATTTCGGGTCGCCCAACCATTCCTAAGCTCCTCGAAGTCTTGATAGGTAGCCTTTGAGCCTATAAGTCTTGTCAAAGCCGGCAGATATTCTACGCATCCGCATTCACGCAACACTCCCGTCGCGCGCGACGGATATCCCATCCAGGCCCAATAAACGGCAAGGTCCGAAAGCCTCTGCGAGCGCTCGAAGATAAAACGCGAGCTCGCCGCCTCATTTATGCCCGAAGCCGCCTTGCGCAACGCGTCATCGGCAGAAGGCCCAGCGTAAAGCGAAGTGACCGCGTCATAGATCCCGAACCCTTCGCGGCAAATGAGTCCCAGCGCCCTCTTTACCGCATGTTCATCATCGGCTATCAGGGCATCGAGCCTTCCGTGGAAGAAAGTCTTTCTCCCTGCCGGGACGACTATTACCGGTACCTTTCTATTAAAAGCGTCTATTATAACTTGCGAATTACCCCGATTAAAGAGGACATCGGCTATCGCAAGGATATCCCCGATTGGGGTAAAGCGATCCGCAGTGACCGCCGAAGGAGCGCATCCTTTTACAAAATCGCGTACGGCTGCGTCTTGTTCGGCAGGGTGAGGTTTTACAATAAGGGTATAATCTTCGGGCAAACCGCGATACACGATCTCGATAAGGCTTCTTCTGATCTTGAGGGTCTCTCCGCTCGGTGTCTGGTAAGCAAGACTCAATACGGCGACCTTCCGGCCCGGCGCTATTCCTAACCCGCTCCTGACCCCTTCCTTCTTTTCGGCAGATATATCACGCGCATCCACGTTCCCAAATATATTTCCGGCCGCTTCTACCGACTCTTCCGGGATGCCAAAATCAGTGAATCCTTTTTTTTCGTAGGAGGAGCCCGCATAAAGCCTGTCTACGGGAAGGAAATACTCGTTTACATACCCCTGCTCAAGCATCATTTGGAGCACTTCTTCTACCGCGATCACGGGTATGCCTTTGACGGTAGCATCGGTTATTAATGAAGCGGAGGCGGTCCTCGGCTGCGCGGAAAATACCACTACAGCGCTTATTCCGTCAAACGCCTTACGGGGAAGCAGTCCGCCCTCGAACCTCAGGTCATCACCGTCCGTTCGCGCTTTCGAGAACCATGGCATGGCGGGATTCACGATCTTCCTTATCTTCCACCCGTCAAGGACTCCTGCAAAACGCGATACATTCCTGTAATGGACTACGCTGACCGGGTTAAAAAGTATAGTGCCGCGGGACGATCCAGGCATCAGTCTACTTTATCGTAGGTGGTATTGACCGCGCCCACCTTCGCGTCCTTTATGGTAGTGAAGACAAGGACGTCTTCCCTCTTAAGCAATTGGTCGCAGCTCTCGCAAAACGGATATTGCGAGAAACTGCCTTCAGCATGCGCCTTCCTGAAAGCGTTATATTCCTTGCTCTCGAGCACCTGCCTGAGCGTCTGTTTCTTAAGGTCCCCGAGGACAATACTTGAATTATAATCAAAACAGCACGGGACAACCAAACCGTCCCACTGGACCTGGATCGGCCCCTTATTTGGCCTTCCGCAGGTAACCTTCTTTCTCCCCTCGCCCGTTTTCCTGTAGGAGCGGCCGTCGCTCCAATTATGAGGTTTCCACATTGCTATGTCATCGACACGGCCCATCCACTTCTTCTTAAACTCCTCAGCCTGGTGCTTGTTCTGGTCCATATACAGGAAATAAACCTCAACCTTTGGAGCGGCGCTCTTCGAACGTTTTTTCAGGTCTAGCAGGTATTCGACATTTTCAATAACCGTATCGTACTTCAACCCCCTGTGTATCGGTTCGTAGACATCCTTAGTCGTGCCATAGACGCTGAACCTTATCTTATCTATGAAATAAATGGACCTCTCCGCCGCCCTCTTATTGAAGAGAGAACCGTTGGTGATGGTCAACACTTTCATTCCCTTGCCTTTAGCGTACGCGGCCCTCTCGAAGAAGAAAGGGTCCATAAAGGTCTCTCCGAAGTTCTCGAGGCTGACGACCGTTGCACCCATGGAACAGGCCTCATCCAACGTCCTTATATAGAGGCCCATGTCCAGTATGCCTTGCGTTCGAGTCATCTTCTCCCTGGGGCACATAACGCAGTTCGCGTTGCACATGTTGGTGACCTCGAACCTTATCTCCTTGTTCTGTATCGTGTATCCTCGCTCACTCATCGCTGGCATTACCTCCGGTTTGTATATCATGTAATTTCCCCTGGCTTTCATAAAGTGATTTGTATATCCCTTTGCGGCTTATAAGTTCGGCATGCGTACCTTGGTCCGCTATTTTAAACCTGTCGAGTACAACGATCTTGTCCGCATTTATTATAGTAGACAGCCGGTGGGCTATCACCACGACCGTCCTGTTCTTTGACACCGTGTTTAACGCCTGTTGGACCGTGACTTCGGAATGGTAATCAAGCGAGCTGGTCGCCTCATCAAGGATAAGTATCTTCGGATCGCGCAATATCGCCCTGGCTATGGCTATCCTCTGCCTTTGTCCGCCCGATAATTTAAGACCTTTATCCCCGACCACCGTATCGTATTTCGATGGGAATCCTTCGATAAAACCATGGGCGTTGGCATGCTTAGAGGCCTCGATCAACTTGTCTTCGGACACGTTTTCAAGACCAAATATAATGTTGTCCTTTATGGTACCGTTAAATATGAACGTGTCCTGGCTGACCATCCCAATAAGATGTATCAGCGATGAATGCCTTATTTGTTTGAGATCAACACCGTCAACCGTTATGCTGCCGCTGTCAGGGTCGAAGAGACGTACCATGAGGTTGATCAACGTAGTCTTACCGCTACCTGAGGAACCGACTACAGCCGTGGTCTTGCCCGCTTCCACGCTCAGGTTAATATCCCTTAGAACTCCCTTGCTGCCTTTATAAGCGAAATTGACCCCGCTAAACCTTATCTCCCTGCGAAAATCCCTGATGTCGAGCGTACCATCCTTTATGAAATTAGTCTCTTTTAATAGGTCCTCATAAAGAAGCTCGACGTCCGGCAAGGAACCCATTATCTGCATTCTCAGCCTTCCGAAAGAAGCCAGATACGGGCTGAGACGGTAAAAAGCGTAGATGTATACACCCATGGTTACCAGGTTCCTCGTAAGGAACTCGGCGGCATCCGTTCTCTTGTGCAGGTAGAATGCGATAGCGGTAAGTATAACTACCGGTATCACCTGGATCATCCTGTCGGGGACATTTACCCATATGAAATCCCTTATAACCAGATCCTTGAATTTCCTGACCGCCTTGCGGAAATTACCCCTCCATATGTCGAAGGAACCGGAGACCTTTATGTGCTTGATACCATCTATCAGCTCATTGGCTATTACATTTGCCTCTGTACTGGCCATCGCTCTCTCCGACCCTATATTATACGAGATTCTTTGGGCTAGAAAATGCATCGCCACGCTATAAACTATTCCCACGACCATAAGGAAGATGGTCATCTTGACGGATATGGAGAAAAGAAGCACGCCAATGGTGACCGTCATCAAAACGGCGGTGACAAGGTCCGGGAAGAATTGAAGGCAGTTACCCAGCCTGCCCGATGCCGTCAAAAGGTCATAAATAAGTTTCCCTTGCTTGTTGTCAAGGAAGAATTGGTAATCGGAGAAGGAGAATTTGTCGAATACTTCTTCCTTTACGTCGCATACCACTTTCCCTACGCCGTAACCGATGAGCCTTATCCTTACGAAGGCGGCGATCTCCTTGAAAATTACAAGCAATATCGCGAGCAGAAATACATTCATAAAGGGTTGCTTGAATGGCATATGCGATATAACTGCGTTTATGAGCGTGAAGAGCTTCCCTTCACGGCCGGTATTATTCAGTACCGTATCGAATAGGGGCAGCAGTATGGATATGTTTACGCTCTCAAGGACAGCATAAGTGATGGTTATTAGGAAGAGAGTAATATATATCTTTTTGTAACGCTTCAGAAAGAACCACATTGCTGACGGATGTTTATCGGCAGGTTTCATCAATTATCTTCTCCAATGAAATACGTTCCCCCTCTGGGTATATGAACCTGTTAAATAGCTCCTTATCTCTTCCCTGCCCGTCTATGCCCAGCCGCAGGATGCCTTCAATGGCCGACAGCAGCCCGCCAGGCCCGCGTACATGATAAGCCGCGCTTCTTTCGACAGGCGCAGAACCGTCTTCAACTTCATAAGCCGGGATATGCGAATACCTTCCCTGCCCACCGTACAGCAGGACAGGTATCCTGTTCTGCAGGGCTTCCTCGATCGTCGTCGACGAAAAGCTCACCAGCAGGTCCGCCGACCCGAGCGCGGCCGAGAAAGGCCCGTCCATGCTGAGCTTTACCTTGTCGGAGAACGGGACGAGATCCTTGATGTCCTCTGCACTTATCTCCGATGACGGCCTGAAACGCACGATTAAGACAGCGTCCTGTATCCCTTCCACAGCAGCGGCGAGCTCGCATATGCCGCTTATATACTCGTCCGGGGTCTCGTAGACAAAAGGCCTTAAACTGTTCGCCGCTTTAGGCGTGCCGGCATGCACGATGGTCCTCACGCCGCTCTTCCTGCGCTCCACCGGCCTTCCCCATATGAGAGGGCCCGTCCTTATGACCCTGCTCTCCGTCCCGAAGGCATCTATATAACCCTCCGCGACCGGCGTCTGCAGGGCTATATCCGAGAACGGCGCCCTGAGAAGCGCCCTTCCGTGTTCACCCCACTCTATCCTCTCCGATTCGTTCTTCGGCCGGACATGCGAACCGTGGCTCACGAGCAGTGTCCTTACCCCTCTTTTCGCGCAAAGTTCCGCGAGTATCACGTCGTCGGCCCTGTTGCCGTTGGATACGAACAATAGCGCTTTCGACCTTTCGATGAACCTGTCCAGCTTAACCGTCCAGAGCATCAGGCCCATTATGTGGTCGCCGATATTCTCCCGTATCTTCCGCGATATGATCCCGGAAAATTCCGCGCCTTTGAACGAGAATAAGGCGGATTCTTCCGTTATCCTGCGCTCGAGGCGCTCGAACATCCCTTCCTGCAAAATTATGGCGGCGGAATTGGCGCCGCCGAACATCCTTATGACCCATCCCGGAAGCCCGTACGTGAATATTACCGGGCCCCTCAGTGTCTCCGACCTCGTGCCGGCATCCTTGCCTGTGAATTCCTTCGCGAGCTTATCCAGGTTATAGAACCTTGTCGTAAAATATACTGGCCTCTTTCCGGAGAATATATTGCGCGCGCGGACCGACATCTCCCATAAACTGAACTTAATGTTCTGCAGGATGAACCTTACCAGCGAACGTATATACATCGACCGCTTTCCGGTTTTGGACCCCTCCGGATGTCCGTCTTCGCAGAGGTTCCTGAACTCAATGCCCTTTGCCCTTGCCGTGTTCCCGATAAGCATCCCGAAGGAACCGTCTCCGTCCTCCATATACAGGCTCGATACGGGGGATGGCCCCGGGCTGTAGGCATATACCGTTTCCGGCTTAAATACGTCTATTGCGGAAGAGGCCGTCTCGATCACCCAGATGCAATAATGTATCGCGAACCTTAACCAGTATATGAAGAAATCCAGGTACGCCTTCTTTACTCCGAGGCCCGCATCCCCGAAAGCGGCGTTCTTCTCGATCCACTTCACGAGTTCTTCCGATCTTTTAAGCGCAGCCACATGCGAGTTTGTCGTAAAGAATTCCGCCGTGTCGCAGGCGGTGACTCCCTTCCCTTTAAGGTGCGCGCGGACAGCGGGATGCATGCTTATCAGCAGCGTATCTTCCGCGTCCATGCCCATATCGCTGCCGCCAAGATACCTTTGCGCCTCAGATACGCTGTTAAGGAAGACCAGGTTCCTAATCTTTCCCGCCGTCATTCCCTGAACATCCCCTTTATGAGCGATGCCGCCATCCTAAAGTCGTCCTCGCTCCTGACTTCCAGGTGTGAATACGGGTTATCCAGCTCGTAGATACCGACCTTATCGCCGAGCAGTTTGCCCTCCCTCAGGAACTCCGGGTGCGTAACGCAGCCGACTCCCTTCAATTCTATATACGTGGGTTCCTTGAACTGCCTCGGGGTTATGCCTTCCTCTATCTGAGATATCACGCCGTCCTTCTGCTGCCATATCGCCTTATTTTCCTTTTTGGCCGCGACGACGCTGTCAAATCCGCCTTCCGCGAGCCGCGCGATCATGTCGTCAAGCAGGCCCTCGGGCCTGAACGGGAACGTAACCTCCAGCAGTATGACGATATCAGGCAGGATGCGCGACTCCTCAAGCTTCCTCATCGTATACTGCAGGACCTGCGCGAGGTCGATACCCTCTTTCGACAGCGAGAGGTCCCTTATGAACGGCACGTTCGCGCCGAGCTTCCTCGCCAGTTTCCCGGTCTCCTCGTTGTCTGTAGAAACTATAACGCTGTTGATGTACTTCGATTCCTTTGCCCTCTTTATCGTGTATTCGAGCAGTGGCGTGCCCCCCACATATCTCGCCTCGCCCTTCACGGGGATTATCGCCGCGACATCCATCTTCTCCATGTCTATCGGTTTCCTGCTGAAACCGGTATGGAGTTTCTCCATTATCTTGACCACGTTAGCGCAGCGCTGTTCGTTGCTGTTCTGGTGTATGCCGTGGTAATGGTACACGCTCGCTTCCGGCTCGTATACTATCTTATATCCCTGT
>Ga0116153_10002815_pt1 | contig 13057 bp, 11 predicted proteins | sample AD_UKC028_MetaG_FD_89896 | JGI IMG/M metagenome (GOLD analysis project Ga0116153, IMG submission 89896) | Active sludge microbial communities of municipal wastewater-treating anaerobic digesters from USA - AD_UKC028_MetaG | ecosystem: Engineered > Bioreactor > Anaerobic > Digestate | place: USA... | reverse complement strand
TGGAAAGAGTCCAATGCAGAAGCCGTCCTCGGACTCCGCGTGGCTCGGGCTAACGGACTCTGGAATGCATATTGGAAAAGTCCTCTTTCTCACCAGAATTGACCGCCAATTTCAATCACACCCATTTCCAGTAATCCGCTTGACGCAAGGGGGTGATTCCCTATGCTGCGAATCAATTTCCCGAGGCAATTTGGATGACACTATGATGATGGCCACTTCCGCGGATGGATCCGGTGCTGGCGTGCAGTTGAACGCTCGTTATCTTTGGGCGATTTCGCTGGTCGCGGCGCTGGGCGGGCTGCTGTTTGGCTACGATTGGGTGGTGATTGGGGGGGCGAAACCGTTTTTCGAAAAGCACTTTCAGTTGACCAGCGAAGCCCTCGTTGGATGGGCCAACTCCTGTGCCTTGCTGGGCTGTTTGTTGGGCTCGCTGGTCACCGGAGGGTTGAGCGACAAACTGGGTCGAAAAAAACTCCTGTTGGTTGCGGCCTTCTTGTTTGGCGTGTCGTCGGTTCTGACCGGTTGGGCCTCCACTTTCAACGGCTTTGTGGTTTGGCGCATTCTGGGTGGTGTTGCGATCGGGATGGCGTCGAATCTCTCCCCAATGTATATCGCGGAGGTCGCGCCGGCGAATCTGAGAGGCAGGCTGGTGGCCATGAACCAGTTGACCATCGTGATCGGGATTCTGGCGGCTCAAATCGTCAACTGGCTGATCGCCGTCAAACTGCCCCATGCGGGAGCCGACGCGGCCGCCATCGAATCGATCCGGCAGTCCTGGAACGTTGAATCGGGCTGGCGTTGGATGTTTACCGCTGTTGTCGCGCCTTCGCTCTTATTTTTGTTGGGGGCAGCGTGGATTCCGGAAAGCCCCCGATGGCTGGTGAAGAACGGGCGCGTCGAGGAGGCGCGCCAGGTGCTGGCAACGATTGGCGGCGAGCGACACGCCGACACTGCGGTGGCCGAAATCCAAACGACGATCACCCGCACTGAAACCGGGCAAGTCCGGTTCGCTGATCTTCTCGAACCTCGGATGCTGAAAATTCTGCTGGTGGGCATGATCCTGGCGGTGCTGCAACAATGGAGCGGCATCAATTCCATCTTCAACTATGCCGAGGAAATCTACCGCTCGGCGGGTTACGGAATCAGCGACATCATGTTCAACATCGTGATTACCGGATTGATTAATCTGGTATTCACCCTTTTGGCCATTGGGACGGTGGATCATTTTGGCCGGCGGAAGCTGATGTTGATCGGGTGCGCGGGCATCGGGTTCTCGCATATTTTGATTGGCGTGGCGTATGCCATGGAACTCAAGGGTCTGAGCGTTTTGGTGTTCACGCTTTGCGCGTTGGGGTGTTATGGCATGTCCCTGGCCCCGGTGACCTGGGTTCTGATTGCCGAGATTTTCCCCAATCGCATCCGAGGCGCGGCCATCTCCGTGGCGGTGTCGGCCTTGTGGATCGCCTGTTTTCTTTTGACCTACCTGTTCCCCATTTTGCGAGGGGCCATTGGCATGTCCAAAACATTTTGGCTCTACGCGGGAATCTGCTTCGCCGGGTTTGTTTTTGTCTACTTCCGCGTCCCCGAAACCAAGGGCAAAACCTTGGAGCAAATCGAACGTGAGCTGGTCGATTGATGGATGATTCGAGTCCACCCTCGAGGGCATCCCGTCGGACCTTTACGGTGCCGGTCCGGGGGATTGCCGAGTTCGTCTGGCGCCAGGGCGACTTGCAGGGCGAGACCGATTTCGTCAGTCCCTCGCGCGCCCGTAAAGGGATTCGCGGCCATCAGAAGATCCAGCGCAGCCGGCCGGCCGGTTACGAAAAGGAAGTCCCCGTCGAAGCCGAACACATCACGGACCACTTTGCGCTGCGGATTCGGGGGCGAATCGATGGTGTGGTGCGCCAGCCCGATCGGGTATGGATGGAAGAGATCAAGACGCTCTCCCGTCCCCTGCGTGATGGGCCATCCCCCCTGCACTGGGTGCAACTCAAGCTCTATGCCGCCTTGTTTTTACAGACCGAAACTTGCACCGTCGTCGACCTGCAGTTGACCTATCTTAATCTTGCTGATGACGATATCTGCGAGTATCGGCAATCCTTCATGCCCGAGGAACTTCATCGGTTTTACCTCGATACGATATCGCGCTACGAACGTTGGCTGTCCGCGCAATGTTCTTGGGAAGACCTCCGGGACGAGTCCATTGCCCGTCTGGGTTTTCCTCATGGACAATACCGCCGGGGGCAGCGGACGCTTGCGGTGACCGTCTATCGCGCGTTGCGGGCGGGAAAGGGGTTGTTTGCGGAAGCCCCGACCGGTCTTGGAAAAACCATTGCGATGTTGTTGCCCGCGGTCAAGGCCCTTGGCGAAGGGCGCTATGAAAAGATCTTTTATCTAACCGCCAAAACCGTGGGACGCGCCGCGGCCGAGGAGAACCTGGCTGTCTTGAGGCAAACGGGCCTAAGATTGCGGTCCATCACCCTAACTTCCCGCGAGAAGATCTGCGTCCGCGACGAGCCTGTGTGTGATCCGCGGATCTGTCCCCGGGCGAAAGGATATTACGATCGGCTTCCGGATGCCCTGCGTGACGCGCTTGCCGAGGAAATCCTGGATCGCCAGAAGCTGACGGTCCTGGCCGAAAACCAACAGGTTTGTCCGTTTGAGCTTTCCCTGGACGCAGCGTTATGGGTGGATGTCGTGATTGGCGATTACAATCATGCTTTCGATCCTCGGGCCTCACTCAAACGTTTTTTTGGCGAAGAGGCCCGTGCCTATGTCCTCCTCGTGGACGAGGCTCACAATCTCCTGGAACGCGCCCGCGAGATGTTTTCGGCGGATCTCGACCGCGCGGAATGGCGGGGGCTGAGGAGGGCTTTGTCGTCTGAGGCGCCCAGCATTGCGCGCGCTCTGGAGTCGGCCGGTCGGGCATGGACACGTTGGCGCGCCAGCTTGCAGCCCTCCGAGGCGACTGCAGAGTCCGCCTCGCAAACGATCCCGGTTCCTAGGGGGGGCCTGTTGCCGGAAATGACCGGTGCGGCTTCCGCTGCCAGAACGCAAACGCGATTGGGGGGCGTGATCGTGGCGCGCCAGCTGCCCGAGATCATTCTGAAAGCCGTCCGGCGATTCCTCGGAGAGGCGGAGGAATGGCTGGTTCAGGATAAACCGGCGGAGTTTCGCCTTCTGCTGATCGAGTCCTATTTTCGGGCGCTGAACTTTCTGCGCATTGCGGATCGTTTTGATGAACGTTACCTGGTGTTGGCCGAACGCTCCAAGGGAATCGATCGGCTGCGGCTGCTGTGTCTGGATCCCGCGATCGATTTGCGCGACGGCATTCCCGAAGGTTCATCGGGGGTCTTTTTTTCCGGCACCCTGACTCCGCTGGAGTTTTTCCGGGCCGCTTTGGGGGGCAAGGAACACGACACGCTGCTACGGCTGGATTCGCCTTTCCCGCCCGAGCATCTCCAGGTGTTGCTGCAGGATCGTATCGGCACGAGCTGGCGCGAAAGAACCGGAACCTTTGACCGCGTTACGGAAGCCATTGCTGCCTTCGTGGAAGGCCATCGGGGCAACTACCTGGTGTTCTTCCCCTCCTATGATTACCTCGAGGAAATCCTCGCCCGGTTTCGTGGATGCGCGCCCGGGGTAACCCTCCAGCACCAACGTCCGAACATGACCGAGGACGAACGCCGGGATTATGTGTCGGCATTCTCGAAGGACCGGTCCGAGACGCTGGTTGGATTTGCGATCCTGGGAGGCTTGTTCGGCGAGTCGATTGACCTGATCGGCGAACGCCTCACCGGCGCCGTGATTGTCGGAGTCGGATTGCCTCAGGTCTGCCTGGAACGCGACCTGATCCGACATCACTTCCAGGAGAAGGGGGGGGCGGGTTTTGATTACGCTTATCGTTTTCCCGGCATGAATCGGGTGCTCCAGGCCGCGGGCCGCATCATCCGTTCCGAATCGGATCGCGGCTGTCTGCTCCTGATTGACACTCGATTTGCGGAGGCCGCCTATTCCCGGCTGCTTCCGCGTTCGTGGCATCCTCAAAAGGTGCGGTCGGCCCTGCAGATTGGCCAGGCCGTGCAACGCTTTTGGGGGCAGGAGTCAGAATCCTGCCGCGAATGAGGCTGGCCTTTGAGATCGGGATTTGGGTATTGTCCATCCCACATAACCTAAACCAATACGACTATGAACAATCCCATCTGGATCATGACGTCCGCTGTGAAAAACCTCAAGCAGGACGAGATCATCCGAAAAACCAAGGAGGTTGGCGCGCAAGGCATGGAATTGTGCGTGTTTCGCCGGGATGGTTCCCGCAAGGACCACGTCGCCACCCATCTCGATTACGAGCAATTCGGTCCTGATCAGGCTGCCCGCCTTCTGGATCGTTGCAACAAGGATGGCCTGCGGTTCTCCGTGGGCGCCTACGAGAATCTGGTGGGCGGCGATCCCGAACAACGGGCGCTCAACCAGAACCATCTGCTGCGGTTGATCCGTATCGCCGCTCTTTGCGGAGGCGACCGCAACGATGTCAAGGTCGGCACCTTTGTCGGTTACAATCACGAGTTGGGCGTTCAGGATCGTGGCTTCGAGAAGAACCTCGAGGAATACGTTCGCGTGTTCAAGCCCATCATCAAATACGCCGAAAGCCTCGGGGTCACGATCATTTACGAGAACTGCCCCATGGAAGGCTGGCGGCCGGCGACCGCTCCGACCACCTACAACAACCTCCCGGCAACCCTGGCCGCCCGCAAATTGATGTACGCCCTCATCCCCAGCCGTGCCCACGGCGAAACTTATGATCCTTCCCACGATGTCTGGCAGAACATCAATCCTTGCGATGTCCTTAACGCCTCCGACATGAAGCGCGTTCATCGTATTCATGTCAAAGGCACCCGCAATCTGCAAACATCCGCCCGCATCCATTGGGGCGCCTTGTATCCCATGCAAACGGTCGATCCCAAGCTGGCCAAGAAAGCCGGGGTGCCCATTCCCGCCCATGAATGGGACCGACATCATTATGAACCAGTGCTCCCGGGATTTGGGGGGTATGACAGCATGGATTGGCGCGCCTTTCTCGAGACAGTGATGAACCGAGGATTCAACGGCCCGTTCGTGATTGAGAACGAAGGGGCTAATTCAGCGCATACCGGCAACCTGGGGGCCACTCTCCAAGGCTTCAAGGCAACCATCCTCAATCTGGCCCCTGTCCTCTGGCCGTTGGATCCCCAGGCCGGCTATAAGTTCGATGCCTCCAAGCTATCTCCCCTGGCCCAGGCCGAATCCAAAGATATCCCGTTGAAAACCATGGCGGATCTGTAGGCACAGGAGAGTTGTCCAAGGGTGCTGCAACTGAGCCGGAACTTTTTCCAAGGGCGTCGGTTGGGTTGCAGCTTCCTCAGATTGCCCCAATGTGCTCGAGACCGAGCACGTATTTCGAACACCGCGACATGCGGAACGGGAAGGCATTGGTCACCGTCCCGGCGTCCCGGGTGAGCTCGGGGGCGTATTTGAGTTCCAGGATGATCGCAGGATTCTGGCAGGCCTGGGAGAGCATCGATCCGTTGCTCGGATATCCGGGCCGGCCGAACATCAGATCCGAATCGATCGTAAGACGAAACCGTCCGTCCGCGCTCAGAAAATAGCGGCGTTGATAGGAATTAACCAACGACGGTGTCAGGCATCGCAAGGCGATTCGCGAGGAGTCCGCCAGATCGGCCTGTTCCCAGGTCTGCGACAGGGCAGGAAGCGAAACGCTCCCGTTGCCTGGCAGGGGCGGCAAGCACTGGGAGATCTTTCCGCTGACCTGGCCGCGTTTGGCCTTATGCTCCAGCACCGGCCGCTCCAAAGGGCCCGGGATCCGGCCATACCAGCGAACGCGAGTCTTGGATCGGTTGGCCGTGCCATGGACGTGATCGAAATAGCTCTTCAGGCCGGGGGTGTCCAGGTAGATGTTGTTTACCACCCGCATCGGATAGACTTCCCGAAAGAGGGCCGGATGCCGGCGCACCAAAGCCAGCACTTCCGGCAGAGAAAGCCCCGCCGGAAGAAACTTCCGTTCGAAACGCAGGTGAGGTGACTGGTCGATCATGGTGGGATTTAGGCGCTTAATCCGCGGTCATCTAGACAGCTGATTTTAATGCCGTCACTGATCTGCCTCAGCTTCTGGTTGAACAACTCCAGTTTCCCAACATCCTTGAAGTCCACCAGGAAAGAGGCTTCCATGGTGTCGGCCGTCTGGTCAAAACGCCGCAAGCTGGCGTTGGCCCCCACCGCCTTGAGGTGGTCGAGAACCTGACTCGCGCTGAGCTTGGCGGCCGCTGGACTGGTCACGGTCAGGAACAGGTTGGGTTGCTCGGGACTTCGACGCGCCAGATGCCGGAGCGCCACCAAACCGATCACCAACACGATGGCGGCAATCGTCACCAATACCTGCCCGGCCCCCAGACCCAGACCGATGCCGATCGCCAGAAAAAGATAGGCCAGTTCCTCAGGTTCCTTGATCGCCGCCCGAAAACGAACGATCGATAAGGCCCCCACTAATCCCAGCGAGAGTGCGAGCGACGATTTCACAATGCTGATGACCAAGGTCGTGGTCACCGTCAGCAGCAGAAAATTCCGCGCGAAAGCTCGCCGATTAGACAACGACTGTCCAAAACGCACATACGCCAGCCCCAGCAGATAAGCCAGCACCGCAGCCACACATAAGCTCAATATGAATTCCGGCAAGGAAGCGATTTCCACCGGTTTCCAAAACATTTTCGCGAGGACTTGTTCGATTTGCATGGTTTCCTTCATGAATAGTTCTCTGGATTAGTTTAGGGTTAAAAATTTAAAGTCATAAATAGCAAGTTAATAAATCAGTTTCTCAAAACATCCCCGGGGGTGGCCCAATACCGGGGCCTCCCGGGAATCCTCCCCGAAACAGGGATAGATCTTTGTCGATGCCCGCCCGCAGTTGTTCGTCATTCAAATGTCCCTTCCCGTCGCCACTCCAGGAGCGAAACCATTGCTCGAAGACTGTGGAAAACTCGGAAGCCGTGACCACTTTATCTTTGTCGGTATCCAGAGCCCGCATGAACACGGGTCCCAGAAACATCCCGGGACCGAACCCGGCCGGCCCGCCGGGCCCGCCGAATCCCCCGGGCCCACCCGGCCCTGCGTTTGGCCCACCCGGTATTCCCCCTGGCCCTCGGCCTCCGCCTGGGCCGCCCGGGCCAAAGCCAGATACTGTTTCGCCTTTGGACTTGCCCGCGAGTTGGTCCAAAACTGATTTTGCGCGGACCTCGACAAAGCCTTTGATCGGTTTCGGGGGCTGCATGAATCCACCAAATCCACCGAACCCACCGAAACCGCCCGGGCGTTGACCTCCGGCTTTTTGATCCGGCGAAATTCCACGGGGTGGACCGCCGCCAAAACCGGTTGGTTCCACCGCCTCGCCAGACACGACTCGCTCGAAGCGCGTCAACAGATCGGGCGATTCCTCCTCGACGGCGGATCGAATCGCCGCGGCGATTTCATCCACCCGACGATGTAAACGGTCCGGTTGGAAGATTGTCCGGCTGAATTCCTCCATCCGTGCCCGATACAAGCGTTGGAAAGCCGGGACTTTGAAAACTCGATCCAGAAGCCTAATCTCGTGTTGCCAAGGCTTTTCGATGCTCAAGTTTTCCCGCTGCTGCTGCGTGCCGGTCAATGTAAATTGTCCGAACGAATGATCCAGGTCCCAGGGGATGAATTGAAAGAGTTTCGTCTTTGGATGCAGATAGACCAGGAAATTTTGGCCCGGGCCCAAAATGCTGTCGAGCGTGCTTAGCCAGGTCGTCACAGCCATGAACCGGGCGAACTCATCCAAATCCAGGTAATCCCCCACATGCGCGGCAAATACCGCGTCTTCCGCGTGCGAGATCAGCTTGCAGAACTCGATAATTCGGCCCGTTTCCTCGTTCGACACCGGAGTCTTGGGATCATAGGTTTGACGATAGGCGGCCCAATCGTTTCCCAGATCTTCGAAGGGCCTGGGAGTAACCGGTTTGAAAATGGCGCCTTTGGCGGTGCCAAATCGATCCCGGGCGAAATTATTATCGACATTTTCCACCAACGAATAGAGGCCGACATACTCGTTCGTATATTTCCCCGCCACGGAAAGATAGACACGCGCGTAAGCCGTGCGCGGAGCCGGAACACCCGCCTCGCGAAACAATTGGTGCGAGAGCACTTCGTTCATCCAGCTCGCATCGGTCACGCAACTGTGAAGGTTGAGTTTGGATATTCCATGCAGTTTGCGGCCTGGCGCGTGATCATTCAGATCGAGCTTGAGCGATCGTTTCAGCGATTGCCGTGATTGCATGAAGGTCCCATTGCCCTTGTAACGCACTGACACGTTCTGATACGTCAGGCCGTTCAGATCCAAATCGGCTTGGACACTGGGGAAGTCGATTCCCATGGCCGAGGCCAATCCGTTCCGCTTCCCTTCGGCCCCTTGCAGCATCATGCCCGGCATGCGTCCGTTCGGACGGCCGCCCTTTTCGCCAGGGGGGCTAAAACTTGGGGGCGGTGCCATCGTTGCATTTAATCCTGCGCGGATTTTCTCTTCGTTGAGTTTTCCCGAGCGATTCGTGTCCCATGCCCCAAACCATTTTTGTCCTAAGGCCTGGAATTCCTTCTGAGACAGCTGTCCATCGTGGTTTGCATCTCCTTGATTCAGAAACACTGGGGCAATAAACATTGCGGGACCGAAACCTCCGGGTCCGCCGGGCCCTCCTCGGCCGCCAAACGGTCCCATGCCTCCCTTAGGTTCCATGGCTGCCCATTGATCGGGGGCAAATCGAAGGTGCAGGACCCATATGTTAGTCGGATCAAAAAAGGCCCGCGGATTCGATCCGCCCGTTGTCCCATGAGCGCCGGCCAGGTTCATCAAGGCCATCCCGGTTCCCAACAACAGGAGGGCGAACAACCCGGCGCCGAGAACCGCCACGGTTTTTCGCACCCTGACGCTGGGGCCCGAGGCGCAATTCCAACGGTCCCAAATCCGCTTGGGCTCATGCATACAGCGTTCATGACCCGCCCCCCGCTGGTCAGGTTACAGTCAGGTTACAGCCAGGGAAGGTTGCCCTCTGAGCTCGGGTTGCCGCAGCAAATGCCGGATTGCACACTCCAGCCTGATAATCTCAGACTGGCGAAAAAGGGGAATAAATGGCGTGATTATCTTGCGAGCCTGGGGAACTCGGTCACTCGGAGTTTGGCGCATCCGTATGGGATAAGCGTCAGGTCTTCGAGGGGTTCCTGAGAAACCTGGGGTCCGGGTTGGACTTCTCCGGCCCATCCATGCTCCAATTTCCAGTTCAGCAGACGACGGCCTTTGACCCGGGCTGTCATCCCGGCGCCCTCGGAAGCAAACGGAATCGAGCCCACGGGTTGTTCTGAGAAAGTAATGCTGGCATCGGGATTCGCCTCGTTCACCAGCAAGCCATAATTCCACGGCGTGGTCGGCCGGACTTCGAAATCCCCGTGAGGCAGCTCGCGATGGGGCTTGTCGGCGTTCACGCGGGTCCATTGCTCACCGATCTTGAGGGAATAAACGAGCGGGCCCCGTTCCATGGCCAGCGCTTCATTGTAGCGCCGCGAGGTTTTGACCCGCATCGGAAAATTCAGATCAATCCGAACCGATCCCTTCCATTCCCGGTTCAAGCGATGGAACGAGCCGGGTTTCAGGGCTTGTTCCGATCCGTTTTCAATCCGTAACGATGCCCCCCTGGCCCAGGCTGGAACCCGGAGCAGCAATGGGAAACGAACCGGTCTGTCTGATGCCACATGAACCGTGAATCGTTCGCGGAACGGATAATCGCCCGACATGGACACCCGAACCGGTGTGCCCCGGACCTCGAAGCTCGCCGAGCTTGGCGCGTAAGCGACGGCCGCTATGCCGGCATCCCGGGTCCGCATCCAGAGATGCGCCACAAACTTCGGCCAGCCTTGATGCATGTTTGCCGTGCAACAGCCGAAATTGGGTTCGAGCCCAAACAGGTTGGATTCCGGGCCGTTCGAGGACCACATCTGATCGGGATTGATCGTGCACTGGACTTGGTTCACCTGCTGATCATATTGATGCGACCACATATCGGGTGAGAATGTCGCCGGAAGCGCGTTGAACGCAATTCGCTCCAGCCGGTCGCCAAACGCCGAATCCCCCGTCAGAGCGATCAAGTGCTCAAGGGAATAAAGAGCCTCGACAACGGCGCACAATTCGGTTCCCTGGACCGGGTTCTTTCCGGACAAACATTCGTCGCCCGTAAACATCCCGGTGACCTGTCCGTGGTAACGGTCCAGGACGGCGAGCATCCGCTCCGCAAAGGCGCGGTCGTCGTCCTGACGCGTGAGCCGCCAGGATAAGCCATAAGCCTTGATGGCCATCGCGTTGTTGACCACATGCTTGTCCCAGGTCCACAACCCCCGCCGCGGGGTGGGATGCGTGATGTCTTCCTTTCCATAGAACGCCCGATAATCAAAGCCCTGGTCGTAGAGTTTTCGACCCAGATCCAGCAGCCAAGCCTCGCCGGTCTTTTCGTAGGCGTAATAGACCGGAATCAATCCTTCGAACCAGCGATGACGTCCCCATCCGAACAGCGGGGTTCGATCCAGGGCCGGTAAGGTCGCCTTGAGATTCCGCATGACCGCCTGCAAAACGCGCGGATCCCCGGTGGCCTCGTGGTACTGGACCAGCGCCTTGTTAGCCAACAAAATGGACCACAGATCGTAGGATTTGGCGCTCGCATCGGCCGGATAGGGCGAATACCAGCCATCCGCCCGCTGGCTGTCGACTATCCGATTCACATATCGGCTGACTTTGGCCTTCAGCGCAGTGTCATCGAGCACCCACGCCAGAGGAATCACGCCGTCCAGCCAATACGGCGCCCGCTCCCAACCTTCCGCCTTGCCGCCGAACCATTGGCTCTGGCCGACATCCGGCCAAAACTCGTCCAAATGTCCGCTTAAACCATTGGCCTGAAGCTGGAGCTGGCGCTGCAGCCAGCCCTCCGGACGGATGGCGCCGAGCGGCAGCGGACGAAATACCGGCTCCGCCAAACCTGAGGCCGGCCTCGAGCGCCGGGAGGTGGTGGTCGTTGAGGCCGCTTGGCCCAGCGAAGAAACCGCAAGGGTCGCGGTGCCCATCGCCATACTCGCGAGAAAATGACGTCGTTTCATGTGTGTTGGTCAGTGGGATTGAATTCTGCCCGAACTCCAAGCTGTTGTCTTGCCGAAAAACTGATATGAAGGTCGATCCATGAGCTTCTACTGCAAGGCCTGTGCAAGATTGCCCATGGAGATGCTGAATCAAGCGTTGAACCAAGTGAAGACTCAAGCCGAGGGACCAAACGTGGCATCCAAAGCCAAAATGCTCAAGGAAATCCTCAGGAATCGGGCCTTGAAGATCAACAGCAACCTGGCTTAATGAAACATCGTCAAGTGGTCACGGAACAGCCACGAACGAAGCCGTCAGGGCCAAAATAAGAGATTAAGCAAATGCATGCGATTAAGGTTGTCTTTCTACTGATTCTTACTCTGGCTTTCATGAGATTAATTAGCTGGGCATTCGGATGGATACTGTATGTCTGGACCGGTCGAATCACCGCGTGGCAATCCCTCTCTGCGAACCTGGCATCCCTGGGATTGTTTGTTGGCTTTTTGTTTTGGAATCTGATGCCGAATGAACCCTTTGATTTTGCGGCATTGGTCTTTGGAGTAGTGGTCTACGCGGGATGCTTCGTCACCGATCTGCGGTGGCTCCCCTGGCACCGTCAGGCGGGTAAAAGGATGATTCACGTTCCATGAAGATGTCCGGGGCCAAACCGGATGAACACATCCCAGCGGATCGCGTGGGTTTGTATCACCGGGGGACCCGGGGCATGGAGAACCTGAGCGAGCTTGAAGTTTTCAGCCGTCCGCCTTGGACAAGTGGGGGGCTGAACCGGCAGTTTTGACGGTTAGAGTGACATGTTCATCGAGGATCGCTGGGCAATGCCATCTGTAATTTGAAATCTCAAATCTCAAATTAAGCGAAACGTGGAGGTTCATGGAAAGCCTGGATGCCAAATGGCTTGGCACGCATGGGGCCCATGAACCAATCTTCAGCTCTTAATCGTAATGCTAATCGACTCGTTCCGAGCAGATTACGATTAGGATCAAGAGTAAGATTAGGGACAAGGTTCATGGCGAGGGGACTGAAGCATCCCATCGGTTCCGGATATTCTTTTTTTGGACGCCGTCTTGGCGGATGCTATCCTGAGTTGGTATGTGCGCGCGTTATACCCAGCATCACACTGCGGCTCAGATCACCGAGCGCTTTGAGGTCAAAGAACTTCAATTACCGATCCGCCTTTCCTACAACATCGCCCCCGGCCAGATTGTGGCGGCGATCCTCGAGGCGCAAGGCCGCCAGGTCGCCGGTTTGAAATGGGGATTGGTTCCATTTTGGGCAAAGGATCCGAGCGTCGGAAGCCAGATGATCAACGCGCGATCCGAGACGCTCCGCAGCAAACCGGCTTTTCGCCAGGCCCTGCGCCAGCGCCGGTGTCTCGTTCCTGCCGATGGTTTCTTCGAATGGACAGGCCCGGCCAAAAAACGCCAGCCGATGCATATCCGGCTGCGCAACCAGGAGCTATTCGCCTTCGCGGGACTGTGGGAAGAATGGCAATCGCCCGCCAACGATCGCCTCAGGACTTGCACGATTGTCACTGTTCCGGCAAATGCTCTGATCCAACCGATTCATCCCCGAATGCCGGCGATGCTCGGCCCGAAGGACCATGCCCGATGGCTCGATCCCAACGTCCGCGGGGCCGAGACTGCGATCTCTCTGCTGCGACCTTATCCGGCGGAGGAGATGGAACTTTATCCCGTGTCCGCCCAGGTCAATTCGCCCGCCGTCGACGATCCGACAGATGTTCCTATAGCTCTGAAGCGTTAATTGTTGATGTTCAGATATATGAGTATTTTTTGGGTCAATAATGTAGCCACTAATAATATGGATTTAATGCTTGCATATACAATATATTACCGT
>Ga0116153_10002813_pt1 | contig 13059 bp, 7 predicted proteins | sample AD_UKC028_MetaG_FD_89896 | JGI IMG/M metagenome (GOLD analysis project Ga0116153, IMG submission 89896) | Active sludge microbial communities of municipal wastewater-treating anaerobic digesters from USA - AD_UKC028_MetaG | ecosystem: Engineered > Bioreactor > Anaerobic > Digestate | place: USA... | reverse complement strand
TGGCAAATACGGAGAGAGTGATGATGCCAAGAACCTTGAGCCAACCCAAAAGGGACAAAAGTTGTCCCCCGTAGACGAGGATATAACCTTCTCCGAGAATGAGGGTGAAAACGCTCATCATCCAACCGATGATCACGGAACTGAGAATATAACCAAGGACCAGTTGCCACCGTTTGATCGGAGAGACTTTAAAGTCTTTGTCGATATGCCTTGCTTGGTCGTCCACCATGGTCCCGAACGCCCCCATCGTCGTCGTGATCGATGCGGCGGCGGTGACGCCGGCGATGATCCAAGAGTCGATCAAAAAACGCATCGTGGCGGAATATTCCCCTAAACCGATCCGTTCCAAAGCCGATCCGTATCCCTCCACCCACATATTGCCCAAAAAGAGGGCGTAAAGGCCAATCATCACAAACACGCCCAGCAACGAGAAGAAAACGCTGGCTCGGTCACGAAAATAAAGCCGCAGATTGCGGAGAACCAGACGGTAGATCATTCGCGAATCTCCTTTCCGGTGATGCCGATGAAAGCATCATCCATCGTGCCGTTGAGCACCTGCAAAGAACCAATGTTCCCCTCTAGCAACCGGAGGATGGGCAGGGCATCGACGGTTCGGCCGATGTCGACAATCAACAAATCGCTCGCCTCGCGGAACGCAATGCCGTTGGTCTTCAGAAGATTTCGAACCGCATCGGCGTCAATGGGCTTGATTTGCAGGGAGTCGGTTGAATATTTCTCCTTCAGTTCGGCGGGCGTTCCCTTGGCGGCAATCAAGCCGTCATCGATCACGACGACGTAATCCGCCATTGCCGCTTCTTCCATGTAATGCGTGGTAAGAAAAACGGTCATTCCGTGTTCCTTCTGCAGTCCTTCAATGGTTTTCCAGACATTTTTTCGGGTTTGAGGATCCAGACCGGTCGTCGGTTCGTCCAAAAACAAAATCTTCGGGTGATTGACCAAGGCGCGAGCGATGTCCGCGCGCCGACGTTGTCCGCCCGAAAGCGTTCCGAACCGCCGGTTGGCAATGTTTAGGATGTCGGTGGTCCGCATCGCCGATTCAATGGCGGCTTCCAAAGTGTTCTTTTCCATCGGATAAAAACTTCCGCGGGTCTGCAGATTTTCGCGCACCGTCAACAACGGATCGAGCACGCTCTCCTGAAACACGATGCCGATCTCCTCGCGGATTTTCCCGTCGTCTTTGTCGACTTCATGCCCGTCGACGATGATGGTCCCCGCATCTTTTGTCAGCAACGTGCAAACGATGTTGATCGTTGTCGACTTTCCCGCCCCGTTGGGTCCCAAAAAAGCGAATAACTTGCCCGCTTCGACATAAAAATCAATGCCTTTGACCGCTTGAACGGATCCGTAGTTCTTTTTGAGACCGTGAACCTCAATGATTTTTTCCATATTCTGTCTCCCGTTCCAAAACGGATTCATTATATCATCCTCCTCGGGAAGAAAAAAGAGGAGTAAATGAAAAAAACAGCCCCGCGAGAGGCTGTTTCGGATTCAGACCCGTTGGACCGCTTGGAGTTCGGTTCCCAACGCTTGGACGATTTTTCCCGTCCACTGATCGATCTCGGCAGTTTCCAGGGTTTTGGAAAAATCCTGGAAGGTCAGCGACAGCGCGACGGATTTTTTGCCGTCGGCGATTTTGTCGCCTTGATACAAATCGAATACGCGGACATCGATCAAGGTTTTCTTGCCCGCTTTCCGAACGACATCCAAGATGGATTGCACCGAGATTTTTTGATCGACCAAAACGGCGATATCCCGGGTGACAAACGGATACTTGGCGATTTCCTGCATTTTTTCATTGCGTGCGGAACCCTGATGAAGTCGTTCCATATCGAGTTCGAACACGAAGGTGTCGGGTAGATTTCGCTCCGCTTGGGTGAGAGGATGCAACTTGCCGATTTTTCCGAGAACGATGTCGCCTTGAACAATCAACGCGGAAATCCCCGGATGGAAACGCGAGTTCTCTTCTTTTAACACTTCGAACCGGACATGACGGATCCCCACGCGGTCGAACAAGGCTTCGAGCAACCCTTTGACGACGAAGAAATCAAAAGCATCCGTCTTTCCTTGCCAAAGGGATTCCTGATAAGTTCCCAAAAGCACTCCGGAAACCCATTCGGTTTCCCCTTCGATCGCATACCCTTTTCCGATTTCAAACAAGGCCACGCGGTCGGCTTTTCGAGAGACGTTGTAGGCCGCGACCTCCAGCATCGAAGGCAGAAGGGAATGTCGGAGAAAACTGCGATCCTCGATCATCGGTTTGGCGATCCGCACAGGGGGGGTGCTGGCGGTCGAAAACGCGGAAGCCTGAGATTCCGTCACCAAAGAATAGGTATAGGTCTCATCCAAGCCAAGATCGATCAACGTGTTGCGAAGGAGACGGCGAAACCGTTGAAACGGTGTCAGGAAACCGGTAGAGACCAAACGCGGTAAAGTGGTCGGAATGACGGCGAACCCGTGGATCCGGACGACTTCTTCGATCAAATCCTGATAAGTGACAATGTCCGGTCTTCGGGTCGGGGCATCGACGATTAATTGCCCTCCGGAAACAAGGTAGGTGAAATGAAGACGATCGAACACCCCGGTCAGGTCGGACATCTTGTATTCATATCCGGTCACGCGATTGATTTGTTCGAGGGACAAGGTGATATGACGGGGAATGAGGCTATTGTTTTCAAAAAAGGAGATCCCCTTCAATATGGATCCGCCCGCCAAATGACGGAATAACTGGGCGGCGCGGTCCAAAGCCAGCCGGGTACGGTTGGGATCCAACCGGCGTTCGAAACGTACCGAAGACTCGCTTCGCAAGTCGAGGCGATCGGAGGTCTTGCGGATCCGGATCGGATCAAAAGTCGCCGATTCCAACAAAATGGCGGTGGTTTGTCCGTCGATTTCGGTTTCCGCTCCGCCCATCACACCGGCCAGAGCGATGGGTCGGGTCCCATCGGTAATGACGAGATCCCCAGCCATCAAAAGGCGAGCCTTCCCATCCAAGGTAAGGATCGTTTCACCGGCGTACGCTTCGCGGACGACGATGGTATCCGTTCCCAGTTTTCCGAAATCGAAGGCATGAAGGGGTTGACCATATTCCAACATGACATAGTTGGTGATGTCCACGACATTGTTGATCGGACGGATTCCGGCCGCAATCAATCGGGCCTTCATCCACATCGGACTTTCACCGATCCGGACCCCACGGATGATTCGGGCGTAATAAGACATGCAGGCGGGGGTATCCGTTACGACCCGGACCGGGTTTCGTTCGGAATCTTCGTCGACATGCGGATCCGGGAGACGGAGTTCGGTTTCCAGCATGGCGGACACATCATGGGCAATTCCCAAAACGGACATGAGATCGCCGCGATTGGGAGTGAGATCCAAATCGATGACAGTATCGTCGAAGCCGAGAGCCTTTAAAGCGTCGGTTCCGGGTCGAACGGCTTCGGAGAGGACGTGAATCCCTTCTTCGGAATGGTATTTCCGTTCGATTCCCAATTCGTCCAGAGAACAGATCATCCCGTGGGATTCTACGCCCCGGATTTTCGATTTTTTGATTTTGAAGTCGCCGGGAAGCACCGCGCCTTCCAAAGCCACGACGACGGTCTGTCCCGCATCGACGTTCGGGGCTCCGCAAACGATTTGCAGGATCTTGTTATCACCCACGTCGACGGTGCAGACATGCAAATGGTCGGAATCCGGATGCGGAACGCAGGTTTCTACATGTCCGATCACCAAATGGATCGCGCGGACCATCGGTTCGAGACTTTCGACTTCCGCACTCATCAAATTGAACTTGGCGGCTAAGGACTCCGGAGTCAAGGGAATATCTACAAATTCTTGGAGCCATTGGATCGATGTCTTCATCTTAATCCCTCCTCACTTGAACTGGCGGTTGAACCGCAGATCGTTGGTAAAAAAGGCTCGAATGTCGTCAATGCCGTATTTCAGGATGGCAAGCCGCTCCACTCCGACCCCGAGGGCAAAGCCTTGGTACTTGGTTTTGTCGTATCCGGTGGCTTCCAAAACGGCGTTATTGACCATGCCTGCCCCGAGGATTTCAATCCATCCGGTGTGTTTACACATCGGGCAACCTTTGCCATGGCATTGATAACAGGAAATATCCACTTCGACGCTGGGTTCGGTGAAGGGGAAATAGGAAGGACGCAACCGAATCTGCCGATCATCCCCGAACATTTTCCGCGCGAGCGTCAGCAAAGTCCCCTTAAGATCGGCCAAAGTGACATACTCGTCGACGACGAGAGCTTCGATCTGGGTGAACTGGTGCGAATGGGTCATGTCGTCTTCATCGCGTCGGTAGACTTTTCCGGGGCAAATGATCTTGATCGGTTTTTTTCCGCCGTTTTCCAAAAGGGTACGGACTTGGACCGGGGAAGTGTGTGTCCGCAGCAGCAACTCATCGGTGATGTAGAAAGTGGCCTGCATGTCGCGGGCAGGATGTGATTTGGGTAGATTGAGCATTTCAAAGTTATAGAGATCCTGTTCGATTTCCGGGCCTTCCTTGACGGTATAACCCATGCCGATGAATAGATCTTCCACTTCTTCGATGATCTGATTGATCAGATGTTTCGATCCCATGGGAATGGTCCGGCCGGGAAGGGTGACATCAACCGCTTCGTTGGCCAGTTTTTCCGCGACACGACGGTCTTCCATTTTCTGACGGAAACTCTCGATGACATCATTGATGCGGTTTTTGGCCTCGTTTACGAGTTGACCGAAAGCCGGTCGTTCTTCGGGAGTAAGGTTTTTCATCGCCGACATCCATTCGGCCACGACGCCTTTTTTTCCCAGATATTTGGCTTTGAGATCGGCAAGATCATTGGGCGTGACGACTTGGGTCAACGCTTCATGGATGGCGGCCAAAGCTTGTTCGAGTTGTTTTTTGATTTCCATGACAAACCTCCTGAAAAAATAAAAAATCGTCCTCGAAAGGACGATTGGTTAACCGTGGTACCACCTTTGTTCCAGATGACTGGCACTTGAGCCGTTAACGCCGGCGAACGGAGGTGATTGGCCCCACTCGGAAGATGAATTCGTCCGGAGCGATCGGGGGCGTTCTCAGCCGCGGCGTCCCTCTCTGTACCATCGTGGTTCCGGATTACTGGTTCTTCGTCATCGATTTGTATGCGGTTATTATACCACAATCATGTAAAATAGCAACCTCAATTCCGACGATTCGCAAAAATCGCCAGCAAACGCAGAATTTCCAAATAGATCCAAACCAACGACACCATCAGTCCCAAAGCCAAAACCCAACCCAGACGGGAATCCGCTCCGGCCTCGACCGCATTCTTGATGTTTTCAAAATCGAGAAACAGGTAGAAACAGGCCAAAAGCGTAGTAAGGATCGACACGAGGAAATAAAACGGTCCGGAGAAGGGGACGAACAAACTGATCAGTCCCATCAAAATGACCGTAATCATCGCCACCACGAGGATGGAGGCGAAGCGTTGGTTGACCTTGATGATATTGAGAGAATATAACAACATCATCACCAACAAAACGATGACCGTCGTGGTCAGGGCGGTAGGTACGATTCCCTCATAAAAAGAAGCATAGAGCAGGGATACGATGCCCAAGACCAAACCTTCGCAAACAGCATACAAGATTCCGAAGAACGGAGCCAAGCGGACGTTTCGGGTCCCGGCGATGACGCTGATGAAACCGACGATGATCGCTCCGATCAACAGTCCGGGAGAAAAACTGTCCAGTTGGAAAATCGCATACATCGCCGAAGCCGCGGCCACGGCAATCAGAAGGATAGTCCGGATCGCGACCCCGGAATAGGTCACGGGACGTTCAGAGAACGTCGCGTCTTGGAGGGTCCGACTGCGGTAGATTGGGTTTGAACTGCGTAATCTCATCATTAACACGTCCTTATCAAGTCACATTATACGGTAGAAAGATGAAGAAAATGTGTTTGAAGCAAGTATATTTACTCACAGATCAAACAAGGACATCTGACTTTCTTCGACCAAACCCTGAAAAGCTCCGAGTTCATCCAAGCGGTCGAATAAAGTTTTGGAGATTTTGGTTCGGGATTTGACATCTTCCTTGGACAAAAACGGCTTCTCCGAACGAGCGGCGATGATCGAACTGGCGACGTTCTGCCCGAGGGAATCAACGACCGTGAACGGCATCAGCAACGATTTATGGTCGGAAGTGATCAGAAAATCCGAAGCCGACGAACGATGGACATCGACCGGGGCGAACGTGAATCCGCGCTTGTACATTTCCAAGGCCAATTCCAAGACCGTCACCAGATTTTGGTCGCGATCCGTGGCTTCGTTGCCCATCTGCCCGATTTCCTCCAACCGGCGCTTGATTCCCGCTTCTCCGCCCATAAAGGCAGCGACGTCAAAGACGGCGGCGCGTTTGGAGAAATAGGCCGAGTAAAAATAGATCGGCCGATACAGTTTGAACCAGGCGATGCGCATCGCCATCATCACGTAGGCGGTCGCATGGGCTTTGGGGAACATGTATTCGATCTTTGAACAGGACCAGATGTACCACTCCGGCACTTGGGATTGCCGCATCAAGTCGGCGTATTTGGACCATTTTTCGGGGTTGGTGGGGGCTTTGCCTTTTCGGACGAATTCCATGATTTCAAAGGCCATCGTCGGCTGCATCCCATATTTGATCAAGTCGATCATGATGTCGTCTCGACATCCGATGATATCTTTGAAGTCCACGCGTCCGAAGTCCTTCCGCCGGCCCGAAATCAAATCCTGGGCATTGTTGTTCCAAACGTTGGTTCCGTGGGAAAGACCGGATATTTTGACCAACTCCGCAAAGTTCTGGGGTCGGGAGTCGCGTAACATTCCCCGGACAAAATTCGTTCCGAATTCGGGGATACCGTATGAAGCGACGTCGGAACGGATGTCTTCCGGATTGACTTGGATGGCTTCGGTTCCGCTCAGCAGTTTGTAGACCTCGCGATCATCGATGGGAATGTCCTGGGCCCGGGAGAACGGAAATTCCAAAGGCTCCTTTTTGACCAAGTCCATCAGATAACGGATGACCGTGGGATCGTCGTGTCCCAGCACGTCCAATTTGAACAGATTGCTTTCGAAAGAGTGATAATCGTAGTGAGTGGTTTTCCAATTGGTGTCGGATGAATCCCCGGGGTATTGGATGGGCGTGATGTCGTATATTTCCTTGTTATTGGGAACCACGACGATGCCACCGGGATGTTGCCCGCTGGTCCGTTTCGCCCCTTCGATGCCTTTGGCGAGACGTTCCATTTCGGCGCGACGGACATGAAGAAGGGGCAGTGATAAAGCTTCCAGGTATTCGTTTTGTTTTTTGAAGTAATCGCGAACCATCGCATAAGCGGTTTTTTGGGCGCAGGTCCCGATGGTTCCCGCCCGGAAGGCATAATTCTCTCCGAAAAGGTGGCGAATATATTCGTGGACTTTGCTTTGATAATCGCCGGAGAAATTCAAATCGATGTCGGGGACCTTGTCGCCTTTGAATCCCAAGAAGGTCTCGAAGGGAATGTCGTGCCCGTTCTTGACGAGGACGGTCCCGCAGACGGGACATTCCTGCGAGGGCAAGTCCCAGCCGCAATCGACCTTGCTTAATAAGGTTTGGTTTCGGAGCTCGAAATCATTCGTTCCGAATTGTTTCTTCTCTTCCTCGGTTTTTTTGAAAGCAGAGAAACGACATTTGGGGCAGACATAATGCGGAGGAAGGGCGTTGACTTCGGTGATATCCATCAAGTAGGCAACGAGACTGGATCCGACCGATCCCCGACTTCCCACGAGATATCCGTCGTCGTTGGATTTTTTGACCAGAAGATGGGAAATATAGTAGATCGTGGAAAACTTGTTTTTGATGATGGCGCCCAATTCTTTGTCCAGCCGGGACGCGACCAGTCCAGGAAGGGGATCGCCATACATTTTGAGGGCTTTTTCCTTGACCATCGCCTCCACTTTCATGCGGATGGAGGGAACTCCCTGTTCGGCCAGAAATTCGTCGGTGGGGGCGTAAAGTTCTTTGGGGAATACTTCGATTTCATCGCATTGTTCCATGATCATGTTGGGATTCTTGACAACGATCTCATAGGCAATTTCCGTCCCGAGGAACTGAAACTCCGCTAACATCTCTTCGGTGGTCATCAAATGTTGGCTGGGTTTGGTTTCTTCGGAATGGAGTTTGTGGTAACCGCCCCCCACTTGGGGAGTATCAATCAGGATTTCCCTGAATTTGCTGTCTTCGGGATCGAGGTGATGGCAATCGCCGGTGGCACAAACGGGAATGTTCAACTCATGACCGACATCAACGATTTTTTTCATGACATCTTGAAGGATCGATTGCCAGTTCGGCATCGTTTTCTCTAAATAGGAAAAGGTGGATAACGGCTGAATCTCGAGATAATCGAAGAACGGAGCCGCTGCCAGAAGATCGGCTTTTGTTTGATTCATGGCCACTTCGAAAAAATCCGAATTTCGACATCCGGAACTGACCAAAAGTCCCTTGCGGTGTCGTTCGAGGTAAGTGCGTGGAATTTTCGGATCGCGGTCGAAGTAGGTCGTTGAGGCTTCCGACAAGATTTTATAGAGGTTTTTCAATCCTTCTTGTTTCTTGACAAGGAGATTGATGTGATTGGGATAAGGATAGCGATGAACCTGATTCCGATCGATCACCAGGTTCAAATCCTGAAAACGGGCGATGCCCTGTTGTTTCAGTTCTTTTAACATATGTAAAAAGATCTCTGCGGTCGCCTTGGCATCGTTGATGGCGCGGTGATGCCCATTGAGAGACACCTTGAGGAATTTGCAGAGGTTATCCAAAGAATAACGTTGCCGGTCGGGATAAACGGCTTTCGCCAGCATCATCGTGTCGATGGAAGGTTGTTCGACGAAATCGATTCCCAGCTGACGATAGTTGTGATACACGTGTCCAAGGTCGAAATCGGCATTATGAGCCACAAGAATCGAATCTTTGGAAAACTCATGGAACTCCCGCAAGACCTGTTCGATTTTCGGAGCTTTGGCGACATCGAGGTTGGAAATTCCGGTCAGATTGCTGATGTATTCCCCGATCTGTTTTCCGGGGTTGACAAACGTGGAATACTCTCCGATGACCGTGCCGTTTTTGATCTTGACACCTGCCAATTCGATCAATGTGTCATAAACGACCGAAAGTCCCGTGGATTCAATGTCGAAAACAACGTAGGTGGCATCCGAAAGCATGGAATCCGAATGCCCCCGCGTGATGGTGACCGCGGTATCGTCGGCATAGGATAGTTCCAAACCATATAATCCTTTGATTCCCGTTTCCTTCGCGGCGTGAGACAGATCAGGAAAGGCTTGCACCGAACCGTGGTCGGATACCCCGATTCCCAAATGTCCCCAGGCTTTGGCTCTGGCGACATATTCCTGGATCGTGTTCACCCCATCGTGAGCAGACATTTTCGTGTGAAGGTGCAATTCCACGCGTTTCTCCGAGGCATTGTCGGTACGACTGTTTTTTTGGACTTTTTCGGGACTTCTGGCCATTGAGACCGCGTTGATCACGACTTCCCCGTAAAAAGAATCAAAAGCCGCGAATCCATGGGCATGGATACCGGTACCTTCTTCGATTTCTTTACAAAACTTCAATTCCTCGGCCGAGGAAATGCGCTTCTTGACCGAGATCGAATCCTCACCGTCGCTGATGATGATATTGGCTTGGCTCATGGTCCTCAGTTGGCGAATTTCGACGGTGACGGCCACGCCTTTGACGGTGAAATTGGCCTTATTGCCATTTTTGGCCTTGTACTCCTCCAAACCCAGTTCATCCACCGGAAGTGACTTGATGGGGAAAAAGTCGGTTCCGACCGGTTTGTCCTCATACATCTGAATGAATTTTCCCGAAGATCCAGGTTGGCTCTGATTGGAAGTGATGAAGACCCGGTTGGCCTTTTGGATTTCTTCGTCGATGGGTTTGATGGTGTCATCGACTTGGATTTTGACGGTGGCTTGAAAACCGTTCTTTGCCAGTTCGTTTTCGATTTGCTTGCGGAAAAGATTGGCCGAAACCGCCCCTTGCGGCACTTTGATGGAAACCAGCCCCTCGGCGACATCGGTGGGATATTCTTTCAGCGGCATGACTTTGGGATCTTCCTGAATCAACAGGTCGATGACAAAATCATAATAATCAAAAAGATCCTCTTCGGTAACCGTCCCCATGGTGATTTGGTAATCGACGTGTTTGACGGCGGGATTCCCCTCGGGGATCCCCATCAGTTTCTTGACAAAATTCCGATACCGGAGGATCGGAATCGGGCGCTCGAAAGCGATACGGAAAAACCAGGTGCTGGTGGCCTGGTCGACTTCAACACCCGATAACGATGCATATTCTGAGACGGCCGGATCATCCAACTGGATCAGTTGAAGGAGTCTGCAGATTCCTTGGTCCATGTTATCACATCCCATCACTATGTTTTATTATACCATATGGAACCGAGGTAACGTGGTTCCAATTGCGATCGAAATCAGAAAAAAAACAGCCTTTCGACTGTTTCAAAACTCGGCTTTGACTTTTTCGGCCAAAATTTCTTCCAGGGCCTGCCCCACCGGTTTGACACACTTGTTGTCCACCGAAGAGTATCCGTCCTGTTTGATGATCTTCGCGCGCTTGGCGGATATGTAGGCCAGTTTGTATTTGGAATCGATGACCTTCAAAAGATCGTCGATGGACGGATAACGGAGTCCGTCCATGTTTCTGTTTGCCATGATTTATTCTTTACCCTCCATGAGTTTGGTGTATTTTTGAATCGAACGTTCGGTTTTGGCATGCTCGGCACGAATGATGGCATAAATCCGGTCGGCGGCGTTGCCCACGTCGTCGTTCACGACGATATAATCGTATTTGTATGCCAAGTTATATTCTCTTTCGGCCTTTTCCAGTCGTTGTTGAATGATTTTTGCGTCTTCGGTTCCCCGGCTGATCAATCGTTCTTCCAACGCTTTTTTTGAAGGGGGAACGATGAAGACGAACACGGCGTCAGGCATCTTCTCGCGAACCTGAAGGGCACCTTGAACTTCGATTTCGATGATGACCTCTTTACCTTCGGACAGTTTTTGTTCAATGAAGGAAAGCGGAGTACCGTAATACTCTCCTACGAATTCCGCATATTCCAAGAGGCGACCGGCACGAATGTTTGCTTCGAATTCGGAACGGGAAACGAAGAAATAATCAACGCCATCGACTTCCCCGGGACGCGGTTTTCGGGTGGTCATCGAAACGGAGTAGGTGAAATTATTGTCAGGAATCCGGAACAGAGCTTTACGGATCGTGCCTTTTCCGACACCCGACGGGCCACTCATGACGACCAACAAACCGCGCTCGTTCAGTTTCAAAAGGGTCACCTCCGGATTTCGACATTATTACCTATCATATCACACACCGCTCAAAAAAAGAATATTTTTTTGCGAATAATTGATGTGTGATATAATGGGGTGGGTGATTCTATGAGCATGGACGGTTGTTTTATCCATCGGTTAGGATGGGAGTTACATCACGATTTGGCATCCGGACGGTTGAGTAAAGTCTATCAATTGTCCCGGACCGACTTTTTGTTTGTCGTTCACAAAGACGGCATCACCCTTCAATGGTTCCTTTCGCTTTCACCTCAAGCCCCGCGAACTCATCTCACTTGGAAATCCTATGACAAGCCGGCCGCACCCACCGGATTCGCCATGCTGCTGCGCAAATACCTAGAAGGTGGGGTCATTCGCGAAATCGGTTCGCTGAACGATGATCGGATCCTGAAAACAGTAATTGACGCCCGCAACGATTTCGGGGAAAAAGTGACTTATCACCTCATCATGGAACTAATGGGCAAATCGGCGAACCTGTTGTTGACCGAAACGGACGGGACGATCATCGATTGTCATAAGCGTGTCAGCCCCTTCGATGGACAACAAAGAGCATTTCTCAAAGGATTGACTTATGAATGCCCGGCAGACCATAAAATTCCCCCTTCGGACTCCCCGGCCATCGCGGCTTTTTTTCAACGAACGGTCGAGTTGGACGAACGGATGCTCGTGGATTCCATTCGCGGACTCTCTCCGCTTTCCGCTTCTTATCTGGTAAGGGCGACCGAAACCGGAGCACCCGGGAGTCTGGAAGCATTCGAACGGATGATGGCCGAACCGATCCGCCCGACGGTGGGTATTTGGGGCGGAAAGATGCGTTTTTATTGGTTTGACCTGTTCCCGGATGGCGACAAACGATCTTTCCCATCCTTGTCGTCCCTTTTGGACGAAGTCTTTTACGAAACAGGGCAACAGGAGCGTACCAAACAAGTATCCAAGCAGATCCTCCAATTGGTCAAACGCGAATATGAAAAAAACCGAGACAAATTGGAAAAACTGACTCGCGAACTTGAAGAAGCGAAAAACGGCCATATTCAGCGAATTTACGGCGATATGGTCCGTCAGTTCTCCGAATCGGTTCAAAAGGGGGACGAAGTCCTGAAGGCCTTTTCTTTCGAGTTGAACCGAGAGGTCGTTATCCCTTTGGATCGTCTCCTTACCCCCAACCAAAACGCCATGGCCTATTATCGACGCTACAAAAAGAGTCGGCAGGCATTGGGTCATTTGGAGACACAGATTCGCTTAACGCATCAACAGATTGATTACTTTGATTTGTTGCTGACGCAGATGGAAACCGCCTCCCTCAACGACCTGTTGGAAATGGGCGAGGAATTGAAAACAAATGGATATCTTTCGGCCGGCAAGACGACAAAAAGCAGCCCAAGAAAACCCAACTATGACGTTTATGTGACCCCGGACGGAGTGGAAATCCTCGTCGGTAAGAACAACTTACAGAACGAATTGATCACCCATCAGCTCGCCAGACCCAACGAGTGGTGGTTTCACACGAAGGACATCCCCGGGAGCCATGTTCTGGTCCGTTCCACCGATTGCCTCTCGGAAAATTCCATCCGATTGGCTGCGAACTTGGCCGCACTTTACTCCAAAGCTCGGCACTCTTCTTCGGTTCCGGTCGACTATACGCTGGTCAAATGGG
>Ga0116153_10002806_pt1 | contig 13081 bp, 10 predicted proteins | sample AD_UKC028_MetaG_FD_89896 | JGI IMG/M metagenome (GOLD analysis project Ga0116153, IMG submission 89896) | Active sludge microbial communities of municipal wastewater-treating anaerobic digesters from USA - AD_UKC028_MetaG | ecosystem: Engineered > Bioreactor > Anaerobic > Digestate | place: USA... | reverse complement strand
CGGGGCTTCGTAGATGCCGCGGCTCTTGGCTTCGATGATGCGGTTTTCGATCTGGTCGCACATGCCCAGGCCGTGGCGGCCGCCGATGCGGTTGGCCTCCTCGAACAGCGCCACCGCATCCACGAAGCTGCGGCCGTTCAGCGCCACCGGCTGGCCTTCCTCGAAGCGCACGCTGACGGTCTCGCGCTTGACTTCCACGTCGTCGCGCCAGAAGGCCACGCCCATGATCGGGCTGACGATGTCGATCCCCTTGTCCAGGTACTCCAGGTCCTTGGCCTCGTGGGTGGCGCCGAGCATGTTGCTGTCGGTGCTGTACGCCTTCTCCACGCTCATCTTGTAGTCGAAGCCGTGCTGGATCAGGTACTCGCTCATCTCCTTGCGGCCGCCGAGCTCGTCGATGAAGCGCTGGTCGAGCCAGGGCTTGTAGATCCGCAGCGCCGGGTTGGCGAGCAGGCCGTAGCGGTAGAAGCGCTCGATGTCGTTGCCCTTGTAGGTGCTGCCGTCGCCCCAGACGTGGACGCCGTCCTCCTTCATCGCGATCACCAGCGAGGTGCCGGTCACCGCCCGGCCCAGCGGCGTGGTGTTGAAGTAGGTCGCGCCGCCGGTGGACACGTGGAAGGCGCCGCACTGGATCGCGGCGATGCCTTCGGCCGCCAGCGAGTCGCGGCAGTCCACCAGGCGCGCGATCTCGGCGCCGTACAGCTTGGCCTTGCGCGGGATGTCGTCGTAGTCGGATTCGTCGGGCTGGCCCAGGTGCGCGGTGTAGGCGCAGGGGATCGCGCCCTTGGCGCGCATCCAGTGCACCGCAGCAGAAGTGTCCAGGCCGCCGGAGAAGGCGATGCCCACGCGCTCGCCGGCGGGTACGGATTGCAGGATGGTGTGGCTCATGATGGCGGGTCGATGCAGGGGCGAAGCGGCAATTGTCGCAAGCCCGCCGCGCGCTGCGGTCCTGGCCGGCAGCGGCAGTGCCGGCACCCCTGCGCCGATCCGGCCTGCGGCCCGGTGCGGCAGCCCTGACGCCGTCAGGGCCGCGATCCGGCGGCCGCACGCGGGGCACCACGCAGGGCTGGCGCTGCGGCACGAGGCAGTGCACACTGTGGGCCACCCCGTGGGTGACGGAGGCAGCCATGGATCCACAAGCGCTCGACCAGGGCATCCGCAAGTTCCTGAGGACGGTCGGCGTGACGTCCCAGCGCGACATCGAGCAGGCCGTGGCCCGGGCGGTGGCCGACGGCACCATCGCCGGCACCGGGACGCTGTCGGTGACGATGACGCTGCGCATCGATGCCCTGCAGCTCGAACGCCGGCTGGAAGGCAGTCTCCCGCTCGAATGAGCGCGGCGCCCTTGGCTCCCGCGCCTGGCACCCGCCGCCTGCATCGCCGTCCCGACACGCCCAGGACGAAGCCCCAAGAACCACGCCCCGCCAACGCAGCCCCGATAACGCAGCCTGAGGAGAACTCGTGAGCCAGCGACCGTTGCACCTGCATGTCCCCGAGCCGAGCGCGCGCCCGGGGCAGCGCACCGATTTTTCGTACCTGCACGCGTCGGCGGCGGGCGCCATGCGCCGGCCGCGGGTGGACACGGCAGCGGCCGACACCGCCGATCTGGCCGGTGCGCTGGTGCGCGTGCTCCACGACAGCGGCAGCGCACTCGGCCCCTGGGCGCCGCCGCTCGACGTGGAGCAGTTGAAGGGCGGCCTGCGCGCGATGCTGAGGACGCGCGCCTTCGACGCGCGCATGCAGATCCTGCAGCGCCAGAAGAAGATCTCGTTCTACATGCAGTGCCTCGGCGAAGAAGCGATCGCGACTGCGCATGCGCTGGCCTTGGAGCCCGGCGACATGTGCTTCCCGACCTACCGCCAGCAGGGCCTGCTGCTGGCGCGGGACGACATCGACATCGTCGAGCTGATCTGCCAGCTGATGTCGAACTCGCGCGATCCGCTGCGCGGCCGCCAGTTGCCGGTGATGTATTCGTACAAGCGCGCCGGCTTCTTCTCGATCTCGGGCAACCTGGCGACGCAGTACATCCAGGCGGTCGGCTGGGGCATGGCCTCGGCGGTCAAGGGCGACACCCGGATCGCGTCGGCCTGGATCGGCGACGGCTCCACCGCCGAGGCCGATTTCCACCACGCGCTGACCTTCGCCAATGTCTACCGCGCGCCGGTGATCCTCAACGTGGTCAACAACCAGTGGGCGATCTCGAGCTTCCAGGCGATCGCCGGCGGCGAAGGCACCACCTTCGCGCAGCGCGGCGTGGGCAGCGGCATCGCGTCGCTGCGCGTCGACGGCAACGACTTCCTGGCCGTGTACGCCGCGTCGCGCTGGGCCGCCGAGCGCGCGCGCAGCAACCTCGGCCCGACGCTGATCGAATGGGTGACCTACCGCGCCGGCGCGCATTCCACGTCGGACGATCCGTCGCGCTACCGCCCGGCCGACGACTGGCAGCGCTTCCCGCTCGGCGACCCGATCGAGCGGCTGAAGCAGCACCTGATCGGGTTGGGCGCCTGGTCCGAGGCCGAGCACGAAGACACCCGCAAGGTGCTCGAAGCCGAGATTGCCGCCGCGGCGAAAGAGGCGCAGAAGTCGGGCTCGATCCTCGACGGCCACATCCCGCCGCTGGCGACGATGTTCGAGGACGTGTACCGGGACATGCCGGCGCACCTGCAAGAGCAGATGCGCCAGGCCGCGGCCGAATACCAATGCGGCGCCGGCGCATCGGGCACGCAGCCCGCGCCGGCACCGGCGGCGCAGGAGGGCTGACCATGCCGGCGATGACCATGATCCAGGCCCTGCGCTCGGCGATGGACGTGATGCTCGGGCGCGACGACAACGTCGTGATCTACGGCCAGGACGTCGGCTACTTCGGCGGCGTGTTCCGCGTCACCGAAGGCCTGCAGGCCAAGTACGGCAAGTCGCGCGTGTTCGACGCCCCGATCTCCGAAGGCGGCATCGTCGGCTCGGCGATCGGCATGGCCGCCTACGGGCTGCGCCCGGTGGTCGAGGTGCAGTTCGCCGACTACTTCTACCCGGCGTCGGACCAGATCGTGTCGGAGGCGGCGCGCATGCGCTACCGCTCGGCCGGCGACTTCACTGCGCCGATCACGATCCGCATGCCCTGCGGCGGCGGCATCTACGGCGGCCAGACACACAGCCAGAGCCCCGAGGCGCTGTTCACCCACGTGTGCGGCCTGCGCACCGTGATGCCGAGCAGCCCCTACGACGCCAAGGGCCTGCTGATCGCGGCGATCGAGTGCGACGACCCGGTGATCTTTCTGGAGCCCAAGCGGCTGTACAACGGGCCCTTCGACGGCCACCACGACCGGCCGGTTTCGCCCTGGACGGGCCACCCGCTGGCCGAAGTGCCCGAAGGCCACTACGTCGTGCCGCTCGACTCGGCGCGCGTGGTGCGCACCGGCAGCCAGGTCAGCATCCTGACCTACGGCACGATGGTCTATGTCAGCGAGGCCGCGGCGGCCGAGACCGGCATCGACGCCGAGATCATCGACCTGCGCAGCCTGTGGCCGCTGGACCTGCCGACCCTGATCGAATCGGTGAAGAAGACCGGCCGCTGCGTGATCGTGCACGAGGCCACGCGCACCAGCGGATTCGGTGCCGAACTCACGGCGCTGGTGCAGGAGCACTGCTTCTACCAGCTCGAGGCGCCGATCGAGCGCGTCACCGGCTGGGACACGCCGTACCCGCACGCGCTGGAGTGGGCCTACTTCCCGGGGCCGGCGCGCGTCGCCGCCGCCCTGCAGCGCGTCCTCGAGCCTTGAGCCTGACCATCATGAAAGAACACATCATCAAGGTACCCGACATCGGCGAAGGCATTGCCGAAGTCGAACTCGTGGCCTGGCACGTGAAGCCGGGCGATGCGGTCGCCGAAGACCAGAAGCTGGCCGAGGTGATGACCGACAAGGCCACGGTGGAGATCCCGTCGCCGGAAGCCGGCACCGTGCTGGCGCTGGGCGGCGAGGTCGGCCAGATGCTGGCGGTCGGCGCCGAGCTGCTGCGCCTCGGCCTGGGCGGGGCGGCGGCCGCGCCGCAACCGGCAGCGCCGCCTGCTGCGGCGGCCCCGCCGCCGGCACCGCCCGCTGCGGCCGCTTCGGTGCCGGCCGCCTCACCACCAGCCCCACCACCAGCCCCACCGCCCGCCCCACCCCCTGCTGCGGCACCTGCGGCGGCACCGCCCGCCGCTGCTGCACCCGCACCAGCGGCAGCAGCACCGGCTGCAAGACCTGCCGCAGCGCCCGTCGCTGCGCAGCCGGCTGCGCGGCCTGCCGGTGCGGCACGCGCGATCGCGTCGCCGTCGGTGCGTGCCCGCGCGTGGGAGCTGGGCATCGACCTGCTGGGCGTCCAGGGCAGCGGCACCGCCGGGCGCATCATGCAGGCCGATCTCGACGCGCACATCGCGCGCGGCGGCGCACGCGGCGCATCGGTGCCTGCCGCGCCGGCGGCCGCTGCGGCCACGGCGCCGGCCGCCGCGGCCGCGGGCGGCGTCGAGGAGATCAAGCTCATCGGCATGCGCCGCCGCATCGCGCAGAAGATGCAGGAATCCAAGCGCCGCATCCCGCACTACAGCTATGTCGAGGAGCTCGACGCCGGCGAAGTCGAGGCGCTGCGCGCGCAGCTCAATGCACAGTACAAGGGGCAGCGTGCGCACCTGACGCTGCTGCCCTTCCTGGTGCGCGCGATGGTGCTCGCGGTGCGCGAATGCCCGCTGGTCAACGCCCGCTTCGACGACGAAGCCGGCGTGCTGACGCGCTACGACGCGGTGCACCTGGGCATCGCCACCCAGACCGACGCCGGGCTGATGGTGCCGGTGCTGCGCGACGCGCAGGCGCGCGACCTGTGGTCGATCGCCGCCGAGATCGCCCGCCTCGCCGAAGGCGCGCGCGCCGGCTCGCTGACGCGCGGCGAACTCACCGGTTCCACGCTGACGCTGAGCAGCCTGGGCAAGCTCGGCGGCATCGTGTCCACGCCGGTGATCAACCACCCCGAAGTCGCGATCGTCGGCGTCAACCGCATCGCGGTGCGGCCGGTGGTGCGCGACGGGCTGATCATCGCCCGGCCGCTGATGAACCTGTCCTCGTCCTTCGACCACCGCATCGTCGACGGCGCGCTCGCCGCGGCCTTCGTGCAGGCGATGCGCCGCCTGCTCGAACACCCGGGCCTGCTGTTCGCCGATTGACGGCCGCGCCGGCCCCGGAGCAGGGCGCGGCGGCGCGCACATCGCCGCCGCGCCTGGGCGGATCGGGCCGATCCGCTCAGGCGGCGTCGAACAACGCCGCGTGCGCCTGGCGCAACTGCCGCTTGAGCAGCTTGCCGCTCGGGTTCTTGGGCAAGGCGTCGACGAAGACCACGCGCTTGGGCACCTTGAAGGCCGCCATCTGCGCGCTGCAGTGCGCGAGCACCTCGGCTTCGCCGAGCGACTGGCCGGCCTTGACGACGACGACCGCCGCCACCGCCTCGACCCAGCGCGGGTGCGGCAGCCCCACCACCGCCACCTCGCTGACCTGCGGCATCTTGTAGATCAGCTCCTCGACCTCGCGGCTGGCCACGTTTTCGCCGCCGGTCTTGATCATGTCCTTCTTGCGGTCGACGACGGTGATGTACCCCTGCCCGTCGATCACGCCCAGGTCGCCGCTGTGGAACCAGCCGCCCTCGAACGCGGCCTGGGTGCGCGCGTCGTCGTGGAAGTAGCCGAGCATCAGGTGCGGGCTGCGGTGCACGATCTCGCCGACCTCGCCCGGCGGCACGTCGCGCATCGCGTCGTCGACCACGCGCGTCTCGACGTTGAGCACCGCGCGGCCGGCCGAGCCGGGCTTGCTCAGCTGCTCGTCGGGGCCGAGCATCGTGGCCAGCGGCGCGATCTCGGTCTGGCCGTACAGGTTCCACAACTTCAGGCCCGGCCGCCGCTCGAGAATCTCGCGCATCACCGCCACCGGCATGATCGACGCGCCGTAGTAGCCCTTGCGCAGGCTGGACAGGTCGGTCTGGTCGAACAGCGGCGAGCGCAGCAGCCCGATCCACACCGTCGGCGGCGCGAAGAAGCTGGTGATGCGGTGGCGTTCGATCAGCGGCAGCAGGTTCTCCGGCGTCGGCGCGGCGGTGATCACGTTGCTCGCGCCGCAGTAGATCGCCGGGCCGAGGAACACGTCGAGCTGCGCGCAGTGGTACAGCGGCAGCGCATGCAGCATGAAGTCGTCGGCGCCGATGCCGGCATCGACCAGGCAGCTGACGTACTGCCACAGCACCGCATCGTGGGTGAGCATCGCGCCCTTGGGCAGCGATTCGGTGCCGCTGGTGTAGACGATCTGCAGCAGGTCGTCGCCCGCGAGCGCCGCCTCGGGCAGCGGCGCGCTGCCGGCCGCCAGGTCGTCGAAGCGCAGCATGCCGGGCTCGGGATCGCTAGGGCCTTCGGACGGCAGCCACAGGAACTGCTGCACCGCAGTGTCCAGCGCCGCCGCCGCGCGCGCCAGCCCGGCCAGCGCGCTGTCGGTGGCGAGCATCGACGCACCGGCGTGGCGCAGGATGTAGGCGGCCTCGTCGGCCTTGAGCATGAAGTTGATCGGCACCAGCACCGCGCCGATGCGCGCCAGCGCGAAGCGCAGCGCGGCGAAGGCATGCGAGTTGCGCGCCAGCACCGCGACGCGCGTGCCCTTGGCGACGCCCTGCGCGGCCAGGCCGGCGCCCAGCCGGCTGACCAGCGCGTCGAATTCGGCATAGGTCCAGCGCAGCTCGCCGCAGGCGATCGCCAGGCGGTCGGGGTGGCGGGCGGCGCTGCGGTGCAGCACATCGGCAAGGGTCTGGCGGCGCAGCGCGGCATGCATCGTGCGGTTCCTCCGGGAATGGTGTGCACAGCGGTGGGGTGGCGAGCTTAGCGCAGCAGGGCCGGCCGGGCGGCTGCCTACAATCGCCGCCCTTTTCGCCCGCACGCTCCGTGCCCTTGCCCTTCCCGGCGCCGCCGATGCCCCTGCCCGACCCTGCCGCCGACGACTTCATGCTGGCGACGCTGGCCAACGGCGTGCGCGTGCTGGTGCTGCGCCTGCCGCAGCGGCCGACGGTGGACGTGAGCGTGTTCGTGCACACCGGCAGCCAGCACGAATCGGCGCGCGAGGCCGGCATCAGCCACATGGTCGAGCACATGGCCTTCAAGGGCACGGCCACGCGCGACTGCCAGCGCATCAACCTGGACGCCGAGGCGCTGGGCGCGCAGGTCAACGCGCACACCGACAAGGACCACAGCGCCTTCCACATGTTCGGGCTGGCGCGCGACGCCGCCGCCTTCGTGCGCATGCTCGCCGACATCGTGCGCGCACCGACCTTCCCGGCCGACGAGCTCGAGCGCGAGCGCCAGGTGGTGCTGCACGAGTACGTGGAGGACGAGGACGACCCGCTGTCGGTCGCCTTCCGCCTGTTCGACAAGGGCTGCTACGGCACGCATGCGCTCGGCCACCCGGTGATCGGCCAGCGCCGCAACATCGAGCGCTTCGGCCGCGACGAGCTGCTGCGCTACGTGCGGCGCCAATACACCGCGGCCAACACGCTGGTCGCAGTGGCGGGCGACGTCGATCCGGACGCGATCGTGCGCGCGGCCGAGGCGGGTTTCGGCACGATGCCGCACGGCGCCGTCAACGCCGTCGAGGCGCCCGGCTGGCTCGGCGGGCTGGCCACGAAGGCGCTGGCCGGCAGCCCGCAGACGCATGCGGTGATCGGCTTCCCGATCCCGGCGCTGGCCGGCGAGCACCAGGCCGCGGTGGTGGCGGCCGCGCTGCTGGGCGAAGGCATGAGCTCGCCGCTGATGGACCAGCTGCGCGAGCGCCGCGGGCTGGTGTACTACGCCGCCTGCTCGGCCGACGTGCTCGAGCTGGCCGGCCAGTTCGTGATCGAGGCTTCCACCTCGCCGCGCCAGCTCGGCGAGTTCTTCACCGAGACGGTGCGGCTGCTGCTGGCGCAGGCGCAAGAAGTCGGGGCCGAAGACCTGGCACGCGCGCGCCGCCAGATCCTGGTGCGCCACCTGCGCCAGCTCGACCGGCCCGCGCAGCGGCTCGAAGCGGCAGCGCTCGAGCTGCTGGCGACCGGCCGCGTGCGCAGCCACGCCGAGGTGCTGGCGGCGCTGCAGGCGGTCAGCGCCGCGCAGGTGCGCGACTGCTTCGCCGCGATGATCGCCGCCGGCGCCGCGGTGGCGGTAGCCGGCAAGCTGCCGCGCGGCACCGACGAGCAACTGCGTCGGCTGGCCGCGCCGCTGCTGCATGCGCGCCCGCCCGGCCGGGCGCCGGCCGGACGGCGGCGCTTCTTCGCGGCCGTCGATCGAAGCTGAGCGCCGCTGCGGCCGACCGCCGCGCTGCACCCGCACTCCTGCGGTCTGGCGGTCCGCCCCGAACAGCCGCGGCCGTCGCGCTGCGGCCGCCACGCGACAACCGTCACGCGACGGCCGCGGCAACCCGGCCTCGCGGACGCCCTCAGGCGGTGGGCAGCTTGTAGTCCTTGAACATGTCGCGCAGCTTGTTCTTCTGCATCTTGCCGGTGGCGCCCAGCGGGATCGCGTCGACGAACACCACGTCGTCGGGCGTCCACCACTTGGCGATCTTGCCGTCGAAGAACTTCAGCATCTCGTCGCGCGTGAGCTCGGCACCGGGCTTCTTCACCACCACCAGCAGCGGCCGCTCGTCCCACTTCGGGTGATGCGCGGCGATGCACGCCGCCATCGCCACCGCCGGGTGCGCCATCGCGATGTTCTCCAGGTCGATCGAGCCGATCCACTCGCCGCCCGACTTGATCACGTCCTTCGCCCGGTCGGTAATCTGCATGAAGCCGTCGGCGTCGATCAGGCTCACGTCGCCGGTGGGGAACCAGCCGTCCACCAGCGGGTCGCCGCCTTCGCCCTTGAAGTACTGCGACACCACCCAGGGCCCCTTGACCAACAGCTCGCCGCTGGCCTTGCCGTCGAAGGGCAGCTCCGCGCCGTCGGAATCCACGATCTTCATGTCCAGCCCGAAGACGGCGCGGCCCTGCTTGGCCTGCACCGCGCGCTGCTCGGCCGGCGACAGGCCCAGCTGGCGCGGCTTCAGGGTGCACACCGCGCCCAGCGGGCTGGTCTCGGTCATGCCCCACGCGTGCAGCACGCGCACGTTGTACTTTTCTTCGAAGATGTCGATCATCGCCGGCGGGCAGGCCGAGCCGCCGATGACGGTGCGCTTCATCGTGCTGAACTTCAGGTTGTTGGCCTCGGTGTAGGCCAGCAGCCCCTGCCAGACGGTGGGCACGCCGGCCGACATCGTGACGCCCTCGCCTTCGAACAGCTCGTACAGGCTCTTGCCGTCCATCCCCGCGCCCGGATAGACCAGCTTCGCGCCCACCAGCGCGGCCCCGTAGGGCAGCCCCCAGGCATTGACGTGGAACATCGGCACGACCGGCAGGATCACGTCGCGCGCCGACGAGCCCAGCGAATCGGGCAGCGCGCCGGCATAGGCGTGCAGGATGGTCGAGCGGTGGCTGTAGAGCACGCCCTTGGGGTTGCCGGTGGTGCCCGAGGTGTAGCACAGCGAGCTGGCGCTGTTCTCGTCGAACTGGGGCCAGTCGTAGCGGTCGTCCTGCGCGTCGAGCAGATCCTCGTAGCACAGCAGACCCGGCACCTTGGTCTGCGCCGGCATGTGCGCGCGGTCGGTCATCAGCACGAAGTGCTTGATCGTCTTCACCCTCGAGGCCACCGCCTCGACCAGCGGCAGGAAGGTCAGGTCGAAGAACAGGGCCTGGTCCTCGGCATGGTCGGCGATATAGACCACCTGGTCCGGGTGCAGGCGCGGGTTCAGCGTGTGCAGCACCGCGCCCGAGCCGGAGACGCCGTAGTACAGCTCCATGTGGCGATAGCCGTTCCAGGCCAGCGTGCCCACCGTCTGGCCGGGCTTGACGCCCAGGGCGGCCAGCGCCTTGGCCAGCTTGCGCGAACGCGCCGCCAGGTCCTTGTAGGTATAGCGGTGGATGTCGCCTTCGACGCGGCGCGAGACGATCTGCTGCTCGCTGTGGTGGCGCTCGGCGTGCACGAGGAGGTTGGAGATCAGCAGCGGGTGCTGTTGCATCAGGCCGTTCATGGTCTTTCCTTCGGGTTGAATGAGTGCCGTTGTCCCACGGCGCGAGTTGCGCAGTGTGCCTCAAGCCGCCCGGCCGGCGACGGCGCCGGCGCTGCGGCAAAGGCGCTTCGATCGGCCTTGGGCCGCACCCAGGCAGGCGAAGCGGCGCGCCCGATGCGTGACGCGGCGGCGCGAATGCGCTCTCAGCTCAATCCCGTCACCGGCAGCGCCGCGCCGTGCACCGCGCGCGCTTCGTCCGAGGCGAGGAAGCGGATCACCCGGGCCAGGTCTTGCGGCGCCACCCAGCGCGCCGGGTCGGCATCGGGCATCGCCGCGCGGTTCTCGGGCGTGTCGATGATCGTCGGCAGCACGCAGTTGACGTTGATGCGCCGGTCGCGCAGTTCAGCGGCCATCGCCTCGGTCAGGCGGACGACGGCGTCCTTGGCCACGCAGTAGGCCGCCATGCCGGCCTGGCCCTGGCGGGCGGCAAAGGCGGCGACGTTGACGATGTGCCCTCCCCCCTGGCGCAGCATCGCCGGCACCACGGCCCGCGCCGTGTGCAGCAGCGTGCGCGCGTTGAGGTCGAGCAGCCAGTCCCAGGTCGCGTCGCTGGTCTGGTGCACCGGCTCGCCCATGCGAAAGCCCCCGGCCAGGTTGCAGAGCACGTCGATGCGGCCGAAACGGCCGAGTGCCGCGTCGACGCCGGCCTGCAATTGCGCCGCATCGAGCAGGTTGGCCGGCACGAACATCCGCGCGTCGCCTTCGGCGCCGAAGGCGCGCTCGAGCGCGTCGCGCCGCAGGCCGAGCAGCACCAGGTTCGCGCCGTCGTCGGCGTAGGCCGCGGCGACCGCGCGGCCCAGGTTGCCGGCGGCGCCGGTGATCATCACGGTGCGCGGGGTCATCGTCATGCCGCCGCTCCTGCCGCCGCACGGCGGCTGGCGGCGTAGCGGCCGGTGCCGCGCCCGAGCACGCGGTCGGTGGCCAGCACCTCGCCCGGCTCGATCTCGGGCTGGCCTTCGATGCGCCGGTACAGCGGCAGGAAGTCGATGCGCGCCAGCTCGAGCAGCTCGTCCAGGCTGCCGAGCACGAAGTAGCTCTCCTGGAAGTCGTCGATGCGGTAGCGGGTGCGCATCACCCGCTCCAGCTCGAAGCGGATGCGGTTGGGCGACGCGTCGTCGAGCGCGAACACGCTCTCGGTGGCCGAGCTGGCGATGCCCGCGCCGTAGATGCGCAGGCCGTCGCGCTGCTGCACCAGGCCGAACTCGACCGTGTACCAGTACACGCGTGCCAGCTGCGTCAAGTGCCCCAAGGCCTTGGCGCGCAGGCCGCCTTCGCCGTAGGCCTGGATGTAGTCGGCGATCACCGGATTCATCAGCATCGGCACATGGCCGAAGACGTCGTGGAAGACGTCGGGCTCTTCCAGGTAGTCGAGCTCGTGGGGTTTGCGGATGAAGTTGCCCGAAGGGAAGCGCCGGTTCGCCAAGTGCTCGAAGAACACCTCGTCGGGCACCAGACCCGGCACCGCGACCACCTGCCAGCCGGTGCGCTTCATCAGCACCTCGGACAGGCGGCGGAAGTCGGGGATCTGGTCGGCGCCGATCGGCAGCTCGCGCATGCCGGCGACGAATTCATCGCAGGCGCGGCCGATCAGCAGCTTCGTCTGGCGCTCGTACAGCGTCTTCCAGGTCGCGTGCTCCTGCGCGCTGTAGCGCTCCCAGCCCTGGTCGATGGTCCAGTCGGCGTTCTCGGGCTGCGCCTCGGCACCGGCCGCCAGGCCGTGCTTGAGCTTGTCGATCAGCTGGCGTTGCATCAGCGCACTCCTTGCATCGCGGCGAAGCTGCGGTCGGCGAGTTGCGCCATGTCGATGTCGCGCTGCGACAGGCCCTGGCAGTCGTGGGTGCTCAGCGTCAGCTCCACGCGGTTGTAGACGTTGAACCACTCCGGGTGGTGGTCGGCGCGTTCGGCGGCCAGCGCGATGCGCGTCATGAAGGCGAAGGCCTCGCCGAAATCGGCGAAGACGAAGTCGCGGCGGATTGCGCCGCGCTGCTCGTCATGCACCCACTGCGGCAGCGACGCCAGGGCATCGCGGACTTGCTCGGGTTCGAGTTTGCGGATCATGCTCATCCCCATCAAGGTGCTGGCAGCACGGTGGCGCTGCAGTCGCCGAAGCCGATGCGGCGCAAGCCGTCGCGCGCGCAATGGCCGCGCAGCGTGATGCGGTCGCCGTCGAGCAGGAACGTGCGCTGCTCGCCGTTGTGCAACGTGATCGGCCGCTTGCCGCCTTCGCTCAGCTCGAGCATCGAGCCGGCCTGGTCGCGCTGCGGCCCGGACAGCGTGCCCGAGCCGAACAGGTCGCCGCTGTTCAGCGCGCAGCCGCCCACCGTGTGGTGCGCGACCAGCTGCGCCACCGTCCAGTAGGCGGCGTCGGCGAAGTTGGAGCTGGCGATGCGTTCGCCGGCATGCCCGGCCGCGCGCATCGCCGCGGTCTGCAGCCAGACTTCCAGGCCCACGTCGAAGGCGCCGTGCGCACGGTTGTCCGCACTGTCCAGGTAGGGCAGCGGCTCGGGCTCGCCGGCGCCGCGCGCAAAGGGCTTGCGGAAAGGCGCCAGCGCCTCCAGCGTGACGATCCACGGCGAGATGGTGCTGGCGAAGTTCTTCGCCAGGAACGGGCCCAGCGGCTGGTATTCCCAGGCCTGCACGTCGCGCGCGCTCCAGTCGTTGAACAGCGTCAGGCCGAACACATGGTCTTCGGCCTCGGCGATGGGGATCGACTCGCCCATCGCGTTGGGCCGCCCGACGACGATGCCCACTTCGAGCTCCAGGTCCAGCCGCTGCGTCGGCGCGAGGAGCGGCGCGGCGTCGTCCGGCCCTTTCAACTGGCCCATCGGCCGCACGAAGCCGTGGCCGCTGGGCCGGATGGTCGAGGCGCGGCCGTGGTAGCCGATCGGCACCCACTTGTAGTTGGGCAGCAGCGGGTTGTCGGGGCGGAACAGCTTGCCGACCGCGGT